>OJKJ01000853.1_pt1 | contig 13703 bp, 9 predicted proteins | sample 1596491 | NCBI WGS metagenome assembly OJKJ01 (sample SAMEA4350160, study PRJEB24818) | metagenome | biome: human; feature: gut; material: faeces | place: Denmark | collected 2013-09 | reverse complement strand
TCTTTCCCATCCCCTGTATCTTACTTTGCCTTCAGCTCTTTCAGTTCCTTCTCGATATTTTCAAACGTATAATTTAACTCCTGTTCAGCTAACAAATACATGGACACTTCATTACACATTGCCTCAATTCCGGCATTATACAGAACCCCCACCGCGTTCTCGGCCGGCACTCTGTCCATCAGGAAATAGTTTGCATGCTCTGGAATTCGTGTAGCGGTAAGATATCTGTTCTGTACTGATGGAGATTGCCAGGCTGAAACCGTACTATTTCCTGCCAATAACCTTCCACCTTCCTCGCCCACACAGAATTTCATAAAACGGTAGGCCTCCTCCGGATATTTTGTCGATTCTGCCATCGTGACTACTGCAGTAGTATAAACGTCCGTTTTATCATCATCCTCCCAGGCGGGGAGTTCGGCCACATCATATTCGAATGACAGACCCTGCTTTTTCATTTCCTGATTGATCATTTTCACTTCGCCGTCTTCGCCAAAATACATTCCGAGCCTGCCTTCCAAAAACAGCTTATGATAGCCGCTCCATTCATCCCCCGTTCTGGATAGATACGGAAAGGCTTCTGCGAATTCACTTGTAAATTCATGGCACCACTCTGCCGATTCACGAAAAAGTTCCAAATCCTGTGGATTAAATGGATTGTAAGCCCCTCTTGTCCGGGCTGGGAGCATCCACCAGGAGCTGGAACTCTCAAACCCCAGAGTTCCGTAAACCTTCTTATTATTTGACCAGCCTGTCAACTTTCTGGCCTTTTCCTTATATTCTTCCCAGGTCCAGCCTTCTGCCGGATATTTCACTCCCAGGCTATCGAAAAGCGTTTTATTATAATAAACGCAGAGTTTTCCCAATCGATAAGGTATATAATAGCAGGCTTCCTTATCATCCAGAGCTTCATACCATGAGGCATAATAGTTTGCCTCCCCAGTACCTTTATACCATGGGTTAAGGTCTTTCAGGATTTTTTTATTCTTCCAGATAGCGGCTTCCCCAGCATCTGGAAAAAAGATACAGTCTGCTTCTGCCTCTTTATTTTTTATGCGCATCATCTGCTGTGTGTACTCTGAATCCGGTATCAGATGAACTTGTATCACGGTATCATTGTTTTTAGCTTCATATGCCCTCACTAAAAGTTCCAGATTTTCTTCTTCGCTCTGTCCGGCATATACATTTAAAACCGTCTGGCCAACCGGGTCCGTCTCTGTAGTTTCTTCTTTTTCTGCCTGACAGCCAACTAAAAAAACCGTTACTGCGATGGTAATCATTAGAAACACCAGCCATTTTTTCATCTTTCTCCCCCATTTTCCGTACTGTTAAAGTGTTCTTCTATCAATTATAATCCCATCTTAAAAAAACCTCAATCAGCCAATCAACGCAAACCAGAGCTGCTGCTTTTAGCAACAGCTCCTCTTTCTTACCCTTTTAAACCACTGGTACTGATTCCTTCTACAATATATTTCTGGAAACAGAAGAACAGCAGCACTGGGGGGACCAGCGATAACAGTCCCATGGCAAACATGGCTCCCCAGTCTGTCATGGAGGTTGGATCAGAGAAAAGTCTTAATGCCACAGATACAGCATACTTTTTAGGCGAAGTCAGATAAATAAGCGGACCAAAGAAATCTTCCCATTTCCAGTAAAACTGGAAAATAATGGAGGTTACTAAGGACGGCTTTATAAGTGGAAGAATTACGTTTGTATATACTTTAAATCTACCTGCGCCATCCAGAAACGCCGCTTCATCTAATTCAGCCGGTACAGATCGTATAAACTGCATGTGCTGGAAGATGAAGAATGCACTTCCAAACCAAAGCGGAAGAATTAAAGGCAAATACGTGTTAAGCCATCCCAATTTATTAAACATGATATACTGGGGAACCATAACCACCTGTCCAGGGAGCATCAGAGAAACCAGAATCGTCAGAAAGCATACATTCTTGAAAGGAAACTCCATCCTGGCAAATCCATAGGCCACAAAGGGACATGTAACCACAGTACCCAGCACACTTAGCAGTACGATAACAAACGTATTTTTAAAAAATGTCGAGAAGGAAATACCGCCAAATCCTTTCCAGCCATTTATATAATTCTCTATCTTGAAATCCCGCGGTATCAGATTAGCCGCATCCACAAATACCTGAGAGCTGTCTTTTAAAGAACTGGCTATCATCCATAGAATTGGATAGAGTGAGGTCAGGGCAAATAAGATACAAACTAAATGAAACAATATATTTCCAATCTGCTTTTTTCTTCTCATTTCTTCTTTCCCCCACTTTCATAGTAGACCCATGCATCTGAACTCCGAAAGACCAGTATAGTAAAGAACAAAACAATCACAAGAAGAATACAGGATAAAGCTGCTGCATATCCCATGTTAAAGTCCTTAAATCCTTTCTGATACACGTAAAGCTGATAAAACAACGTCCGGTTCATCGGCCCTCCGTTCGTAACGACCAATCCCTGTGTAAAGGTCATAAAACCATTAATCATCTGCATGACCAGATTAAAAAAGATAATCGGTGACAGCATCGGTAATGTAATGGATATGAAACACTGCATCTTGTTCGCCCCATCCACGGTAGCCGCTTCATAATAAGAAGAGGAAATATTTTTAAGTCCTGCCAAAAAAATCAACATCGGAGAACCAAACTGCCAGATTGCCATTAGAATCAGGGAACCAAGAGCTGTTTTCGGATCCGCTACCCAGGAAATATCCATATTGATTCCAGTAATCATCTCAATTAGTGCATTGAATGCACCTGTCCGGGAAAACAAATTTCGCCACATGACAGCAACTGCCACACTTCCGCCGATAATGGAAGGAATATAAAATAAAGTCCTGTATACCCCAATTCCTTTTCTTTTCTGATTCAAAAGCATGGCTACCAAAAGAGCAGCTATCAACTTCAGTGGTACTGATACCAATACATAAGTAAACGTCACCTTTAGGGAATCAATAAATTTTTTATCCTTTGTGAAAATCTCTATGTAATTTTTTATCCCAATCCATTCCGGCATGCTGAGCATATTATACTCTGTAAAAGAAAAGTAAATCAGGCAGATGAATGGAATCAGAGTCAGAACTGTAAATCCAAACAACCACGGAGCTACATAGAGATAGCCCTCCCAGCGCTTTCTTAACATATTATTATTCATAGTTATCTCCATTTCACACATTTGAAAGTAAAACGGGGGCTATAACAATTTCGCCCCCGCATCTTTATTATGGACTTACTCAAGTTTAGCAGCTTCTGCTATTGCGTCATAGGCCTCCTCCGGAGTTACATCTTTATACATCATTCTTTCTTCATACTCTCTGATAAGTTTCTGAATATCAGTGCTCCCTTCCATAGCCGGTGCATCGTTAGCAGAACTGTAATCCACAGCTTTATCTATAATAGCCGCTACTTTCTTCTGATTATCATCAAACATGCTCTCCATGCTCTCACGTACCTGATCAGAAGCAGGCATACCACGTTCTGCCTTCATTATCTTATTCGCTTCTTCGTCGTTAATCAAAAAGTCCATCAGTTTAGCTGCCGCCTCTTTGTTTTTAGATTTGCTGGACATACAAATATGAACAGATGCAGGAACCATGGTAGCTTTACTGTTTACTGCCCCCGGAAGCAGAATCATTTTAAGTTCTTTATCGGATGCGTTTGTATAATTGGCATACTGGTTTGCCGGTATAATGGTAACAGCCGCCTCTCCTTTCACTAAAGAACTGTCTTCAGGCCCATTTTCTGATTTCGTTACATCATACGGAGGTATTAACCCTTCCTCTACCCACTGTAATTTCATGCTGTAAAAATCGACAAACGTTTCTTTGGAGAATCCGATCAGGCTGTCTCCTTCCGAGGCATAGAGTCTTTCTCCCTGAAGTCGGCACCAATATTTTAACATGTCTCCTTCTTCCCGTAAGAAATCACCGGAAGCATATTTTCCTGTCACCTCTTTCAGCTTGACCAAATCAGCCCCTAACGCCTCCCAGGACTCATAACCGTTTTCCGGAATCTCCAAACCTGCTTTTTCGTATGCAGATGTATCGACAAGCATTCCTCTCGTATTAACGCCGAAGGGCAATCCGTATAACTGGTCGCCAACCTTACCTTCTTCAACCAGATTATCGGATATGGAAGAAATATCGATTAACCCATTCTCTACATAACTATTCAGCGGCTCTGCAATCCCACCATCCAAAAACTGCTGATAGTCTCCGCTTCCTATGTACCCCTGATGTACATCCGGGATATTATCAGCCGTCGATGCCACCGATAAGTTTTCCCAATAGGAATCCCATGGATAGAAGCTTGTCTCTACCTCGATATCCGGATTTTTTTCCATAAACAGATTCACTGCTTCGTTTGTTAAATCCGCTCTCTCCTGTCCACCCCACCAGGCGAAACGAATGGTTACTTTCTTGCCATTTCCGTTCTCGGAGGTTTGTACTTTCTCAGTACTCGTTGCTGCTCCAGTATCCGTTGCTGCTCCAGTATCCGCAGTTGCGCCTTTATCAGAACTGCCGCCGCAGCCAGTTAATCCCCCCGCAGCCATCGCCGCCGCTAAAAAAAGTGCTGTCATTTTCTTTGTTTTCATTTAATCCTTCCCTCTCTTTCTTATTTCTGCCTATATCATACAATGATTCTACCGCTTCAAACTATAAATATTATTGGAAAGTATGTGTACTTTTTTTGTATTCATCTCAACACGGTTCTACCATGAGGCTCTCCACCTCCATATAAGCAGATGTCTGTTTTTGTGACAACGCATAAAGTCCCATAACGGCCCCGGTAAAACATTTTCCAGCAATTTCACAGGATAAAAATCTGGTAGAGGCAGAACAGGCCAGTGTAAATTCTCCCTCTCCAACCGCATAGTAAAAATGATACTGTTCTCTGTCACATTCTATTCTAAGTCTGATTTTTCCGTTTTCAATCGGTATCAGGCATGCTGTTTGCAAAAAATCTTCTGCGGTTTTCTCCAGGATCAGAAACTCCCCCTGATTGGTCTTTCTTTTTCCAAAGCGATAATGAAAGCCTGATTCCAGATAGATTCCCAGCCCAGACTCATCTCCCAGCTCTTCCGGGTTAAACTGATACACAGTCTCGATCACACAATTAAAATCAGGCTGTCTGACCGCAGCAAATGTATTGCCAATATCAGTACAAACTGACTGCATTGAAGGGATTAGTCGAAGGCAGCCTTCTCCCCGCTTAAAGAGGGTTTCCTTTTGTTCCTGAAGAAAAATCCATTGAGGTTCCCAATTTCTTCTGTTAAAATCAGCTTCCCAACGCGTGAGCTTCCTCTGATTATTCCACAGAGGCCCCTCTTTTTCAATCGTTTCCATTCTGCCACCTTTTATTGTCGGCCAGCCATCTTTCCACACAACCGGCGTCAAAAATGTTTCTCTCCCTAAATGGCTCATCGTTCTTCTTGCAGGTCGAATCGCCAGGTGAACCATCCACCAGTTTCCGAAATGATCCTGGAAGAGATCTCCATGGCCGGAACACTGTACTTCTCTTGTTGTATCATGACGGTTTGTTAAAATAGGATTTCCACTGTATCCTTCATACTCTCCCCAAAGAGATCTGCTTCTCGCAATCGTAGCCATATGATTAAAGTAAGTCCCCCCTTCCGCTGCCATCAGGTAATACCAGCCATCATGATGATAAATATGTGGTGCCTCCAAATAGCCGCCGCCTGTTCCAGACCAGATGGAAGTCACTGGACTTTTTAACATACCAGTATGTATATCAATTTCCTCCAGTGTAATCTCTTCTTTTCCTGGATGGATGGTCTGATTTGTACAGTAATATGCCCTTCCATTCTCAAAATACAAGGAAGGATCAATTCCTCCTACCGGCACCCACACAGGATTCGACCATTCAGAACGCGGATCGGATGTAGATACAATAAAGTTACCATATTGTTCTAAAGTTGCCGTTACATAGAAAACACCTCTGTCATATCGGATCGTTGGGGCCCAGATTCCTCCAGAATTGCCCACATGCCTTAAATTCATTTGTTCCGCTCTGCTGATACAGTTTCCAATTTGTTCCCAGTTTACAAGGTCACGGCTGTGAAAAATTGGAATTCCCGGAAAATATTCAAATGAGCTGTTAACAAGGTAATAGTCTTCCCCTACCCGGCATATGCTGGGGTCCGGATGAAAGCCTTTTATTATAGGATTTTGAAATTTCATATATGCTCCTCCCACGTGAAGTATTTTTATTGCGTATCAGAAACTCCGTTTATCAAGATACTACTTTATTTTATCTAATTTAATTGTTTGAAAATAGCAATATTTTTAGATATGACAGAAAATATTATTAGGTCTTCAGCGGAAGGGCACTCACTTTCGCTAAAACGTAAAATGAAGTATAACTCAATAAAGTCGCTGGCACCCATTAAATTGATGGCAGCGACTTTTATACATATGATTCTATCTCCAATACTCAAACAAGAGAACTTAAAGAGCGTTCAATAATAACTGTGCAAATTGCTATATCTGGTAAGCCTCCGTACACATAATCAAAAATGCACCGACACCATGTAAATCATTTTCCGATGTTGGACGATCACAATAGTATTGATAGCTCCCAACGCCGGTCCCAATACACACACCGCCGACAATTAAATCATCTCCTGCCCATTTAAGGCTGTGAATTACACCGTCAAGCCCTTTTCTGGCAAATGCCAGATATTTGTCTTCCAAAATTCCTGTTCTCACTGCTTTACAGATTGCTGCCGTATAAAGACAACTGCAGGAAACCTCTGGCCAGTTGCCCTCCTCATGAGCCCGGTCTACCACCTGGTACCATAAACCACTTTCGCTTTGGTAACGGCACAATGCCATCAGCAGATTTCTGACCAAATCGCGCATGGCCCGGTATTGCGGATGATCGTCCGGCAGAAAATCAAGTTCATTCAATACCGCTATTGGTACCCAGCCTATTGACCGGCCCCAGAATTCAGCGGAGCAGCCGGTATCAGGATCCGCCCATTCAGCCGTACCTGAACTGTCCCAGGCATGATACCAGAGACCTGTTTTACAGTCACGGGTTCTTGCCTGCATTAACAGGGCCTGTTCTGTTGCAATATCAAAATATTCCGGCTTGTTAAACCGACAGGCATATTCTGCACAAATTGGCCCAGCCATATACAAACCATCCAGCCACATCTGCTGAGGAAAGATATCCATATGCCAAAAGCCTCCCTCCTGGTTGCGCGGATATTCCCGAATAATTGCCATCCGCTCCTCCAGTGCCCTGGAATATTTCTCTGAACCGGTTCGCTCAAGCAACGGAAACAGCAAAATTCCCGGTTGGATATCATCCAGGTGGAATCTGGCATAATCAAGTATTATCCCGTTTTCATCCATACAGGAATCAACCCAGTCTCGAATATAATTAAAATAACGTTCCTCTTTACACAGCCTGTAGGTCTGATACATACCCGACAGGAACACTCCCTGATGATAATGGAAATGTCCCTTCGGCGGCAAATCTGGCGCCTGATACTTCCTCATCATCGTGTCACAGGATTGTCGGGCATAGGTTAACAGATTTCGGTCCATTCTTTAATAACCTCCTCAAAGACTGCCGTCAAATCAGCACTAATAAATTCCTGGCACATCATCACATTCAGGCACCACTGGGAAGTACAATTGGTCGTAATCCAGGGGATTTCCCGGCAATTGATTCCCGTTGCCGCCACAGCGTAAGTCTGGGGTTCATATCCTTTCATTCCTCCACACTCCAGTACATATCGCAGTAAAATCCGCCAGGCTTCTTTCGCAAGTTCCGGATCAGACTCCCGCATAGCCCCAAAACCGGCAATACCGGTTGCAAACATTGGCCACGAAAATGGCCGTTTTGTGATTTTTCCGCCAGTAAGGCGAATCTTTTCCGATTCAGGCAGGTAATAAAACCGGCCCAGTTCCGCCAGCAGTCGATTTAGGGTGTCATCTCCAAGCGTTGCCGCAATCTCCCACCAGACCTGGGGACCGCCCATACAGATCTGCAGATGCTGGTTTGGCGTATCCTCACATTCTCCGTGATAAATCATATGAGCGTTTTCAACATCATAACCGTAATCCGGTCCTGAAGCAAAGCCAAAGGGTGATTGAGCGATGTCACGAATGCCGTTTTCTATCTTCTGCCGATATACTGGATCCAGTGTCCGCTCATACTGTGTCATCCAGTTTGAAACAAAGGAGGACCAGTCCGGGCCGCTTCTGACACTGGGGATTATGCTGCCATTACTCTGAACCTGATTGTTATTCTTTATATTTACAGTGGTGAGATCAGCATCTTTTACATCCTCCATAACGTCACCCAGGCGGCGGTCACCGGTCAGATAATAAAGGAATCGGAAGTGCCCGGCCATGGCAATACGGGGTTCTTTGCATGAGCAGCCCCAATGCCGGACATTATGCCGGGACCCCAGCCCTTTTAGGCGGCCGAAATGGTAGACATCTACCTCTGAGCAGTGTCGGCTCATCGCCTCGGCCATCGTAAACACATCCTCCCGGCCGGTTCGCAGAAAATAAAGCCACAGCCAGTAGGTCGGCACCAGCTCCGTATTCTGCCAGGCATAACCGCCCATATCATATTTCCAGCAGTGCCGGACCGGGTCATACGTATGCATCACATCACCATAGTCAAACAGTCCATACCATTTTCTGGCTGCCACTTCATCATGATAAAAGTCAAATGCTTTTTCCAGTTGTGTTTCCAGCCACCTCTGTGCTTCCGTCTCATATTCTGGCAGGCTCCAGTAGCCAAAAGCCTTCTTTTCATAATAATATTCCGGTGTGCTAACATATACAGACGGCTTTTGAATTCGTTCGCCAAAAACCAGCACGGATTCATCCGTTGGAGTATCTTGCTGAAACAGAATACTACCTTTACTGGTAACTCCGATCCCCACAGCCGTAGCATCCACATAATCAAACCCCTCATAACAGGTCTCCGGATAGCTTCTGACAGCGTAATGGCGAAAATCAAAGCTGTCTGCCTCCGGACAATAGAACCACATTGTACATGAGGTTAAATCCTGTGTCATCCCCTCAGCCTCCAGACCGGCCGGATACTTCTGCCAGAAATCCCGGATCGCCATCATCACGCCGCCATCCTTCCCACTGACTGCCATCACCCCCAAGGCCTGACTTCCCTGAGCACAGCTCAGCATACAACAAGCGTCACCGGTTTGTTTTTTTATCCCATAGTGATTGTCATAGTCCTGACACAATACATAGCGATTCCAAACCGGGAGGTTATCCGCCGCCCAGGCAGCATCACTGTCCGCTGCATATTGGGTGTGCTCACCACGAAGCTGCCGCTGCAAAAGCTCCGGTGCCAGCCTGGGGTGGTTACTGTTCAGCATAACCGCTGCTTCATGAAAAACCATACCATCAGCTGCATACTGGATTTGCCGGTCATAGGCCTGACCGTTCAGCGGTACATCAATTCGGATTCCCATACCCTTCAAATAGTCCCTGCTTTCCTCACCATCAAATAGAAAAGTATGGTCAAAGCGCAGCTCAGCACTTTCATAATTCAAATACATTCTGATTACAAAAGGCATCGCTGGTATCTCACCGCTGATATGGTTACCGCAGAACTTAAAAACCACTTCCAACGGACCTTTTTCCTCCAATATGACAGTGTTTATAACTCCTTTAAATAAGTTGATTTTTCTTGTCTGCCACTCTCTCTGTTCAGCCTGATAAACCGTATAAATCTGTTCGCCCAGCATGACACCATTCAGCAGTACATTTCCAGCCAATATTGCGCTGCCTTCCTGGGCCGGTTTCGGTACCGTCAACTGTAATGGACCGGTATTGATTTGATAGTCCACAACCGTTTCCTGAATCTGTATTCCTTCGACTGAACCGATTCTGTCCATCTCGGTTTGCGATACAGACAGCAGTTCCACGTGACTGCCCATTTTTTCTGTATCTGCCGTATGAGACAGCCACTTGATGCTGCCATCCGGCCACCATGCCATTACACGCGATTGAACTGGCACCAGTTCACCTGACTGTTTCCTCAGGATGCAATGAGAATGAGGTTTTTCTCCCTGAGACCAGATACTGCCGAATGTTGTGTAGCCTCCCAGCCTGCGCCCAGATAGATTTTTTAATTTCATGACATAACCTCCAAGGGTATATTATTTTTCAAGTTCATCTCTGATTAATTTTGCATGTTCAATATCTGCCAGCCGCCATTCCATAACAGATGCTGCACCTAGTCCTTCGCAATCTGCGACCATCTGATTCCATATTTTATCAAACTCGTTCTCATTTTCTGCATAAACCATTTTCCAGCTTGCGTTTACAACCACATCCTTAATGGCATCAATCGTAAGCTGCATGCTGTCGTCAGGCTGTGAACAGAAGTTTATAATATTATCCAACGGACCAGAAGAAAAGTATGCATTTTCTGATGCCAGCCAATCCTTCCATGTATCAAACCCTGTGGTTATCTTCCACTGGTCAAAAGTAGCATTGCTGCTAGTAACCTCCATAGCCTCTTTCCAAGACGAAGTCCGCAGCATTCTGGGATTACCGTTTCCGTCCTTATAAGAGGTATAAGCACCAGTATTTACACAAAATGATAAATTCCACAGTGTAGATTCCTCACCGGTTGAGAACGGCTTGGGATTACCAACGCCATTTTCACGAAGATACTCCAGATAATCCTCCTTAATGTATGCATTTTCACCCTCTGAGTACCAAAATTCACCATCCGGTCCGTTAATCAGTCGCAGATAAGCGTCTGGATCGCACCACATATCCAGTAACTTCAGGCAAGCCTCCAGGTTTTCTGTATGGGCATTGATTGCGATAACCTTGTTTGGGTCACCATAGGTACTGGTATAATTATAGTAAATTTTCGTACCTGGCAGATAGTATTCATAATACTTGGACACCCAGCCCGGCAGATAACCGCTGGGTACCATAGCATAGCCAGCATCTACTTTTGCTTTTTGTGTAGCCCGGTCATTGTTGATGCTTTCCGGATCCATTAAACCACGGCGGTAAACCTCATTGTACCATTTCAGGCCTTCATAGTATTTACTGTCTTTGGATAAAATCGAATCCAGCGAACCTTCAACCATATTGGACTCCAGTAAATAAGGCAGCTGATCTTCGGCATATCCCTGCCATCTGTAAAACATTACCATACAGGCCCAGTATAAGGTGTCTGAACCACTATTAAGAACCGTACCAAAATAGGGAGTTCCGTCTTCGGCGCTTGGACGGGCTGCCATCATCTGTTCCATAACATCAATCAACTGCCAGATATCAGTAATTTCCGGCGCGCCGATCTCTTCATAGACATCCCATCTTAACTTCAAAGCATTACGCTCAGTAGAATCAGCCAATACTTCCTTTGTCATGTGGTCACCAACAGAGAGAGGTAAGGCATACAGTTCTCCGGTCCCCGCACTGCGGAACTCTCTAACGTAATTAAGTGCCGTTTCCATCGGTTCATAGGCCTGCACATGAGGCATCCGGTCCAGATATTCCTCCAGATTGAGCAGCATACCCGCTTCGATCATGGTATCAAGATTCTCTTTTGAGACATACATGATATCCGGCAGGTCACCACTAGCCAGGATGGCATTCGTCTTTTCATCCGAATATGCCCATACTTCCAGTTCAAGACCATTTTCAGCAAAATACTCTCCTTTGTGGCCACCCACAACACCACTGGAGATATTGGCGTCAGCCGGATACATCGTAACGGTAACAATATCATCCTTTTCGCCGCTTCCACCACTCGTTCCTGCTGCATTGCCGGACTCCGCTGTGATTCCACCGGTCATTTCATTGCTGGCGGTATCTTTGCTGCCGCAGCCGATCAGCCCCACAGTCATTACCCCAGCCAATAGTAAAGTACACATTCTCATTCCCAAAATTTTCTTCATTCTTATTCTCCTTTCCTTTATCAAACATACAGCCGCTAGCCTTTCACCGCTCCGACCATAATGCCCTTCACATAATACTTCTGGATAAACGGATAAACCATCATAATCGGTATTACTACCACTGCCGTTAGCGTCAGCCTGATTCCCAGAGGAGTAATTGATGCATAAGGATCCGTAGCATTAATCTGTTCCGATGCTGCCGTTACCTGATTCAACAGCTCATAAAGCTGGAATTGCAGGGTATATAGCTTCGGTCTGGTAATATACATCTTGGTAGTAAAAAAATCATTCCAGTGGTTTACCGCCTGAAACAGTGCTACAGTAGCCAGAATTGGTTTTTGCAGCGGCAGTACAATTTTTGTAAAGCGGGCGAAATATCCGGCGCCATCCAGATAGGCGGACTCCTCAAGCTCTGCCGGCATGGATTCGATTGACGTTTTAATCAGAACCATATTATATACACTAAACATATTAGGGACAATATAAATCCAAAAAGAATTAGTCAGCCCCAGCATCCGGTTGTTTAAATAAACCGGAATCATCCCGGCAGAAAAATACATAGTCACAACTACCAGCCGATACCAGATCTTTCGTCCCCACAGCTCTTCTTTGGTAAAGAAATAAGCCATATAAGAGGTCATCATCAAGCAGGACATCGTTCCTATTACGGTTCTGGCAATTGAAATAAAAAATGCATTAGAAAGATTCTGAAGCTTAAAAATCTGCAGGTAATTATCAAAATGTATCCCTTTCGGCAGGACTGTAATCCTTCCCAGGTTGACCAACTGATTATCACTGATTGTTGAAATCAGCAAAAAGTAAAAAGGGTAGGCACATAATAAGGCAAGCAGTCCAAAACCTGTATATGCACATATGTGGTATATCCTATCATTACGTGACATTTTCTTCTTTGTTTTCACTCTCATTTCTTATTATCCTCCCTAAAACACGCTGGTTCCCCTGATTTTCTTCGATGCGGAATTAGCGGTGGCAAATAGAATAATCGCAACCAGCGATTTCATAATTCCAGCGGCGACACTATACGAAATCTGACCGCTGCCAATGCCCAAATTGTAAACATATAAGTCCAGGACTTCAATATATTGTTTATTCAGAGAATTGCCAAAGGCCAGGTATTGGTCCACACCGGTGTTTAGGAAATTACCAATATTCATAATCAGCAGAACAAAGTATGTCGGTATCATCTGCGGAATCGTAATGTGCCGGATTCTGGCCCAGCGTCCGGCACCGTCTACCATGGCTGCTTCAAACAGTTCCTGATCCAGACCGGCGATTGCTGCAAAGTAGATAATAGCACCCCAGCCAAGGTTTTTCCACTGCTGCAGTAGCACCTGAGTCAGCCAGACATGCTTATCAGAATTAAGAAAGTTAATCCGGAAGGAAATTCCTATCTCTTTAAAAAAAGTATTCATCAGGCCATTTGAACCAAAAAGACTAACTGCCAGTGAAAACATAATGACCCAGCTTATAAAATTGGGCAATGTTGTAATTGTCTGAATCAGCCGCTGGAATTTCTTGCTTCTGACCTCGCTAAGTAAAATGGCGAAGAACATTGGCAGTGGTGAAAACAGATATCCCAGAAAATGGATTCCGAAGGTATTCTGTAAAACTCTAAGCAAGTTTTTCCGCATAATCATATTGCCAAACAACTCCTTAAAATTGGACCAGCCGACGAAGTTGCAGTCCAGCAGTGCCCGCCCCGGTTTATACTGGAAAAAAGCAAAAGCCCATCC
>OJKJ01000852.1_pt1 | contig 13717 bp, 28 predicted proteins | sample 1596491 | NCBI WGS metagenome assembly OJKJ01 (sample SAMEA4350160, study PRJEB24818) | metagenome | biome: human; feature: gut; material: faeces | place: Denmark | collected 2013-09 | reverse complement strand
TAAATAATTTTGGTATAATTGTATATATAAAAATAAAGGAGAACTAATGATAACGTCTTTTGAAGAACTAGCTGAAAGGCGATTAATTACTCTCAATTATCACAAAAAAGATAGTCAACAGTACATCAACAGCTTAAATTACTTTGAATATGCTAGAATGTACTTCGATAAAAATGGCTTTCCTGATGATAACAGACGAGTTTATCAAAGTGGCAAACGAAAAGGCCAAAAAGTTGGCTGGTCTGATAAAGAGGAAAAGCAGCAAAAAGAAGATATTAGAAATTTCATATATGAAAAGCAATTACAAAAGTTTAAAAGCCAGAGAAAAAGCTAGTAAACACTATGCCAGAGGCGTCAGGAAGCTGTCTAAAGAGCTCGAAGAAATGAACGAGATAAAGTATAGGGTAGAACCTAACGAGTGCCTGTATGGCCTAATAAATGACTTGTGGAATTATTGGGACGAAGGTTGGATCCTACCTATGCTTAAATATAATATCGAAATTACAAGACAAGGCGACGTATTCATCATAGAAAGAGGAGAAAATGGAAACAATTAACATTAAATTTGATGAAAAACAGCTTGAAGAAGTTGTGAAAAAAGTTACCGAAGAACTTAAAAACCAAGGTTGGAAAGAAGAGATTGTCGAATGAGCGTATTTGAAAAATTAAGCGTCATTAATGTTAATGATAAAAAGAGTAAAAAGAATAATCTTGATTACTTGAGTTGGGCGTTTGCTTGGGCAGAAGTTAAAAAAGTATATCCTGAAGCTAATAGTAAAGTTTATGAAAATGAACAAGGGTTAAATTATCACACAGACGGTCGCACAGCATGGGTTAAAGTTGGAATGACTATTGAGGGCCTAGAACATATTGAGTATCTACCTTGTATGGACTATCGTAACCAATCTATCCCACTTGAAAAGCTGACTTCAATGGACGTAAATAAAGCTATTCAACGTGGACTTGTTAAAGCAATCGCTCGTCATGGTTTAGGGCTATACATTTATGCGAACGAAGATTTGCCCGACTTGACAGAAGAACAGAAACTGTTGGAAGCAGAAAAGCAACGACTTAGAGAGATTCAACCACTTATCAAACGAGCTGAACAACTAGGATACCAAAATATTGACAGCTTGAAAAATAAGACTAAAAAAGAAATTACCGACATCATGACGATTTGGTTAGCACAGCAAGAAGCAGAAAAAGGGGAATAATTAAATGGCAATTATCACAGTTACAGCACAAGCGAACGAAAAAAATACACGTACAGTAAGCACAGCAAAAGGCGATAAGAAAATCATTTCAGTACCATTGTTTGAAAAAGAAAAGGGATCTAATGTAAAAGTTGCTTACGGTTCAGCGTTCTTGCCTGACTTCATTCAATTAGGCGACATCGTAACAGTAAGCGGTCGTGTACAAGCTAAGGAATCAGGTGAGTACGTAAACTATAACTTTGTTTTTCCTACAGTTGAAAAAGTATTTATCCATAATGATAATAGCAGTCAATCACAAGCTAAACAGGACTTATTTGGAAAATCTGAACCGATTGAAGTTGATGAATCAGATTTACCCTTCTAATAGAAAGTTGGTTATATGTACACAGCGGAAGAGAGAGAGCAAATCATCGACATCGTGGATAAGATGAGCTTACTAAGACAAGACTTTGATGGAGCTTTCACTTGGATCAAGGAAAACGTATCAATGCCATTTGACTTTGACGGAGAACAGCAATTCATATCAGACTTAAAGCAGTTAGTTAAAATTAACGCTTTGAAGTTTGGTAAAATATATGAAGGAGTATTAAATTGACAACACTACGAGAATTACACAAAAAACTTAAAATTAAACAAACGCTTGACAACTACGTACGAAACACAAATAAGAAATACAAGTATAACTTTGTTCCTGATGAAATTCTTGGCGAGGGAATGGCTAAACTGATTGAGCTTAACACTCAAGGTAAACTTGGACGACATGCACAGCAAATTGCTTACATCAATCATAACTTGAGCTTACAGCGACAAAAGGAACAACTGGAACAAGCTAACGAACGACTTGCTAAACGTGCTGAGAAAGCCCAAAAATTGCTTGACACGGAACTTTTGAAAGATAGCTACATCGAAACACTTGAAATGTTTAGTAAATTCAATTCAGCAAAACAATATACTATGTGGGACGACCTAGAAACTCCAACTAAAGTGATTGAGTTCATGGAAAAAAACGGTGTGAAGCAAGGTAAATGGCTACGTCCTGAAGGAGTTGATGCTTGGTTTAAGGAAAGAATTATTTGGTTCAAGAATAAATTGAAAGAACAATAACATCATATAAGACTTTAGGCTTTACAGCTTAGAGTTTTTTTGTTATAATAATACATATAGTTAAAGAAAGAGGAAAAAAATAATGGAAGTAGTAAGATATAAAGAAAAGTATTTAGTTAGTGATAAAGGAGATGTATTTAAAGAAAACAAAAAATATACAATAAAGAAAAAACAAGCAACCAATAAATACGGTTATAAAGTAACAAAAATTAATGGGAAACAAGAAAGAGTACATAGAATAGTAATGGAGGCTTTTCATGGTAAGTCTGATTTAACTGTTGATCATATAGACGGAAATAAAGAAAACAACAACTTGACTAATTTAGAGTATGTAACACAAACAGAAAATGCAAAAAGATTTCATGATAAAAAAGTATTATGGAATGGAAAGGAATTTAGAAGCTTCAACGATTTATCTAGATACGTTGGAGTTGCCAATTCAACAGCTTGGAAAAATTATAGTAAAGGTTATAAACTAAAAGGGCATATAATAGAGGTTATAAAGTGAATTTAATACAATGCCAAACCTGCGGGGCTTCCGACTTTACTAATGGTAAATGTGATTATTGCGGCAATCAGTACGAAGTAAATGAAGACAAAGTATTTTACGGTAATTCAAAAGAAGATGATTCATCATTAGATGAGGATATAACCTTTCAAGAAACTAAAACAGGTAAACTAATACTTAAAATCATGATTTATACTTTAGTATCTATTATTTGGTTTGCTGTAACTGTATTTATTCCGCCATTATTTATAATAACAATTATTTTATTAGTGGTTTATGTGAGTTTTCGCTTGATAAATAAAAAAGAAATACCTTACAAAAAGGAGCTAAACAAATGAACGTTGAATCAGTAATTGGTAAAGTTATTATAATAGCACTAGTCGGAATTGGATTATATGCGTTCTTTGCATTAGTTGACTTGATTAAAACGAAAGGAAGCAAATAATGAGTAAATACTTAAATGATAAAAAATATTGCCATTGCTTCGATGTACCAACGAGTAATGGCTTAGGAGTTTGCAAAGATTGCAGAGGATACGTGAATATCTGTTATAGTTGCGATCGCTGTTTGCACTGCTGGTTTACATCGCAGATTGAACTGTTTACTGAATATGATGAACCTAAGTTGCTAGAACTTATAGAAAACTGGAATAAATTTTACCAAATTAGAAAGACAAAGAACAGTTAATGTTTGACAAAGTAAAAGTAATTTGATAGAATAGAGTTATAAATAGAGGAGGACAAAATGAAAGATACAGTAAAAACTTTAATGATAGCTGCAGGTGTCGGCTTTACACTTATCGCTATCACTTGGATAGGTATAATCGCAACGTTGCTTATTACATGGATTGGAGGAATTATCTAATGAACTTAAAAGAAAATCGGCACTATGCCAACGAATACGGTGTAGAACTTAACGAATACTTGAAACATAATTTTAACTATGAAGAGCTTGTGGGTTGGTATACAATGCAGGTATTGAAGTATCTAGTGAGAGCTGGCAAGAAAGAGGGTGAAAGCTACGACAAAGACCGTAACAAGGCTCTAGACTATGCAGGAGAACTAGCTGGCTTAGTCAATGAACAAGGTATTGCAGAGGTTACACGAGACGATCTTATGGACTTTGGTAAGATTATGGCTGATGATTTTAAGCAATGGAAAGGCGAATAAAATGACAGAAAAAATTATTATCTCTAAAGAGTTAAACGAATGGCTAGAAGAACATCAAACATTGGATACTGATAACACAATATATAGTGAACGTTTTGGCAGAGAAATTTTCGACAAATTGTATGAAGAAGTAGAAATTAGCGATACAGAGAAGTATGAAAATATTTTAGAAGTATTTGGCTTAAGAGGGTATACTAAAGCAGTTCACTTATGGTTATTGTTGAACCGTGATAAATGGGAAGTAGAAGAAGATGAGTTATTTTATATCTGTATTCCAGAGCCTCATGATAGAAACGGCTATTTGGCAAAAGATATTGGACTGGAATTTTTCCTTAAAGCGCCTAATCAAAAACGTTATTTTTGGACACAAGAAGAAATTGATAAACATGAAGTGGCTAAGCATTTACAACATTTTAAAAGGAAAGTAGAATAATGAAAGTAAAAAGAGTTTATGCTTGACAGTATGAACTTTTTTTGATATTATAGTCTTATAGAAAGGTGGTCAAATAATGGCAATGCGAAAGGATAGGGAAATAATAGCTTATAACCCTATTACAGAAGAAGAACTACACTTTAGTTGTAAAGCTCAATGTGCTAAGCATTTCGGACTTAAAGCTAATACGGTCGTCAAGTGGTTTGATATTGGTAGACCTATAATTGAACTGCTAAGAGAGCAAGATAATAAGCAGGTAGCAATTGAAAAGCAAGACAAGTTAAAAGGCTTTGAGTTATTTACAATAAATGAATGGAGTGTTTTTGATAATTAATTACGAAGACATGAAAATAGAAAGTTTTGGTGAAAAAACAAATGAAATTATTTAACAGAAAACCTAAGGACAAAATTAAAGTAGCAACAGCATTTACATTAAAAGGATTAACAAAACAAGTAATTCAATTAGAACAAAAAGGGTTTATTAAACAAGGAGAAATCCAAAGCGCTATGTTTGACGGAACGATTGTGGCTTATAAGCAAGCAATGATCAAGAAAGCTAGTGAATAATATGTGTAAGAAACGCAAATACACAAAAATGGGTGCTTTATACTCAATAGCTAATGCCCAGCATAGGAAAAATAAAGCTGATAAGATACCAGTCAGAGCTTATCACTGTAAGTGGTGCAATTTATATCACTTATCAAGCCAGCAAAGGCTAAACATCAAGACAGGAGTAATTGGATAATGAAAGATGAATTTACATACTATACAGTAACTTGGATATTGGAAAAAGAAATTAAATCACGTAAGTTTTATAATAAAAAAGAGGCTTTAAAATGGAACGAATTACTTCCAGAAGAACAAAGATATGAAGTTAAAAAGCATACAGAAATAATTGAGGTTATAGCATAATGACAAACGAAGAATTATATGAAAGAATTACTAGCACGCTAAAAGAGCAAGGTGTCGGAATAAGTCAGTTTGAATCAAAAGTTAAAGCTGAAACAGGTAAATATCCTAACTTAAAAATGACTAAATCACGTTTGAGCTTACCGAATACCGTAGCATTCCCTTATCTTACTATGTTTTTCAATGATGATGAAATGCACGAACTTACCCTTAAAAAGATTGATAGCGTAGGAGATAACGGAGAAGCGTTTGACTTACTAGATGAGATATTGTCTAGTTTAGAACCAAGTAAAGAGTATCTATATAAGCAACGATTGAAACGTAAAATGCAAAGAGAGGTAGTAAGATAATATTACATAAGTACACACGGAAGATTAATAGTTCAAAATATCCACGGTCAACAGCTCGAAAGATTGCTAATGACTTGAACAAAAAATACCCTTTTAATAATTATCTAGTCAGCTTTGAGTTAGGATCTAAACGGTATATTATTGAAAAATTTGAAATTAGAGGAATGAATAGATGAAGCGTTACTACGTAGAAGAAGATGACAATGGCAAAGAGATTAAGCGAAAACTAACAACTTTTGCTAACGACGACTTAACACAGCTTTCAGATGATGAACTAGAAACATTATATTATGAATCATCGGCTCAATTTTTAGCTAAAGCAATGCACTTTATGAAGATTGAGAATGAACTGTTTTCAAGAAAGAATGTAATTGTAAGTGATGAAATTCTAATAAATACTGGCAATAATATTATTGAAGCCATTAATCAGGTAAGCAATTGAAACATAGAAAAGAGTATAGCATGAAAAAAGAAGCACAAGACGCACAATGGTTTATTTTAAAATTAATCGGTAGTCACTTAGAACAAATGGCTGTACATGAATTGAAAATTAATGATGTTAATTCTAAAACTTCAATAGACTTATGGAACTATTATAAGTTGTGGAATGAAGAACTAGAACAATTATACAAACAAAATAGTTCTTATATTAAAAATGGCGAATATGATAAAGTTGAAACGCCAGAACGACAAGAACCGCCAAAATTTTAAGAAAAGAGCATGGCATGAAATATGAGATTTGGTATAGCGCAATAGATGGAGATTATTATAAAACAAGCGACACGCTAGAAGAAGCAAATAATGATTTTGCGTTTGTATTAACAATGTATAGGCTTGTTCCTTTATTTGAAATGCGTTTAATTGAAATTGATTCACAGGGCGAATATAAAGTTATTAAGTCATTTAAAAATATGAAAGCAAATAATAAAGACATAGTTATGGCGAAAGCATATTATAATTCACGTACACATAAAGGAGAAGAATTATCTTTATTTTAACAGACGATACAATTAGAAGTATTGTACTAATTCAGCAAGCTTATAAAAGGGCAAATAACAACTTTAATGATATTGTGGCACAATTATATCAACAAGAGTTTAAAACGCAAGAGAAAGCAAAATATGAGCATATAAGGCAAGCTAAGGAGAAAGCACTTGAAGAACAACGAATTAGTGAAGAAAATAAACGAAGAGTTGAAGCTGAAAAACAAGCCGAATCTGACAGAATCTCAAGAGAACACGATAAGACAACTAAACAACCTGACACCGAAAGGACGCAAGAAGTTAGCGATGAAAATGAAAATGAGGGAGGTGTACCAAACACAGCAACTAGTGACACTATTGGAAGTGATTGGTCTAGTGTAAGCCCAGAAATAGCTGCGAATTATATGGCAAGCAAGACAGGAGTAAGTGCTGGGAAATGGCTTGATGTTATTTATAAGGAGTCGAGTGGAAACCCTTATGTTGAAAATGAGTTATCATGCTGGGGACTATTACAGATAATGCAAAGCGTGCATGGGCAGGTATCTAACTTAAGTCCACAAGATTATTTAGACAAAGCAGTAAGTATATATCAAGGTTCAGGCGGTACAGCTTGGGTGACTTGGTAAAAAATAAAAACAAAATAAATTAATTAAAAATAGAAAGTAGGTATATCCTCTTTAAGATATGCTCAATTACAAAAGAAAACCACCAATTAAGGTGGTCTTTTTTTATTTTATAGTTTAGTTGCGTTTGGTCCAAATTCAGCGTCTAGTTCCACTTGTAACATGGTATCTTTAGGCAGATTAAGTTTACCCCATTTGTTTTGATAGTTTTCTAACATGCGTGTAGATCGTACATAGCGTACTGATACTCCATTAGATACATAGTAGCGTTTTGTGTCTGTACAATAAATAAGATACATTTCGATTTCCTTTTCGTTTTGTTTGCTTTCAGTTTGACCTGCAAGGCGTTTGTTTAGTTCTGCAATAAAATATGAGCGACAACTTTCTAAAGTGCCACCATGGACTTCTACTGACCGTCTAGGGCAACTTGTGCTTGAAAGTTCTTGATGTAGTTTCACAGTATTACGATCAGGAGTTAGCCCCCATTGTTTCATGTACTTAGCTACATCATCTAGTACCGCTTGTTCATTCCTTAAGAACTGGTTTAAGTCGCCTTCTGATTGGCATACTTCCCAGCTGGCGTAGTTTGCATTACCGTATGAGTTAGCGCAATGCCATGCCTTGTTAGAGAAGTCGGAAGCCTGTAAGCGTCCATCCGAAGCGATATAAACATGAGCAAAGCCGTTTGTTGGGTCATGAGTGGGTAGCCAACCATTGTAGAAGCCAGTGTTAGCACCATTTGAGCCTGCGTCATTGTGAATTACAACCCCAGTAGGATTATGCCCACGAACGCCAGCATTAGTTATATTCATTCTTTTTTATCCTCCGTTTGTTCTTCTTCCGCCTCAGGAACACTTACACCATTCTTTTTCATAAGTTTAACCAAACCGTCAAACATAGGGCTAATTTTTGCGATTAAGTAAATAAATTGTCCTACGAAGTACAACAATCCTACGTCAATCACTGTTTTCGCAATGTCAGAGGTTGAAGGAGTTTGAGTAAAGTAAAAGACTGCGTATAAAACCCATAGCGAGAAAACTACCGTCAAATCAATTACAAGTCTACGCTTGAAAGGTGGGTTCATTGCTTCTCTATCTTTAATCCATGTAGCGAACAAAATCGCCAAAATCAAGATAGTTATTAAAATCATTCTAGTTACCATTATATTTTGCTTTCTATTTGTTTACAATAAAGGCGCTGATAAAGCGAAAGATATTGTTTTTCCGTTCATTGGAGTGTTATTTGGATTACCTACTGCGATACCACTTGGAGACATGTTAATTAAAGATAACGACAGGTGGCCAGGAGAATAAAATGAACCAGCAGTATCAAATTGAGGTAGATTTGTTCCAAAAGCAGGTGGGAAAGTGCCAACCGGAACAATGAAATTCGGTGTGACATTTGGCACAGGAATGCTATTTCCTATAACGTAAATTACACCATTAATAATTCTTGCCTGTAATGTACCTGTTGAACCTACTCCACCAGCCCTATTTAAATCAGTCCAAGGAACATCCTTTTTATTGACTAGGCTATTAATAATAACATCATCAAGTAAAGTATGTTCAGTTGGTTGCTTAGCACTTATAACTCCTGTTCCGTTAGTTGTTCTAATATCTATCACAACTTTAAGTACACCTGCATTATTATTTAAATCAATATTATTGCTATTGTCTGAAGTTTCAGCCGATAAAGTAACAGGGTGTGCTGTTTGAGTTAAGTCAATATTTGCATGGATATAATTGACTGCATTTCCTTTTAAAGCTACAGTTTCATCTATCAGTTCAAAATATCTACCTCCAGCAACAATTGAAGTATTAGTATATTGTACATTAAGGGCTGTATTTACCGGACTTGTCCAGTCTTTGCGCCTGATTGTTCCATAGTCCATTCCTGTTAACATCATGTATAGCTTTCCGTCATTATTAGAACCGACTGGAAACTCTGTGCCAGTTGGACTAAAGAATGTAAAGTTTTTAATTGTCATTTTTAACCTTTCTTGAAATTATCTTCGCTTTATCTAAAACTGGGTTATCAGTAATTGAAAGCTCTAATAATCTAAATTTTCTACCGCCATACGGATAACCACCAATTGATACAAATTGACCAACTTCGTACAAGAGCGTAGTTTCGATTCTAAGCGAGTTTTCGCTATTATAATATACTTTACCAGATAAAAGTTCTAAGTGGTCTTTACGTAGCTCTCTGTACCCTGTGAAGCTATCTATTCTATATTTGTCTCCGTAAGTAGCTACATACTCATATAACATTTGGTTTATCTCCACTTTCTACAAAAATAAGTCTATCATTGAACTCTGTTTTAACTCTATCTGCTATATACCCTGAATACAGTTTACCGTCATACCATATATCTACCAAGTCATTAACGTATAAAGGCAAAAGCTCATTTTGGTTGAAAATTAATCTTGTGACGATTGTAGAGGGAGAAATTTCAGCTTTAATAGTAGATATATCTGGCGGGTTTCCGTGTTCATCTCTATCATAAAATAATGTTTTTGCTGCCCTTACTTCTGGCAAGTCTGTTCCGTCTCCGCCATAAGTACTATAGTCAATGACATCTCCATTATTTTTTGCTGTGTACATTTTAGGAGGGTCTGTATAGTCGTCTGTTGCCTTATTTTTAACAAACACAACAGCAAAATTATAAGCCGAACGTTCTGTTATTATTTCCGTGTCCATTGTCACGTTTTGCTTAATATCTAGCCTTGTCGTGATTCTATTTCTATTCCAGCTTCTTGAAGCAAAGTTAATGAATAACAAGTTTCTAGGGTCTGTTTCAGATGAAGCATGTTGAATTGTCGTAGTTGGTTGAAATTGAACCTTTGAAAATATCCTTTTTGCTACGTCATGAGCCGATGAAGTTTCCGCTTTTCGGTTGATTGTAGCCTTTCCTTCAAAGATAGTTGAATTAAAGAAATAACCATAGCTCATTAAATTATTTTTACGAGGGTCAATTAAATAATCAATGATAGCAAAGTTTGTCGTTTTAGTTATTGCGTTCGGAACGTCAAGGCTTTCAATCATTGCCCGAAAATAGTTCTTTAATGTAGCTTTATTACTTTCATCTACACTTGTAACAAGATAAACAATATCTAAGTTCAGCTTTTTCTTTTGACCTGGAGCCTCCTCAATTGGAACAACTTCAGGAAAAAGAATTTGAACAATATCGCCAACTTCTACCGAAACGGTCAATGTAGCTGATGAAGTGTAGAGGTAGCCTGTTTCCCACAATTCATAATTAATAACTTGACATCTTGCTTTTGGTATCGGTAACCCTCTTTTTTCTTTTTTACCATTAGGAAGATTAAAATCAGATATATTATAATAGTTCGGATTAAAGTTATCATACACATTGGCTTCTAACATTAAACGAAGTCCGCCTTTCTCTTGATTTTAAACTCTGCCTTAGTTAAATTGATTAACTCCATTTGACCGTGTTTGATTATACGTGTTCTGTATCGTTCAAAGTCCATTACAGGGAACAAATTTAATGAAGTCGTTCCGTTCCACCCTTGATAAATTTCATCATTTACATCTGTATTGATTAAAATATAATCCAGTACCTGTTCCGTCTTGAATACAATTGCAGTATATTCATTTCCAATATCGTCTAAAAATCTAACTCCAGTAGGTGTTTTAGGAAGTTGCGGGTATAATATCCCCATAAAACTAAATATTTCGTCTTTTATATCCCAGCGACTTAAACGTTCTATATTTGTTTCTCCGTAGTAAGTATAGGCTTGATTTGCTATATAATTATAACCAAAATATTCACTTATATCATTTATTGTGAGTTCGCTAGCTGATGGCAGCCAAGGGGTGGCGGTTGAACCCTCTTCCCACTTATGACCAGCAGTCCACAAAATTGAATCTTCATCTTCGCCTGCTAGTTCGTATCTGACAGAAATTCTGTCCTTAGCTTTCAAAGTTGCAGTAAAACTATCTCTTAACCAATCAAAGTTATGTCCTAACCATCTACCAGTCACTTCAAGTCCAGGGGGCGCAATAACATTTCTAATTATATTTATATTTCCTGAACTTTTTACATAAGCTGAGAAAGTATAAACACCGTCTTTAGGTGCAGTAAATGTTTTATATATACCCCACCATGAACCAGTTCGTTTTTTAACAGTTAGACCTTTATACGTTCCGTCAGTTACCCATCCACTTGCGTTTTCCCAAGAACCACTAAAATCTCTTGTTCCGTCTAATAAATTCAAGTTAGGCAAGTTTAAAGATGGACTTGCTTTCAGTCTATTATAGTTTTGTAAAGCTGTTTCACTCCCTTTATATCCACCGTAAATTTTAGACTTACCAGCAATAACTTTACCATTTTGAATTTTGTCAAAAGTTAAATTTTCGTAAGTATACCACTTTGTGATTATATCGAAAGTTATCTTTTCGCTGAAAGTTCCGTTCTTACCGTAACCCTCTGTCTTTGTGACATCTGCTAAAGCTAAATCAGCATACACCTGAAAAATCTCTGTTTGATATTCAAGTGTAACGAATTTTTTGCTAAGAATATCATTCACGAAGTCTTTCATTAACCGATAATTTTCTTCTAAACTTTCACCAAACGTTTCTAATTTAAACTCTATTTGAGGCTGTTTAATTGAGCGTGTCCCCATTACTCCAATACCATTACTTTGCCAGATATTATTAGTTGATTGTAACCCTAAATTAGAGGGCTGGTAAAATCTAACTTTTCCATTTGTTACGTCCCAAACTTTATCATCTGTTCCGTCTAAGTTGGTATGTATTTTATACTGTCTTACCATTAAGCCCTCCCTAGTTCAAATTCTCGTCTGATTGCTCGTGCTAAGTTAGAAACGTCTTGACCAGCTCCACCTTGTACGTTAAACGTGTTATATGTTCTGTTATCGCTTGATACGCTATTTGCGCTTAAACCGTAACCGCTAGAAGATAAGTTAAATTCTGGCAAACCTACTACCATAGAACCTTTGAACATTCCGCCAAGTTTACCTGCAATACCATTAATAGCTCCTGATATTTTGTCAATCGTGCCTGTAACACCGCCTAGAACTCTGTCTATCGTGTCTTTAATTCCTCCGAATATCCCACTAAAGAAGCTACCAAGTCCGTCAAATACTCCTGTTATTGCGTTGTAAGCATTTAAAGCAAAACCTCCGAAAGCATCGAATACTCCACTAACTGCACTTTTAGCACCATTGAATACTCCGCTAAAGAAACTACCTACTCCGCTGAACACACCTGAAATTCTTGACCAAGCACTTGAAGCAAAGCCACCTATGGCGCTAAATACTCCGCTAACAACGCTACGAACAGAATTGAATATACCGCTAAAGAAACCTGAAACTGCACTCCATATTGACCTAACTACATTCCAAGCTGAAACAGCAAAGCCACCAATGGCACTAAATACTGTTGAAACTACTGAACTAACAGCATTAAATATTCCACCAAACCAAGCTGACAGGCCTTGCCATGCGTTAAGAACTAATTGATAAGCACCACGAATTATAGCCAATATAAGTTGGAATGCCAAGTTAATTATCGAACTGATTAGATTAAATATAGATTGATAAAAACTAATTAAAGGTTGGAAAGTTGTAACAAACCAGTTATAAGCACCTGTCACTAAAGTTGCGATAGTTGTAAATACAGTTGTAACAACATTTACTATTCCATTCCATAGCCCTGTGAAGAACCCTGTAACTCCAGCCCATGCTGTTTGAATTCCAGTAACAACAGTTGTCCATAAGGTAGTAAAGAATGTTATTATTCCGTTCCAAATATTTTGGATACCTTGTACAATTCCGCTGAACCAATCAACTAAACCTTGCCAGATACCTTTTGCTCCGTCAACTACTCCGTTCCATATATCAGCGAACCATTGACCAATACCGCTAAAGAATGAAACTATACCGTCCCATGCACTCTTTAAGAAGTCTACAAAACTAGCCCAAGCCTTTTTACCTGTTTCGGTTTGAGTGAAGAAATAAACTAAACTAGCAACAATAGCTGCGATAGCTATACCAAGAGCCACGAATGGATTTATAGCCATTATAGCATTGAAAGCACCTTGTATAGCTGTTCCAATTCTAACTATGTTATTATATATCTCGAAAGCCTTAATGATTCCATTAATAACTTTCAAAGCAACGAATGCACTAGCCAAAGCAACTAAAGCTACCTTTATATTATCCATTGCTTCCTTGCTTTTACTAATTTTACCAATGAAGTCAGCAATTTTTTTCGTGATATCAGCGAACTTATTAGCAAGTGAAGATATTGTGTTTGCTACATTTTCAACAGAAGTCGAATTTTTTGCGGTAGATTCATCAACTCCGGCAAAAGAGTTTATAAGGTTACCGATAATTCCCATTACTGAACCGAACGTACTTTTTAGGTTATCCCATAT
>OJKJ01000846.1_pt1 | contig 13758 bp, 9 predicted proteins | sample 1596491 | NCBI WGS metagenome assembly OJKJ01 (sample SAMEA4350160, study PRJEB24818) | metagenome | biome: human; feature: gut; material: faeces | place: Denmark | collected 2013-09 | reverse complement strand
TTTTCTACCTATATTGCCATGTTCTGGAGTCCGATCCGGAACCTTGCCAATTTTTATAATAAGCTGACAACTAACATTTCGGCGGCGGAGCGTATTTTCGACATCATCGATACGGAAGCGGGAATCCGTGACTGTGAAGGTGCGGAGGAACTGCCGGATATTGAGGGGACAGTGGATTTTGAACACGTTTCCTTCGCTTATGATGATGAGCCGGAACGCATGATCCTTAAGGATGTAAACTTCCATATCCGCCAGGGGGAGACCATCGCGCTGGTAGGCCCCACGGGAGCGGGCAAGACGACGATTGTGAATCTGCTCAGCCGTTTTTACGAGGCGACAGACGGGCGGGTACTGATTGACGGCTACGATATCAGGAAGGTGACGCTGAAGAGTCTGAGAAGCCAGATGGGGATCATGACACAGGACAATTTCCTGTTTTCCGGTACCATTAAATATAACATTAAATACGGCCGCCTGGATGCCACGGACGAGGAAATGATCGAAGCCGCCAAGGCGGTGAACGCCCATGACTTCATCATGAAGCTGGAGCACGGCTATGACACCGAGATCAGTGAGAGGGGAGCGCGGCTCTCCATCGGCCAGCGGCAGCTGCTGGCATTTGCCAGAACCATGCTGTCGAAGCCGGGCATCCTGATCCTGGATGAGGCCACCTCCAGCATCGACACTCACACGGAGCTGTTGGTGCAGAAGGGCATCGAGGCGCTCTTAAAAGGGCGTACGTCCTTTGTCATTGCCCATCGCCTTTCTACTATAAGAAAGGCCGACCGGATTTTCGTCATCGACCAGGGCAATATTATGGAGGCCGGAAGCCATGAGGAGCTGATGGAGAAGAGAGGGGCTTATTATCAGCTGTATCAGAGCCAGTTTCTGTAGACTGGTTTTGTAAAGTGCGGAAGGTCTGGAAATGGAGATATTGGCTGGCTTTTTCATAAAGGGATTGACCCGCGGGAGGAAATGCAATAAAATAGGATGCGAGGTGAATGACATGACAGAAGGAGCATTAGTACTGGAAGGAGGTTCTCTGCGAGGAGTATTTTCGGCTGGAGTGCTGGATGTATTTATGGAACAGGGGATCGAGATGTCCTATGTGAATGGCGTTTCCGCGGGATCCATGTGCGGAATGAGCTATATCAGCAAACAGATCGGAAGAACGATCCGGGTGGATTTAGATTATGTAAATGATAAACGGTTTATGAGCTTTCGCAGTATGGTGAAAAACCGTTCGATCTTTAACTTTGATTTTCTGTTTGGGGAATTGAGCGAGACGCTGATTCCATTTGATTTTGAGGCTTTTGAGGCGTCGAAGCAGCGGTTTGAGGTGGTTGCTACCCGCTGTAAGACAGGAAAACCGGAATATTTCGGAAAAGGGGAGTGCGAGAATTTCATAGAGGCGGTGAAGGCCTCCAGCAGCCTTCCTATTATGTCGCGTATGATCGACGTGGGAGGGAAGAAATATCTGGACGGCGGCTGTTCTATGCCGATCGCCTATCAGAGAGCTATCGATGAGGGATATGAAAAGGTAATTGTCATACTGACCAGGAATCGGGGCTACAGGAAAAAGCCTGTGGATAAATGGACGAGACGGGCGTATGAACGGTATTTTAAACCGCTGCCCCGGCTTTTGAAGGCTCTGGAGGAGGCGCCGGAACGGTATAACCGGATGCAGGAAGAGATCGATGAACTGGAAAAGGCGGGCAGAATCTACGTGATCCGTCCCGACAAACCGGTGACCGTGTCGAGAACGGAACAGGACAGAAAGAAGCTGGAAGCACTCTACGAAGACGGGCGCCGTCTTGCGACGGAACAGCTTGAGGATATCAAAAAATATCTGGGAATCGAAATAACAGGTTGACGAAAGGAAATGACGGTACACGTTTATGAGTATTTACGATACATTGAATGAAGTACAGAGAGAAGCGGTATTCCATACGGAAGGACCGCTTCTTGTGCTGGCGGGAGCCGGCTCGGGAAAAACCAGGGTGCTGACCCATCGAATCGCCTATCTGATCGAGGAGAAAGGGGTAAATCCGTGGAATATCCTGGCGATTACCTTTACCAATAAAGCAGCCGGAGAGATGAGAGAGCGTGTGGATAAGATCGTGGGATTCGGAGCGGAGAGCATCTGGGTGAGTACGTTCCACTCCTCCTGCGTAAGGATTTTAAGACGCCATATTGAGAGCCTTGGATATACGACGAATTTTACTATTTATGATTCGGATGACCAGAGGACTCTGATGCGGCAGGTGTTAAAGACGCTGGAGATCGATCCAAAGCTTTATAAAGACAGGGCTATGCTGGGCTTTATATCGACAGCTAAAAATGAACTGGTGACGGCTGCGGAGTTTGAACTGAATGCGGGAGGCGATTTCCGTCAGAAGAAGGTGGCTCAGATATATAAGGAGTATCAGAGCCAGCTTAAGAAGAATAATGCGCTGGATTTCGATGATCTGATCATGAAGACGGTGGAGCTGTTTCAGAATAATCCGGAGGTCCTGGATTATTATCAGGAGCGTTTTAAATATATCATGGTGGACGAGTATCAGGATACGAATACCGCACAGTTTAAGCTGGTGAGTCTGCTGGCCGGAAAGTACAGAAATCTTTGTGTGGTAGGTGATGACGACCAGTCCATCTATAAGTTCCGGGGAGCCAATATCGGGAATATTTTGAACTTTGAGAAGTCGTATCCGGGGGCTTCGGTGATTAAGCTGGAACAGAATTACCGGTCCAGCCAGAATATCTTAAACGCGGCCAACGAGGTGATCCGCCACAACCGGGGGAGAAAGTCCAAGACGCTGTGGACGGCTAACGAGGAAGGGCCTCTGGTGCAGTATAAGCAGTTTGAGACGGCAGCGGAGGAAGCTGACGCCATTGTGCGTGATATTCAGAACAGCGAATGCGGCTATCAGGACTGCGCGGTTCTTTACCGGACCAATGCCCAGTCCCGTCTGATCGAGGAAAAATGTCTTCAGCGCAATGTGCCGTACCGCATGGTGGGAGGCGTAAACTTCTATCAGCGTAAGGAAATCAAGGACATTCTGGCCTATTTGAAGACGATTGACAACGGAAGGGACGATCTGTCGGCCCTTCGTATTATTAATGTTCCGAAGAGGGGGATCGGCGGCACCAGCGTGGGAAAGGTCCAGGCATTTGCATCGGAGCATGATTTCAGTATCTATGACGCATTTTGCCGTGCCCAGGCGGTTCCGGGGCTTGGAAAGGCTGCGGATAAGATTCTCAAATTTACGGCGCTGATCGAGGATTTCAGAGAGAGGATCCGTTATGAGGACTACTCGATCCGGGAGCTGATTGAGGATGTACTGGACGAGTCGGGATACCAGAAAGAGCTGGAAGCGGAAGGCGAGATCGAGTATCAGACACGTTTAGAGAATATTGAGGAGTTGATCAATAAAGCGGTCAGTTTTGAGCGGGATCACGACGAGGGAACACTCTCCGAATTCCTGGAGGAGGTTGCATTGGTCGCGGATGTGGACCGGATGGATGATTCGGAAAACAGGGTGACGCTGATGACCTTACATAGTGCAAAGGGACTGGAGTTTCCGCGGGTGTATTTAAGTGGTATGGAGGATGGACTGTTCCCGAGTATGATGTCGATCTCCTCGGATGACAAGGAGGAGATCGAGGAAGAGCGGCGTCTCTGCTACGTTGGAATCACCAGGGCGCAGGATTTCCTGATGCTGACGGGGGCTAAACAGCGAATGATCAACGGGGAGACCCGTTACTCCAAGACCAGCCGGTTCGTCGAAGAGATTCCGGCCGATTTGCTGGAATGCGATAAGCTGGAACCGAGGCTGTCCCCGTTCCGGAAATCTTCGGACTTTGACGACAGCGACCTGCCCTGGGGCCAGGGCGGCGGAAATGCCAGAGGCGGCAGCTCCTGGGGCAGTTCCGGAAGCGGCGGTACGGGTAACGGAGGCGGTGCTTCCGGCAGCCAGAGACCGACGACCTGGGGAAATAAGGCCGCGGGTGTCAGCAGCTTCGGGCCGGGCAGCAATGCCTATGCCTCCAAGACTGCGTCACCGGTTCAGAAACCGGCGTTTGGCAAGGCATTTACCGTAGAGAAATCAGGCGCTCTGGATTATAAGGAAGGCGACCGTGTCCGCCATGTAAAGTTCGGCGAGGGAAATGTGGTGGAGATCAAGGACGGCGGAAAAGACTATGAGGTAACCGTCTGTTTTGATAAGGCGGGAATCAAGAAGATGTTTGCGTCCTTTGCGAAGCTGAAGCCGATCTGATCAGATGATCGTGGGAATATGACTTCTTGACTAGTACTAGCTTTTCCGGTCAAGAAGGTGAGCCATCTGAAGTATTACGGCTAAAAATTGAAATAAATAAAAATAATCAAAAAAGATAGTAAAAGCATAAAGATGATGGTATAATAAGAACGACAGACAGAAAGATTTCGTTTCTGCCGCATATTTTTTATGGAATAGGCTCTCAGAAAGGACGTGGATGATATGAACAGATTCGATACGATGAGCAAAGAAGCTATGAACAGAGTAGAGGAACTCGTGAATTCAAGCAGACTGAACGAGTTGCTGCACAAGAGAGAAGAAGACGAAAAGAAGAAAAACTGTATTCTATGGATACTTGCCATCATTGGTGCTGTAGCGGCAGTCGCCGGCATTGCGTATGCGGTTTACCGTTTCTTCACACCGGATTATTTAGAGGATTTTGAAGATGATTTCGACGATGATTTCGATGATGATTTCTTCGAAGATGATACACCGGGCGAGGGTTCTGAACAGTAAGAAGGACATTTAGAAAAAAGAAGCGTGCCTCAGCGATTGAGACACGCTTTTTGACGCTGTCAGGGCAGGAGCGGTGAGGGACGAAGAGTGGTGGGGAATGAAGAGTGGTGGGGAATGAAGAGTGGTGGGGAATGAAGAGTAAAGACGAGTGAGAGTGGTGAGGAATGAAAAGTGGTGGGGAGTGAGAGTGGAGACGAGTGAGAGTGGTGAGTAATGAGGGCAGTGAGGAACGATGTTGGATGATTGGCTCGTTGCTTGCGGGAATAAACGAGAACAGGAGCAGATGACGTGAAAAAAGGCGAGATATATGAAGGCATTATAGAGAAATTCGATTTTCCGGATAAAGGGACACTGGTGACGGAATCCGGAAAGATTACAGTGAAGCATGCACTTCCGGGACAGAAGGTGTCCGTGATGATTACGAAGAAGCGGGGCGGACGGCTGGAAGGAAAGATCGTGGAGGTGGTGGAAAAGTCACCTCTGGAGACCGCGGAAAAGCCGTGTGTCCATTTCGGCGCCTGCGGCGGCTGTATTTACCAGACGATCCCTTATGAGAAGCAGTTGGAGATAAAGGAGAGGCAGGTTAAGAGTCTGTTGGACAGTGTCTGTGATTCCTATGAGTTTGAGGGGATTCTGGGAAGTCCGGAGTCCGGCGGATACCGCAATAAGATGGAGTTCTCGTTTGGCGATGAGTTTAAGGACGGTCCGATGGCACTGGGGATGCACCGGCGCGGAAGTTTTTATGATGTGGTGACTACCACAGAGTGTCAGATCGTGAATCCGGATTTTTGTGAGATTTTAAAGGCCTCCAAAGAGTATTTTGAGAAGCTGGGGCTGGGATTTTATAAAAAGATGCAGCATACGGGGTACTTACGCCATCTTCTGGTGCGCCGCGCGGTTAAGACAGGCGAAATTCTGGTGGATTTAGTGACGACGAGCCAGGAGGATCCGGATTTGAAGCCATTTGCAAAGCTGCTGCTTTCCCTTCCGTTAAGCGGCCGGATCGTTGGTATTCTTCATACGTGGAATGATAGTCTGTCCGATGCGGTGAAGAATGACAGGACCGATATTCTGTATGGACAGGACTATTTCTATGAGGAGCTGCTGGGGTTAAAGTTTAAGATATCTCCGTTTTCTTTCTTCCAGACGAATTCACTGGGGGCCGAGGTACTGTACGATAAGGCGAGAAGCTATGTCGGTGATACGAAAGACATGGTCGTGTTCGACTTATACAGTGGGACGGGTACCATCGCTCAGATGATCGCGCCGGTTGCCAAAAAGGTGGTCGGAGTAGAGATCGTGGAAGAAGCCGTGGAGGCCGCGAAGGAGAATGCGAGGATGAACGGGCTGGATAACTGCGAGTTTATCGCAGGAGACGTTTTAAAGGTCATCGATGATATCGGGGAAAAACCGGATTTGATTATTCTTGACCCGCCGAGAGACGGAATCCATCCGAAGGCGCTGGGGAAGATCATCGACTATGGAGTGAAGAGGATTGTGTATATTTCTTGTAAGCCTACGAGTCTGGTGAGGGATCTGGTGGTGTTTCAGGAGAGAGGGTATCAGGTGGAGAAGGTGTGTGCGGTGGATATGTTTCCTTCGACTGGGAATGTCGAAGTATGCTGTCGGATGTCACTTGTGGATGAAGAGGGGGAATAGAGAAAAAACCACAAGATATAGTGGTTTCAGAGGGGAAAATAGCCGAAATTTGGGCAAAAATGAGCTGTGTTTTTAGGACGGAAATATGGCTTTTAATAGATATCAGGCGGAGGATTGTCTGTTTCTAGGGCGTTTGAAAAGTATTTTTGGTTGGGGAAGGTTGGCAGCAGAAAGAACATGAAGAAATTTATGAAGAAATAAAGACTTTTAATTAATTGGTTATCGAGGTGATAACCAATTAATTAAAAGTTATTGAAGAAGATCAGGTGGGAATATTTCGCTTGGTCTTTTTTTATTATTGGTGAGGAGGTAAAAATATTAGTATCTGTCGATTGGAGGGAGAGGACCATAAAGGTGAAGGAATGGATAAGGGGATGACGTAAATCTTATAGAAACCACAGTTTTATTGGGATGTTAACTTTGGTTAACAGATTTCCAACGATGAATGGTAGAAATAGTTGACAAAATACGGTATGCTCTTACTGTCGAAGAAAACAGGCGGGAGGAAATAAAATGGAATTCAGAAATCGTCTAATGGAATTAAGAAAGCAAAAGGGCTGGTCCCAGGAACAGTTGGGTGAAAGAATCGGTGTTATAAGGCAGACTGTATCAAAGTGGGAAACCGGAGATACGACCCCTGAAATGGTAAAGGTGATAGGGGCATGATTGAATTTTCTCTGGGAAAGCCTGTGATGTCAGAGGAAATAAGAGGGGGGATATTAAATCAGTTTCTAGGCAGATAGAGGTGGATTTTTAATTTGTACAGCTCATTCGGTCGATGAGTATGATAACGCTGTTATTCCTAAAACCGGACACTCCAATCAGCGGAATGTCCGGTTATTTATCATAAGAAGAGTCATGCTCTGTCTGGCAGAATAAAGCCTAACTACCAAACTTACGGTCATAGAATAAAGCCGCATTCAAGGCAATCAGGACAGAACCGGCATTATGTACCAAAACGCCGGTAGTCGGATTTAAAACACCCAGGACGGAAAGGGTTACAGCTACTGTGTTAATGCTCATGGATGTTGTGATGTTTTTAGTGACCGTATTGAGGGTGGAGCGGGAAAACCGCTATAGGTATGAAATTTTTGAGATATCGTTACTCATGGAGCAAGTGAAGGTTATCAGGGTGATAACGACTTTTGATGCTTAAATCATATTAACCGGAGATTTTCTGTATCGTGTACATGTGTGGTTCAGAAAAGCATTAAAAATATTGATAGCAGTTGTGATTGGTGCTTTGCTGCTGGGAGGGCTGTATGCTTTATTTGGCGATCAGATCTTACCGACGTTGAACAGAAGGGTCACAGAAATGTTTAATTATGCCGGGTAATTTGACAATGTATCAAGTTTTCCTCTCTTTATTGCATGAGTTACCTATACGGGAAAGGATATGCTCGTTTATGGTATAAAGCAGTTGTTACTCAATCGGTGATTTGAATCGTGAAAAAGAAAGTTAGTCAAGCAATCGACCATCTGTGGTATAATGAAATAAACTATATTTAAATGAGATGGCGGGCCGTTTCGTGTGATAATACATCATTGTGAATAGGACAATATGCCATTTTTAAGTTAAGGAGGAAACGAAGCTGATGAAATGCTTGACGAAAACGCGATTATTAATTTTTTCTATTACTGCGATACTACTGGCGGCCAGCCCATTTTCATCTTTTGCAGAAGGCAAAGAATTGAGCGAACAGGAATTTGCCAGAATTTGTGAGGAGAATCATGCCGGGCAATCCCGTCGTCTGCATCCGCCGCTGAAAGATCCAGCATCAGATCCGTTTAATTATGAATTTCATTACAGGGAAGTGCTGCTGTCAGCAGATGGGAAAAGCTTTGAGGACAATCCGCATGATATGAAAGGCTATAGAAACCTTACTGCCGGACAAATTATTATGGATATGGAAGACGGCTATGAAATATCGTATGAGTATCGAATTAGAGGAATGAATACGGAAGATACCGAAGAGTACGTTGCAGAGGGTGGAAAAATTACTCCGTATTATAGAGCTATTCCATCAAGCACGGTGTCTGACTCGGAGAAACAATATACCTACGTCAGCAATGCTCCGAAGGAACTTCCTGTCATACCAGATTTTCCGAAGGATTATGACTGGAAAAAGCATAAAGAAACCACGCTGCAGGTATCTTCGTATGTTACAGTTCGTTCCTTAAAGGACGGGAGTATCTATAGTTATTATTCAAGATTGAGTTCTGTTACCAATCTGGATAAGGAGGTGCCGGACTGTTATTTTCTTACACCTACAGATCTTGAGGGATATACAATTCAGAAAGATGACAGCCTGCGAAAGATTGCTCAGAAGTACTATGGAAACAGTGATGACTGGATTTATATATTAAAGAGAAATCAGGAGTACATTCCTGATGCAGATAGGATTCAGCCAGGTACATTTATAGTAATTCCAAATGCACAATCATTCAGATAAATGCCTGTGAAATCTATGAAAAAATTATCTATATTAAAGAAAACATATATAATAGGAGGCACAAATGATTTTACATTGCACTAAGAAATCCAGATGGGAAAAAATTAGACACAAAAACACATGGGGAGAGGATTTGATTGCGGCTGATGGCTGTATCCATTGCAGCTCCGTCGAATACTTTTGGAGGGTGGCACCTAACTTTAAATATGTAACTGATGATATGGTTTTGCTTTGTATAGATGAAGATAAACTAATATCTGAAGTACGTTATGAAGATAGTGAGAATTGTGGCCGTTTTTACCCACATATCTATGGTGTAATTAATAATAGCGCAATCATTAACACGTTACCTTATTTGCGTGACATCAATGGACAGTTTATTAAAAATCCAGAATTGATGTATATAGAAGACAAATAAATATTATTCGCAAAATGAGCATAATTCTGTGTGATGTAGCAGTGCCATCCGTCCTTGTCAACGATGAAGTGAACGGGCTGTGTCCATCACTGACAAGATCGTATATATTTAAAGCGATATATGAAAAAGCCTTTACTCAAGCTAATTCGCGACGATATCTATAAACACTTATAAGAACTTACAAGACGTATTTTATAATTTATACAGTGATTCATTTTTTATATCATTTCTGTTATAATGAAATAAATCGTAATTAAAAATGGTGATGAGTGTGGGAAGTGCTGGAAAATCATAATATATTACGAATTCAAATTTGGCGGAGTGGAAAGATGATAACAGGATATTACTGCACGAATATTTTTTCTGAGCGAGCGAAAGAACTCATTGAATTTTATAGGGAGAATTTAACAATAGAATGTTTAAAGAAAAAAGGGATTTCTGTGTCGGAAGCCATTCGATATGATTGGGGTACTTATGAGGTCCGTTTAAACGATATTGACGGAAATGAGATAGTGATCGTTGAGTTTGCATAATTGTCAGCCCAAGGGGTATTGTCCTGGGCGCAGATTGACATTTACCATAGTGCAGTTTTAGGCATGAGATTTTAAGCCAGATCAGATAAGGGGTACAGAAGAATGGGAATATTTTCAAATTTGTTTAAGAAGTCTGGTGCCAGTGAGAAAGAACCGGCACGGGAATCGTCTTCATCATTCAGCACACCAGCCGGAGAGGTGAACATCAGCGTTTCCGTGTCAACGCCGCAGTACAATCCTGAAATTCCGCCGCTGCAGGGAGACTATGCAAAAGCCGTATTCCTATGGGCATTTTCCAAACCGCAGCCGATACGTGAGAACGGTAATTATGCCGCATATTTTCTGTACGAGTGTGGAATAAGGGATTGCGCCAAATATCATAAGAAGCTGACTGAGGAAGGCTATTTTATAGAGGCAGAACCGGGAGAGGCACTGGAATTGTTTAAACTGCCGGAGCTCAAGGACATACTTAGGGAACTGAATCAGCCGGTGTCCGGAAAGAAGGCAGTTCTTATCGAGCGAATTCTTGAAAATGCGGAAGAAGGCTTCCTAAGAGGGCACGTTCCGGAAACGATATATAAGCTGTCCTCTGAGGGGACTGCATTCCTTCAGGAACACGACGCCTATGTACAAATCCACAAGAATAAGAACTGGGGTGTTTCCTGGCAGGAATATGATCGGTATGCAAAGCCCGGACAGGACTATCTGACCACGATGTGGGTCATTTTTAATACTCAGTTGAAGAACTCAAAACCGGAAGAGTCCAGAAACCTGTACTATTATTTATATTCCATTTTGCTGGAACAGGGAAAGAGATCCGATGCACTGGAAATGCTTCTGAGGGTGCTGTATCTGGATATGAGCGGAATCCATGCAAAGGTTATGTTCGATCTGTACAGGCAGAAGGTTTATACGAAGAAACAGTTAAAGGAATATGCTGATACAATTGCTGCGCTTGCGCCAGGTATTGTTTATCCGTTGGAGAAGTTTAGGGACATTTATGATTCAGAGATGATTGATGTATTGTATATGTGGAAACTTCCAATACAGATTTGTGATAAGGAGTTGTTTCGAACGATTATTGAGAGTGCTGTGAATGGTACTTTTGATGAAGAACAGGCAAATAAAAAGCTTAAGGCAGCCTATAACAAATTTGTTGATAAGCTGTAATTACGATTGGGGGCTTGAAGGTGAAGTGGAGAACACTTTTTAAACAAAATGTATTAAATGGGGCGGAGGATTATATCCGGAGCGACTCGGTTCAGGATTTAGCAATAGAAGAAAATCGGATTACAGCGAGAGTTATAGGCATAGAAAACTATAATGTGGAAATTGGGCTGAGTGGTGATGCGGTTTCTTCCATGAAGTGCGGCTGTCCGTATGCAAAAGCGGGAAGCAGCTGTAAGCATATGGCTGCCGTTCTGTTGGCATGGGATAACTGTATGAAGGCAAAAACCGAAGGTGAATCGGCAGCCGCCGCAGAATCGATTGTTTCAAAAACAGTCACCGCCGAGCCGGTTCCAGCAGAGGAAGAAAACCAGACTGTTATAAAACCAGCGGATCATGGCCTGCAGCTAAGCTGCAATATTGATGACATGCTTAACTTTGCCATCATACATAATGGTGACCATATTGTCAGAGACATATGGGTTAAAAATGGTTCGGAGACCGACCTCGATCATCTGCTGCTTAAAATCACTTCCAGCAATGGGCTTACAGAGGATTTCAAACTGGGCATTGAGAAGATAAAATCTGGTGAGGAGCTTCATTTTAAGAACTTGAATGTGCTGATCAATGCAGAATATCTGGCATCTCTTACGGAACGCAGTTCCTGCCAGCTGATGGCAGGCATATACTTTGAAGAAAAACTGTTGGTTTCAGAGACAGTGAGCATTACAGTGCTGGCATTTGATCAGTGGCCTGGTCTGCAGTATACGCCGGAGCTGCTGGCTGCTTTTGCCATGCCAAATCACCCGGTTGTTACCAGTATGATCCAGCTTGCGGCGAAATATCTGGAGAAATGGACCGGTGACCCGTCCCTGGCAGGATACCAGTTTGGAGATCCTAATAGGGTTAAAAATATGGCTGCCGCGGTTTATGCGGCGATTCAGCAGAAGAATATTACGTATGCGGAACCGCCTTCCAGCTTTGAAGCATTTGGGCAGAGAATCCGTTTGGCGGATGCTGTATTAGAACAGCACCTGGGAACCTGTATGGATATGACGCTGCTGTATGTGGCATGCCTGGAAGCAATGGGGTTAAACCCCATCATGGTTATGATGAAGGGACATATCTTCGCAGGTGTCTGGCTGATCGAGGAATCTTTTTCTGATATGATCATGGATGATCCCTCTCAGTTGGAAAAGCGGATGTCCAAGGGGATCCACGAGGTGGCTGTGGTGGAATGTACGGCCATGTGTGCCGGAAAAAATAAAAGCTTTGACGATGCGGTAACCATGGCGGAACGAAATGTCTCGGACTATGGCCGTTTTGCTTTTGTCATCGATGTAAAACGCGCCAGAAGCATGGGAATTCGGCCTCTGCCGGTTCGTGTAAAGACAGCCAGTGGAATTGAAGTACAGTATGAGGAAAGAAACGAAAAAGACGTTACGGACGCTTCCAAGACGAAAGTTGAAATATTTGATATTCCGGAATCTGGCAAGAAGGAACAGATCACGAAGCTGACGCAGTGGGAACACAAGCTGTTGGATTTAAGTCTGCGAAATATGCTGATTAATATGCGTATGACGAAGGCGGTCGTTCCGCTTTTGTCTTCAGATGTAAGTCTTCTCGAGGATGCGCTGTCTGACGGTGAAGAATTTCAGGTTATGCCGCGGCCGGCAGATATGTCGATTGCAGGGGAGGGCGGTGTTCCGGTTGAAGGCTTAAGTGAATTGGGGCCATTTGCAGAGTTCATTGCGCTGGAGTGTAAACATAAACGGCTGCATTCCCTCTATACGGAGAAGGAGCTGAACAGCTGCCTGACTAAAATGTACCGGTCAGCCAAAACTTCTATGGAAGAGAATGGCGCAAGCACCTTATATCTGGCATTGGGATTGCTTCGGTGGTTTGAGAGCAAGAACAGTGCGGCGGCCAGATATGCTCCGATCGTGCTGGTTCCAATTGATATTATCCGAAAATCTGCCAGCAAAGGGTATGCGATGCACATGCGTGATGAGGATGCGCAGATCAATATCACGCTGCTGGAATTTTTGAAACAGAAGTTTGATACGCCGATTTATGGGCTGAATCCGCCGCCTATGGATATGCATGGGCTGGATTTGCCAAAAGTGTTCGCAATTATTCGGCATGCCGTGATGAACCTGCCGATGTGGGATGTGGTAGAGGCCGGATTTATCGGCAATTTTTCCTTCTCGCAGTTTGTCATGTGGAATGATATCCACAACAACAGTGAATTCCTGGAAAACAATAAAATCGTTCACAGTCTGATGACGGGTGCAGTGGACTGGGATTGTACGATCCCGGATGGTGTGGATACGGATGAGGCTTATTTGCCGGTAACCGTGGATTCTTCGCAGCTTCGTGCCATCAATATGGCGGCAGCGGATTTGAGCTTTGTTCTCCACGGGCCGCCTGGAACAGGAAAATCTCAGACAATCACAGCAATGGTGGCCAATGCCCTCACAAAGGGGAAGACGGTCCTTTTTGTGGCAGAGAAAATAGCGGCGCTGGAAGTCGTTCAGAGAAGACTTGCAGCTTTAGGTATTCAGGATTTTTGTCTGGAACTTCATTCCAATAAAGCAACGAAGAAGGCGGTATTGGATCAGCTGAGGCGAGGGCTTGAGATCGGCGTCTGGGGAATGAAGACGGATTATGATAAAAAGATTCAGGATATCCGTAAAATGCGCGCGGAGCTGGATGCTTATGCGAAAGCTTTGCAC
>OJKJ01000842.1_pt1 | contig 13775 bp, 9 predicted proteins | sample 1596491 | NCBI WGS metagenome assembly OJKJ01 (sample SAMEA4350160, study PRJEB24818) | metagenome | biome: human; feature: gut; material: faeces | place: Denmark | collected 2013-09 | reverse complement strand
CAATTATACAGGCCCGGAGTACAATCGCAGGATTTAACTGCTCCAGGTTAAAGTTCTCACAGAGCAGCAAAAACCGGTTCCAGGTTTCTTCAAACAACTCCGGATTGCCGGAATTTAAAAAAAGATAAGAAACAAGATGGGCGGCTGCCGCATTCACGTGCTGATAAATACTGACCTGTATGACCCGTTTGGCTTTTCCGGTATCTCCAAGGTTTTGATAGGCCAGGGCAATGAGACTCTCATCCTCCGACAATACCGCCGCGTCAGGGCCCAGCAGCTCCAATACTTTTTCAGGTCGGTCCAGCAATAGCTGACAAGCAGCTTCAAGCCCGACAGCCTGTTTTCTGATAAAAATATCTTCGCATTCCAGTCCGATCCGGCGGCACAGGGCGAGGGCCTCCTCGAGAAGTTCTTTTGCACGCTCCTCCGGTAGCATGCCGCTGTGATTAAGATAAAAGAGAACCATTCTCAACAGAACAGGGAAACAGGAGGAGTAGCGGTAAAGCACATCTCGACATTCTTCCAGAAGAAGTTCTGCGTTTTCCTGAGAGAATTCCCGGGCAAGACGGCTGAACAGTTCCTGTATTTCCTCCTCCGTCATCTGCATCGAACAGCCCATCAGTTCATCGATGCTCATATTGAAATACGAGGCCAGTCCCGGAAGCAGTGTAATATCCGGATAGCTCTGTCCGGTCTCCCATTTTGAGACGGAAGCTTTGGACACTCCCATATGAGCAGCCAGCGCTGCCTGTGTAATGCCCCTCTCCCTTCTCTTTCTAATAATCTGCCGGGCTATATTCAGTTCTTTCATCGTATCTTCCTTTCGGTTTATTTGATTTAAGTATAACCAAAAGACCGTTCCTCCACAATGGAGTCATTATTAACTTTACATCCTCAAAATCAACCGTAACGATACATAAAATCTTCGAATGGTTCCGCTACTCAAATAAGGTGGTACTCGCCGCAAAAAAATGTTATATTATAGCTGGCATACCAATTTAGTTATATGACAGGAGGAGCAGAAATTGGAAAATGAAATGGAATTGCAGCAGATTATTTATAAAACTCTGGCTGTGCAGATAGAGTTTGGAGTGTACCGCTTTGAAGAGCAGCTACCAACCATAGAGGAAGCCAGCCAGCTATTTTTAGTTTCTACCGATACTGTCCGTTCGGCCTACCTGCGTCTGAAACATGATGGCTATATCACCCTTTCCAGAAGCGTGGGCGCATTGGTCAAGGTCAGCTATGACACAGAGGATACCGACCGCCATATACAGAACTTCTATGCCATCAGAAAAGATGCTCTGATTGAATTGAGCCGCTCCATGCGTCCGCTGTTAAGCTATGCTCAGTGGGTTGGTTTCAAAAAGGCTTCACCGGAAACCCTGGATCAGATGGAGGCTCTGGCTCTCCGTACGGATATTCTCCCGCCCTACAGAATGATCCGCCACCTGCAGCTTATTTACGGTTCTCTTCAAAATGAGCTTCTCATGCGCATGGTTTGGCAGATCTTTATGTTCTTTCAGGCCCCACTCTTCAGCATCAGGTTTACTGCAAGACGGTATGAGGGTGATAATTCCCTGTTGTATATGATCCGGCTGTGCCGTCAGAAAGACTGGGCCGCACTCCGTTCATCCATAGAAACCTTTCAGGAGCAGCTTTCCCGTGCTCTGTGCAGTTTCTATGACAGCAAAATCACAGTGCAGTCTCCGGAACAGCAGATCCCCTTTCAATGGACAAGCTACAAAAAAGCAACCCAGCGCTGCTACTCACTCGGCATGGAGCTTTTGAAGGCCATCAACCGGGAAATTTATCCGGCCGGAACCTTTCTTCCTTCCCTTGAAAGACTGGCAAAGGAACGGCAGGTTTCCGTCAGCACAATCAGAAGGACTCTGACACTGCTTAACAGTATCGGCGTTACGAAATCCTTCAACGGTCTGGGAACACAGATTCGCCCACAAGAAGAAATATCGGAAAACTGTGACTTTACCAACCCTGTTTTGCAAAGGCGTCTTCTGGACTATGCACAAAGCATGCAGATTATTGCCCTGTCCTGCCGTGAAGTATCGAGAATCACTGCTGCCGCTTTTACCCCCGCCGACCGGGCCCTTGTTATGGAACGGCTGAAATTACTGCAGCGGCTTGGACGGCAGGAACTGGCTTCCTACGGCATTCTTGAGCTCTTCACGCACATGGCTCCTTACCAGGCAATCCGAAATATATACACTGAACTGTACCAACAGCTTTTATGGGGATATCCGCTGCGCAGCATCATTACGGATCAGGCGCGCCGTACTGCCTGTATTGCGTATCTTGATACGTTTATGGAGTGTCTGGAGCAATCCGATGTTGAAGGTTTATCGGCCCATCTGGAGGAATTTATTTTTTCAGAATTAAGATTTGCGTCAGCGGAGCTGGAAAAGCTCGGCATCGGGAATGTTACGCCGCTGGCGCTGCGTGATTTTAATTTATCTTTCTGATGTCGGGCCTGAAGGCTGACACACAATAAGGAAGTGTTGAAGAACATTCAGATTGTGCAGACAAGGCGTACAATCCCTTACTGTGCCTATCCGCTGTCAAAGATATTGTGGGGCTTTTCCGCCTTGATTACCCATCAGTAAAGGCAGGCGAGGCTGTCAACGGCGGTGCTGTAAGCGCCGTTCATCTTGACCGTTGACTGACTCGTCTGCCTTTGCTATCTCCCCAACAAACTGGAATTGTCACTTTAACTGATGGAGCGATACATCAAATATTGTTTGCCCTAATTTGGATTCTACACCATCAGGTTTTGAGGTGTCTATTCTTATAGCCTTTTCATCACGTCCTATAATCACGCGCCGCAATTTACCATATACTGGTAAGTCTGCTTCTGTAACGTCTTTTTTAAGAAAAATCGGCATTTTGTCTTGAAAGATATGTTCTTTTCCATATACATCTTCCAGTTTACACTCAACCCAAAAGGGCTGGGATAAGTCAATAATTTTTGTAACAACCACTTCTACGCAGACCATTTTCATTTTCTTATCCCATGTTCCCTTTCCATACAACTTCAAATTCGCTGCTATGAAGCTGCCTTACGCACATTAACCTCTGCGCAAATCAGTTTCGCTATATGCTCCGCTGTTTCATTTGTAAGCAGGAAAAACATTCCATCATTCCGGCATTTTTTATGCGCGTTGCCATTCAAGGTATAAACAAAACCTTTCACACAGGTATCGCTGCAAGCATTTGGATCAATAAGTCTCTTGCAGTCACGGGAAGTAGTCATTTTCTTCTGCATATCGGCAGGCAGGGAAGCGATGATATCTTCATATCTGCCCGCATTGTCGCCATAAATCCGTGCCAGAATGCCCGACTTGCGAAATACCCAGTTCATTACGGTTTTCTTCTCTAGTCGATATGAAGCGGTATAACCGCTTTTCGCTTCTTTGATGACGAGTTCACAGCCCTGTTCCATAAGTTTGTTATCAAGTTTCTTGACAAACGCTTGGTATTCTGGTGCAACTGCCGAAAGAAACTCCTTGAATGAACCTTTTTCTTTTGCCATTATCTTTATCTCCCTCAAATTCATATTTATCATTCTGCTTTCTTCCATTCTACCACAATTCCGAGAGCGTGGAAACAGAGTGTTTTCCGAACAGCATTTATTTCCGAACAGCCAGCGGCGTTATTCTGCCAGTATATGTGAGTGTCAGCCTATGCATGGCGCGTGTACAGGCAATATACAAAAGACTTCTGTCATAGCGGGATGAATATGTTCTGTCATCCGCCTGGGGGATTAGAACTTCATCAAATTCCAGACCTTTTGACATTTGAACCGAAGTTATGGTGACTCCGTTTCGAAAAACCGAGCTCTCCGGCGTGAGCAGATTTGCTTCACACGATCCGCCCAGCTCATTATATAATGCTCCTGCCAATATGTTTGTTTTTAAAATGATTCCAAGTGAAGCGCTGCCTCCCTTCCGGAATTTTTGGATTGCCTCTTTGATCACTCTGATTTCTTCCGCCGTGTCCGGGCACGCGATTAGTTCCGGCTGTTCCCCATGGCGTTCAACCGGCTCTAAAGCCGCCACTTCCTGAAAGCACTTCGCGAAGGAGATAATCTCATAGGTCGAACGGTAGCTTTTGTTAAGCTCCACAAACTCCGCTTCTTTATATAGCTCCTGAAGATCCGCCAGACTGTGCAAATGGTTGGGATTGATAAATTGTCCGAAATCCCCGAGTATCGTTTTCTGGCAGGGGAACATGCGGTTTAGGGCCGCATACTGAACCGGCGTGTAATCCTGCATCTCATCCACCACCAGATGTTTCGTAAGACTGCTTTCCTTCACTCCCTCGATCACGGAATGAAGATAGAGAAAGGGATAAACGTCGGCCCATTCGAGGGTCTTTTTAAACGGCATGACAAGCATTGACCGGTTCCCAGTTCTTTTATAAAAGTCCTTATATACGGCAAGCGTATTTTTCATTGTAAGCATGGAACCCAGGCTTTTTGCTACCGTCCTGGTCCGCAGCGCGGCGCCTTCAGCCTCCATAACAGCCTCCGTTTCGTAGCGGTCACGGATATCTTCAGCAACCATCAAAAGCCGCTTTCTGACAGGATATTTGCTATACGCGCGAAAACGTTTCATTATCCATTCTCCTTCAGCGGTAAAGCTGCCGAAAACGAAATCGGCGGGTTTGAAAATCAAGTCCGGCAATTGTTCTATGTACCGATCCATCATGGAAACAAATTCCATCGTTGATTTAAACTGCACTCTCTGCGCCCACGCTTCATCCTGCCGCTCAAGCGGATCTTTATCAGGTTCAAATTCAATCAAACCTTCAAGCTGAATCTTCGCAAGCTCCGACAGATTAAGTTCGAAAATCGGCTCCTCCCCAAGCTCCGGTATTACATTTGAGATGTAATCGCCGAAGACACGGTTAGGGGACAGGATTGTCACATTCCGAGCGTTCAGCCTGTCCTTAAACCGGTAAAGCAGGAACGCTATCCGGTGCAGGGCGATGGATGTTTTTCCGGAACCGGCTGCTCCCTGAATAATCATGGTACCTTCTTTTTCGTTTCTGATAATCCGGTTCTGCTCCTTTTGTATTGTTGAAATGATTGATTTCATCTTTTCATCGGATGTCTGGCTTAATTCTTTTTGAAGCACCTCATCCTGCACATGAGAGGAAGTCTCCAGCGCATATTCCATATGACCGTTTTTTATTTTGAACTGCCGCTTGCGTGTTATCTCCCCGAAAACAGGGCCGTCCGGAGCCTGGAATCCGGCTTTTCCCACATTGAAATCATAAAACATGCCGGATATAGGGGCACGCCAGTCGAATATAAGCGGTTGATTTTCATAATTGAACGCAAACCGCCCGATATAATATCTGTCTTCTGTCTTCCGGGACTCTTCCCTGAAATCAATGCGGGCAAAATAAGGGGATTCTTTTATCTTTACAATCCGGTCGCGGCGCTCCACCGCAAAGGCACCGCTTCGGTCCGTCTGCTTCAGAAGCATCTCATTTTGAAACATCTCATGAGGATCAATATCCCCCCGGTGTTCCACCATATACCGTTTCGTGTCCATATATTCCCGATCTGATTTCCTGACGGATTCCTCCGCTTTCTCCAGGGCCTCCTTAAGCTTCATGTTAATTTCTTCCAGATGCAGAAGCTCGTCGGGAAACGGGACTGTCATACCGTCACTCATGAAGCCTTTCCTCCTGTCCCATCACAAACCGTTGGGTCGGGTAGCCGTATTCGACCAGTAATTCCGCTTCAGCAAATCCAAGCTCCTTAATCTCGTCACGGTACCCGGTATCTGCTTTGTCACCTTCCCGGTAGGTGGTAATACTGACTTTTCTGCCTCTCAGAAGCTCACCCATTACCTTGTCGAGAAGTGCTTTGGGGACCCCTCTCTTTCTGTAAAGCGGGTGACTCCCCATAAAATCAATGCTGCCGTTTTCATAGGAGAACAGCAGGATACCGGCGGCAAGCCCTCTGTCCTTTAGAATCAGCGCCTGTTTTGTCCTTATTTTCTGCTTCAAAACCCGGATATATTCCTCCTCGTCTAGGTACGGGAATCCGTCTATCACAAGCCTCACCAGCTCCATCCAGCACGGAATTTCTGCCTCGGTGGCAAATGTAATTTTCCACCCGGCACTTTCTGTTCTGTCCAGCATCTCATAACTCCTTTCAAAATCAAACCTAAGCTGCAGCGGATAAAACCGTTCGTTTTCCCGGTACATATTCGGCGGCATTTTATACATGGCCGTGAATGCACTCGTAAATGCCTGCTGGCTCCTGTAGCCCGACAGAAGCGCAATATCCACGATTGGCTTTTCAGAAAAGACCAGCAGCTTTGCAGATTCTGTCAGCTGCCTGCGTTTCATGTACTCATGAACCGTCAGGCCGACCGTATCGGAAAACACCCGGTGCAGGTGGTATTTGGAATAATGGACTGCGTCCGCAATCCGGTCCAGATTAAGCCTTTCAGTCAGATTTGCTTCAATAAAGTCTATCGCCAGAGACACCTCCTCTATGCGGTCCATCATTCAACACCTCCTTTTGCCAGATTAGTATATATGATTATGGGATGCGTGTCTTAAGAAATCTTGCTCTTCTTCCATGAAACGATAACCTGCACGCTCCGCACACAGGCCCCCGCCTTCAATGAAAAACTGCCCCTCATTAATCTATAATGCGGAGCAGCCGTGTGATTTCTATTCTTATATATTATTTTTCAATCTTCTCAAACTTCCTTACGATGGTCAGCAAAAGCTCCACCACCTTCTCCATAGACTGAACCGGAATAAACTCGAATTTGCCATGGAAATTGTAACCTCCTGTGCAGAGGTTGGGACACGGAAGGCCCATATAGGACAGTCTGGCTCCGTCGGTGCCTCCGCGGATTGGTGATACTTCGGGAGTGATCCCCACTTCCTCCATCGCCTCTTTCGCGATATCAATCAGGTACTTATAGGGTTCAATCTTTTCCTTCATATTGTAATAGGAGTCTTTTATCTTCTGCTCAACGGTTCCCTCACCGTATTTCTTATTCAGGAACTCTGCGGCAGAAGCAAACAGCTCCTTCTTCTGCGTAAATTTATCCATATCATGGTCACGGATCAGATAATCCATCTTGGCATACTCCACGTCTCCGGCAAACTGATCCAGATGGAAAAATCCCTCATAACCGTCCGTATACATCGGATTCTCAAAAGCGGGAAGAAGACTTTGGAATTCCATTCCAATCAAAAGTGCGCTTTTCATCTTGTTCTTTGCCCCGCCCGGATGTATTCCAACGCCATGAATGTAGACTTTTCCGGATGCCGCATTGAAATTCTCATATTCCAGCTCTCCCAGAGGACCGCCGTCCACCGTATAAGCCACATCCGCTCCGAACCCTTCCACATCAAAGAAATCAGCTCCTCTGCCAACCTCCTCATCAGGGGTAAAGCCAATTCGAATTGTACCGTGGGGAATCTCCGGATGCGCCAGAAGCCAGGCCGCCATCGTCATAATCTCGGCAACTCCTGCCTTATCATCGCCTCCCAGCAGAGTCGTACCGTCCGTCACAATTAAATCCCGGCCCTCACAGTCGGCCATGAACGGAAAATCCTTTACCGTCATCACAATGTTCTTCTCTTCATTCAGAACAATATCTCCTCCGGCATATTTCTCCACGATTCTGGCTTTCACATCCCGGCCGGACATGGCGGGTGCCGTATCCATATGGGCTACAAAGCCCAGGGAGGGGACATTCTTTTCAGTGTTGGCTTCGATTGTGGCATAGACATAGCCATGCTCACTCAGGCGTACATCCGATGCACCCATCTCCTCCAGTTCCTTAACCAGTTCCTTTGCCAGAACAAGCTGTTTTTCCGTGCTGGGGACCTGTTCCTCCTCGTCTTTTGACTGCGTGTCAAAAGAGACATACTTCAGAAAACGTTCTGCTACTTTGCTCATATCTTCACCTCGTTATTATTTAAAAAAATTCCACACATACATACTTTACCATAAATTTTGATTTTCTGCGAGTCCCGGCAAAATATTTTAGTTAAGCAGGTGAGGACGCCGCCGCAGGCCAGCGGACGGGGTGGTGAGGTGTGTATATGAGTCTTTCGTCCCGGGGGAAACCCTGACAGGGGGAAGTAGGCGGAATCAATTGCGGAGGGGACATGGGAGTCCGCCGGTGCTTAGCGAGGTCCCTCACGAGCTTAGCACCGATGCGCACTCCAAAGAGTGCAAACGGTCCCCGCAGCAATTCATTCCGGCCGGATTCCCCCCTCACGACAACCTCCACCCGGGGACGGAAGACTCAGCTAGTCCTCCCACCACACCGGACATGGTCCGTTCCGGACGCGTCCTCCCAACCTCAGTTAAATCTCCATGATCAGGTTAGCCTTGCCAGACCAGCATCCAGCAGCTTCTGGAGCGACATAAGAATCCCAAGCTTTGCATGGTACCAAGTCAGTCCGCCCTGGAAAAACACGGAATAGGGAGGCTTGATGGGCCCGTCGGCAGACAATTCTATTGAAGAGCCCTGGATGAATGCCCCGGCCGCCATAATGACTTGGGAATCATAGCCAGGCATGTCCCAGGGTTCGGGTGTCACATAACTGTCCACCGGGGCGGCCGCCTGGATTCCCTGGCAGAATGCGATAACGCCTTCCGGTTTTCCAAAGGTGACGGCCTGGATTATATCGTGGCGTGATTCGGTTCCGTTCGGTACGACCTGGAAACCAAGGGCTTCATAGATATTTGCCGCAAATACGGCTCCCTTTAAAGCTCCCGCCACCACGGTCGGGGCCAGAAACAGTCCCTGGAACAGAGCCTGATTGACACCAAGGCTGGCCCCCACTTCTCTTCCGAGTCCGGGGGAGCCGAGACGGTAGGCGGCGTTTTCAATGCATTTTTTTGTTCCGGCAATATAGCCTCCGATGGGAGCAAGGCCGCCGCCCGGATTTTTAATCAGGGAGCCGACCACCATATCGGCGCCCACGTCACTCGGCTCGATACGCTCTACAAATTCGCCGTAGCAGTTGTCCACCATACAGATGATATCCGCCCTGATTCCTTTGACAAAGGCGATCAGCTCGGCAATTCTCTTCACCGAGAGAGTCGGCCTGGTGGCATATCCTTTGGAACGCTGTATGGTCACAAGCTTTGTTTTCTCGTTAACGGCGGCTTTAATCCCGTCAAAATCAAAGCTTCCGTCCCCGAGGGGGGCTCCCTGACGGTACGTCATCCCATATTCTTTCAGTGAACCGTTCGACGGCCTGATGCCGATGACTTCCTCCAGCGTGTCGTATGGTTTTCCTACTGGTGACAGAAGTTCATCACCCGGGCGCAGATTGCCGGCCAGGGCCGTATAAAGCGCGTGTGTTCCGCAGGTAATCTGCGGGCGTACCAGGGCATCCTCTGTGTGGAACACGTCTGCGTACACCTGTTCCAGTGTCTCCCGGCCGAGATCATTATATCCATATCCCGTCGTACCGGAAAAATGAATGTCGCTGACCCGGTTTTTCTGCATTGCAGCAATCACCTTCAACTGGTTATATTCCGCATTGCTGTCGATTTCCTCGAAGCGCGTTTTCAGCATAGCCTCGGTCCTGCTGCCGAATTCAAGTACTTCCCGGCTGATTCCAAGGTTTTTGTATATCTCTTCCAATTCCATTTTTCATTTCCTTTCATATCGGTAAAATTCAGTGATGTGCTGTCTGCGTCTCCTGATTGAACTCCGCGATTATATATTTAAGCACTTTTTCCCTGTCATTATCAAAATCAGGCAGGTTCAGCCAGCGCACGCAGCGTTCTCTTTTAAACCAGGTAAGCTGGCGCTTTGCAAAATGTCTTGTATCACGCTTCAGAATATGGATGGCCTCCTCAAGGCTGTACAAACCATCCAGATAATCCATAATCTCTTTATAGCCAAGTCCCTGCATGGATACCATCTGTCTGGTGCAGCCCATGGCCCTGAGAGATTTCACCTCTTCTATCAGTCCGTCCCGGATCATCTGATCCACGCGGCGGTCAATCCGTTCATAAAGAATCGCCCGGTCGGTATTTACGACATAATAGAAAAACTGATAGGGTGATTCCTTCTGCCGTTCAGCCTCGTTATGATCCGATATCTTCTCTCCTGTCTGATGATGGTATTCCAGTGCTCGGATGACCCTTTTAATATTATTCGGATGAATCGCGGCAGCTGATTCCGGATCCGCCTGTTTAAGCATGGCATGGAGAAAGCCGGGACCTTTTTCACGGGCCAGCCGTTCCATCCCGCAGCGGAAAGCGTTGTCCTCCTCTGTCTCCGTAAAATCGATGTCGTAGAGAAGAGCCTGTATATAAAAGCCGGTGCCTCCGGCAATAATCGGCAGGGAACCGCGGGAATAAATATCCTCCAGAGCTTCCCTGGCCTTTTTCTGAAACATGACGACATTAAAGTCGCAGGAAGGCTCCAGTATATCAATCAGATGATGGGGAATTCCATCCATCTCTTCTTTTGTGGCTTTTGCGGACCCGATATCCATATGCCTGTAAACCTGCATGGAATCAGCGCTGATAATCTCTCCCCCAATCCGTTTGGCAAGGCCGATGGAGAGGGAGGTTTTTCCTACGGCCGTAGGGCCTGTTATTATGATTATAGGTTTCTTCATATATTGTTCCTGCTATTGTCCTTGCTATTATTCCTGCATATGCGGTGCTGCTCCCGAGTTGAAAACCGTTATATGGTTTACATAATTAAATTATGTAAACTTCCTATACGATTCGTTTGAATTTTTTCTCCAGCTCATATTTACTCATTGTAATTATCGTCGGCCTTCCATGGGGGCAGGCATACGGATTTTCCAGCTCCAGCAGTTCGTCAATCAGACTGTCTGCTTCAGCAGCCGACATTGCATGATTGCCTTTTACCGCTGCCTTGCATGACATGGATGCTATTTTTTCATTAATTATGTCCGGCGTTCCCTGATCGACGCCGTCGGTCAGGCCGTCTATCATCTCCATCAGTAGTTCCTTCTTGGCAATAGAGAACAGATTGGCCGGAACGGCCCGCACTGCATATTCCTTACCGCCGAAATGTTCTATCTCAAAACCAACCGCTGTAAAATGTTCCATGTATTTTTTCAGCATCAGCTCTTCATTTCCCGACAGAGTCAGGATGATGGGAGGATTGATCATCTGGGAGGTGTATTCCCGTTTTTTAAGCGAGGCCATGGTTTTTTCATAAAGTACCTTCTCATGAGCCGCATGCTGGTCGATGATATAAAGGTTATCATGAAACTGAACCAGCCAGTAAGTGTCAAAAAGCTGGCCGATCAGAACATGTTCATTTCTTGCCTGTTTTGTCAGCAGCTTTTCTTCAAAGAGATCTAACTGCTTCGGCGGCTCCTGCTCCGGAAGTATCTCTTTGGCCCCTGCCGGATTCTGTGTTTTTCCTTCTGCCGGTACCGGCCTGTACTGCTCCGGGAACTCCAAAGGCCCGGGGGCTTCCGGCGCCTTTGGAGTTCCCGGCATTCGAAGAGTTTCCGGCTGTTCTGCGGCATCTGCCATGCCTGCCGAAGCAGGCTGCCGGCCGTAAACGGCAGGCATGTCGGCAATGGCCGGAAAAGCAGTTTTTGACACACGTTCGGTATAAGCGGAGGTCTCCGGTTCTCCCGAAAGCTCTGACGTGGCCGCAGACTTAATCAGTGATTCCGTCTGGAGCCTGCGTTTTTCAAAAGGCTCAGGCCGGTTTTCCTTAATTACAACCGGCTTCAGGCCCCTGGCCTGCGCATTGGCGCTCTCCTGGCCGCCTCCCGGCAGTTCCACCTGGGGAATCAGCTCCTTTTGGGACAGGGCCATAGAAATCGTATGGTACACCATTCTGTAGACCATCTCTCCGTCTCTGAAACGCAGCTCCATCTTGGCCGGATGGACATTCACGTCCAGAAATTCCGGCTCAATTGTAAACTGCAGCATTGTAAACGGGTATTTGTGCTGCATCATGAACGGTTTATAGGCGTCCTCAATTGCTTTATTTATCAGACTGCTCTTAATATACCGTCCGTTTATAAAATAATTTTCATAGTTCCGGTTGCCTCTTGCAATCAGCGGCTTGCCGATAAAGCCTTCGACTTTCACCGGATCGGCCCCCGACTGCACCGCAATCAGGTTGGCGGCAATCTCCCGTCCAAATATGGTATAAATGATATCCTTCAGGTTATGGTTGCCGGATGTATGAAGCTTACTCTGTCCGTTCTGAATCAGCCGTATGGAGATTTCCGGATGGGAAAGGGCAATCTTTTCCACCAAATCCGCCACATGGGCGCCTTCCGTCATCGGAGTCTTTAAGAATTTCCTCCGGGCCGGCGTATTATAGAAGAGATTTCTCGCGATAAAGGTGGTCCCTTCCGGAGCCCCCACCTCTTCTAACGCTATCTCCTCTCCGCCCTCAATCTGATATCTGGAACCTGACATGCTCCCTGTGGTTTTTGTGATAAGCTCCACCTGGGCCACGGAGGCGATACTGGATAAAGCCTCTCCGCGAAACCCCAGGGAGGCTACGGTGAACAAATCCTCGACCGTCCTGATTTTACTGGTCGCATGGCGCAGAAAGGCAAGCGGAATTTCTTCTTTGGGGATTCCGCAGCCGTTATCCGTCACGCGGATCATGGAGAGCCCCCCGTCACGGATTTCCACCGTAACCGCCGTGGATTTGGCATCGACAGCGTTCTCCAGCAGCTCCTTCACAACGGAGGCGGGGCGTTCAATTACCTCACCGGCTGCGATCTGGTTGATCGTATTCTGATCTAATACTTGAATGTTTGCCATCGTTTCGCCTCCTTATACTTACTGGTTAACCCACCGGTTCCTCAGACGGGACTGCATCTTATCCAGCGTGGTCAGAGCGTCTATTGGGGACATGCGGTTGATTTCCAGTTCCATCAGTTCTTTTATAATGTCCTCCTCGCTGACCGTATCGAAGATGGACATCTGAAGCAGATCCACTTCATCCGGTTTGCTGAGTTTTTTGTGCGCCACAATGCCGGGGCCGTTTTCCGCGATTTCCTTGGCCCGGGCGGTGATATCAGCATCACTCAGCTCCTCCACCAGTTCCTTGGCCCGTTCGATTACAAGCTCCGGAACACCTGCCAGCTTTGCGACCTGGATTCCGTAGCTCTTATCGGCACCGCCTTTTACGATTTTGCGTAAGAATACGATGTCGTCTCCCTGTTCCTTGACGGCGATACAGTAGTTGTTGACACCGCTCATAGTGCCTTCCAGCTCCGTCAGTTCATGATAGTGGGTGGCAAAGAGTGTCTTCGCACCCAGAAGCTTTGTGTTGCTTATGTACTCCACAACAGCCCAGGCAATGGAAAGACCGTCAAAGGTGCTGGTTCCCCGCCCGATTTCATCGAGAATCAGCAGGCTGCTGCGGGTTGCGTTTCTTAAGATATTGGCAACCTCAGTCATCTCCACCATGAAGGTACTCTGGCCCGAAGCCAGATCATCGGATGCGCCGACACGGGTAAATATCCGATCGCACAGGCCGATATCAGCCTCATCCGCCGGTACAAAACTGCCCACCTGGGCCATCAGCGTGATGAGCGCAGTCTGTCTCATATAAGTGGATTTTCCGGCCATATTGGGGCCTGTAATGATGGATACCCTGTTTTTTCCGTTATCCAGATAAGTGTCGTTCGCCACGAACATTCCTCCGGACATCATCTGCTCCACCACCGGATGGCGGCCGTTTTTAATATGGATAATCCCCTTTTCATTGATGGAAGGATTAACG
>OJKJ01000839.1_pt1 | contig 13785 bp, 16 predicted proteins | sample 1596491 | NCBI WGS metagenome assembly OJKJ01 (sample SAMEA4350160, study PRJEB24818) | metagenome | biome: human; feature: gut; material: faeces | place: Denmark | collected 2013-09 | reverse complement strand
TTAACCCCAAAAATTCTCAATTCCTAAACTTCCTTCCCCCCACTCCCCCCCGCCCCCCGGAGACCTCCCCCCCCCCGGCCGGCGCCGAGTTCCTCTCCGTGAAAAAGCCCCCTGCCCCCCCCGCCGCTCCGTCCCCAGCTGATGCCGATCTTTCCGGACGTCCCGATCTCCGGCGGGTCGTCTCCCACCGCCTTCATGCAGGACAGCAGCTGCGGATATACATCCTTGATGGCCAGCACCCGGTCCACCTCACTGTGGTCCGTCCCCAGAGGAGACTTCACATACGTCACCTTGGAAGGACACGGGGATATGAAAATGATACCGATCTTCTCTCTTGGAAGTCCGGTCTCCTTCATGGCCTTCTCTGCTGCCAGGATCGCCGCCACCTCCACAGGGGGATTGAGCGGAAGGAGATTCGGAATCAGGTTCGGAAACCGGACCCGGATCAGCCGCACCACCGAAGGACATGCCGTGCTGATGGCCGGAAGCCGGTCGGGGTTCTCGCTTAAGTATTCTCTGGTGGCCTCCGAGACCAGCTCGGCAGCCGCGCTCACCTCAAAGACATCGTGAAAGCCCATCATCAGCAGGGCATTCAACACGATATTCACATCGTCTAAATTGTTAAACTGGCTGTATAAGGACGGCGCCGGCAGCGCCACCGTGTACTCGTACTGTTTCAGCACATCCAGCTTGTCATACGTCGCATGCTTTGCATGATGGGGGCATACCCTGATGCACTCGCCGCAGTCAATGCAGAATTTACTGTTGATCTGCGCCTTCCCGTTTCTCACCCTGATCGCCTGGGTCGGACACCGTTTGATGCAGTTGATGCATCCCATGCACAGATCCGCATCCAGCCTGACTGAATGATAAAATTTATCCACCTTCTCACCCCCAGATTATACTATCTTCACCACCATCCGGACGGTTGTACCCACTCCCAGCGTTGTGTCAACCTCCAGCACATCCGAATACTTCTTCATATTGGGGAGGCCCATGCCCGCTCCAAAGCCCAAAGAACGCACTTCGTCCGGAGCCGTGGAATATCCGGCCTGCATGGCCAGCTCTACATCAGGAATTCCAGGCCCCACGTCCGCCAGGATCATCTCGATCTCTTCCGGCGTTATGTTAACCGTAATCCCCCCGCCCTTTGCATGAATCACCATGTTGATCTCCCCTTCATACATGGCAATGGCAACCTTTCTCACAGCGTCAGGGCTCACGCCCATCTGCTTTAACTTTCCCTTCACATCGCTGCTCGCCTCACCTGCCCTGGTAAAGTCATCCGGCGATATGTGATAGTTCAGAGTGATAACATCATCCATCAGATCGCACCTCCATGAAGCCCCGCTGAATAAAGCATTCCACAGGCCGAGAACATCCGGTGGCCGGTGGCCATCACAATTAAGTTTCGCTCCCTCGCCATTTCCAGCATGGCATCATCGGGCTTTTTCCCTCTGACAAAAACAAGACAGACAATATCCAGCATCTCCGCGGTACGGATCACCTGCGGATTGCAGAGCCCTGTAAGCAGCACAGAATGATCCTTGGAAAATGCCAGCACATCGCTCATCATGTCGGAACCGCAGGCACTCCGCACTTCCACCTCCAAATGATCCTCACCAACCAGCACCCTGGCGCCCAGAATATCCTTTACATCTCTAGCAGTCATACATACACTCTCCTTTTTGATGATTTTATCACTTCAGCTATGATATTCTTTTTCAATTCATAAGTAGATTATAGTAATTTTTCGAAGGAAAGGAAAGCCTTTTATATAATTTCTTTTATTTTTAGAATATTTCGGTCTTCTATCTGTTAAAAATGTACAAAAGTCTGGTCTGAGTGCCGCCTGCCTGTTGATGCTAAAAGGAACCGGATTACAGCCATTTGCTATATCCTACTACGTTTCTATGTAACCAAACGTGAAATCAGTATATTTTTACCTATATATATCGTTATTTTTTTGTCGAATCTCTCCGAACCTATGGATTTTTTCTCAATATCATGGTAGAATGTTAGATACATTGCATAAGCAACAATTTAAGGAGGTTATAAAATGGCTTGCAAAAAACAAGGTGTCCTGTTTAGCGGGACAAAGGAGCAGGAAGCCGCTTTAAAAGAAGTGATTTCCGAGCTTAAAGGCACGAAAGGCGCCCTGATGCCGATCATGCAGAAGGCACAGGACATTTATGGTTATCTTCCAATTGAAGTACAGACCATGATATCTGATGAAACGGGCATACCGCTTGAGAAAATATACGGTGTTGCTACCTTCTATGCCCAGTTTGCCCTCCAGCCAAAGGGTAAATATCAGGTTTCTGTCTGTCTTGGTACAGCCTGTTACGTCAAGGGCTCCGGCGAGATTTACAATAAGCTGGTTGAGCTTCTTGGCATTACCAACGGAGAATGCACTCCCGATGGTAAATTTTCCCTTGATTCCTGCCGATGCGTAGGCGCATGCGGACTCGCTCCGGTCATGATGATCAACGGCGAAGTTTACGGCAGACTGACACCCGATGACGTCCCTGGCATTCTTGCCAAATATGAATAGTTAAAATCCCATGATGACAGAAATTTCTTTAAATGTATTGGATGTAGCGGAAAATTCCACGAGAGCGGGAGCAGCGCTTGTCGCTATCACCGCAGCCGTCGACACTGCTTCTGACCTGCTGACTATCACCATAGCGGATGATGGTTGCGGCATGACAGAGGAACAGGCAGCTCATGTGACGGATCCATTTTTTACGACCCGAAAGACGAGAAAGGTAGGCCTCGGCATTCCCTTTTTTAAGTATGCTGCAGAGAGCACCGGCGGAAGCTTTACCATCGACTCAACTCCCGGTGTGGGAACCACGGTCACCGCAGTTTTCGGTCTTTCCCATATTGACCGGATGCCGCTTGGAGATATGAACAGCACCATTGTTACGCTTATCACCTGCCATCCGGATACGGATTTTCTCTATACATACCGCTATAACGATGCGTCATTTGTACTGGATACCAGAGAGTTTCGGGAGATTTTAGGGGATATCCCCTTTGACACTCCAGAGGTATCCGCCTATATCAAGGAATATCTGGCAGAAAACAAACTTGAAACAGATGGTGGCGCGGTCATTTAGACCGGCCGGAATTGGAGGAATAACATGAAGACTCTTGAAGAATTAAAGGCAATCCGAGAGAAAATGCAGAGTCAGGTCAGCATGCGCGAAGAAGACCACGCACGCACCCGTGTACTGGTTGGTATGGCAACCTGCGGAATCGCCAGCGGCGCAAGACCTGTTCTTAATAAACTTTCCACACTCGTTCAGGAAAATAACATGACAGACCGTTTTTCCGTTACACAGACAGGCTGCATCGGCTTATGCCAGTATGAGCCCATCGTCGAGATTCTCGAGCCTGGTAAAGAAAAAGTAACTTATATCAAGATGAACGCCGAGAAAGCGGAAGAAGTGTACAAAGAGCATCTGATCGGCGGTCATATTCTGGAAAATTACACGCTGGGTTCAGCTGACATTAAATAAGGAGGAAACAAGATGTATCGTTCACATGTATTAGTTTGCGGCGGAACGGGATGTACTTCCTCCGGAAGCCAGCAGATTATGGTAGCATTAAGAGAAGAATTAAAGAAGCAGGGACTGGATGAGGAGGTTTCCGTCGTTCAGACAGGCTGCCACGGACTCTGTGCCCTTGGCCCGATTATGATCGTTTACCCGGATGCAACCTTCTACGCCATGGTCAAGGAAGAGGACATTCCTGAGATCGTAGAAGAACACTTATTAAAGGGACGTCCTGTACAGAGACTCCTCTATGATGAGACGGTTACGCCATCCGGCGTCAAGTCCTTAGGAGACACCGATTTCTATAAGAAGCAGCACAGAATCGCACTGCGCAACTGTGGCGTCATCAACCCGGAAGTCATCGAAGAGTACATCGGTACCGGCGGATATCAGGCCCTCGGCAAGGTTTTAACCGAGATGACTCCGGACGACGTAATCCAGGTTCTGCTGGACAGCGGTTTGAGAGGCCGCGGCGGCGCCGGTTTCCCGACCGGACTCAAGTGGAAGCTGGCTAAGGGCAACGATGCAGACCAGAAGTATGTCTGTTGTAACGCCGACGAGGGCGACCCCGGCGCGTTCATGGACCGTTCCGTTCTGGAAGGTGATCCTCACGCAGTACTGGAGGCCATGACCATCGCAGGCTACGCCATCGGCGCTTCCCAGGGTTACATCTACGTTCGTGCAGAGTACCCGATCGCTGTACAGCGTCTGAAGATCGCCATTGAACAGGCCAGAGAGATGGAACTCCTGGGCGACGATATCTTCGGCTCAGGCTTCTCCTTCAATATCGATTTAAGACTCGGTGCAGGCGCATTCGTCTGTGGTGAGGAGACTGCCCTTATGGTATCCATCGAAGGCAACCGAGGCGAACCGCGCCCGCGTCCTCCGTTCCCGGCACAGAAAGGTTTATTTGGCAAGCCTACCATTTTAAATAACGTAGAGACCTGGGCGAACATTCCTCAGATCATCTTAAACGGACCGGAGTGGTTCTCCTCCATGGGAACCGAGAAGTCCAAGGGAACGAAAGTATTCGCTCTCGGCGGCAAGATCCATAATACCGGCCTTGTAGAAGTTCCGATGGGAACCACACTGCGCGAGATCATCGAAGAGATCGGCGGCGGAATCCCGGGCGGCAAGAAGTTTAAAGCGGCTCAGACCGGCGGACCATCCGGCGGATGTATCCCGGCAGAGCATTTTGATATTCCGATCGACTACGACAACCTGGTTGCCATCGGCTCCATGATGGGTTCCGGCGGTCTGATCGTTATGGACGAAGACGACTGTATGGTCGACATTGCCAAGTTCTTCTTAGAGTTCACGGTTGAGGAGTCCTGCGGTAAGTGTACCCCGTGCCGGATCGGTACGAAGCGTATGCTGGAGATCTTAGAGAAGATCACCAAGGGCCAGGCTACCATGGCTGACCTCGACAAGCTGGAAGAATTATGTTACTACATAAAGGCCAACTCGGCCTGCGCACTTGGGCAGACAGCACCGAACCCGGTACTTTCCACATTACAGTACTTCCGCGATGAATACGTAGCCCATATTGTAGATAAGACCTGTCCAGCAGGCGTATGTAAGGCACTCTTAAACTTCTACATTGATCCTGAGAAGTGTAAGGGCTGTACGCTCTGTGCAAGGAACTGTCCTGCCAACGCAATTACCGGTTCCGTCAAGAATCCGCATGTTATCGATGGCGATAAGTGTATCAAGTGCGGCGCTTGTATGGAGAAGTGTAAGTTTGGCGCTATCTACAAGAAATAATGGAGGGAGAACGTATCATGGAGAATATTACAATTAAAATCAACGGCATGGAAGTAAGCGCTCCAGAAGGCTCCACCATTCTGGAAGCAGCAAGACTCGCCCATGTTGAGATACCAACTTTATGTTATTTAAAAGATATTAATGAAATTGCCGCCTGCCGTATGTGTACGGTTAAGATTAACGGCGGCAAGCTGGCTGCGGCCTGCGTTTACCCGGTGAGTCCGGGCCTTGAGGTATGGACCAACACGCCTGACCTCGTAGAATACAGAAAAAAGACGCTCCAGCTGATCTTATCCAACCACAACCGTTCCTGTTTATCCTGTGTCCGCAGCGGAAACTGCGAGCTGCAGACCTTATGTAAGGAGCTGGGCGTGGAAGACAGCGATTACTACGATGGAGAGAAGACTCCGTCCTGTATCGATGAGAGTGCGGCCCACATGGTCCGTGACAACAGCAAATGTATCCTCTGCCGCCGCTGTTCCGCTACCTGTGAAAAGGTTCAGGGAATCGGCGTCATCGGCGCCAATGAGCGTGGTTTCGCCACCATCATCGGTTCCGCATTCGATATGGGCCTGGGCGAGACCAGCTGCGTATCCTGCGGCCAGTGTATCGCAGTCTGCCCGACAGGCGCTCTCTATGAGAAGACCTGCATCGACGACGTAGCCGCCGCTATCGCAGATCCTTCCAAACACGTCATCGTACAGACAGCTCCGGCAGTTCGTGCGGGACTGGGCGAGGAATTCGGCTATCCGATCGGAACGAACGTAGAAGGCAAGATGGCTGCTGCGTTAAGAAGAATCGGCTTCGACAAAGTATTCGACACCAACTTCAGCGCCGACTTAACGATTATGGAAGAAGCGCATGAATTTATTGAGAGAGTTCAGAACGGCGGCACGCTGCCGATGATCACCTCCTGTTCACCAGGATGGATCAAATACTGCGAGCACTATTTCCCGGATATGACGGAGAACTTATCCTCCTGCAAGTCCCCGCAGCAGATGTTCGGCGCTATCGCCAAATCCTACTATGCGGAAAAGATGGGCTTAAAGCCGGAAGATATCGTATCTGTCAGCGTTATGCCATGTACCGCGAAGAAGTTCGAGATCGGCAGAGACAACCAGGATGCCAACGGCTGCCCGGATGTAGACTACTCCATGACGACGAGAGAGCTTGCCAGAATGATCAAGAAATTCGGTATCCGCTTCAACGAGCTTCCGGATGAAGAATTCGACGCTCCGTTAGGCCTTGGTACCGGCGCGGCTGTCATCTTCGGCGCAACCGGAGGAGTTATGGAAGCAGCCTTGAGAACGGCTGTCGAGACTCTGACCGGTGAGGAATTACAGAAGCTTGACTTTACCGACGTACGCGGCACCGAAGGCATCAAGGAAGCTACCTACAGCGTCGCCGGCATGGATGTGAAGGTTGCTGTCGCCTCCGGCCTCGGCAATGCCAGAGAGCTCTTAAACAGAGTAAAATCCGGTGAGGCCGACTACCACTTCATCGAGATCATGGGATGTCCGGGCGGCTGTGTAAACGGCGGCGGCCAGCCCCAGCAGCCAGGCTCCGTCCGCAACACCGTAGACATCAGAGCCCTGCGCGCCAAAGTATTATACGACGAAGACGCAGCCAAAACCATCCGTAAGTCCCACGAGAATCCTGCAATCAAGGAACTCTACGAGACCTACCTCGGCAAACCAGGCAGCGAAAAAGCCCACCACCTGCTCCACACGACTTATGTAAAGCGAAAAATCAATGAAGTTTAATTTATAATTATTTGCCTGATACCGTCCCTTTGCCTTAATAGAAAATTCCAAAGGGACGGTATCTTTGTATCCAGATTACATCTGGCGCCCTTCCCCTCCCGGAGCCAGTACACAGCCCCAGGGCCTGCGGAGAGTCTGAGGGCGTCCCCACCGCTACTTCTAAAACCTCATAAGAATATTTAATGGGTAAATCCATTGTTTCCATCTCCTCATATGTGTTAGAATTGTCTCGGACGGCTGATTTGTCAGACCGTCCGGATTGATTTTCACACGATCACACGACTTAATCACATAGAAGAGGGAATTTTATGGGCGGAATATTTGGTGTCGTATCTAAAAAAAGTTGTACACTCGACGTATTTTTCGGAGTGGATTACCACTCCCATCTGGGAACCAAGCGCGGCGGTATGGCCGTATACGGGCCACGGGGCTTCTCCCGGTCCATTCATAATATCGAAAACACTCCTTTCCGTACAAAATTTGACGGGGACTTGGACGAGCTGGAAGGCACTTCCGGGATCGGATGCATATCCGACAATGAGCCGCAGCCGCTCTTAATTCAGTCCCATCTCGGCAGTTTCGCCATCACCACAGTAGGTAAAATCAATAATCAGGACGATTTAATCCGGTCGGCCTATGAGAACGGCCACATTCATTTTATGGAGATGAGCGGCGGCAGGATCAATTCGACAGAACTGGTGGCGGCCCTGATCAATCAGAAAGCCAGCATCACAGAGGGCCTTCAGTACGCCCAGGAGCGGATCGACGGCTCCATGACCATACTGATCCTGACCCCGGAGGGAATCTACGCGGCAAGAGACCGTATGGGACGCACCCCCATCGTGATCGGTAAAAAGGAAGACGCATTCTGCGCCTCTTTCGAAAGCTTTGCCTACATCAATCTGGGCTACTCTGACCACTATGAGCTGGGCCCCGGAGAGATCGTCTTTTTGACGCCGGAAGGCATGGAAAGCCTGGTTCCAGCCAGGGAAGAGATGAAGATCTGTTCCTTCTTATGGGTTTACTACGGCTATCCGACTTCCTCCTACGAAGGCGTCAACGTGGAAAATATGCGCTATGAGTGCGGAAAGCTTCTGGCCCGCCGGGATGATGTAAAATCAGACATGGTAGCCGGTGTTCCGGATTCCGGAATCGCTCACGCCATCGGATATGCCAACGAATCCGGCATCCCGTTTGCAAGACCCTTTATCAAATATACACCCACATGGCCCCGTTCCTTCATGCCTCAGAATCAGGGAGAACGGAATCTGATTGCAAAGATGAAGCTGATCCCTGTAGATGCCCTGATCCGCGGCAAGAGTATGCTGCTGATCGACGATTCCATTGTCCGCGGCACACAGCTGGGCGAGACTACAGAGTTCTTATATCAGAGCGGTGCGAAAGAGGTCCATATCCGTCCTGCCTGCCCGCCTCTCATGTTTGGCTGTCCTTACTTAAACTTCTCCCGTTCCAACTCGGAGCTGGATCTGATTACCCGCAGGATCATCCGCGACCGTGAGGGGGACAACGTCTCCGACGAAGTGCTGGCCGATTATGCGGATCCCGACAGCAGGAACTACCAGGAGATGGTGGAAGAAATCAGAAAGAAACTGAATTTCACCACACTCTGTTACCACAGGCTCGATGATTTACAGGCATCCATCGGCATTTCTCCCTGCAAGCTCTGCACCTATTGCTGGAGCGGGAAAAAATAACAGAAAATAGAGGTCTCCTGACGTTTTGCTGTAGGAGACCTCTTTTCTATTCCGTATAAAATAACGGATCATTTTGAGAGAAGCTTCATCACCCTCACCACTTCCTCCGGCTCCACGTCCCTGCCGATATTTCTCATCGTCTCTTCCGGTGAGCAGCTTCTGACCGCTGCCTCGAGCAGACGGCGTTCCGGGATTTCTTCCGCATGCATGTCTTCCAGCGAGACCGGAAGCCCTACCTTCCGGCAGAAGCTGCGAATCTTACTGATCTCCTCCTCCGGCCGGCCCTCCAGCACCATCTGCACCAGTGTACAGAACGCCACTTTTTCTCCGTGCATCACGGAAGACAGCTCCGGAAGAAGGGCCAGGCCGTTGTGAAGCGCATGCGCACAGGCCAGTCCTCCGCTCTCGAAGCCGATTCCGCTTAAATACGTATTGGCTTCCACAATATTTTCCACAGCTTCCGTACAGAGCCGTTTCTCCACATCTTTTCTGGCCTGTTCCCCGTATGTGAGGACCGTATCGAGACACGCCTTCGCCAAAGCCTCCGCCGCGATGGACACGCTGCCGCCGGCCCTCGTCACCGCGCCGTTTCTCCGGCATGCAAAAGCCTCATAATACGTGGAAATACCATCTCCCATCCCCGCCGTGAACAGCCGCACCGGAGCGTGTGCGATGATCTCCGTGTCCAGAATAATCAGATCAGGGTTCCTCTTTAACGAAAGGTAACGGTCAAAGGTACCATCCTCCCGGTAGAGAACGGCGATTCTGCTGCACGGTGCATCTGTGGAAACCGCAGTCGGCACCAGAATCACAGGCTTTCCGGAATAAAGGCCTGCCGCCTTTGCCGTATCCTGCGCCTTGCCGCCCCCGATTCCGAATATGGCGCCGCAGTTCTCCGCCAGCCCGGCCAGTCTCGTGGTCTCCGTCTCACAGCACTCGCCGGTGAACACCTCTTCCTTCCAGGAAATCTCCTCTTTCTCAAAACTCTCCGTCACCGCCTCCCGGTAAACATCATGAACAAACCGGTCCATAATCAGCAGTACTTCGCCCTCCCCAATGCTCCTGTAATGCTCCGCCAGCTTCTGTATCTCTCCCGGCCCCTGTATGTAGGTGGACGGGGCGTCGATCACACGTCTCATATGGCTGCCTCCATTCTTATAATTTGTTCCTATATCCATCATTGTAAAAGATTAATAATTTTTTCACAATATAAATTATCACCAAATTTCCCGATTGCCTTCCCTTCCTACTCCTGCTATACTCTTCTTTATACTATTTTTTTCCGGAGGATACCGTATGACAACCGATTTAACCGTGGGACTTCCACGAAAAACCCTGTGGCGTTTCCTGCTGCCGATGCTGGTAAGCGTCATGTTTCAGCAGTTTTACAATATCGCGGACAGCATGATCGCCGGACGCTTCGCCGGTGAAGACGCGCTGGCTGCCGTCGGCGCCTCCTATCCGATCACGGTTATCTTCATGGCCTTCGCCACCGGAAGTAATCTGGGCGCGTCGGTGGTCGTATCCCGCCTCTTCGGCGCCAGGGACTTCCGCAGAATGAAGACAGCCATTTATACGGCCTTCATTTCCTGCGTCGCTTTAAGCCTCTTTCTGACCGCCTACGGGGTCATCTTCTGTGCTCCCATGATGAGATGGATCAGGACGCCTGACAACGTCTTCTCCGACGGCGCCCTGTATCTGCGCATCTACACCTTCGGACTGCTGTTTCTGATCCTTTATAACGTCTGCACCGGAATTTTTACTGCGTTTGGAGACTCAAAAACGCCCCTTTGGTTCTTAATCGGCTCCTCTCTGGGCAATATCGTGCTCGACATCTGGTTCGTCGCCGGCTTCCACATGGGCGTCGCCGGTGTCGCCTGGGCCACGTTTCTAGCTCAGGGCGTCTCCTGTATCCTGGCTGTGGTAACCCTCGGTTCACGCCTGAAAAATATGGCCGGAACCGAAAAAACCGCCATGTTTGACTGGGGACTCTTTAAGCAGATCGCGGCAATCGCGGTCCCCAGCATTATGCAGCAGAGCGTGCTTTCCGTGGGTAATCTATTCGTTCAGGTTATCGTCAACCACTATGGCTCCGCCGTCATTGCAGGCTACTCCGCGGCCATCAAGCTGAATACCTTCGCTATCACCTCCTTCATGTCCCTTGGAAGCTGTCTGTCCGGCTTTACGGCCCAGAACCTGGGCGCAGGCAAGGGCGCCCGGATCAGGTCCGGGTTCCGGGAAGGCGTCCGTCTCTCCCTGTTCGCCTCCGTGCCGTTTGTGGCCCTCTATTTCCTGTTCAGCAGACAGATCATGGGGCTGTTTCTGGATTCCGGCAGTCAGGAGGCCATAAACGCCGGTGTGATGTTTTTAAAAATTGTATCGCCCCTCTATTTCATGATCTCAATCAAGCTGATGACCGACGGTATTCTGCGCGGCTCCGGAGCCATGGTATATTTTGTCATTGCCACCATCCCCGATCTGATCCTGCGTATTCTGTTCGCCTGCCTGCTGACTCCTCACTTTGGCAGTACTGGAATCTGGATGGCATGGCCGTTTGGATGGACAGCGGCCACTGTGCTCACCATGATTTTTTACAGGAAAATTCGTAACAGTTCAGACGGCTCATCTTCTTGACCGAAAAAGCCGGTCAAGAAGCATCGGATATCCATCCGATGTAAAAATCAGTGCCAATACGGTCTTATAAGCAAGCTTAAACGCCCGCCTTTGCACTGATTTTTCCGCCGTCTGAACTGTTACTAAATTCTTCCACCCCCGCAAAAGGAATCAATTGCCGGTATGGATTGAGCAGAAACTCACATACTAATTGTGGAGGTGATAATATGAGTCCAAAGGAATTAACGTATATTGAAGACGCATTAGGTCATGAGAAGTTTTTGAAGACACAGTGTCAGGAAGCAATCACGAATTTACAGGATCAGGAATTAAAGACCTGTGTGGAACAGATTTCCCAGAAGCATCAGCAGATTTTTGATAATTTCATAAATTTAGTGTAAGGAGGCGCAAACATGGACGACAAGTGTATTATGGAAAACTTACTCCTTACCACCAAGGGAGTGTGTGACTTATACCTGCACGGAACGATCGAGTCATCGACAGATAATGTTCATCAGACATTTGACTGTGCATTAAACGACAGTCTCAGCATGCAGGATGATATTTACAAGAAGATGTCTGCCAAAGGCTGGTATCAGATGGAGCAGGCACCACAGGAAAAGATTGCCAAGGTGAAAAACAAATTCGCCGGAATGTAAGATAAGAAATGTAATCCGCCGATGATTTATTCATCACGATCATTCAATAAAAAGCATTGCCATGCCCCTATTCTGCATGGCAATGCTTTTTTATTGAACTTTCTCTCTTACCCTGATTGCTGCTCTTCCTTATCTGTCAGATAACAGCAGACCATATTTTTTCCTCTCATTTTAGCCCAGTACAGAGCTTCATCAGCCTCATGAAACAAAAGCTGCTGATCCTGGTCCGCTGCCGGAAAGGGCCTCACACTGTATCCTGCCGACAGCGTCACGATACCGGCCGTATGTGACTTAACGTGTTCTATGGCAAGCTTATCCCATACCGTTATCCCCTCTGCGCGGCGTTTTCTGTTTCTTTTTATGTCTCCATTATATACTTGATTTCCTTCTGGTTCAATAAAAGTTTACTCATAATAACGCAGCCATACTCCGGCAATTGCCAAATTAAATTCTTTCTACAATGATTTAATACCATTTTTGTTCAACTAATTTAAGAAATTTGTATGAATTGATAGATAGTATGTTTTACCGAAAAATGGTATAATAGATATCGTTACAGAAGCTGGCTGGCACAGGCACGGAGCCTTAAAACAGCCGCAGAGGGGGACGCCATGAGGGATATCTACATCATTTGTATGGTTATCGGTTTTTTACTGCTCTCGCTGTCTGTTCTGGGTGAATTTCTGGAAAATGTATCCGGAGCGCTGGAGGCATTTCTTAATTTTGATTTTGATATTGACTTGAATTTCCTGCCGATCTCGGGAGTGAGTATCTGTACCGGGCTCATCACATTCGGCGGCATGGGACTTTTGTTTAACAGCCTGATTCCGGCCATCGTGATCGGCTATGCGGCTGCGATGGCGGTACAGATGGTCATAAGGAGGCTGAAACGGGTGGAAAATGAGGCTATGAATCGTGAGGAGCTTTATCTGTGTGATGGAAAGATTATCAATACGGTTCTGGCAGGCGGCCTGGGAACAGTAGAATTCGATAATATCAAGGGTATTGCCACCACCTTCGTGTGCCGGAGCACGGACGCCTCGGAGGTCTTAAAGCAGAACACCGTGGTAAAGCTGGTCGAATTTGACGGCGAGATCGCCGTGGTTCGTCCCAAAGACGAATTTGCCGGGTACGGCAGTATGGATGATGAATAGAGGCTGTGGTGATTTCTGCCGGTCTTTATACATAAATATTACCATCACATCACTTCGCTTTCCGTAACCTCATGTCCGCGGTTTATAACTGCGCGTGGGCGTAACCGGGAAAAGAAAAGGCGAGAAAAGGAGAACGAAAATGAGCGAACTAATCAACAAGCTAATTCCAATCATCATTATCGTGGCCGCAGTCATTTTGATTATAATGGTGATCATGTCCTGGTGGAAACGTGTTCCACAGGATAAGGCGGGCGTCGTAACCGGCATCAAGAAAAAGGTAATTACCGGCGGGGGGGGGGTCGTGATTTCCCCCATCAAAACAAAAGATTAAATATCGCTTTTCGCCCCCCCCCCCGGGAGTATGAAGGAAAAAAAAAAATTCTCCCCCCTCTCTTTTACACAACTCCCAGCCCCCCAGACACGCAGAAAAATCGTATTCCGGCTTCTTTTTTGAAAAAAAAAAAAACCAAACACGCACAGAGTGCGAGACGTGAGAGCACGAGACACGACAGGGTATCAGAGGATACGCGAATGAGGAGGTGCGCAGGAGAACTATG
>OJKJ01000835.1_pt1 | contig 13872 bp, 16 predicted proteins | sample 1596491 | NCBI WGS metagenome assembly OJKJ01 (sample SAMEA4350160, study PRJEB24818) | metagenome | biome: human; feature: gut; material: faeces | place: Denmark | collected 2013-09 | reverse complement strand
CCAGCAGAAAAAGATATCCACCTTTTTCTGCTGAGTTCCTAAATGCAGCCACAAAATATGTCATTTCTTAATTTTTAAATTTCGTCACTTTGCCGATAGTGATTTATGGTACCTCTGAACAGTAACCCCGCCTCTATTCAGTTTTTTCACTGCATTGGGATAAATTTTTTTGACTTGTCAAAACATAGATTATCAGATTTTCGCGGACAGAATGTCCGTGCAAAACGATAAATTCAGCATACTACTTATTTACTCCGGCGTCAATCATATTTTAAGCGGCAGGGAACCTGATCCGGTTATCCTGCCGCTGATTTACTCACTTCTTCAATTTCCCCATTACAGAACAGCCCCCCGCAACTCCCGTCGCCAGCCCCAGAAGCACAGACGCCAGCGTCAGTTTCGGAAACACCTCCGACGGCGGCAGCAGACTCACGGCTCCACCATACAGATTGAGCCCGGCCGCCACCAGCTCCAGCCCCCAGCGGTACCCTGCAAACAGCAGGAAAAGGGGGATGCACATTCCTGCCAGCCCCATAACGAGACCCTCCACCAGAAACGGCACACGGATAAACTCTTCCCTGGCCCCCATCAGCCGCATGACCCTGGTCTTCCCCTTCTGAGACTCAATACCGACAGAAAGGGTGTTGTGAATCAGCAAGCTGGAAATCAGGAGCAGAATCGCCGCGCTCCCCGCAATCAGCCTTGATATAACCGTCTTGATACGCAGCAGCGCACGCACCGTATCCGCCGAGTGCGTCACCTTGCGGACTCCCTCCAGACTCTTCACATACTCCACGAAGCCCTCCTGCTGTTCGATCCCTCCGATATAGACCTGATAGTGATTGGACGCCGCCAGCGGGTTATCCCCATCAAAGATTCCATCCAGCAGCTCGCCGTCCTTGAAGTAATCATTTCGAAAGCCCTCCCAGGCGTCATCCGCAGAAGTATAGACCGTTTTCACGACCTCCGGTCTCTCACGGATTAAGCCCCCGATTTCCTCCACCCGTTCGGGTGCTACCGTCTCCTCGAAGAACACGGCCACATAGACCTCTTCCTCTGTCTTCTGCAGCACGCCGTCCAGATTTAAGACTGCAATATAAAAGATGCCAAAGAGAAAAATACACGCCGCCATGGTAAGAACAGAGGCCGCCGTGTAAACCTTGTTATGCCATAGATTTTTAAAGCCCAGCCGGCATAAATACAGCCACGTCCTAAAAGCCATACATCAGACCTCCCCTGCTGTTATCCTTGATCACCTTGCCATACCGCAGCGCGATCTGACGCTTGTGCATGTATTTCACCAGCTCCTGGTTATGGGATACCACCAGCACAGTCGTACCCTGACGGTTAATTTTCTCCAGCAGGCGCATAATCTCTTCCGCGTTCTTCTGATCCAGATTTCCCGTAGGCTCATCGGCCAGAAGAAGGACCGGCTGGTTTACCACCGCCCGCGCCAGGGCCGTCCGCTGTTTTTCCCCGCCGGAGAGCTGTCCCGGATAACATCCGGCCTTTTTCTCCAGGCCCACCTGACTTAAGACCTCCATGACCCGGCTTCGCATACGTTTATGGTCCGCCTCGACGACACGCTGGGCAAATGCCACATTTTCGTAGACCGTAAAATCCGGAAACAGGCAGAAATCCTGAAATACCATACCGATATACCGGCGGTAACGGCACACCTGCCGTTCCTTCAGCTGCCTCAAATCGATGCCGTTCACCACGATACTTCCCTGGTCCGCCTCCGTCTCCCTCAGGATCAGCTCCAGAAGCGTCGTCTTTCCGGCTCCGCTGTTGCCCACCAGAAAGACGAACTCCCCCTTTTCAATCTGAAGGCTCACATCGTCGAGGGCTTTTTGCCCCGTTTCATATGCCTTTGTCACTCTGTCGAATAAAATCATGGTGTTATCCACAGTACTCCTCTTTTCCATCACGGTTATCCACGAAATTAAATACCTTTTACCCGAATATCAATCCCTTCCTCCGGGATCAGATGTCTTTCTTCTTCAGCTTATACACAAATGCCAGTACCTTCGCCACGGTCTGGTAGAATTCCTCAGGAATTTCCATATCCACCTCAACACTGGCATACAGCCCCCTTGCCAGAGGCTTGTCTTCCATAATATAAACTCCGTTTGCCTCGCCGACCTCCACAATCTTGAGCGCCAGATGATCCGCGCCTTTCGCCAGTACCACGGGAGCCCGGTTCGCATTGGAATCGTATCCCAGCGCTACCGCGAAATGGGTCGGGTTCCTGATGATCACATCCGCCTTCGGGACATTCTGCATCATACGCATGGACGCCATCTGGCGCTGTTTCTCCCGAATCCGTCCCTTGATCTGCGGATCGCCCTCCGTCTGCTTGTACTCTTCCTTAATTTCCTGCTTGCTCATGCGCAGATTCTTCTCATACTCCCACCACTGGTATAAGTAATCGAAGGCGGCCAGAAAAATAAAGGCGACCCCCACCGTGTTCACCAGCGACACCGCAGTGTCCCCGACGTACACGAAAGCCGCCTGTACCGTACCGTCCATCAGACGTGCAAACTCGTGGATTCTCCCCTCTATATAACTGTATATCACCCAGGCCAGGATGGTAATCTTAATCAGCGCCTTTAAAAGCTCCACCACCGAGCGGATGGAAAACATTCGTTTAAAGCCTTTTAAAAGGCTGATCCGGTCCATCTTAAACTTCATGACATCCGTGGAGAATGACATCCTGGTCTGAAAGAACGTCGTGACCACTGCGACTGCCACTCCGATAAAAAGCAAGGGAAACGCCGCCTGTCCGAACAGGAGCACGGCCTTTAACAGCTTGTCGGACAAATCATCCGCCGCCAGGGGCGTCGTGGAGGCAGCATAAGAAAAAAACAGCTCCATAGCCGTCTTCAGCGTGCGGTAAATCTTGGGGGCCAGCGCATTCAGGGAATTAAACAGTACCAGCAGAGAACAGACGGCGATGACATCGTTGCTCTGAAATACATTTCCTTTTTTTCGTTCGTCCTGCCGCCGTTTCGGGGTGGCTTTCTCAGTCTTTTCGTCTGCCGCCACGTTCATCACTCCCTTCTGTATACAGAATAAAACCTGGTACACCCTATGATGCGAACATCATCATGACCTTCTGTACCTCACTCACCATCATCCCGTAATAGGAGTCAATAAACGCCCCGATCGGACGCGCGAACAGCATCATTAATAAAATACCCAGCAGGATCTTTGACTGGATATTAATAACAAACACGTGAATCTGGGGAATCAGCTTCATAAGCACGCCCATGGACACCTCCAGCACGAACTCCGCTGCCACAAAAGGCAGGGCCAGCTTGATCACCATCAGAAAAACGCTGCCGAATATACTTACAAGATACCAGGCAATATCCTGGGTCACCAGTCTGGCCGCCCCCACAGGTATCACCTCATACGTATAGGCAAACAGCTTCACCGTCAAAAGATGGCAGCCGGTCGCAAAGAAATACAGAAAAAAGAACACATTGATAAACTGTCCTAAGATAGCGGTCTGGACACCTCCCGCCGGATCCATGACCTTGCCCATGGACAGTCCGAACACCGTATCCATCAAATCTCCTGCCGCGTAAACCATATAGAAAAACAGCTGGAACACGCTTCCGATCACCAGCCCCATAATCACCTCGCGGATCAGAGCCTCCGCCATCTGAAAGGTGCTGTAGGCCTGTATGGCGGTAACTCCCTGAGCCGCCGCCGGCGCGATCACCAGGCTGAGCGTCAGCACCAGGCCGGTCTTCACCATGGCGGGAATCCCCCTCCTGGCAAACACCGGATGGACAAAGATCAGTCCGCCCATACGCGCAAATACCAGCAAAAACACATCGAAATACTCTAAAACGCCGCTGTCCATCGCCTGTTCCCCGCGTTAGAGCGACGCCATGATCGCAAACAGCTCCACCACAAACTCGTCCATCACCTTAAACATCCAGGACCCCAGCGCCAGCAGCACCAGCGCAATCACCAGAAGCTTTGGGACAAACGTAAGCGTCTGCTCATGAATCTGCGTTGCCGCCTGAAAAATAGCGACGATCAGACCCACGGCAATGCTGACGATTAACAGCGGCCCTGCTATTTCAAATGCAACCATCATGGCTTCCTTCATCACTTCCATCACCTGGTCCGCAGTCATACTATGTACCCCCTCATCATCGGAATCCGGCAACCAGCGTCTTGATCACAAGACTCCAGCCGTCTACCAGAACAAACATCATAATCTTAAATGGCAGTGCGATCATGGTAGGCGGCAGCATCACCATACCCATAGACATCAGGGTGCTGGACACCACCAGATCGATAATCAAAAATGGGATATAGATCAGAAATCCCATGGTGAACGCTTTATTTAACTCACTCAAAATAAAAGACGGAACCAGCACCGTCAGCCCCAGTTTCATGTAAGCTTCCGGTCCTCCCGACACATCCGGCACCTCAGCCTTTGAGATGGAGAGAAACAGATCCAGACTCTTCTTCTCCGTCTGCTTTAACATAAATTCCTTCATCGGCTCCTGTGCCCGGGTAAACGCCTCTTCCCTCGTGATCTCCCCTGCCTTATAAGGCTCGTAAGCCTGCGTATTCACCTTGGCAAACACGGGGCTCATGATGAACAGCGTCAGAAACAGAGCCAGTCCGATCATCACCTGGTTAGGCGGAGACTGCTGTGTGCCCAGCGCATTGCGCAGAAATGAAAGAACAATGATAATCCGGGTAAAACTCGTCATCATAATCAGCAGAGACGGCACCACAGCCAGAAACAGAAACAGGAACATAATATCCAGCATATCCATGGGCTTTCCGCTTCCGGAGCTTCCCTCCAGTGTCAGAGAGATATCCGACGCATATGCGATCTGTCCGCATGCCGCGGACACCCTGATAAATGCCGCCAGACAGAGAAGTCCCCTGGCAATTTTCCTTTTCCCCTTCATCATAAGTCTCTCCCGTTTCTCTTCTGTCTTCCGTCCTGCTGTCGTCCGTCTTTTTTGACCAGCGTTTTGAGCTGCTCCGTAAATACAGACGCAAAGTCCGGCGAAACCTCCGCCGGACTCTTTTTCTCATAAGTCTCCAGTTCCTCCAGTCTGGTGATACCGGCCGGAGATACTCCCACAAGCAGAATCCGTCCCTGAACATCGACAATCATCAGGTAGCTGTCCCGTCCCACCGCCAGGCGGTCCAGAATCTTCATATCGCCGGACTGCTGCCTTCCGTTCATCCCTCTCCCCAGCATCCTTGTGGTGATGTATGCCAGAACGAGAACCAGTATCAGTACAATCAGATAAAATAACACTTTAAGAACCGCCATATTAATCCCTCTTGCCGACTATCTCAATAATTCTTGCGGCAAACTTCTCATCTGTCACTAAAACGTCGCCTTTTCCTATCAGTTTACCATTGACCACCACATCAGCCGGCGAACCCGCCTGCTTATCCAGTGTCAGAATCTGCCCCTTCTGCAGGGCCAGAATGTCCTTTACGCTGCAGACCGTGCCGCCGATGCGGACAGACACGTCAAGCGTAATATCCCGGAGTTTTTTCCTCTCCTCACCGATGTTTTCCACCTGATTGTCCACAGGCACATACTTAAATTCCGGAAATGACACCTCCCGGAACGATACCGTCTTCTCTTTTTTCTTGAAAGCCAGATCCTCCGCCTGCACCGGTTCCTCTGCTGCCGCCTTCTGTCCCATGACCGGAATTCCGAAGATTTCCTGAAGCTCCTCCGTGGCGATTCCAATAACCTCGGCCGCCAGAACACCGTCAATCTCCAGATGGAGGCGGATCAGCACCAGCTGCCGCTCCCTGTCCCACCGGCGGATCGTATCCAGAATCCGTTCCGCACTGTCAAATGCCGTGACACGGGTCAGTACCTCGCCCATCTCACGCCCCAGGAAATCACCCAGATCATCCATGGCCGCACCCATACACTGGGATGCCACCTCTTTTAATGTACTTAATGCGATCTCGTCAAGCGGACTCTCCGTATTTACCGGTAGTCCCATGATAAAATTGGAGATCTTCACCATATCCGCCCTGTCAAATACGTACAGCTGCGGAACACGCAGCCCCTCAGCCGTCCGTTCTGCCTCGATCACCACATTGAAATGGGGCAGATATTCCGCCAGGGCCTCCATATCCGTCTCGCCAAGCTCTGTCACCGTCGCCCTGGCATTCCTGCCAAGAAGAGAAGCCAGCGTATTGCAGACAGGCACCGCTTCCATTTCCAAAAGCTCTGTCAACGCTTCCTGATCCAAATATCCCATACTCTTCCTCCCGGCTATAATACCTTATTAATCTCGACCGCCTTGCGCAGCTTCGTATGGCCAAGCTTCGCCTCGAAGCAGGCCACATCTTCCACGTAAATATCAATGCTGCTGTCCACTTTTTTATTGAGAGGCACTACGTCCCCCGGCTGAAGCTGGAGAATATCCTGGGCATCCAGAGAAAACTCGTGGAAAATCGCCCGCAGCTCCACTTCCGATTCCAGCAGATGCTGCTCGATATAGCCTCTCTTGGCCAGCTGCTTCGCCTCGTCCTTCTTCTGGCTGACCGCATAGGTATACCCAAACTTTGAAGTCAGCTCCTCCACATTAGGCGCCGGCATCACCAGATTTAATACCGCCGAAAGCTTGTCGATCAGCACCTCCAGCTCCACCTGTATCACAACGTCCTCGGGCGCGCTCACCTGAAGCAGGTGAGGATTCGTCTGAAGGCCGGTCAGCGCCGCATCCACATCGAGATATTCCTTCCAGGAGTCACCGATAAATTCCGTGATCTTTCCCAGCAAATACTGGAGAATCGCCTTTTCAATATCTGTAAAATCACGGCTCAGCTCATACTCCGTGCCTGCGCCGCCGAGAAGGCGTTCAATCATGAAAAAGGCCAGTCTGGTATCCACCTCGAGCACCAGAGGAGCCTCATTATAATCCTTGTTGTCAGGGCTTAGGGTAATCATGCCAAAAAGAGACCGGTCAGGAACTGAATTGCTGAATTCCTGATACCGTCTCTCCACAATACCCGTTACGCTTATTTCGCAGTAGGACTGCATCAGTCCCGTCAGATACGGTGCAAGAGCACGTGCAAAACTGTCATATAAGTTCTCCACCGTGCTCATGCGCTCTTTCGTAAATTTCTTGGGCGATTTAAAATCGTATGTCTTTATCACTGTGCTGTACCTTCCTGTCCCCCGCTCATATCCGCCGGCATGTCGACCGGAAACAGCGGATCCATCGTCTCCATACCGTCTATGTTATCCTCAGAAACCTTATATTCATTTCCCAATATGATCATGTCCACCCGGCGGTTCAGCTCCCGCCCTTCCTTCGTGCTGTTGTCCGCAATGGGGTAGTATTTGCCGTAACCGCGGCAGATCAGCTTCTTCGGTTCCATCCCGACATTCTCCTCCAGGTAGATCGCCACATTATCGGCGCGTTCAGAGGAAAGCAGCCGGTCGTTGATCAGGGAATTAGCAGCCTGAGCCGTGTGCCCGTTAATATAGATGGCCATAATCTCATCCTGCCTGTCCTTCAGCATAATTCCCAGAGCCTCCAGCATGGATTTGCTGTTCTCCTGTAAGACCGCGCTGTCCGGGGCGAACAGCAGATCATTCTTAAACCGTATGTAGACCGCATTCTCGCTGTCAGAGACAACGGCATCCAGATTCTCCATCTGGAAATACGACTGGATGTCCTTCGCCATATCGGCCATAGCCAGAGACGAGGCAGACTGCGATCCCGCTCCGCTGCCGGTATTAAACTGGGAACCTTCTCCCTCCAGGGCATTGGCTCCCTCACTGATGCTGGGATACTTCAGATCCTGCGGTACATCCTTTAAGTCGCTGGTCGTCTCAATTCCCAGCTGACGCTGCATCGCCGCCGCGATCTCTTCCAGCTTGCTGATATTTACATTGGAAATACTGTATAGCAGTACAAAGAAGGTCAGGACAAGGGTTATCATATCCGCGTAGGTATTTAACCACTCCTGACCTCCTCCTTCTTCTCTTCGTTTCTTCATGTTATTTACCAATCTCCAGGGCTTTTAATGCCATGCTCTTTGCAATATTCAGCGCTGTCACATTGGCCTCATAGGCGCGGGTAGCAGCCATCAAATCCACCATTTCCTCGGCGCTGTTCACATTCGGCATCATGACATACCCGTCCTCATTGGCGTCTGGATGATCCGGATCGTACACCGGAACGAGAGGATTCTGGCTCTCCACCACTTCCTCCACATAGACTCCGCCGCGGTCCGCCTTCGTCATAGCCTTACCCAGCTCGGACTTAAAATCCAGCTGATTTTCCCGCAGCACCACCTGTTTCCTACGGTAGGGGCCTCCCTCTGCCGTTCTTGTCGTATTCTGGTTCGCCAGGTTCTGCAGGATGATATCCGTGCGGAACCGTTCTGCCGTCAGGGCCGAACCCGTTATATTGAGAGAATCCAAATACCCCATAAGCCGCTCCTTTTATTTACCCGTATTATTAATCACATATCTGAGCGTGGAAAGCTTTCCCGACATCCGGGACGTCATCGCTGAATACTCGGTGTACGCCTTCCATAAGTCCAGTTCCTCTTTTTCCACCTGTACGTTATTCCCGTCCGGCCTGGCCTCCGTGTCGTTATCTGTTCCGACAACCGCCTGGTACACAGGACCGTTCCCATCTGCCGCCTCTTTTAAGACCTGCTTAAACTCCACCTTTTTCGCCTTAAAATCCGGTGTCTCCACGTTAGCGATGTTATGGCTGGCGACCTGCTGCTTCAGCCACATCGCATCCAGCCCGCTCTGCAGCGCCCGAAACGCTGCGTCCTCAAATAATGGCATATGTACGCTCCTTATCTCATCCGGTATGTCCCATCCGAACCTGCTTATCCGCCTGGGAAAATGCCTCCTTCAGTTCGGTAATCATGGGGAGGACTTCCTCCACCGGTTCCGGACTCTTCTTAATGTTCGCCTGAAGGATCTGATAGTTAAAATATTCATAAAGGGAAGCCAGCCCTCCCGACACTTCATACTGGTGATCCAGTGTGGTTGATAAGTGGGTGACGATAGCCTGCGCCTTCTTAAAATGGGCGTTGCTTCCTTCATAATCGTTCTGTTCCAGGCTCACGAGTCCCTTGTTCAAGCGGTTGATCACCTCGTCAAACAGCAGATTGATCATATCGCCCTGCGTCATGGTCATGACAGACTGTTCTTTATATCTTGCATATGGGTTTTGCATAATGATTACTCCTTTATCATGATGAGAACTGCTGGGTCAGCCAGGAGCTCTGGCTGTTCATGTTGGAAATGGCCTGCTCCATAGCGTTAAACTGCTTCCAGTAACGGGTTCTCTCCAGTTCATACTTGGTATTTAACTTCGACAGTGTCTCGGATATGCGCTTCATCTCATCATAGATCGTGTTGCTGGTAATCAGCACATCCTTGGTACCCGCATAGCGGACCATGCTTCCCGGACTTCCGCTGCTGACATTGGCAGCTTCCTTGATCGCCTCCTGCAGCTTTACCGCGACGCCCTGCTCCTTATCCGTAAAAAGCTTCCGGATATTGTCAGCATTCGTCGCCACCATGGACTTTAACGTCTCCTCGTCGATGATCAGCTTGCCATTGTCGCGCCAGTTATCGGAGGTCTCGATCCCGATATCGTAAAGCGCAAGCCCCGCGTCCTCTACACTGCTGTAAAGCACCATTCTCATATCACTCAAAAAGCTGGAGACGTTGGAATCGTTATGAAGGAGCCCCTTCTTCGATTTTTCCTCCCAGAGTTCGATCTCCCGGTCGCTCATCTCTTTCTTCTGGGCGTCTGTCAGCGGGGCGTACTTCTTGTAGGTTGCCTCCTCCGCCACATAGCTGTTCAGCTCTTCAATCAGAGTGTTATAATCTTCTACAAAACTCTTTAAACTATCTATTATTTTATCAGTATCCCGAGACGTAGTCAAGCTAATTGGGGGGTCACCGGCACCGGTTGTGCCCGTTAATTCCATGGTAATTCCATCCAATTCGAAGGTATTGGTATTCCGCTCCATGGTAACGCCGTCCACGGTGATTTTAGCGTTTTGGCCAGCGGTGATTTGGGCGGTCATTTTCGGGTCGTAAGTATAAACAGACGTACCAAATAAATCTTTGATGTACTGGTCTGTGGCATCATCTGTGCCGGATATGGAGACACTGCCTCCTCCGCCTGAGATTTCCAGTTTTCCATTCGAAAATGTCACACTGGCTCCGGATGCAGCCTGAATCGCATTCACAATCTCCGTATCCGCGTTCGAACCGGACAGATCAATGACCTGCAATGTGCCATCCGGTGAAGTAATCTGAATGGATCCAGAATTGGGCCTGGGTGACACTGCATTGGACTGAACGGTACGAGCCGTTTGCACCAAAGAAATATTTTCCGAACCAAACAGGGCTTTAAGCGACTTTTTCCCCTCACTGTCCGTTCCCGTGGAATCTGTGCCTGCCTTAATTTCCAGAGGACCGGAAGTTCCGGTAATATTAAGCCTTCCATCCTGGAAGGAGGCACTGACTCCTGCCACTGCATTCAGTTTCTGAACCAGTGAATCAATACTTCTGTTTAAATCAATTGTTACGTCTCCTGCGGTTCCTTTTACCGTAATTTTGCCCCGCAGCCCTACCGGATCAGACCCGGATAACAGGTTATCACCCGCGCCGAATCCGAGACTGGCCGCAAATCCTTTGGTCAAATTATCCGCAGTAAAACCAACCCTATGTTCCGCAGACGTCAACACCACCATATCGGTTCCAGGCACAGCAGGATTTTCTCTTGTACTAAATCGTACCGCCTCTGTCCCAAATTTCCGGTCCAGCTGTGAATTAATCGCATCTAAAACGCTCTGTGAGGTCTCATATTTACTGTTTCCGGTTTTCCCCTCCAGAGTAATCTCTACATCTTTTCCATCGACCTGAAACACCAGCTTCTCATCATTTCCGCTGTTTAATACTCTCCTGACCTCGTCTAAACCGATTGCAGTGCTTCCCGTCAGCTCCTTTGAAAAAAGAGAGGACTGTACTCCGGTAGCTTCCACACCAAACATTGAAGTAAGCAGAGTTCCATAGGTCTGCTTCATCGTAATATTTGATATCGCACCAGTCGAAGTCGATTCCATAATAAACTTATCCGCCGCCGAAGAATACGACACTTTCACTCCCGCACCGCTGTTATTAATGGCACTGATAACATCGCTCAGCGTGGAATTATCCGTCAGCCCCTTGATTGACACACCGTTAATCTCAAACTCGTATCTCCCGCCCTGGGGTTTATTGGCAAAGTTCATATTTTTCAGGGAAGTTCCGTAATCGAGCTTATTGGAGAATCCAGTCCCAAATCCAAGATTTTTCACGGTATCTGCATCCCCTGAGGACTGAATAATCACTCTTCTCGAAGAGTCCACAGAATTGGAGGTTGGATTTCCTGCCGCATCCAACTGCACTAATTCCATTGTCCCGCTACTGCTTCCCGATGCCGGTGTATATTTCATACCAACGGCAGTACCGAAATTCCGATACAGCGCCTGGTTAATATTCTTTAATGTGTCCGTATCATTTGCACCTGCCGTAAATGTGATCGTCCGGTTCACCCCATCCAGCGTAGCGGAGAAAGAATATGAACTGCCACTTGTAAACTGACTTAAATCCGCGCCGCTGCCAACCGGTGTTCCGGTCACATTTCCCGTTGTTTTCACAGTACAGGCTGTGGCGAGACGGTCAATCGAGTCGATCTTCATGCTGCTGACCGCATTTCCTGAAACCGATGTGACCTTGATATTCGACGAACTGCTGACACCGGTCATGGTATTGTATAAGCTGCTGCTCATCAGATTCGTGTCGCCGCTTCCGTAATAAGAGAAATACTTATCACTGAAGGTATTGATCTTCGTTATGAGGCTGCGGTAGATATCCTGTTTCCACTCCAGCTGCTGTTTTAGTCCGGTCTGCTTGTCAATCTTGGACTGGGTTCCTGACAGCATGCTCTGTACCATGCTTTCCGTATCCATGCCGGAGGCAAGCCCCGCTATATAGTTTTTATTGCCGCTGTTGCTGACGGTATTAATCGATGACGTCGATGACATCGCGCCTCCCCCTATCTTTTCTGATTATAGAGCATGCCCTTCGCTCCCTGGTCCATCTGTTTTAAGTATCCTGTAAATTTCGTATTTGTGTTGTTCTTCCTGATTTTCTCCTGCAGAAGATCCCTGACCCGTTCCATCTCGGCCCGCGCGCCGGGCTCCAGTTCCTGTATTCTCGATATCACACGGAAGATTTCCTGACCCTCCGAAAAAAGTGCCTGTTCCTCTTCATTTAACGTCCTGAAATCCCACCTGTTTTTCGAAATCTCATAGAGCCGCCTGCCCTCCGGGGAAAAATGCTTCATCGCCTTCATCCGCTCATCAATCCCGTCTATCTCTTCGATCAGGCGCTGCCGGGCTGCGATCCCGGCTTCAAACTCTTCCGCCTCCCTGTATTCCTGCGAGGCAATGCGGCTGGTCTCCTCCTCATACTGAAGAAAGCAGGCTTTCTTCTCATGGAGAAGTATCCGCATCTCATCAAGCATCTCCATGATTTTCCTCCTGCTTCTCTTCCTCTTCTTCGGCCGTCATTGCCCGTAAATTTCTGGACAACTGGAACACCTTTAATAAGTCGACCTTATCCGATGCCTCTTTATTATTCTCAACCGTCAAATACAGCTCTGTACGGCAGATCTTCATATCCTCGGGAGCCGATATTCCCAGACGCACCTTGTCTCCCTTTACCTCGGTAACGAATATCTCGATATCGTTGCCGATTTTAATTGATTCGCCCTTTTTTCTGGATAGTATCAGCATACGTCATCCCCCGCTTCCTCATCGAAAATGGGCTGCCGTATGGCGTATTCCTGTTCCAGGATCACCTGTACCGCCAGATTCGTCTTGTGGTTGATGATAATCGGGCTCTTTAAATTGACTGTAGATTTGCGGAAGGTTTCCCCTATGACCATGAGAACCCAGCAGTCTAAATCGTCCTCGGGCACTGCCTGAAGCATGATCAGAACGTCCTGCATGACCACCGGTGCGTAATCCCGCCTTACCTCTAAGGGATTCAGCATGATAAAGCAGACACTCTTCTGTTCAATCGACTGCAGCCAGCAGATTCCATTTCCCATGTTGGAATCATTGACCAGAACGAACTGGGTGAACTCCTCAAAGCCAAAGATCGGCTGCTTAAACGTTATGATATTTTTCTCTTCTATTTCGAGGATTCCAAAATCTCTTGTCTCTATCTTCAAGTTTTTCCCTCCGCATCTTTCACCAAGTTATTCTTCATAAGCCGGATTTGCACTCGGCGGAACGTACATGGGCTCACCGATGTACTCGATTTCCACTCTTGGATACTGCTCCACATTTACATTCAGCTCGCCCGGCACATAGACCGATTCCGTCTTCTGTACCTCCGGCTCAAAATTCACGGAAGCCGGTGCGAAATCAATGGCCAGATCCGCCGGAGTCCAGGAAATATCCGCTCCCACGGAAGGGATAAATCCGATTCCTGTCGTCACATTCGTCTGCGCGAGCATCTGATTTTTCATGATATCCGCCACGGTGACTCCATCCTGAATCTGCATCATCTGGTTGCCGACTCTCGAATACTGGGCTGTCGCATCGGCGGCGGCTTTCAAACCCACCTGGGCCGCATCACTCATCAGTCCCCTGGCCGTCTTAAATCCCATGCTGTCTCTGGAACGTGAAGTATCAATATTTACTTTAATATTTTCAGATTTCATATTCAGGCGCCCCGGGTTCTGTATGATGCCGATCTCCGGGTCCGGAATCTCGCTGTCCAGTCTGGCCCGCTGCGACGTCATAGAC
>OJKJ01000831.1_pt1 | contig 13903 bp, 18 predicted proteins | sample 1596491 | NCBI WGS metagenome assembly OJKJ01 (sample SAMEA4350160, study PRJEB24818) | metagenome | biome: human; feature: gut; material: faeces | place: Denmark | collected 2013-09 | reverse complement strand
CTGGTGGGCGTGAGGCAGCGGCGCAAGATTTTTTGTGCGCTGCTTCAGTATGCTGGTGGCGGTCTGCTCTCCCGGTACGATGTCGCTTTCACGGTACATTGAGCGGATTTTTTCCGCACGCAACCCCAGCGAACGACGTAATACCGCTTCCGGTAGCGCGTCCGCCACCTGATTGCGGACCGCCCACCAGGATAATTCAGCCAGCGATAATTCCCGTTCCTGCGAGCCATTCATTGCATGGAGTATGACGACAATCATCCATGCTGACAGGTTTTGATGAGCAAGTTGCTCGAGTGATTCGGATGTCTGGTCACGCAGCTGGTTGTCGCAGTGCCAGCACAACACCATTGCGCCGGTACCATAACGGTGAATGACGGTTTCGCTGTGATGATAATCGCCGTGTGGCCACTGGCAGGATTTAATATGGCGCAACAGCCAGTCAGACAATGCACCAGCACCACCAGCAGCACGAATCACCCGTGCGTTACTGAAAAACGGCAGCAATGTTTTGTCTTCCACTAGCGGCTGGCGAACGGCAGGAACAACCCCGGACGGCAGATTACGCATGCTTTTCGGTTCCGGCTCCACCAGTACCCGGGTATTGTGGAATACCGGCATGGATTCACGGCCCGGCTTAACGATCACCAGCCCGAGTTCCGGTACCAGAACAGGTCGAAGTAATACTCGCACGTTACCTCCAGATGCGTTGCTGGAATGTGCGGGACGGACGCGGTGATCGTTCGGAGTAAGGAAGCCTGACGGAGATTATCCAGTGACGATAATCGAGGCTGAGGGCTTTCTTAATCTCGTATCCGTGTCTGCGGTAGCACTGAATTAGCCACTCGGCCTGTTCTTCAGTGCATGGGGGATGCTGGAACCAGTCAGATTTGAAAGTGCGGGAACGCCGCCCGTGCCTGCTGGCAAAGACGGCAGAATCATCAGAATTGTGTAATTTGGTATCGTGCGCCATCGGTTGTCTCTGCTGGCGCAGCAGGTGCCAGTTGTTCAGGCTGGCGTGCGAATTGTAAACCAGAATGCCAGGAAAAAACAAAACCCGCCGAAGCGGGTTACGTGCGGGTGCGTTGAGGATGCCTGACACATCAGAGGTGGCGAGGGATTTCTCCCTCGCCGGGTCTCTTACTCCTCAGGTTCGTAAACTGTGAAGACAGCGACCTCCGTCTGGCCGGTTCGGATTCGTACCTCGCAGAGGTCTTTCCTCGTTACCAGTGCCGTCACTATGACGGTTAAACAGATGACGATCAGGGCGATTAACATCGCCTTTTGCTGCTTCATAGCCTGCTTCTCCTTGCCTTTCGGCACGTAAGAGGCTAACCTAGATTTGCCGTTCATAGATTGAGCCTCAGATTAATGTTAAGCGTCTTGCAGGACGCGTAATATTAACTGGGGCTTTTCTCTATCTGCCTTTGGTGTTCATGCCTGAGGCAGATAGCCTCAAGCACCCGCAGCAATTCTACTTAACTCCCGTCACCTCGCCAATATAAAATCAATCAGAAAGGCGATCCATAAGAACAACAGCAAGACAATAAATTGCCATTACAGCCGCAATAGCTAGCGCACATTTGAGAACCAGCACGACAACCTCCTGTATTGGACGTACACCAGTTCTGATAAATATGAGGCTGTCTCATCATTGATTCAATATAACTATTGGGTATAGTTTCTGTGATTTTGTTCTGTAGAAATGGAACACAACAACCAGTCACCACCAGCACTTCTTTAAATACGCCAAGTCCGACGCAAGCTAACCTTCTAGTCCGCTTTGAGCGATCTGCAGACATTGCTAGCAGCCTTCTGTGTGAATTCTCAGGGAGCAGGTCGGCATAGCATCACGTTGAGGCTCTTACCCTACTTGTTGACACCAACCCTAACTCCACAGACTGATTCATAAATTAGTAATCTGCGTGTTTCGCACTTTTCAGAAATGCTTTCATATTTTCATTAGGTCGCTCAATTTCGAAGTTACTTCCATATAACTCTTGTAATTTTGGCCATAACTTACTTAATAACCCTCTCCTGCGATAAAATGGATGTATCCAAACGGTAGATAGGTACGGAGAATTTGCATTTGAATTGTTTATTGTGACCAGCCCAACTAAACATTGTCGATAACCACTATTATCCATTGATTGTATTTCTTCGACGAATGGATACGCGATTACATCAGTCCAACCATGATCGGTTGTATCCCATTGCATTCCGTCATGACATTCCTTCGACTGATAGCGGCGTAAAGCTACACACGCGAGCTTTTGCCAATCTGGAGAATTAATTGTGATCTCTTCATCGTATGACGCGCCTATTGGAGCGGGTATTGGTCTGATTAATCCAGCATGGCATTCATCATAGAACTTCATGTTTCCCTCAGAAACGTTGTGTACGTTGGGTTGCTCCATGTGTGCGCCATTCAAAAATAGCTCTGATAGTAGTGTATCTACACTGTAATCTTTATTGATTATTGTCGGCTTAGAGTTTTTCTTATTAAGGCCGCGAGTAACGATTTTTTGATCAATGTTAACAACATGGAATAATCCGTCGGGGAGGCTAGCGAACCACGATGGGGCATCGGACCAGAATAGCATGCCTTTTGTACTTCTTAAGAGTTTAATTAAGTTAATACAAGCTTCTTCACTAGTCTTGCCGTTGATGCGAAGTATGTTAGGACTAAAGTAATATTCATCCATATCAGGGAATGCAGCTTCGCAAAACTCCTGTACATAATTTAGCACCTGGATTCTACAGAGATCATCATAGCTGGTAATAACTAAGGGGGTATCTTCATTACTATTATGATTATCAATAATGCAATCTATAGCGAGACTTACTGCTTTGCGTATCACTTCAGTTGAATCTAACGACTCTAAAAATTTTGTCTTTCGTGTGCGAATATCCATGTATGACCTGCGCTATTAAAATTCATGAATGAACGGTTTGTCATCTGGTTGCAAAATGGTGGTTTTATTCGTTGCTACATTTAAACTGTTGTAGAGCATAATTGCCAGGTTCGATGCATTTTCAATCAGCGTTTCAAGATCCTGGTCTGTAATCACTACGAGGTTCCCTTCTTTATCCTTTCCACCACGATGCACTAAGTGATTTCGATTGAGGGTTGCCAATTCAATAGCTTCTATCGGACAGTCTTTTTGTACTTTTATATCGAATGTAGCTTCATAGCGGTCGATTACCTTTTTAGTGCTATGCCAGCTTGCACTGATCAAGTGTTCCTTGATTGACCTGATTAGCTCTCCCCTAATTTTCTCGATGGGTTCACCCTTGAAAGGCAACGCAGCAATATCTTTGCTTACTTTAAATTCAGTCTTACCTTTTTCTATACAATTGGCTATGTAGACATCATCTTTCTCTATAGAATTAATGAATAGCTCAACATAAAGCGTTTCCAAAGCTGTAATAACATTCGTGTAGAGCAAACTAAGCAAGTGGTTTTTTTGCTGTTGTTCAGTTTTATCTTTTGCAAGTTTTTTTATTTTATCGATATTATCAATGAATTTTAAATACGGATTACCGGAAGACGTTACAGCGTCGTAGATATCATCATCGTACCAATCATCTATATTATTTGAGTTTCCAGACCAGTCAAAACATTGTGTTTGTAATTCATCTACTAATTCCTCAATATACTCAGATTTAACATATTGACCGAAGATGGATTGTAGTTCTTCGCTCGCATCATACGGCCCGCCATATATGTAAGCATAGCCACCTTCTCTACTTTCATACGGACAAGCATTTGCCGGATCTTCAAAGTTTTCAAAGAACCAGTTTTTCATTACTTCGAGTTGATCTTTTTTGCTTATGTATTTTAAAGATTTTAGTGGAACTTTCTTTCCATTAACCTCGAAAACAATTTTCACGATGTAACGCTCCCTTGTATCAATTGCGCAACTATTATACCACAGCGAAATACAGGGCATAACCTGCCTCCTTAAACTAACATACCATGAGCCAGCAATGTCCGCTATTGGCACAAAGCGGACAACCACGCTAGCTCTACCCTGTGCCACAAAATGTCAATTTGCATCTGAACTAATGCACTTTAATCTCGTCACTTCAATAAATACCGAACATCACCCTGATAAAACGACAATATGCGCTGCATAACTTCACTCTTCCGGCACTCGCGACAGATTATGTTCTGACGCCTGTCGTAGCGACGTATTTCTCCGTCAGGTAATGACCAGATAAGGTCCGGATCAACCGCAGATGGTTTCTTCAGCTTTGCCCTTGAGAGCTTTTTACGGGCATTTTGCCAGTCCTTACGCGCCTGTTCAGACGGGAATAACCCGTAACCAGAGTTGCATACATCGCCGCTGGCAACCAGCTCTCTTGCGAGAACGCTCATCAGATATCTTGTCGCACCTGTCTTGACTTCCAGTTGCCGTAACGTCTCACGCCCACTCTGGCGTACGAGTTCAACAACCTGTCCTTTAATTTTTTCCCGCTCTTCTTGTGTAAAAACTTTTGCCACAAGCCCTCCTGAAAATTACCTCATGACCAGAAATTAACACTTACCCCCTGAAGCCCGGCGGAATTTCGTTATCCGGTTCAGAAATATGATTCACACAACGCTGGTTGTTCGTGCCGCTTACCGGGAGCAACCAGGGGTTCTCAAAATTCCGGTCCGGTCCAAAAAACGTCGTCGCTCGCTGAACAAATTCCGTTCCCGTTTTCCCGGTAGCCGCCAAGTATCTTGCGTAACGCCTCACGCCATCCAGCATGGCCTCTGGTGGCACCCCCTCGCGTAATCTGGCCTTCCAGGCACTGAAAGCGGATTTCTTCGGGTTTGCCCCAGCACGCAACGGGTACTCCCGCCAGACCTGTTCGAACACATCCGGATAATCCACTCGTCCCACAGACTGCCCGGTGTTTTCCGGGACTACCCGATCGGCTTCCCGCTGAATGGCGGAATCGGCTTCGGGCTGCTGCAGTTGGTGTGATTGCTCCGGCCTTGCGGTCATCACCTGCTGCACAGCGCCCGAATCGGCTTTCAGCGCATACGCTGAATCGGCTTCCGGTGTCGTGCCTGCTGGCTGACCAAGATTGACGGTCTGAACATCCCCTGCCTGGTTCGTGGCGTTTTTTACGCCATGGACCATAGTGTTTTGATCTTCTTGATCTGTATCTTTATCTGTATCTTTATCTGTCGTGACTCGTCGTGACATGTGCGTGACATTTCGTGACGCGCTCACCAGGAGGTGGATATACACTGCCATCACTGTTGCAATTGGCTGCCCTGACACCCTGGCAATTGTTCGCCACTTAGGGTCATTTGGCATGTCATGCCATAATCTGAGCCAGGCGTTAGCCATACTCACCTCTTCTGATACCGAATCTTTTTACTCACGAGTTGCCGGAAGCGATTCGATATGGCTATTGTCAGTCAATGTACTGCCACAGCATTTCCTGCCGGGCCACCACGGTTCATCTGATTGAAACCGGCGATTGCCACTGCGACAAAATCATCAGCGTCTCTCACCAGTCGCTCCCGCGTCTCCACCAGCTCCCGAAAATAAGCTGAACTGTGGCTGCGCATTCTGGCCACCAGCAAAGGTGGCATTGCCTTTTCGATCGCTGGTAACAACGCCTGAATTTTTTCAACTGCATCAGGGGTGTCTTTCTCTATCCAGCGGAAAATTTTCTGGGTATTGCGAGCCAGGGCTTCCGGATGGCTGTCGTCGTACAGTTCAGGAAACGTCATACCCAACTCAAAATAAGCCTGGGTTATTCCAGCTGCCGGAACTTTTTCGCCATCAGGACGCGCCCAGGCATTCATCGCCATGCGGATGTGTTCATGCTTGATTTTCATGAATCCCCCCTTGGTTAGAAGGCGGATTATGATCAGAACCGGGAATGACAACCGTCGGTATGTGTAACTCATATTTGAGCGCCCCGGCAGTGACTGCCTGAATTAGCAACGCCCATTTCCACGGAACCTCTTCCCCCCACATGCTGACTGTGGTTTTTGACGTTCCTAGAGCTGCGGCTGTTTTAACAACTCCGCCAAAATAGCCTAATACTTCTGATTTTTTCATGAGTCGCTCCATAAAACTGAACGCCAAAAGTTTAATAATCAAAACCAAAGAAAGTCAAGAAACAAAACCATCTGTGTTTTAAAATCAAAACATGAACAAGCAAACAATATCTGAACGCATAACCCAACGTATGCATGCGCTAAACCTGAAAGGCAAAGACCTTGTCAATGCCACTGGCGCATCAAAAGGCTCCGTAAGTCAATGGATGAACGGTGGAGGAGCGCCGTCCTCGCGTTACATAAGTTCACTGGCAAAAATATTGAAAGTAAACGAAAATTGGCTTCTTAATGGAGGAGAGTTAAATACAGGTGATTCGCTTGATCTATCTTTACCGCCGATAAAAACGGTTCCGCTACTATCACTTCAGCAGGCAGCAAGCTGGAGTGATTATATGAAAAATTCCTCAATAACCTCTTGTGTGCAGCTTGTCGGAGAAATCCCGGCCAATACCTTTGCAGTTGTTCTAGAGAGTGACAGTATGTCAACATCTGGTGGGGGAGTTTCCATCCCAAATGGTTCAACAGTTTTTGTTGATCCCGATCGAACCGTACAACCAGGAAATATTGTCCTTGCCTTACCCAAAGGGACCACAACACCTGTCATTCGTAAACTGGAGATAGAAGGGCCGGATATTCTTTTAGTCCCCACGAATCCTCGCTACCCTTCAATTATGCTGGATGATCTATCTTGCATATTGGGCGTATGCTTTAAAATTCAACAAAATATTTAACCGACCTCATCTATTTGATTAACTGTATGCCATCGTGGTGATGGCTTAACAGCTGCCTGCTTAAAATGTTTTGATAAAAAAACATTGACCTGAAAAGTTCATTTTTCTAAACTTAATTCATTCCCTCTCCCCACCCCACAGAATGCAGGGCAATACTTCTAGTTACCAGGCAGTGGTCAGGGGTTAAGTAGCCAGCCCGAGGCGTAAGAACATGACGGCAGGGTTCAACTTTAATAACTATGCAGCAGGTTTTTGTTCCGCTACCCCGGCGTTAAGGGGAAATGAGGTCAGCATGGATACTATCGATCTTGGCAACAGCGAATCTCTGGTATGTGGCGTGTTCCCCAACCAGGACGGTACGTTCACCGCGATGACGTATACCAAAAGCAAAACGTTTAAAACCGAAAATGGTGCCCGTCGCTGGCTGGAAAGAAACTCAGGTGAGTGATATGGATTTCGACACAATCATGGAAAAGGCTTACGAAGAATACTTCGAAGGCCTTGCCGAAGGCGAAGAAGCTCTCAGCTTCAGTGAGTTTAAACAGGCGCTTTCCAGCTCGGCAAAATCTAACGGCTGATAAGCGAAGCAGCACCGCGAGGAATCAGTATGCAGAAACGAGAACCCGTCATCATCGCGCCAGACTATACCAATGATGAACTTTATGAGTGGATGCGCCAGAAAATTAATGCAGCGCAGGATTTGAAATGGGCCAATGAAGCCAGGGCTAAGCAGGCTGAAAATCTGTCCGCTCTGGAGCAGGATATCACCAATCTGGAAAAAGCAGCGGCATTAAGCATTGCCAGAATGATTACATACCCGCGTGAATAGCTAACCAACGAAGCTAAGGTTGGTAATTAAGGAGTTCTCCACGGGTGAGGTGGAGTGCGTGCGCCGGACACGGGTGAGCATCCGGCACTGACAGTTTACTGAAAGGATATTTCCCTGAAAAGTCAGACCATAACGCGAAAGCGCACGGCGAGGTAGCTGGTTCATAGATAGCCTGTCGTTAAATTTTCGTCGACCGTGCGCTTCCGGTTGTGGCAATCCGCGAAATGGCGCGGCGGTAAGTATGGCGGGGTTATTCCTTCCGCCGTTGAGGACACCGGGTTGTCAGGTTGACCATACGCTTAAGTGACAACCCCGCTGCAACGCCCTCTGTTATCAATTTTCTGGTGACGTTTGGCGGTATCAGTTTTACTCCGTGACTGCTCTGCCGCCCTTTTTAAAGTGAATTTTGTGATGCGGTGAATGCGGCTAAGCGCACGCGGAACAGTTAAAACCAAAAACAGTGTTATGGGTGGATTCTCTGTATCCGGCGTTAATTGTTAACTGGTTAACGTCACCTGGAAGCACCAGGCACCGCATCACAAAATTCATTGTTGAGGACGCGATAATGGAAACGTTATTACCAAACGTTAATACGTCTGAAGGTTGTTTTGAAATTGGTGTCACTATCAGTGACCCTGTATTTACTGAAGATGCCATTAACAAGAGAAAACACGAACGGGAGCTATTAAATAAAATATGCATTCTTTCAATGTTGGCCCGTTTACGTCCGATACAAAAAGGATGCTGGCAATGAATACAGCATTTGCACTTGTTCTGACAGTTTTTCTTGTTTCCGGAGAGCCAGTTGATACTGCAGTCAGTGTTCACAGGACAATGCAGGAGTGTGTGACTGCAGCAACCGAACAGAAAATTCCCGGTAACTGTTACCCGGTCGATAAAGTTATTCACCAGGATAATAACGAAATCCCGGCAGGTCTTTAAAACAGTTCCGTAATAAACATCCGATTTCATTCTTATATGCCAGCAATGGCAGGGATTTGTTCACCCTTAAATCTGTAATGAGGTAAAACAAAATGAGTAAAGTCTTTATTTGCGCCGCCATTCCGGACGAACAGGCAATAAAGGAAGAAGGTGCCGTCGCTGTAGCCACTGCCATTGAAGCCGGTGATGAACGTCGCGCCCGCGCAAAATTTCACTGGCAATTCCTGGAACATTATCCGGCTGCTCAGGACTGCGCTTATAAATTTCTTGTTTGCGAGGATAAACCCGGTATACCCCGCCCTGCCCTCGATTCCTGGGATGCTGAATATATGCAGGAAAACCGCTGGGATGAGGCGTCTGCTTCCTTTGTTCCGGTCGAGACTGAATCCGATCCGATGAACGTCACTTTTGACAAGCTGGCCCCTGAAGTACAGAACGCTGTCATGGTTAAGTTCGACACATGTGAAAACATCACCGTTGATATGGTTATTAGCGCACAGGAATTGTTGCAGGAAGACATGGCAACATTCGACGGACATATCGTTGAAGCGTTGATGAAAATGCCAGAAGTTAACGCCATGTATCCGGAGCTTAAGTTGCACGCCATTGGGTGGGTTAAGCATAAATGTATTCCTGGTGCTAAATGGCCCGAAATTCAGGCAGAGATGCGCATCTGGAAAAAACGTCGCGAAGGTGAACGCAAGGAAACCGGAAAATACACGTCTGTTGTTGATCTCTCGCCCGCGCCAGAGCCAATCAACAGTACACTGAAAATTCAACAGGAAAAATCAGCCCGGTCATTGCTGCCATTCATCGCGAATACAAGCAGACATGGAAAACACTGGATGACGAACTGGCCTACGCTCTCTGGCCTGGTGATGTGGATGCCGGAAACATTGACGGCAGCATCCATCGCTGGGCAAAAAAAGAAGTTATCGACAACGACCGCGAAGACTGGAAGCGTATCTCGGCATCAATGCGCAAACAGCCTGATGCCCTTCGCTACGACCGCCAAACTATTTTTGGCCTTGTCCGTGAGCGTCCGATCGACATTCACAAAGATCCCGTAGCACTGAACAAATATATCTGCGAATACCTGACGACAAAGGGCGTGTTTGAGAATGAAGAAACAGACCTGGGCACTGTTGATGTTCTCCAGTCATCAGAAACACAAACTGATGCAGTGGAAACTGAGGTATCTGATATCCCAAAAAATGAAACCGCGCCGGAAGCTGAACCATCTGTAGAGCGTGAGGGGCCGTTCTATTTCCTCTTCGCAGATAAGGACGGAGAAAAATACGGTCGCGCAAACAAACTTTCTGGTCTGGATAAGGCACTGGCTGCTGGCGCCACTGAAATCACAAAAGAAGAATATTTTGCCCGAAAAAATGGCACATACACGGGCTTACCGCAAAATGTAGATACCGCTGAAGATTCAGAACAACCAGAGCCGATAAAAGTTACCGCTGACGAAGTAAACAAAATTATGCAGGCAGCCAATATCAGCCAGCCTGACGCCGATAAGTTGCTTGCTGCATCACGTGGTGAATTTGTTGAAGGGATTAGTGACCCGAATGATCCGAAATGGATTAAGGGGATCCAGACCCGCGATTCTGTGAGCCAGAACCAGCATGAATCGGAACGGAACTACCAAAAAGCGGAACAAAACAGTCCAAATGCGTTACAAAACGAGCCAGAAACGAAACAGCCTGAACCAGTGGCGCACCAGGAAGTGGAAAAAGCCTGCACCGCCTGCGGTCAGACCGGCGGCGGCAACTGTCCTGATTGTGGCGCGGTGATGGGCGACGCAACATACCAAGAAACATTCGATGAAGAGTATCAGGTTGAAGTTCAGGAAGATGATCCGGAGGAAATGGAAGGCGCTGAACATCCACACAAGGAGAACACTGGCGGCAATCAGCATCACAATAGCGATAATGAAACTGGCGAGACGGCAGATCACCCAATTAAGGTGAACGGTCATCACGAAATCACATCCACCAGCAGGACGTGTGACCATCTAATGATCGACCTTGAAACCATGGGAAAAAATCCTGATGCCCCGATCATCTCAATAGGTGCAATATTTTTCGATCCGCAAACCGGAGATATGGGACCGGAATTTAGTAAGACTATCGATCTGGAAACTGCTGGCGGAGTCATTGATCGGGACACCATTAAATGGTGGCTTAAGCAATCACGCGAAGCGCAATCTGCCATTATGACCGATGAAATCCCGTTAGATGATGCACTGTTACAATTGCGGGAATTTATCGACGAAAACTCCGGTGAATTTTTTGTTCAGGTTTGGGGAAATGGAGCCAACTTCGACAACACGATTTTGCGCCGTTCATACGAACGGCAGGGGATCCCCTGCCCGTGGCGTTACTACAACGATCGCGATGTACGCACAATCGTTGAGCTGGGGAAAGCCATAGACTTCGATGCCAGAACGGCTATTCCATTCGAAGGTGAGCGCCATAATGCACTTGATGACGCCCGTTACCAGGCAAAATACGTTTCAGCTATCTGGCAAAAACTGATCCCAAATCAGGCTGATTTTTAATGTTCAACCCCGGTCGTTGCCCACCAGCTATAGTGGCGGCGACCATGATTAGCGAACGACGCTCATGGCAAGACTTATTCTGCTCACTGAGTGGGCAAAGGAGGAATTCAGTGAACCGGTCCCTACTCCGAGTACGTTAAGTAAATACGCTAAAGCCGGAATGATATTTCCTCTCCCCAAAAAAGTTGGAAGACGCTGGCGAGTGGATCCGCAAGCTCGCTTTGTCGGAATGGTAAACAAGCCGGAGGTGATCGCCACAGATCACCCTGCTTTGAAGAGGATACTGGAAGATGGCGCGCCCGCGAAAATATAAAACCGATGTTCCGGGATTATCTCCGTATTTTGACAAAAGAAATAACAAAGTTTACTGGCGTTACAGGCATCCCATAACAGGCAAAAATCACGGTCTCGGCAGTATTGACCAGAAACTGGCAGAAACTATTGCAGCAGAAGCGAACAGCCGTCTTGCCCGGCAGCAAATGGAACAAATGCTCAGTCTGCAGGAGAAAATTATTAGTGACACCGGCGGTTCATCAACCGTTACCATTTTTCTGAATAATTACAGAAAAATTCAACAGGAAAGATATGAAAACGGCGAGATCAAACTCAACACGCTGAAACAGAAAGCGGCCCCTCTCAGGGTATTTGATGAACGTTTTGGCACCAGACCGTTAGATGCCATAACCGTAAAAGATGTGGTATCAGTACTGGAAGAGTACAAGGCCAGAGGACATAACAGAATGGGACAAATTTTCAGGAAAGTACTGATCGATGTTTTCCGGGAAGCTCAGCAAACGGGCGATGTCCCGCCAGGCTTTAACCCTGCAGAATCGGCAAAAAAACCGCAGGTGCGGATATCAAGACAGCGACTGACTTTTGATGAGTGGATGATGATTTATAACGCAGCGGAAAAGGATGGTTACTTTTTACAGCGCGGTATGCTGCTGGCACTGATGACAGGCCAGCGCCTTTCAGATATTTGCAAAATGCAATTTTCGGATATCCGGGATGGTTATCTTCATGTCGAACAGCAAAAAACAGGAACCCGGATTGCCATCCCTCTGGCTCTGCGTTGCGATAAATTAAATCTCACCCTAGATGATGTGGTGTCATCCTGCCGCGATTGCGTTCTTAGTCCGTGGCTATTGCACCACCATCACGCGAAAGGGACAGCTAAGCGCGGCGGGATGGTTAAGCCAGCAACATTAACCGTTGCATTTAAAAAAGCCCGGGATTCTGTGGATTACAACTGGCGTGCTAATGGCACCCCACCCTCTTTCCATGAGCAGAGATCTTTATCAGAGCGATTGTTCAGAGAGCAGGGGGTTGATACCAAAATTTTGCTGGGCCATTCGAATCAAAAAATGACCGATATTTACAACGACGCACGCGGTAAGGAATGGAAAAAACTGGTCATTTGATGACCAGTTTTGCAGAGGGGTTTTGCAGAGGTTTTGCAGAGAAAATTAAAAACGATATCCTGCGGAGAACATAAACACCCACGGATCCAGTCGTACCGAGTCTTTTACGGTAGTAACACCAGATTTGTACTTAGCCGTGGTATCGATATCCATGTACCACACTGACATGTTAACCAACCAGTCACGGTTAATCAGATAATCAACCCCCACCTGCCCGGCAGCTCCCCAAGAGTCTTTCAGACTGAGATCGGAAAGCCCCGCCTCTTTGCCATGATCGTTAAATCCATTATCAAAGAAGGTGGTGTAGTTAATACCTGCACCAACGTAAGGACGGAATTTGCTGCTGGCATCACCAAAATACCACTGCGCCATCAGTGTTGGCGGCAGATGATGAACGGTTGCAATATCGCCGGTCGCCCGGGTGCCGATTTTATGGCGGAACGGCGTTGCTGCCAGTAATTCCACACCAATGTTGTCGGTCGCCATATAAGTAAACGTCAGGCCCAGTTGAGTGTTATTGGTCACGCTGAATCCACCCAAACTTCCTAACGTACCACCAGCACCTTCTGTTGGACGTACGGTTGCAGAACCTGCACGCATAAAAAATTCGCCGGCTTCATGTGCAAAGGCACTGCCAGAGAGAAGAGTTGCTACTGCCAAAGCCGCCACTGTTAACTTTTTCATATCCGCTCCGTCGTTATGGTTATAAAAACGTGACGAATATACCCACATTGGGGTAACAAATGATCCTACACAGATCACATTACATATGGTAATTCACCCTTTATTGATCTGGATTAATTTAGAAGTTGCATTGAAAATCCTGGTTAATGTGATTTAAATCAATTTTTATATATTTCGCTACGCAAATATTAACTCGCTCGCCACTTTCAGCGGTTTGCCCACGCCTGAAGGCCAGCAATTACCTCCGCTTTACAAAGATATGCTTTTCCATACAAGACCTGATGCTGCCACCCGGGGCTTAACCAGGGTACAATTGCCCGCTAATTAACACCTGCATAAAACTCAAGGAGAGTGCATGTCTATCACGGCGCAGTCCGTATACCGTGACACCGGAAATTTTTTCCGTAATCAATTTATGACCATTCTGTTGGTATCGTTGCTATGTGCGTTTATCACAGTGGTGTTAGGGCATGTTTTCTCACCCAGTGATGCACAGCTTGCGCAGCTCAATGACGGCGTACCCGTTAGCGGCAGTAGTGGGTTGTTCGACCTGGTTCAGAATATGTCACCGGAACAGCAACAAATTTTGCTGCAGGCTTCAGCGGCGTCCACTTTTTCAGGATTAATCGGTAACGCCATTCTCGCCGGGGGCGTAATATTAAT
>OJKJ01000828.1_pt1 | contig 13953 bp, 9 predicted proteins | sample 1596491 | NCBI WGS metagenome assembly OJKJ01 (sample SAMEA4350160, study PRJEB24818) | metagenome | biome: human; feature: gut; material: faeces | place: Denmark | collected 2013-09 | reverse complement strand
ATTCAAAAGTGGTTCACGTTAATCGCAACGGGGTTGCTGCCGTTAGTATCATTGCTAACCCTGATGTTTATTATCACCCTGCCGTTTACGGGCCTGAGCGCGATTTCTCGCCACATCTCCGCCGCTGGGTTGCTGTTAACGCTGGCCTTTTTGCAATTGATCTTAATGGCTATTGTCCTCGATCCGCAAAAAGCGTCACTTCCCTGGACGGGGCCATTGCGTTGCCTGATTAAAACCGCTTTGCTGGTTGCTCCGCTGTATGTGTTCGCCGCCGCCTGGGCGCTATGGCTGCGGGTCGCTCAGTACGGCTGGACTGCCGACCGCTTGCAGGGCGCGCTGGCGGTGCTGGTGTTACTGGTATGGTCGCTGGGGTATTTTGTCAGTATCGTCTGGCGTAAAGGGCAAAATCCCCTTGATCTTCAGGGCAAAGTGAACCTTGTGGTTTCGTTATTGGTGTTGGTAATACTGGTGCTTCTTAATTCGCCGGTGCTGGACAGTATGCGCATTAGCGTGAACAGTCATATGGCGCGTTATCAGAGCGGCAAAAACACGCCAGACCAGGTAACTATCTACATGCTCGAACAGAGCGGTCGCTATGGACGTGCGGCGCTTGAGTCGCTGAAAAGCGATGCCGAGTATATGAAAGACCCGAAACGCGCGCGGGATCTGCTGATGGCGTTAGATGGAGAGCAACATCTTCAGGAACAGGTATCGGAAAAAGTATTAGCCGATAATGTGTTAATTGCCCCAGGTTCTGGTAAACCGGATGCGACATTCTGGTCGGCCTTAATCCAGGATCGCTATAACGTGATGACCTGTATTGAAAAAGACGCCTGCGTACTGGTCGAGCAAGATCTGAATAGTGATGGTCAGGCGGAGCGGATCCTGTTTGCTTTTAATGATGACAGAGTCATTGTCTATGGCTTTGACTCAGCCAGAAAAGAATGGGACGCGCTTGATATGAGTTTACTTCCGCGCCAAATAACGAAAGAAAAATTACTCGCTGCTGCGAAGGATGGAAAGCTGGGGACGAGGCCTAAAGCGTGGCGCGATCTTGTAGTGGATGGTGAAAGGCTGGATGTGAATCTGAATGAGTGACAAAGCGCATCAGGTGTATTAGTCGTAAAATCCGGCAGAGTCCTCTCTGCCGGACATACTCATTAATGAACTTGCGGATCTGCCGGAGACGCGTTGTTGCGGATCTCGGCAATATCCATCGCATTGAACAGATAGTGGTTACCGCAGTAATCACAATGCATGTCAATTTCGCCATCTTCCGCCAGGATGCTATCGACTTCTTCATCAGGCAGCGTTTTCAGCGCATCGGCGCAACGTTCACGCGAGCAGGTGCATTTGAACTCCACATCCTGCGGATCGTAAACCGTCACCTCTTCTTCGTGATACAAACGCCACAACACTTCGTTTGCCGGTAAAGTCAGCAGTTCTTCGGTTTTGATGGTTTCGGTTAGCGTCGCCAGGTGGTCAAAGTCGTCCTGCTGGGCATTTTGCGCAGGCATTACCTGCAACAACATTCCGCCTGCAGCCGGTTTGCCGTCTACGTCGCCGGTGCGAATAAACAGGCGCGTCGGCAGCTGTTCAGAACGCATAAAGTAATCTTCCAGGCAGGCCGCCAGGGTATCACCTTCCAGACCAACCACGCCCTGATAGCGTTCGCCTTCGCTCGGAGTGATGGTGATCACCACGTAACCATTGCCGACCAGCGTTTTCAGGTCGGCATTTTCTGGAATTTCGCCCTGCACGCGCGCCACACCGCGCATCTGCTGGTTGTTGTTACCGTTAATAACCGCCAGATTCATCGGACCGTCGCCTTGCAGCTGTACGGTGATATCACCATCAAACTTCAACGTAGCGGTTAACAGGCTGGTCGCAACCAGCAGTTCTGCCAGCACGTTTTTAACGGGCTGCGGATAATCGTGATTCTCAAGGATCTGTTGCAGGGTTTCCGAAACGGTTACCAGTTCGCCGCGAACGGCAAAGTTTTCAAACAGATAGCGATGTAATTGGTCATGTTGCGGCATAATCATCTCTCTTGCAGGTGACAGTTATTCACTGTCGCCGTGTTTAAATCGTAACAGGTCGCGGCGCTCTTTTTTGTCCGGGCGTCGGTCCGGATGCGGCATGGTTAAGGCATTAAGTTTACGTGCCAGCGCCATTTTTTCGCGTTTCTCTACACTTTCCGCAGTCTCTTCATACAGCAAGGCTGCCTCGCTGGCGGGGCGACGCTGTTCAGTAATCGCCTTTACAATCACCGTGCGTTCGTCATTTCCCTGGCGCAGAGTGAGCGTGGCATTCAGCTCGACGATTTTGCTTGGCTTGCTGCGCTGCCCGTTGTAATGCACCTTACCGCCTTCAATCATTTCACGGGCCAGCGCGCGGGTTTTATAAAAACGGGCAGCCCATAGCCATTTATCCAGTCGAACCTCAACAGCAGGTTTTTCTTTCATGGCATCTCCTTCACATTAGCGAGGGGATCAGGCGGCGGTAGTCATTCAGTGACGGATGGCGTTGATACTGTTTCTCGGCAATCCCGGAGTCAGGATTAGTCACACCGAGGCAGTAACGAATACCAAATTGCGCGGCAGCATCGAGAATCGTTTCGCTGTCATCAATAAACAGCGTTCTTTCAGCTTTAAGACCCGTAGCTTCGGCCACCGCATGCCATAACCGCTGATCCTCTTTCGGATAACCAAATGTGTGGGTGGAAAGTAATAAATCAAGGTGTGCGTCCAGACCGGTATGCTCAAGTTTTACCGCCAGGTTGTGCGGATGCGCATTGGTGAGCAAAATTCGCTGTTTACCGCTGGCTTTCAGTGCCTCAAGAAACGGAATGGTATCTTCACGCAGTACGGCACGCGGTCCCATCTCGGTGGTCATCGCACAGATATCCAGACCCAGTTGCTCACTCCAGTAATCAAGACAGTACCAGTTTAGCGTATGCTGTACGTCGTGATATTGCTGGCGCATATATTCCATCGCTTCCTGTGGCGTAACTCCGTTTTTCGCGCCCCATGTTTCAGGCACCAGCTTTTGCCAGAAATAGTTATCGAAGGCGAGGTCAAGCAACGTGCCGTCCATATCCAGCAGAACGGTATCTACGTCCTGCCAGGCAATGTTGATATGCATGAGGGAAATCTCCAGAGTGAAGCAATTTGCGCGACAGGGTAGCATAACCTGCCGCGCAAACGTGTTATTCGATAAGGCTTTCTGAAGGGGTGATCAGTTGCGGGTTCAGGCAGCTTTCATAATAGGCCTGAATCTTCATCATGCGAGTACGATGGCGCTGGTAACGACGCCAGGCCTGTACGCCATTATAAATGGCGCTACCCAGCATCGTCAGTAGCAGCAGCGTGGTGCTGAGATAGCGCCACAGGCCGGAACGATCCGGGATCGGATGAAGGCCAATATGCTGCGTACCATTGGCGTCAGTGAAGATTTTTGTGACGATACCTTCGGCGTTAAACGGCGTATGCATCAGCATTTGTGCCAGTTTCTGGAAAGCGTTCCACTGTTCTTGCGGCGGATAGTCGTAAAGTGATGCCGAAGGCCAGGGCTGATCAACAAAATCGCTGCCTTCGTCGCTGACAATCAGGAACCCGCCGGGGGCCGGACTGTTTAGTGATTGTGCCGCTCGCGCCGTTTCATGCGTGATAAACGGCGCGGTAGAGGTGGCCACCAGGTTATCCAGCGATTCCGCACTCACCGGGCGTAATAACACATTCACGCCATCGAGTTTCCCGGCGTTGGCGCGTTTTACCAGCGCGTCCCAGTCTTTACTGTTGCCGAGATTGACCAGCGCATTTTTCAGTCGCACACAGTCATCTTTGGCAGAACACAGATCTGCTGTCTTCAGAACAATGTCGCCAAAATCATCAAGCAATACCATACCGGATTTTTGAATTGCTGAACGTAATGAGGCACTGACGCGAGATTCATCTTCCGGTTTAGGGTGCAGCTGGCGATTAACTGCTTCGGTCAATGCCGTCGCTTTGTTGACCAATTCAGATTCTGGTAATGGCAATGAGCGGGCGTCATTCCAGATGATCTGCGAGCAGTCAAACGGTAAAAAAGGTGAGTTGGTTTTCGCGCTCCAGGTACCGGAAGTGCGAATATTACACATTCCCGTACCGCTAATACGCAATGTATCGCCAACCCGCACGCCAGCGTCAGCCAGTTGTTTCACGCTGGTGGCTTCAATGGTCTGCGCGCCTTTCATCCACGAGAGGGTGAATTTCAGCGGCATATCCAGCGGGATCCAGAATAACAGCATAAACAGCACCAATAGCGAGCCCGCAGCAATAATCGTACTGCGCAGCCAGTGCTGTAACGGAAAGTTTTTTACTTCATCATGCAGCGAAAGATATCGCCCCTGACGCACTACGTGGCGGTCGAGATAGATATCGATATCGGTTTGTTGACCAAGATCCTGAGCAATGTATGGCTGCCAGTGTGCGGGATAGACCAGGTCGATAATACCGAGTGAAATATTGTTGATCTGTTCCTGATCGTTTTCGCCAAACAATCCCCAACGACGGGGTGTACCGCGCAGACAATGAATTTCCCGCAGGGAGGATTTTGCCGGGGGCGCGAATAGCCCCCACAGACCTGCGCCCAGCAGCAGTAACGCGCCGCCTGCCAGCCACGGAACAAAGACATCCGGGGTAATCAGGCAGAAAAAGAACATCAGGAAGGAGGCGACAATCAGCAACGCTTCGCGCAGCCCGCGCGGACGACTCAGCGCATACTCTTCGTGCGTTTCTTTGCGAATATTGAGCAGTTCTATTTGCTCGCTCTCTTCCCCGCGAATCGACGCCTGCGTTGACGGAACAGGTTGCAAGGCATAGCCGCGAATTTCCTGCATGTACTCCTGCAGCGTATGACCGTTGAGTGAAATAACCAGCGGCAGCGAATCGGTATGAATCAGTTCAACGGTATTCTCATCGTTGATGTACTGTTCCCAGAAAGGCGGCAGGTGGACTTCTACCGAATCGAGGTAGTAACGCCATTTATTCGGATCGTCGGTAGAGATGCCATAACGCGTGATAGCGTGTGTCAGCATCATGACGTTGTTGCTTTCGGCATTCAGCGCCAGAGAGATCGGTGCCGCGCTGGCTCCCGTTGGGCCAGGCACCTGTAATACCTGCGTCAGGCTCTCAAGATAATTTTCAACGGCGCTACGTTCTTCAGATGTGAGTTTACGCGTTTGCGCATCCACGAAGGCGTTGGTCCAGGGCAGCTGACGCCGTCTGGATCGCACTTTTATCAGCCATCCCGCAAGTAGTGAGCAGGCCAGCAAAGCAGCTAAAAAAATCACGATGGTGCTCATGCTTTCCCCATCTTACTTAGTCTGTCAGGCGTGGTCAGTCGCACCGGACACAATACATGATTCTGCGGTTGGCTATCGGCAAGCGTGGAGTTTAACTTGAGCATCATTAAGCACATCACAGTAACCGCTGATCATAGCAAACCCTCTGAAGGCGGAATATCAGCAAATTCCTGGAGTTATTTCAACCTATTGACTTTTAATTTGATTTGAGGACGATTATTTATTAAGTTACATAAATGTAAATAACATGCAATTCACATTGCCGAAAGCGTGTCCGATATCGCACAATAACCGCTGATTTCACAGCATAGATCCCACGATGAGCAAATCATTACAAAAACCCACCATTCTGAATGTTGAAACTGTAGCCCGTTCCCGACTGTTTACCGTCGAAAGCGTGGATCTGGAGTTCAGCAATGGCGTGCGGCGTGTTTATGAACGAATGCGTCCAACCAACCGGGAAGCAGTGATGATTGTGCCGATTGTGGACGATCACCTGATCCTGATCCGCGAATACGCAGTGGGAACTGAATCCTACGAATTAGGTTTTTCGAAAGGATTAATTGATCCGGGTGAAAGCGTCTTTGAAGCCGCTAACCGCGAGCTAAAAGAAGAGGTTGGATTTGGTGCGAACGATCTGACTTTTTTGAAGAAGCTCAGCATGGCACCGTCTTACTTTTCCAGCAAAATGAATATCGTGGTAGCGCAAGATCTCTACCCGGAATCACTGGAAGGCGATGAGCCAGAGCCGTTACCACAGGTGCGCTGGCCGCTGGCGCATATGATGGATTTGCTGGAAGCCCCTGACTTCAACGAAGCGCGTAATGTCAGCGCGCTGTTCCTCGTGCGCGAATGGTTGAAAGGGCAGGGGCGAGTGTAAATGCGTGAAGTTTGCCTGATGCACAACGCTTATCAGGCTTACGAAGTTCCTGCAATTTATTGAATTTTCAATTTTTTGTTGGCCGGATAACGCGTTCACCCGCATCCGGCATAAACAAGTGCACTTTGTCAGCAAACTGAAAAAGGCGCCGAAGCGCCTTTTTAATCAGAACAATTCCTGTGCCTCGCCATTATCGATAATGGTCGTTCCCACCTCGTGCACCGCCTGTTGTGTCGGCTGCGTACCTTCGATGAAATACTCTTCGCGGCTGTTGCCACCATTAGCTAATTGCCCGGTGCTGCGATCGATATTCACCGTCACAATACCCGGTGGCGGCGTCAGCGGCTGTTCCGGCACACCTTCAAGAACGGCTTTCATATAAGCGTCCCATGCAGGCTGGGCACTCTTGGCACCGCCTTCGTAACCTGAGATCTGATCTTTAATCGCTCCGGAAGCCGTTGTATGACCGAGATTACGACGGTGATCATCAAAGCCAATCCAGACCGAGGTCACAACGCCCGGACCGTAACCCGAGAACCACGCATCTTTCGAACTGTTAGTGGTACCCGTTTTTCCGCCTATATCATGCCGTTGTAAATCACGACCTGCTCGCCAGCCAGTACCCTGCCAGCCTGGTTCACCAAAAATATTGGTGTTCAAGGCACTCTTAATCAGGAATGCCAGCGGTGTGTTGATGACGTGCGGTGCGTACTCCTGCGCGCCAGTCTTCGCCACTAACGCCTGATTTGCCTGCTCCAGCTGCGGCATTGGTACAGAAACATTCTGCTGCTCGCGGGAGATAGCGACATCTTCAACATCGTTATTTTCCAGCACGTTCGATTTCTGCGTATCACCGTAAATCACCGGAATATCGCATTCCGGGCAGGCTACTTTCGGTTTCGCTTCGAAAATCACGCCGCCCTGATCGTTTTCAATTTTGCTGATAAACCACGGGTCCACCAGGAAGCCGACGTTCGCCATGACCGCGTAGCCGCGCGCCACCTGCATTGGGGTGAAGGAAGCTGAACCCAGCGCCAGCGATTCGGTGTGGACAATGTTTTGTGCCGGGAAGCCGAAGCGTTGCAGATATTCTGCAGCGTAGTCGACGCCCATCGCCCGCATTGCGCGTACCATCACCACGTTTTTCGACTGACCCAGCCCCTGACGTAAGCGAATTGGACCGGCATATTGCGGTGGTGAGTTCTTCGGCTGCCAGTCAGAACCGGCACCTGCATCCCAGCGGGAAATTGGCACATCGTTCAACATACTTGCCAGCGTTAGACCTTTATCCATCGCCGCGGTGTAGAGGAACGGTTTGATGTTGGAACCCACCTGACGCAGTGCCTGGGTGGCGCGGTTAAACTTGCTCTGATTGAAATCAAAGCCACCGACCAGCGCCATAACGGCACCGTTTTGCGGATTGATCGACACCAGCGCCGAGTTCACTTCCGGCACTTGCGCCAGCCACCATGCATCGTCAACTTGACGAACCCAGATTTGCTGACCCGTTTGCAGAACATCGGTCACTTTACGCGGCGTCGGTCCCTGCTGAGTATCCGAACGGTAAGGACGCGCCCAGCGAACACCTTCCATACTCAATACGACGGTCGACCCGTCTGCCAGCATCGCCGTTGCTTCCTGAGGATTGGCGCTGGTGACTGCGGCAGGCAGCAGCGGACCATAGGTCGGCAGCGCCTTCAGCGTATCGGTAATTTTGTTGTTGTCCCACGCCGATTCGCCCACTTTCCACAGCACATTTGCCGGGCCGCGATAGCCGTGGCGCATGTCGTAGTCCAGCACGTTATTACGTACCGCCTGCTGTGCGGCCTGCTGCACTTTGCGGGTGATGGTGGTGTAAATGCGATAACCGTCTTCATAGGCACTTTCGCCATAACGGTTATACATCTCCTGGCGCACCATTTCGCTCAGGTATGGCGCAGAGAAAGCAATCTCCGGCGCGTGATAGTTAGCGTTAATCGCCTCAGTGCGTGTCTGATCGAACTGTTGTTGGGTGATATATCCTTCATCCAGCATCCGCGACAGCACGACGTTACGCCGCGCGACGGCACGATCCATTGAGTAGAGCGGGTTGAAGGTGGAAGGCGCTTTCGGCAGCCCGGCTATCACCGCCATTTCGTTCAACGTCAGTTGGTCGACCGTTTTACCGAAATAGACTTGTGCCGCAGCACCGACACCATAGGCGCGGTAACCGAGGTAAATCTTGTTCAGATAAAGCTCGAGGATCTCGTCTTTCGTCAGCAACTGTTCAATGCGAATCGCGAGGAAGACTTCCTTAATCTTGCGCATCAGCGTGCGTTCTGGACTGAGGAAGAAGTTTCTCGCCAGCTGCTGGGTAATAGTACTCGCCCCTTGTGACGCGTGACCGGAGAACAGCGCCACGCTTGCCGCACGGAAGATCCCCACCGGGTCAACGCCGTGATGCTCGTAGAAGCGGCTATCTTCCGTCGCGATAAAGGCTTTCACCATCTCCGGCGGGATTTGATCCAACGTAACCGGAATACGACGTTTCTCACCGTATTGAGCAATCAGCTCGCCATCGGCGCTGTAAATCTGCATCGGAATTTGCAGGCGAACATCTTTTAATGTCGCCACATCCGGCAGTTGTGGCTCGATGTAGCGGTATAGGCCATAAATCGAGCCTGCTCCCAGCAGAATGCAACAGACTGCAAGGATCAAAAAATACTTTACGAACTTCACTGGAAATTTCCCATTTAGTTTCATTTGGGCAGTTTATAAACAAACGCGCGGTAGTATAAAGGCAAGCCAGACGCATTGATATACCTGTCAGAGTGACGGGTGATAAGGAGATCATCACAATGGCATTTAAGAACTGGCAAATTGGTTTGCATTTACAACAGCAAGAAGCGGTAGCGGTTGCTATCGTGCGGAGCGCAAAAGAATGCTTATTGCACCGCTGGTGGCGGTTGCCACTGGAGAACGACATTATCAAAGATGGGCGGATTGTTGATGTGCAGCGGCTGGCTAACACGTTGTTACCGTGGAGTCGTGAACTGCCGCAGCGTCATCACATTATGTTGGCGTTTCCCGCCAGTCGCACATTACAGCGGTCATTTCCACGCCCGTCGATGTCCCTCGGTGAGCGGGAGCAAATGGCCTGGCTGTCCGGGACGATGGCCCGTGAACTGGATATGGATCCGGACTCCCTGCGCTTCGATTACAGCGAAGACGCACTCAGTCCCGCCTATAACGTGACTGCCGCGCAAAGCAAAGAGCTGGCAACGCTGCTTACTCTGGCAGAAAGGTTGCGTGTTCATGTTAGCGCGATCACTCCGGATGCCAGTGCATTACAGCGATTCCTGCCTTTTTTACCTTCTCATCAGCAATGTCTGGCCTGGCGTGATAACGAACAGTGGCTGTGGGCGACGCGCTATAGCTGGGGGCGCAAACTGGCGGTGGGGATGACTAGCGCGAAGGAGCTGGCGGCAGCGTTATCTGTTGATCCCGAAAGCGTCGCGCTATGTGGCGAAGGCGGATTTGACCCCTGGGAGGCGGGTTCTGTTCGTCAGCCGCCGCTACCGCCACCAGGTGGAGACTTTGCCATCGCGCTGGGGCTGGCGCTTGGGAAGGTGTACTGATGAACCCGCCAATTAATTTTTTGCCCTGGCGACAGCAACGCCGGACCGCTTTTCTTCGTTTCTGGTTGCTGATGTTCGTTGCGCCTTTGCTGCTGGCCGTCGGGATAACGCTAATACTGCGTCTGACAAGCAATGCCGAAGCACGCGTAAACGCCGTTTTGCTTCAGACGGAACAACAACTCGCCCGCAGCTTACAGATAACGAAACCACGTTTGCTGGAACGCCAGCAGTTACGCGAACAGCGTTTGCAACGTCAGCGCCAGCGACAATTTACCCGCGACTGGCAATCTGCGCTGGAAGCACTGGCGGCGCTTTTACCCGAACATGCCTGGCTGACAACGATAAGCTGGCAGCAGGGAACGCTGGAGATCAAGGGGCTGACAACAAGCATTACCGCGTTAAACGCACTAGAAACGTCACTACGCCAGGATGCTTCTTTTCATCTCAATCAGCGGGGGGCCACGCAGCAGGATGCGCAGGGACGCTGGCAATTTGAGTATCAGTTAACAAGGAAGGTTAGCGATGAACATGTTCTTTGACTGGTGGTTCGCCACATCACTCCGCCTCCGCCAGTTTTGCTGGGCAGTCTGGTTGCTGGTGTTAGTTACGCTCATTTTTCTGTCATTGACACACCATGAAGAGAGCGATGCATTAATTCGACTACGGGCAAATCATCACCAGCAGTGGGCTGCACTGTATCGCCTGGTAGACACCACTTCCTTCAGCGAAGAAAAAACGCTGCCCTTTTCGCCACTGGATTTTCAGTTATCCGGCGCGCAACTGGTTTACTGGCATCCATCCGCGCAGGGAGGTGAGTTGGCGTTGAAAACGCTGTGGGAAGCAGTGCCGTCGGCATTTACACGGCTGGCAGAGCGCAACGTCAGCGTGAGCCGTTTTTTGTTAAGCGTGGAAGGTGATGACCTTTTGTTCACGCTACAACTGGAGACGCCGCATGAGGGTTAAACGCTGGTTGTTGGCAGGCATTGCATTGTGCCTTTTAACCGGTATGCGTGACCCTTTTAAACCGCCGGAAGATCTATGCCGGATTAGCGAACTTAGCCAGTGGCGCTATCAGGGGATGGTAGGGAGAGGCGAGCGCATCATCGGTGTAATAAAAGATGGGCAAAAAAAATGGCGACGGGTGCAGCAAAACGATGTGCTGGAAAACGGCTGGACGATCTTACAGCTGACGCCAGACGCACTAACGCTGGGAACCGGGACAAACTGCGAACCGCCACACTGGTTGTGGCAACGGCAAGGAGATACAAATGAAGCAATGGATAGCCGCACTACTGTTGATGCTTATACCCGGCGTACAGGCGGCAAAGCCGCAAAAAGTGACGCTGATGGTGGATGACGTTCCGGTAGCTCAGGTGTTGCAGGTGCTGGCTGAACAGGAGAAGTTGAACCTGGTGGTTTCGCCAGACGTCAGCGGTACGGTGTCGTTACATTTAACTGACGTTCCCTGGAAGCAGGCACTACAAACTGTAGTGAAAAGCGCCGGATTGATAACGCGCCAGGAGGGCAACATTCTCTCGGTGCATTCCGTTGCCTGGCAGAATGACAATATCGCCCGCCAGGAGGCGGAGCAGACGCGGGCGCAGGCAAATCTGCCGCTGGAAAATCGCAATATTACTCTGCAATACGCCGACGCCGGAGAGCTGGCGAAAGCGGGGGAGAAGCTACTGAGTGCCAAAGGGAGTATGACCGTCGATAAACGCACCAATCGCCTTTTGCTGCGAGATAACAAAACGGCGTTAAGCACGCTTGAACAGTGGGTATCGCAAATGGATCTGCCGGTCGGGCAGGTTGAGCTCTCGGCGCATATTGTCACCATTAATGAAAAAAGTTTGCGTGAGTTAGGTGTGAAATGGACGCTGGCCGATGCGCAACAAGCTGGTGGCGTTGGGCAAGTCACCACGCTTGGCAGCGACCTCTCCGTAGCGACGGCGACAACGCATATCGGTTTTAACATTGGACGCATCAACGGACGTTTACTGGATCTTGAGCTTTCCGCGCTCGAACAAAAACAGCAGCTGGATATTATCGCCAGTCCGCGTCTGCTGGCCTCACATCTTCAGCCTGCCAGCATTAAACAGGGGAGCGAAATTCCATATCAGGTTTCCAGCGGGGAAAGTGGCGCGACGTCGGTGGAATTTAAAGAGGCCGTCCTGGGGATGGAAGTCACGCCCACGGTGTTACAAAAAGGTCGCATCCGGCTGAAATTACACATCAGCCAGAACGTTCCGGGGCAGGTGCTACAGCAGGCAGATGGCGAAGTGCTGGCGATTGATAAGCAGGAGATCGAAACGCAGGTCGAGGTCAAAAGCGGAGAAACGTTGGCGCTGGGCGGCATTTTTACCCGTAAAAATAAATCGGGTCAGGATAGCGTACCGTTGCTTGGCGACATTCCCTGGTTCGGGCAATTATTTCGTCATGACGGAAAAGAAGATGAACGACGCGAGTTAGTGGTGTTTATCACGCCACGACTGGTTTCCAGTGAGTAAACAGCCGTAAAAGCGGTAATGTTTTTACGCTGAACGTGTTTCATCTATTTGACGCGCGCAGGTATTTAGCATACAAGGAGTACCGATTTGAGAGTTGGTGCTCTTCGCTGCCTGCGTTCCATGATGATGATTTATCATTCAGGCGGCATTTTGCTGTCTTTTTTACGCTAATCTTACCCGGTGATTTATCGCCAGAGCGGTGGTAGCAAGGCAGCGCGCTTGCAGCGACCAGATATGCAGAGGGATGGGTGATTTATTCAGTTGCCAAACCCGCTGGAGTATTGAGATAATTTTCAGTCTGACTCTCGCAATATCTTATGAGGTTTCAGTTCATGTCCTGCGGCGCTCTCTGAGCGAAGCGGGTTTATCATTAACGAATAGTCTTAGTAGTACCGAAAAAATGGCAGAGAAACGCAATATCTTTCTGGTTGGGCCTATGGGTGCCGGAAAAAGCACTATTGGGCGCCAGTTAGCTCAACAACTCAATATGGAATTTTACGATTCCGATCAAGAGATTGAGAAACGAACCGGAGCTGATGTGGGCTGGGTTTTCGATTTAGAAGGCGAAGAAGGCTTCCGCGATCGCGAAGAAAAGGTCATCAATGAGTTGACCGAGAAACAGGGTATTGTGCTGGCTACTGGCGGCGGCTCTGTGAAATCCCGTGAAACGCGTAACCGTCTTTCCGCTCGTGGCGTTGTCGTTTATCTTGAAACGACCATCGAAAAGCAACTTGCACGCACGCAGCGTGATAAAAAACGCCCGTTGCTGCACGTTGAAACACCGCCGCGTGAAGTTCTGGAAGCGTTGGCCAATGAACGCAATCCGCTGTATGAAGAGATTGCCGACGTGACCATTCGTACTGATGATCAAAGCGCTAAAGTGGTTGCAAACCAGATTATTCACATGCTGGAAAGCAACTAATTCTGGCTTTATATACACTCGTCTGCGGGTACAGTAATTAAGGTGGATGTCGCGTTATGGAGAGGATTGTCGTTACTCTCGGGGAACGTAGTTACCCAATTACCATCGCATCTGGTTTGTTTAATGAACCAGCTTCATTCTTACCGCTGAAATCGGGCGAGCAGGTCATGTTGGTCACCAACGAAACCCTGGCTCCTCTGTATCTCGATAAGGTCCGCGGCGTACTTGAACAGGCGGGTGTTAACGTCGATAGCGTTATCCTCCCTGACGGCGAGCAGTATAAAAGCCTGGCTGTACTCGATACCGTCTTTACGGCATTGTTACAAAAGCCGCATGGTCGCGATACTACTCTGGTGGCGCTTGGCGGCGGCGTAGTGGGTGATCTGACCGGCTTCGCGGCGGCGAGTTATCAGCGCGGTGTACGTTTCATTCAAGTCCCGACGACGTTACTGTCGCAGGTCGATTCCTCCGTTGGCGGCAAAACTGCGGTCAACCATCCCCTCGGTAAAAACATGATTGGCGCCTTCTGGCAGCCAGTTTCCGTTGTTGTCGATCTCAACTGTCTTAAAACGCTGCCGAAGCGTGAGCTCTCTTCCGGTCTGGCTGAAGTGATCAAGTACGGCGTGATTCTTGACGGCGAATTTTTCGACTGGCTGGAAAATAATATTGATGCACTGATGGCG
>OJKJ01000826.1_pt1 | contig 13969 bp, 19 predicted proteins | sample 1596491 | NCBI WGS metagenome assembly OJKJ01 (sample SAMEA4350160, study PRJEB24818) | metagenome | biome: human; feature: gut; material: faeces | place: Denmark | collected 2013-09 | reverse complement strand
ACAAAGCTAATTTCTAAGCTATTTATATCAATATACTTTATATCCCCAACAACCTTATTTCCTCCACTATCTACTACTGTTACAGATGGATATTTACTTAAGTTATGCCTAATGATCCACTTATCTTTAGAAGGAATTTGATTATGGATATAGCTTTTATCTCCCCCACCATTGCTATTAGCACTACTATATTCCCCATTGAGGTTATTACTTATAGAATTTACTTTATCACTTATACTTTGCATTGCTTCACCGAAACTTGGTTCAATTTTAACTATTCCATTTTCATATGTCTCTTGGACTTCAAGAACTCTAATATCCAATTTTGTAGAATATTTTTTGCTTATTATCGTTACTAAGTCACCTAAATCCCATTCTGTTTTATAACCTTCACTTTCAACATTAAACTCAAAGTTTTTAACTTCTGGAGTTTCTGCAAGCTTAATCTTTCCCCTATCCTCAAGATTTACATTTGAACTTTCGCCAATATCTCTTGCATCTATAAATGTTTCGCGTCTGTCTAGTCCACTTAAATCGTCATTAACAATAATAACTTCTCTATTTTCTCCTTCACCTTGTCCTGCGACATACCCAACATTTTTATATCCAATGTTACTGTCTGTATAAATTATTTTCTCAATATTGTCGTATTCTTTATTAAAAATAGCTGGTGGATTTGTATTCTGTCCAGAAGTAAGATCCTTTCCTTCAAGAACTTCAAAAACAAATTTTTTATTTTTATAATCTAATATGATTTGGCAACCCAACCCACTAACATTGCATATTGTGTTTAATTCATTTGCAAGTACCTTATATCTGCTTTGGAAAGATATTTGTTTTCCTCTATGCTTACTATTTTTAGTTATTAAATTTTCAATTTTTCTTTTACTATCTTTTGGATTAGATGCATTAAATTCAACTAATCCAATTAGGATATCCTCCGCATAAGTATTAAACGAATGATAAGCAAATCCTGTTGGTGGAATAGTTATTCTATTTAGCAATATATAAAGTAAACTATAACCTTTTATTATTATCTCTTCATCGTTATCATCATTGCATTCTATATGCTCTATAACGCCTGTTTTACTGCCATCTTTGCCTAGCATAATATAATTACCTTTTACAAATAATTCTTTGTAAAAATCGCTTGTATGGATTTCAAAACTTCCATATGTGTTCCATTTTCTAATAAAAATAAGAGAAGTATATTCATCTACTTCTCCTATAAAATCTAATTCCTTATTAAAAAATCTTATGTTGTTTGTATCCATATGTCACCTTCTTTGACCCCTACTGGCTGACTATTTTGCAAATAAATATTTCTGGTCGGAGCTTGAAGTTTGTTAAACCATACGTTAAACCTTTCTTGTAAACCTGCAATCATGGCATTAAATTCAGTTAAATTTTTGGGTCTTATTGCACCACAAACCCCAGCTAGATATCTTTCATCAGTAACTCTTAAAGTATTATCCTTACTTACTAAGATTTGTGCTAAAGATAACTCATATATAATATTGTCTCTCTGCAATGCTGGTGCTACTGGACTGCTTGATGGAGTACCTTTTTTAAGTTCTATACTGACTTTACTAGAACCTAAATTAAGCTTTAACACGACTCTATCTATTCTTTTGTAATTAGGGTCTGCAGTTTCAATTATCGTTTTTGTACTATCATTGTACAAATAAAAACCTTTTACAATTGCAAACCCTGCACTTACTAATATATTCATCCCAGACGCAGTTACATTCAAAGTCATGGTATTATCAGAATTTACGCTCACTCCACTCTCGTATATATTGTCAAAATATCTATTAAATTCTTCTTGTCCATATTCTTGATCTCCATTAAAAAAGCCGCTATGTTCTGCCATGTTTAATCACCTCCTAAACGCCTAAATATCTATCCCTATATCGAATTTCCACGCCCTGTGGTTTTGCAAGTTCATCCGAATTACTATAAGCAATAAGATTGTCGCTTGGGACAAGTTCAAAAAAACTACTGTCCAAATCTATATAATTAAAAGCATTAGTTTCTACCCCATTTTTTATTATTTTCACTTTTTTGTTTTTATGTGCAGTGCTTATATATAATACATCATCGCTTGTTAGCTCTCTATTAATCTGTATAAACTCGCCAGTAGTCAGATTATCTATACGTGGATTTTTAGCTGGGCCATAAAAATATATCTCTACTGGTGCATTAACATGGCCAGAATAAGTTATGTTTTGTTTAGTTTCTCCACGCTGCTTGAATTTAAATGGCAGCTTAAATTTAAACTTCCATCCATTAATCCATGTGTTAATTTTCATTAGATTTTCATTTACTGTTTTAAAAAATGGATCTGCGCAAACTAAATCTACTTTAAAACTTAGTGTTTCATATAAATTACTCCTTTTGTCTTTAAAGCTTTCTACTTCATAGTTTATAGCTCTTTCTATGCCACAATAATTCACTATCAACGTACCCTCATAATGTGGATTAAAAAAAGCTATAAGTTTTTGCCTTTCCTGTTCTGTATATTCCCCTATAAAATCAGCTATTATAGATATATCTCGTGTTTTTATATGTTTCTTGTTTACATACCCACCATCATACTGGTTATTATCCGTAATACTTATATCATAATCACTACTTTCTAAACCTTCAACACTTACAATTTTATATATAACCCCATCTATAAAGAGAGATTTTTTATTACTTTCAAATTTTAAAGTTAAATTTTTCTTATCCAAATGCTAAATCCCTCCCAGCTTTCTTTAATGCTCTAGCGTTCTCGCTTGGAGTACGCTCTGGATTAACTATAGTAACATTTTGTGTTATACCATTGTCATTGTGAGTTATCGTGTTAGTTGTATTATTTATTCTACCACCAGCAACCATGGCACTTGTCTTAGCTGTTTCTGCATCAACAACCATTCTTAATCCGGAGTACAATTCTCCAAGATTATTATCAATTTGATCTTTTAAATCCGGAGTCTCCATTTCTACACCAACACCAATACCACGCATTAAATTTACACCAACTAAATCTCGCATTAACTTAGATGGGGAAGCTATTCCAAAGAAACTTTTAACACTATCTTTTAAGCTTTTACAAGCTTCTATTGCTGTGCCTACTAATCCACGAACTGCTCCAGCTATTCCGCTTCCAATACCTTTTATAATGTTAACACCTAAGTCCCACCAATCTACACTAGTAAATGCATCCCATATAGCTCTAACTATTTGTGGTATAGCTCCAACGATATCAGGAATTGCTCTTATAAGTCCATTTATTAGTGCAAAGATTATTTCTATACCTGCTCTTATAATCTGCGGTAAATTAGCAATTAAAGTAGATATAATCGCATTTATAACTTGTGGCAGCATGGATATTAGCTGTGGTATAGCTGCAATTATTCCATCTATTAGTGCTAGCTGAACCTCTATACCCATCTGAATTAATTGTGGTAAATTTGTAGTTATAAAATCCACAATAGCACTTATAATTTGTGGTAACATTGCTACTAATTGCGGGATACAAGCTACTATTCCATCTATTAAAGTTAAAAGTATATCCAAACCAGCATTTAAGATATTCGGTAAAGAACTTGTTATGAAATCCAACATACTTTGTATCACTAGCGGCAAATTAGCAACTAGAACTGGTATAGCATTTATTATGCCTGTAGTAAGTCCGTATATTAAATCCATACCAGCATTTAAGACTAATGGTAAATTATCAAACCAGCTTTGTACTAATGCCATAATGCATTGTATAGCTGCCGGTATAAGCTCCGGAAGTTGCCGCGCTATACCTTCAACTAAATATGCTATTGTTTGAATTCCTATAATTAATAATTGTGGCAGCATGTTTAATAATGCGGTAACTAAACTATTTGCTATTTCAACTGCTCCGTTTGCTATTGTTGGCAGACTGGTTTGTATACCAGCAATAAGAGATGTTACAACATTAGTTCCGGCTTCAACCATTTTAGGCAATAATGACATTATCAATTCTGGTATTTTTTCAGCTATAGGTGGTAATAACTTAGTTATAAGATCCCCTAAACCGTTAAGTGCTATTTCTATACGTGGTAATAGATTTTTACCTAAGGAACCAGCACTCTCAACTAAATTATCTACTAACACATCAAAATTAGCATTATCATCAGCCATGCCAGTTAGAAGATTAGTCCAGGCTGATTTAGTCATATTCAAGCTACCTTCGATAGTTTCAGAAGCTTCCTTTGCGGTTGTACCAGTTATCCCCATTTGATTTTGAATTGCATGGATAGCTTCTATAATATCGCTAAAATTATTTATATTATACTTAATCCCTGTAAGTTTTTCCGCATCTGCCAATAGCCTTTGCATTTCTTCTTTAGTTCCACCATATCCAAGTTTAAGATTATCCAGCATTGTATAATTTTGCTTTGCAAACCCTTGGTATGCATTTTGTATACTTTCCATACTGGAACCCATTTTATTAGCGTTGTCACTCATATCTGTAACAGCTTTATTGCCTATTTCAGCAGCTTTTTTTGTATCACCGCCTAATCCCTGGAGCAAACTAGCACTAAACCCTGTTATTGTAGCCATGTACTCATTTGCAGACATTCCAGCAGTTTTATAAGCATTATTTGCATAGTCCATTACAATATTACTACTTTTTTTAAATAGTGTTTCAACTCCACCTGTTAATTGCTCAAATTGCGAATATTGTCCTACAGACGCTTTTATTAAACCTCCAACTGCAACTGTAGCGGCAGTTATTCCGGCTAATGCCCCTTTGGCCAAACTACCCAATTTACCACTCAGATTTCCAATACCCTTCTCGGCGCCACTATTATCAATTTTAGTATCTATAATAATACTCCCATCGCTCATAGTTTCACCCCCTTTTATTGCATAATAAAAAAAGCACTATAAATTAGTGCTTTATACTCTCCAACTCTTGCCACAATCTTGACAAACTGCTTGATTTTGTACTTTTGTTTTTATTTTGTTTGGTTTAAAAATTTTAATTATAAGCCAAGGTAAAGTTAAAAAAAGCCACATTACAGCTTCTAACCACCAACCTATAAATAACCAATATAGACAACCACCTTTTTTATTTTTTACAACTGATACTGCCTGCACAGTAACATTTTCGCTTCCACATTTAGGATACTTCATAATTGCCACCCCTTTTCATTTATACATAAATTATACAATGCAAGTAGAGCTTTGGCAATTATTTAAGTTTGCTATTCCACTCTTCAAGAAGTTGTAATTCTTCCATATCCGGTTTTTCAAGACTATATATTTTCTGCATATCTTTATAGAATTTCTTTTGTTCCTTATCCGTTATTTTCGATATATCTGTAGACCTGTACTGCATTATTTTAAATAGCCTTGTATCTTCGTTAACAGAGTCTAAAAGCGATTTAAACTTCCACCAATGCAAATACTCTATATCTTGTAAATCTATTCCGTATTGGCTCATAAATGCACTATAGATATAATCTGCATCAATTTCATAATCCAATATTCTTTTATTGCTGCTTTTCCCTTTACCAGTAGAAGTTACTATATCTTTACCACAACGATAAAACCACATTATCTTTTCAATAGCCTCATTCCAATATTTTTTATCTGGAATTTTTGAATAGTATAATAATAATGATTGTCTAACTTTTGTATCTTCGTTAAGTTTAACATCATCCATCAGAACAGAAAATAAAATGGAAGTACGAAAGTCGCTATTTATAGCATATTCTACGCTATTTATAACAACTTTTACTGGCAAAAGATCTATTAATATATTCATTATCTTTTAAGCCTATCTACGCTATATTTAGCGGTAATAGAACGTATTTCTTCAAACTGTTTTATAGAATAATCCACTACTTGGTTAAATGCTTTTTCACACTCTCTAAAGTTTGTCTTATTACCAAAAACTTTCTTGTCAGTACCTTCCCCCCAGATGTCATTAAAAAAATCAAAAACTGTCTCACATTCTTGCTTAATAGTACCAGCAAGATCTAATCCAGTTTTTTTATTGTTTTGTCTCTCGTCAAATTTCTTTAATGCTCTTTCATACTTTCCAGCCATTTCGGCATCAAATAAATCTAATTCTAACTCTGCATTCCCAATTTTCATTTTTGCCCCTCCATTCTATTCTGCAGCTTGTTTTGGCGTAAATGTTTTATCTTTAGTATCAAATGTGCCTTCAACCATGTCTCCTTGTCCAACAAAACTTCCACTGCACCCTAACTCACCATCATTATCTTTAAAGTCAGACACCGCGATAGCAACATTAATTTTTCTAGCCTTATATTTACCTTCAACGCTGTCTACCTTGTCAAGATCCACAATTACATATTCTGTTTCTGCATCAGCTCCAACTTTCAGCATTCTACCGATGTCAGTAATATATTCTATAGCTTTATCACTCACTATTTCATCAGTTTCAAAGTCGGCTGACCATTCATACCCAGTAACGCTCTGTGTAGCGCTAACACTGTTTATATATCTCTTGCTAGACGTCTTTGCGCTTGGTTTTTCATCCAATGTAGTAAAACCTGTCCCAAGTAATTCAAACCCATCTGCAATCTTTAAGTAATTAGCTTGCATTCTTCTTTTTCTAATAGACATTAATATCATTCCTTCCTTTTTAAATATTTTAATTTTATCAATCTAATTTATTAGCATTTTCTTTTACTCTTTCACTGATATCACCTTTAATAATTTCAACTTCTTTACAATCTATTACTAATGTTAAAGTTGACAATCCATCAACCTTCTTGTTTATAGAATAATCAATGATATAATCTATTTTTTTATCATTTAAAAATAATTCTTCAATAGGTCTTGTTCCCTCTGAGTAATCAACTATCTTTAATCTATTATGCTCCACCTAAACCATTCCTCTCTTAAAATATTTTAATCTTAATTGTATCTGGAATTGCGCAGTATCCTCTGTTACTGCAAAAGCATATCCAGTGCTTGTAACCTTAATTTCTAAAGGTTCTAATCCATTATCAAGTAACGGAAATGTTTCACTATTATTCTTTTCCTCAACTTCTTCAGCAAACTTTTCATAAAATCCACTATTATCTATATTCTGTAATACATCCACTCCATAAGGCTCTCTAGAAGTAAATATAAAAGCATATTGTCTTATAGTATCCCCATTGACATATCGCTTTACAATAGGCTCTATAGGTATCTCTTCTATTGAGTAGGTGTCCGGATTTTCTTCTAGATAATTTACATTTACTTTAATAGCATTATTGAAGGTTTCCAAACATTCAAATGTTCTTATATAATCTCTTAAGGCCTTAATTATCATTTACTCCTACCTCCACAAAAATCAGCTATAGTTTTAACTATGTTATCTCCTTTATCAGCCCACATTCTTTTATCCCAGCGCTTACCCCTAAGTCCACCAATACTAGTGCCTTGTTTACCTTTACCAAGATTAGTATAAAACTGTTTAGCTGCATAAGGAGCATTAAACTCTATACAAGTTGGTTTTACTTCTATCATCCAATCCTTTAAACGTCCTGTTGCGAATGGAACATATGGATTCATTGATTTATAACACTCTTTTGTAAACTTAATCTGTGCTTCACCATTTTCATTTAAATTTCTTTTTAAAAGTATTTTTTGAGTTGGATTCATTTGAATTTTTACATTAGTAGGCATTATTTACATTCCACCTCCCAATGATTACTCCATTCTTGAACACCAAGAATATTAACAACATCATCAAATTGACGTTCTAAGTCAGCAATACTGTTAGGCTTAATTCCTTTAATATCAAAATCACATATGCCTTTCACAATTATGTCATTTAACCCAAAAGTAAAATAGTTTGCTCTGTCCTCATCCGTTAGCATATTAAATCTTTTAGGCCTAACATAATTATCTAATTTATCAATAAAAATAAGAATGCTATCATCACGATTTAATCCTTTATCCGTAATAGTAGCATTCCTTTTGCCTTGCCAATTAACTCCTCTTATAATAGTTCTTTGATATCTATCAACGTCATTTTCTTTATCATAATACTTATTATAAAGAGTTATATCAGCATTCTTAAATAATACACCCACAATATCACCCCATTAACTTAACAAATGGAGCAGGTAACAATTCTTTAATATCATTAGTTATGGTCCATTTACCTTCATCAGCAAATGTCATTGATTGACCACCCTCACTAAATGATTTTACACCTGACATAGTTTTAAAATTTGCAGCCTTTTCAACTAACAATTGAACAGCTACACCAAAATTAGATAAAACATATTCTTTGGTCCATTTAGGATGTCCAATTACATTTAAATAACCTTTAATCTTTTCTATTGCAATATCCTCATTAGAGTACATTTAACCCCTCCTTAAAAGAGAGTAACTAAGTACTCTCACTTTATGCTTCATTCATAAGTCCTTTGGCTTTTAAATCTGCAATTAAATTATTAAATGCTGTTACTACTGCTGCAACTTCTGCTCCACCATCTAAAGCATCTACTTTATTTAATTTATTAATTACGGCATCTGCTCCTTTAGGACCTTGTGGTCCAGTTTCTCCTCTATCACCCTTAGGTCCTTGAACACCCGTTTCACCTTTATCTCCTTTTGGACCTTGAGTACCCGCTGGTCCTTGTTCACCCTTAGGTCCAGGAGTAAGTTCTATATTTGAAATTCCTTCTTCTATATGATCTAATTTTGCTTTTGTTATTGTTTCTCCATCAACCCATGTTTGCTTTTCGTATGCTGCCATCCTTCATTACTCCTTTCCTACTTTTGCTTCGCCAACCTTAGCTTTTCCTACCCTAGATGTCTCTAGGGCTTGATTAGGGTAAAGTGATAGTTCCTATTCCTAATTCTTCTCCATGAGGTAATGTTGGTAATGCAGTAGCAACAGCTTTAGTAAATTCTCCAACTGGATCTATAGATGTATAAGTTCCAACGAAGATTTTATTATCTAAAACTGAAGCTTCTTCTATCTTTCCATCACCAATAAGTTTAACTTCTTCAGCTGTTAAACCATAAATAGTCTCCCCTAATGTTTCATCTCCAAACATAGATATTACATTTTCAGGGAAATATCTAGCAGTAGTATATCCTTTTGTAGTTTCTTTCTTGTATTTTCCTTCATAAACCACTATTTGAGGTAAATCTAATTGGGCTAGTAGCTCATTTAATGCAGCTAAAGTAACAATCTTATCTGAATTAACTCCATAAATAGCTTTTCTTACACTAGCACAATTACAAATAGTTTTAACAACTTTTCTAGATGTTAATGCTCTAGTTGGTCTTGATCCACTTTCGGTTTCCACCGCATCAGCTAATGCAGTTAAATCATCTAATGGATGGTCATTATCTGGAGCTTTCCATGTAAATTTATTTTGGTTTCTAGTTGGCACTTTATAGTCAATAGTTACCTTTACACCATTTTCATTAATAGCAATTTTACCTGTAGATAATAACTCCATTCTCATTGCTTCAACTCTAACTTTAACTGAATCTGCCATCTTTTCAGAATCATTATAAAGTTGAGATAAAACAAAAGCTAATTCTGAGTCTGTTCTTGGATTATTTATCTTAATAATTTCTTTTTCTGCAATTTTAATCTTTCTCTTAATAAGAGCTAGGCTTGCAACACCTTTTTCAATTGCTTCTCTTGAAGCTAACTGAGTTTCTGTATCAAAAGCATGCACTTCTGCACTTACAGGAAGTCCCCCTGTTCCTAATATCATATCAAATTCAATATCTTGAATTTTACGCTCTGGGAAAAGTGATTCCCCTAACATTTGAGTAACTTTTCTTTCTTTAAAATAATTAACTAATTCATTTGTGTTAAAAACTTCTTCTAATCTTGGCATTTATTATTCACCTTCCTATCTAAATTTTATATTTGGTACTTTTGCTTTAGCAGCAGTTTTAGCACCTTCGTCAAAACCATCAAATACTCTATCTTCTCTTAAGTAACCTTCAACAATTATTGAAGCTGGAGCATCTCCATTTGTTACATCTACTGTTTTATAAAGAACCCCTATTGGATTACCTTCAAAACTTGATCCACTTGGTTTTACAACTGCACCTGTAGCATCAATGAAAGAACCAGCTTTTACATACTTTCTTCCATTCTCATCAGCTTGAGTAACATTTGAAGCTAATACAGTTCCTGTAAAAGTAACCAAATTCTTTTCAGTTACTAGAATCTCCATATCATTTGTATAATTTTCTTTTCCAAAATACATGTTTTATTCCTCCTCTTATTTATCAGCCCAAGGGTCATTTGGTGCTGAACTTGTTTGATTTAATTGAGCAGCTACTGCTGCACCAATACTAATTGGTTTTCCATCAGCTCCTTTACCAGGAACATAAGAATTAGATTTCATTTTTTCAGTAGCTATTGCTTCAAGACCTTTGGACCAGTCAGTAGCTAAACCGTCAATTACCTCTTTAGTTTTATCAAAATCTTCATCTAAGCACCTTTCTACAAAACTAGCTGGTAGCTTCTTATCGGCTGCGTATTTCATAGCTTGAGTCAATAGGTCTTTTCTTGCATTAGCTGCCTTTTCATCTGCTAGTTGTTTTTCTAAGTCAGCTAATTTCTTAGCCATAGGATCTTTAACTAACTCTGGATACTTTTCCTTAATAAAAGGTTCAAGTTCCTTCTCTAAATTATTCTCCTTCCAAGTCTTTAAAGCTTTGTTGTGATATTTATCATTTTCACTCTCCATATAAGCTTTAAAGTCTTTATCATTTTTCATTTTTTCCTTAAAGGCCTCTAAGGTAAGTCCACTTTCTTTTAGTGACTTAGCTAACTCACTATCTTTTAATAATTCATCAATATCTTGATCATCAGTAGCTTTTTCAATTAGTTTTAATAAATCTTTCTTTAACATATATTCCTCCTTATCCCACAAACCTCATTAAAAGCCTTGTGACACAAAATTATTTAACTTAGTTCGTATACTTATATCCCCTTGTACAATAAAGCTTCCACAAGACGATTTTAGGTATAAAAATAAAGCAGTTTAGCGCCTTACTTAGGGCAAAATAAAAAGCCTTAGTTTTCTAAGACTTAATTAAGCTACTTCTAATTTTTTACCATAATATTTTAATTCCGCATTTTCTCTTGCTTTTAATGCTTCTTTTAAATTTAAATACGTTCCTATATAAATGGTTTTACCATTTTGTTTAATTTCAACTCTGTATTTATTACCTCTTATATATACACCTCTATAGCCAGTCTTGTTATTTTTATAAACCCTCTTATTTACTGATTGCTCTTTTTCTGTTACCCATCTACAATTATTAGGTTCATAATTACCATTATTATCAATTCTATCTATAGTTAAATTATTATTATATCCGTTACAAAGAGCCCAATGCAAAAATGCTTTAAAATTGTTTTTCCATTCATCGCATATAGTTATATTTCTACCACCATAATCACAATATTGTTTATGTTTTTTATTATAGCAACGTTGCTTTATATTAGTCCAAGCAGTATGAATTCTTTTCTCACTATTATTCATACTAATACACCTCTCTTAAAAATTTGCATCAAAAAAGAGAGTCTTTAGCTCTCTAAATAATTTTTATTAAATTAAAAAGCACCTACCTTTAACTTAGTAAGTGCCTTCTAATATTTCAATCCATGAGGTTTATCTGAATTATTTTTAATTAATTCATCAGTTATTTTTAACCTTGATATATGAAAAGCATTTTTACAATCTTCACACCATATATCTCCATAACCCATATCGGCTTTAATCTTTTGAAAATTACTTTTTATATTGCTCTTGCCACAACAAGGACATTTTCCTAAATCACCTTTAGATATATTCTTGAGATTTTCAATCCACTTCATCATTTCACCCTCTTTTTTAGAATATTGTACCACAATTCTTCATATTTGTATGCTTGTTTTTCCATTAAATTTAAATTATCTTGACAATATTTTTTTCCATGCTTTCTCAACTGTAATACATGGCATTTTTCATGAATTACCGTTCTTATCAGCTCTTCTTCATTTTTAAAAGCATTAGGAAATAAATCTATTCTTCCGATATTATCATAGTCTGTACTTCCTAAAAATGGTGTATCAATTAATTCACTGCTTCTTTGAATTTTGATGTTTAATCCTCTAATATTCAGATTATATTTTTTAGCGATTCTTTTAATATATCTTTTCTGTAAAGGTATAGATAATTTATTAAATTCACCTTGATTTGCTTCTTTTCTATTTAAATTTTCTCTATATAATATATTATCAGAAATTTCATAGAAACATCTGCATAATGGGTGTCTTGGCAATTCTGGTGCTTTATCTAAATCATATATTCTACCATTGTACTGTGAACAATCATTACAAGTATTAGCATCAAGAACTGAATTATATCTTACTTTTTCAACTCCAGTTTCATTACAAAATCTAATAAAAGACTGATTTGAGCACCTTGAAACCTCTGTTTCTACTAGTCTTTTAGCATTATAGGCACTTGTATTATATGTTTTTTCTATATCATTCTTAATTTGGTTAACATTTATCTTACCTTGTAAAAAGTCCTGACACTGTTTATTCAGTCTATTAGCTACCGCCTGTTCATTGTCCCAAATTCTATCACTAAAATGTTTTCCCTTAAAGCCATCTTTAATTATTTTTTCAACATCTTTTAAGTTGTAATTGTATGAGTAAAAGCCAAAAACACTTTCCGCAGTATTTTTTAATATATTACTTGTACTATCTTGCATTTGTGTTATATCACCAAGCGTAAGGGACTTTATAAGTTTTTTAATATTATTGCTCTCTTTTAAAAAATCTTTACGAGAAAGGCTCATAACGCCATCTACAATATTATAGCTTAACATTATAATAGCTATAGCTTTTAGTAATTCATCTCGGCTTTCTTTCTTTTGCCTATAAGTGTCCCTTAATCCATTCTCATTTTCATCATACAAACCTTCAATAAAGTCTTGTAATTCTTTACTATCCATTAATTACACCGGCCTTATCCAAGTCAACTTCTAGTTCAGCTGCTTTATTTTCATTGTCAATTCTATCTTGCTCGCCTTTAATATTGTTTATGTTTGGCAACATAGCTCTCTTAGATTCATTAGAAAGCACATCATGCGGTATTTTTGCTATTACATCAGCTATAACGGCAATATCTTGTGGAACATTTGGAGTAAATTGAATATTTACCATATTAGAATCATAGCTTTTACTGGCAGTTAAATATAAAAATTTAAACATGCATTTAAGCCTTGTCTTAATTATATTTTTCATAGCTTTTTCGTTCATTTTGCACTTAGCTTCTAAGCTTTGTAGTCTACTTCTAAGAGCTACCCCAGAGAGATTACTTTGCATTTTTTCATTACTATCCACATGGCTAGTTAACACATACATTAAATCCTTTAAATCGTCCCTGGTATTTTTAATAAATGTATCATTTATATTTTTAATTAACCACTCCGCGTCCTGCTCGGTTTTACTACCAAAAGCCATTATACAGTTATCTCTAACAACCGGCTCTTCTTTGACTGGTTTCCCATCTTTATCAAGAACAACATTTCCATTTTCGTCTATTTTATCTTTTAACTCTACGCCATAAAGTTTCAATATTGCATTTCTGAAATCGCTAATTTCACTAACCATATCAGAAAAATTGGTTTCGTATGCATCCTGGATATGCTTTATCAAGCTATATATAGTCTTATCTCCTTCTGTATAGCCACGTTCCATCGAATATTTTTTACCGCCTATCATTCCAAAGCCTACTGGCACAATTCCGAAATAATGTTCAGTAGCTGGAGCAACTTCCTGCCAGGTTGTATCGAAATGGTATATATACTTATCTGTATAAACATCAATATAATCTTTATCATCAAGCTGTCTTTTAAACATATGCAAAAAATAAACTGGTATTTCATCTTTTAAATACATATATCCAGTAAGTGGACTTACTATCTTATTCTT
>OJKJ01000818.1_pt1 | contig 14121 bp, 17 predicted proteins | sample 1596491 | NCBI WGS metagenome assembly OJKJ01 (sample SAMEA4350160, study PRJEB24818) | metagenome | biome: human; feature: gut; material: faeces | place: Denmark | collected 2013-09 | reverse complement strand
GGCCAGTCCTTCCTGTACTCCTCCGGTGAGATGCCGTAGGCCTCCTTAAACGCCCTTGTAAATGCGGCATGGCTGGAAAATCCATACTCCACAGCGACATCCAGAATCCGCTTTTCCCTGTCGGCCAACGCGGAAGCCGCCATAGCCAGACGCCGCATCTTAACGTATTCCAATACCGGCCGTCCTGTCAGCCGCTTGAACAGCCGCTGAAAATAGAAGGGGGAAAGGCCGGCCAGCTGCGCCAGCGCCTCCGTGCTGATATCCTCCTTTAAGTGTTCCTCAATAAAATCCAGTGCTCCGTCGATTGCTTCCCATGCGTGCATCCTCTTATCTCCTTTCGATTTCTGTCTTTCCTTCTATCCTCGTTTTCTGACCTCATTATTTTATCACGCACACACTTTGCCCGCTATCCGTCCAATGCCCTTTTTCCGCTTCCCCAGGCACTCCCTTCCCCAAATCCTCTGCCCCCTGCACAAAGTTCACCGGGCGCCATTCAAAACAGCCCGGTGTGCCATTTCATCACACCGGGCCGTTCTGTTAAATTCCATGGCGGCGTTCAGCAGTCGCCCACATAATAATTCACAATGCTCATGTAATCCTCTGGTGTCGGAACATCCAGGCACAGGCTCAGAATCTTCCTGTTCCTCTGATATTCCGCCTGAAGCTTAACCTGGATTCCGTATTCTTTGTTTATATTTTCTTTTCTTCCATCAGAGTCCACGATATGAACGGGACCCGTGCAGCCATTGACAGTTTTCAAAAATTCCTTCATATCTAAAATCCTGAGTTTCATCATATCTATCCCTCCTGAACAAAACCGTCCGGCACGCCGGACACCTGCACTGTCTGATCTGTTGTCTTCTCTTTACAATATCATTATAGTGCAGTTTGTTTCAGGAAAATATCATCTTACTGTCAATCTATATCATAATTCCGCCATTTGCTTCGGTACTCCATGGGACTGCACCCGATGCGTTCCCGGAATACCTTTCCGAAATAGCTGCTGCTTCCCAGTCCGCAGGACTGACAGATCCTGGTGACGGAGTCATCCCCTTCCGCCAGCATATGGCACGCCTTCTGTAAGCGGTAATCTGTCATATATTCCACCGGCGTCATCTTCAGGCAGTCATGAAACGTGCGGAAGCACTCCCTCTCGCTGATATAGGCGGCTGCCGCAAGCTCCGCCACCGAAATCTTATCCGCACAGTGTTCATGGATATACACCATCATCATCTTAATCTTTTCACTCGGCCTGCTGCCCTGGGCGCCATCGCCGCAAAGGGGCTCTGCGATCGCAAGCAGACGGCACCACAGCTCCGAAAGAAGTGTCCGCAGGCGGATCTCATAGCCATACTCATCCTCCGAGAGTTCAAACGATTCCCGGAGAATCGCAAGGAACTCCGCGTGCTCCGGCCGGTCCGGAAAGAGCCCGATCATCTCGATACCAGGGGCCGTGACGAGCGGCCGCACGTATTTCTGGTCAATCCTGCTTCCCTTCTGCCCGCTCACCAGCAGCGGATCGAAAATATGAATCATGGAAACCGACGTCTTCTCCCCTTCCTTCACCCGCGACATGTGGAGTACATTGGAGTTGACGAAGCCGGCGGAGCCCTGTGGGAGGATGATTTTCCCCTGGGGTGTGTCATACTCCACCGCCCCCTCTTTCATATAAAACAGTTCGACTTCCTTATGCCAATGCCACGGCGACTGCTTCCCCAGATGCTTCTCCAGTTCCACGTATGAAGCGATATAAGGGAAATCCGGCGAAAAATCAGGCAGCTGCTCTTCATAGCTTCCCGGCTTTAATTCCACAGTATGGATAACTTTCATGGCGACCTCCTGTCTCTGGTCTTTATTATACCAGAACGAGAGGCTGCTGTAAAAAGGAACTGCTGACCAGTTCCGTTCTTTTTCCAGAGTACAGAAGCGTCAGTTCATGCATGGCCCTCGTACAGGCAATGTAAAGCAGGCTGCGGTCATACTCTGTCCTGTAGTTTTCATGGTCTGCATCCGCAAGGATTACCTCGTCGAACTCCAACCCTTTTGCCATCTGAATGGAGGTGACTGTCACCCCATTCTGAAAACTTGAACTTTCCGGAGTAATTAAACTTACGTTACAGTCCGCAGAAAGAATCTCATACAGCTGGGCAGCCGATCGATTTGTCTTTAAAATAACTCCCAGGGAAGCGTTTCCCCCATTTTCAAAATTACGGATTTTCCGTTTAATCTCACGGATTTTTTCCTGCTCATCCGCACAGGAGATTATGACCGGCGCTCTCCCATGCCGTTCCACCGGCTCTAAGGACACAACGCTCTGTACGCTTTTGGCAAATGTCATAATCTCATATGTAGACCGGTAGCTCTTACTCAGCGTGACAAACTCTGCTTCCGGATAAATTGTTCTTAAATCCTCCAGAGAATAACGGTAATGGGGATTGATGGACTGACCAAAATCTCCCAGAATTGTTTTTGGACACGGAAACATCTGATTCAACACCGCGTACTGAACCGGCGTATAATCCTGCATCTCATCGACCACCAGATGTTTCGTAACTCCGCTTTTCTTTATCCCGTCAAAAGCCGCCCGCAGGTACATAAACGGGTAGACATCCGCCCACTCCAGTGTCTTTTTAGATGGCATGACAAACAATTCCGGCCGCCCAAGCCACTTATAAAACGCCCGATAGAGAGCAAACGAATTCTTAATCGTGAGCATGGAGTTTAAACTCTTCAAAATCGTTCCCCGCCGTGGAAGATCCTCTTCCATAATATTCTCACTCTGGAACCGTTCATAAATATCATCCGCTGTCATGGAAAGCCTCTGCTTTACCGGATAACCGCTGTAGGCACGGAATCTGGCCCTGATCCACTCCCGGTCCGCCTTAAACCTTCCAAAGATATAATCGGTTGGCGCAAACAGGATGTCCGGCAGCTGCCTGATATATTCATCCATCTCTGAAACGAATTTCATGGACGACTTGTACCGTGCCCTTCGTATCCACGCCTCCTCCCTCGCTTCAAGCGGGTCGTGTTCCTTCTCGAAACCAATGATGCCTTCCAGCTGTATATCAGCAAGTTCAGCAAATCCCAGTTCATAGATCGGTTCCTCTCCAAGCTCTGGTATAACGTTAGAGATATAATCTCCAAACACTTTATTGGGAGACAGTATTGTTACATTTCTGGCACTCAGCTGCCGTTTATGCCGATAGAGCAGAAATGCGATCCGGTGCAGTGCAATTGAGGTCTTCCCCGAGCCTGCGACCCCCTGTATCACCAGGGTTTCCGCCTTTTCGTTTCGTATGATCCGGTTCTGTTCCTTTTGAATGGTGGAGATGATAGATTTCATCTTCTCATCGGAGGTATGGCTCAGCTCTCTCTGCAGAATCTCGTCCTGAACGTTGGCGGAGCTTTCCAAAGCGTATTCCATCACCCCGCCCTTTATTTTAAACTGGCGTTTCCTTGTCAGTCTCCCTTCGATCCTTCCGGATGGTGAGTCATAGAAGGCCGGCCCGGTTTCAAAATCATAAAACAGACCGGAAACCGGGGCACGCCAGTCATAGATCAAAAGGTCATTTTCATATTTAAAGGTAAATTTGCCAATATAAAAGGCTTCCGCTTCCGTTTCGTCTTCCCCACAAAAATCAACTCTGGCAAAATATGGGGATTCCTTCAGTTTCATGAGCTGGTTACGCACCTCCACGGAAAATGCCCCCGTCCGATCCGTCTGTTTTAAAAGAAGCTCATTCTGAAACATTTCATGGGGATCGATTTCGCCCCTGTTCTCCGCCATATACCGCTTGGAAGCCTTGTACTCCCGGTCCAGCTTCTCTACATCTTTTTCCGCCCTCTCAAGAGCATGCTCCAGCTTCTTATTTATATCCTCCAGATGAGCCGCCTCATCCGGAAACGGAATACTGCTATTGTCCATTCTTATTTTCCTCCTGCGGCAGAATAAACCGCTGTGTTGGATATCCGTACTCCACCAGAAGTTCTGCCTCCGCAAATCCAAGTCCCTGAATCTGCTTCCGCTGCCCGGTATCCGCCCGATCTCCTTCTCTGTATGTGGTAATACTTATTTCCTTCCCTTTCATCAGTTCTCCCATCACCTTATGCAGAAATGCTCTGGGGATCCCCTTTTTGCGATACAGCGGATGACTTCCCATGAAATCAATACTCCCAGTCTCACTGGAGAATAACAGAATTCCTACTGCAGTATCCCCATCCTTCAATATCAGGGCTTCTTTTGCCTCTATTTTCTGCTTAAGCACCCCAATATACTCGTTCTCACACAAATATGGAAATCCGTCCACCACCAGTCTTACCAATTCCATCCAGCATGAGATATCCCCTTCATCTGCAAATGTGACATCCCAGGGGATGTCTTTCCTTTCACTCAACATAGCATAGCTCCCTTCAAACCTAAATCTCATCAGCAGCGGATAGAACCTTTCATTTTCCCGATACTTATTCGGCGGCATCTTATACATATCCGTAAAAATAGTGGTAAAGGCCTGTTGGCTCTTATAGCCGGCCATCAGCGCGATATCAATAATAGGCCTGTCTGAAAAAACCAGAAGTTTTGCTGCTTCTGTCAACTGCCTCCGTTTAATATAATCATGGATCGTAAGGCCCACTGTATCCGAAAATACACGGTGCAAATGGTATTTGGAATAATGAACCTCTTCTGCGATCTCGTCCAGTTCCAGCTTTTCAGTCAGATTATCCTCGATAAACCCAATTACCTTCATTACTTTATCAATGCGTTTCACGTGCTGCCTCCTTTCTGCCAGGTACCCATTATAAACGATAAACAGCTTACTGTTTTTATCAATCTTGCTCATTTTCTAATATTAGCAGTTTACATAATCTAAATACAAAAAGTGATTAAAAACCAATTACTGATTTTTAATCACTCCCGAACTAAACAGTTTCATCTATATCACCTGATTTTCCTTTGGCATACTTGACCGCCGATATTTTTGGCAGCCTACGATAGCCTGGAGACACAGTGAGCTCCAAACCGGCGGCTTCCCTTTTACACCATAAACCGCCCCCTCATGAGGGCTTTTGCGCTGCAGGGAACCGCAGTATAAATGTCGTTCCCTCACCGGCCTCGCTCTTCACCGCGACCTCTCCCCCGTGCTTCTCCACGATGTCCTTTACGAGAGGAAGTCCCAGACCGGCTCCGCCCACGGCGCGGGACCGGGACTGATCCACCCGGTAAAACGGTTCAAAAATATGAGGAAGCGCATCTTCCGGGATTCCAATTCCCGTGTCTGCGATCTTCACAGTAACACCGTTATCTTCTCTGCCCGTGACAATCGAGATTGACCCATGCTCCCGGTTGTATTTTGCCGCGTTCTCCAGCAGATTGCTCATGACGCGGTAAAGCATGACGCGGTTGCCGGTCAGGCTGACATCCGGCGTATTCTCGATGGAGATGGTCAAGTCCTTTTTCCGGATCAGCGGTGAAAGCTCATAAAGCGTTATGGCAAACACTTCGCTTAGCTCCACTTCCTCCTCCATCCCGTGGTCCTTATCTGACGTCAGACGCATCAGGTCCTCCACCAGACGGATCATCCGTTCCGTATTCGCTTTTACGATTGCCAGCACCTTTTCCATGCGGTCCGGCGAGGTCTTCCCGTCCAGCTCCAGAACCTCCAGATTCACGAGAATCGTGGCAAGCGGCGTCTTCAGCTCATGGGCCGCGCTGGCGGAAAAGCGTTTCTGCCGTTCAAATGAGGCGCTGACTTTGTCCATCATATGATTAAAAGACCGGGCCAGCCGGCCGATCTCATCCTGTCTGCCCTGTATCTCCACGCGGTTCGACAAATCATTGCCGCCCATCTCCTCAATCGCGGACGACAGCTCCTTCAGCGGCTTCAGCACATGGCCCGCCATCAGCCACGTCGCCCCGGTTCCCAGAATAAGGACCAGAAAAAGGGCCGCCATCCCCCAAAGGTTAAACTGCGTGCCCGCCTTTTTCAAGGAAACGGTAACTTCCTGCAAATCCATATTTTCGTTAGGGACTCCCTCTTTCTTAACACTGGTGATGATAATATCCTGGGGCTGAAACGTCATCTTCTGCTCTAAGTCCCGTACGAAAATGCGGTCTGCCCCAAATAAGAACATGCTGGTCAGTATGACTGCCACACTGCCCATCACCAGGGCCGAGAGAAGGGTCAGCCGCATGCGGAGTGAAAGTTTCTTCATCATAGAGGCTCCTCCTTATCGATCAGATATCCGGCGCCGCGGATGCTGCGGATGATTTCCTCATCCGTAACCGCCTGCAGCTTGCGCCGTATAACGCTGATATAGACCTTCACCTGATTGGAAAAGGGATCGGCCTCCCTGTCCCACACATGCTCCAGCAGTTCCTCCGCACTGACCGGCCTGCCCATATGAATCATCAGATATTCCAGAATTGCGAATTCACGCATGGAGAATTCCAGCGGCTTTCCATGAAAAGCAGCGGTCTTTAAATTGGAATCCAGACAGAGACCTCCCCTCGTCAGGGCGGCCTCTGTCTGGATAAATGATCTTCTCAGCAGCATACGAATGCGTGCCTCTAATTCCTCAAAATGAAACGGCTTGGTGAGATAGTCGCTGGCTCCGCTGTCCAGCCCGCTGATCTTGTCTGCAAGCTCCGAGCGGGCAGAGAGAATCAGCACCTTCGCCGGGTTCTCCATGGACCGAATGTGCTTCAGCACTTCCATGCCATCCAGACCGGGGAGATTTAAGTCGAGCACCACCAGATCATACTCATTGATCCCGCACTGTTCGACCGCGTCGGTGCCGTCACCTGCGGCGTCCACCGCATACCCGCGTCTGCGCAGGCCGTAGCACAGCGCCTCCCGCATATCTTCCTCATCCTCCACAATCAAAAGTCTCATGGTAAATCAAATCCTCTCATCCTTTTTGGTATCCAGATAAAATCCTTCTACTCAGCCGCGACAACGCTGTATACGACACTGCCGTCATTGCTGATTCCTTTTTCCGTCCAGCTGATATAAATCTTCGATCCGTCTTCCGCGATAATATACGATTCTCCATTTTCATCGGTTCTGATCTCAGACTTATATTGTCTATTCCCGTCCGCATGGTCCATAACGGTGGAAGTGCATACGGCGGATTTGCTGGTATCCGCCTGTACATCCTTTACCGCCGCAGATGCAGTAAAGGCTAATGTCGTGGTTGCTGCGGCTGCTGCTGCCAAAATGGCTGTTATTCTGTGTTTTAACATCATAAATGCCTCCTGTTATTCGCTTTTTTATTTTCTGTGTTATGTGATCACAGGCTTATTATACAGGAGCCATGGTTAAAGTACGGTTAGAAATTCACGATTCCTTCCGGGAAAATCCCCCGTCCGGCGCCCGGTTCGGAAAATCCGCAAAGATACAAGTTCTCTGCGGCTGTGAGGCATTCGTGCTGAATTCACCGGTATTTGTGCAATGCAGTACCAGGGCGTATTTGAAAATTCATTCCTTCCATCGGCACGCCCTGGTCTCACGTACCAATAATATGTAAAACACCGTCCGCCAGTTTACAGACGGCCTCCGTTTCTTCGTCAATCCGGATCAGGTCCCCACTACGGTAGACACCTCTGCCGGTGATCTCCTCGATTGCCATGAGATACAGCTGCTGGTACAGCGCCTCCGGCTCCTGATGGGTATTAAAAACACAGACATCCGGATAACCAAAATCTGCAAGTCCATCGGTCCGGGCCATCTTCTTTCCGTCATCGAGATAGAGAAGTACCCGGATCCAGAGCGGCGCCGGAAAATAGTCCCGGTCTTCACCGACAGGAGACTTTATAATTTCCACGTGTCTCAGATAAGTTTCCTTTTCCAGAAGCAGCCCTGCCCCTCCCATATACATGCCGACAGCCGGTTCCAGTCTCATGACCGCACCGCACAGCCGGTTAAACGCCAGACAGGCCTCCCGTTTCTTTTCCAGTTCAAACCCATTGCCTGCAATAATCAGAAATGCCTGATGTCTCCCCATCTCCAGCTCCGCCTCCGGCGACAGCGAATGAAACGGAAACAATTTCTCCACCTCATGGTCCGGCACAGCAAACGGCATCAGCGTACAGATAAACTGCGCCTCCTCCCTGCTTACAATCACAGAGAACAGATTGTCCCTGGAAACCTCTATCACCGTCTCAGGGCCAAATTCCTCTTTTATCGCCCCTGTCAGCTCCTCCTCTGAAAGCTCAGCCGTATGAAGAAGGGCGAATCCCATTATGGTATCCTTATTAGGGCAGCGCGATTCCTGTGCGGTTGTTGGTGTCGATGCTGGTGTTTGTGCCGATACTGGTGCTGGTATCTGTGCCGCTTCATTTTTCTTAAATAGTTTGTTGAATAATCCCATGATTCCTCCTCCGCACTCACTCATCAAACACGGTCTCCGAGTTTCGTTTCGCCTCCAGCAGATACTCGACCTGTTTCTCAGCTTTTTCGATTCCCTCTATAACTTCATTTGATTTCATATTATAACAGCGATTTGACGAAAATGTAGGGATTTTAAATTTCATCCCTTCCAGGCAGAATCGGAAGCTCACCAGGCTTGTCCCTCCCGTTATTCCCCTTCCATCGCTGACCTCCGCCGAACGGATTCCCGAAGCCTCCAGAATCTGAACAGAAAATGGATTGAGCCGCATCAGCAGTCCTATTTTCCCCTTGTTCGCGTCAATCGCCACGACGGCATTGTAGCTGTCAAACCGGCTGGTGCACCGGAAGCCCTCCGCCGCCAGACGGCCTGCCATCTGTTTTTTGCCGACCGCATAAAACAGCGCCCCTAAAATAAGGAGAGACAGAGCCGACAAAATCAACCCAAATACCGCCATACCAGCCATCAGATCTGCCATTTCATAGGGCAGGCTGCTTCCCCCCACCAGTACCAGAACCGCAGAAATTCCAAATCCCACCACCAGATGGATTACCATAAGCAGCCAGTTTATCTTTTTCACTTTCATCATTTACTCCTGTTCCAATTATCATCTGTTTTTCTTAATCCTGTTTTTTCTTATTCCTGTTTTTCTTATTCCTGTTTTCTCATTTCACCGAATCTGCGCCAAATACCTCAGTAATCTGCGCCTCCGTCATTTTATCAATCCCGGTCAGCGTCCCATTTTCATATCTTCCCTGTAAAAATATCCCGGAGTCCGTGTCGCGGTTAAAATACCAGTCATGGCGGCTGCCATTTGACGCAATCCTTCCGGCAAAGCCCTGCACGGGCTGACCTTCGTAGTAAAGCGCCCGTCGGCTCAAAACGTATGTGATTCCATATGGCGCATATTCCCTGTAGGGAACATCGGTGCCGGCATTCTCCGCGCCCATGGCATTCGCACTATGAAACCTGACTTCCACTTCACCGGCACTGGACTGTGCAGTCAGTGCAGACGGACCGCCCTGATGTGTCAGGCTCCCCTCACTCCTGCTGCCGTCTACTATAATCGTTCCCATGTCTACCGACAAATTATATTGATATTTTGCAGCTTCCTCCGTTGTCTCAAAGCGGATATTTCCAAGATCAACAGAGAGATTTACGTTACCCTGAATATTCCCGGAGACCGTAACCTCACCGGCGCTGCATTGCACATCCGCCGATCGACCGTCTTCGGCAGATACACGATAAACTGTCCGCTCTCGGCGTTGCGAAGCCTGAGAGCTCCATGCTCGGGGGTAAAAACGGTAAGCTTTCCATTGCTGACTTTGTAATCTGGCTTGATCCGTTCGTCAGCCCACACCATCTCTATGCCGTAATCCTCCGCCGTCAAAAATGACACCTCGGCCAGTTCTACGGATATGTCCGCACTGGTAAACGGCGCAATCCCCCATTCGACCTGCCTCTGCATGCTTCCGGCCGCATGTTCTTCCGCCGCCTGCACAGGCTGTGCGCTGATAGCCGCCGTAGAAATCAGAATCGCTCCCGACAGCAGAATCGTACTGGCCGCAGCCATCATTCCAAACATTTTTCCCTTCATCCTCCGTGTTCCTCCTTATGAAATACTCTATGCTCCTCATTCTGCTTCAAATAATGTGCATACGTACAACCAGGACCAGGTAGAATACACTCCCTCCCACAAGTACAAGATAATACAGTTTTGCCGCTATTCCAGAATCAGCGGTTACCATCTCGGCTCCATACTCCCAGCCCGACTCCCCTGGTTCTAAAGCGTCAAGTTCTATCACCGTCTCCTTTACAAAGCAGCCAATCAGGCTTATCGACGAGAGCAGACACACTGTAATTCCATAGGAAATCATAACAGCTGCAGGCATCTGCACCGCGATACGGCAATTCAGCGAAAGAAACATGACAGCCATCAACCCAAGCGGTACCAGCGCCTGCATTACAGACTTAACCCGTTTTCCAAAGAGTCCCTTCCGCACACTTACGCGAGGCAAAACCGGCTGTTCCTCCTGCATCTGACTCCAGGTGAGCAGTCTGCGTCCGATCTCCCTCTTTACCGTGTGCCATCGGGCCAGTTCCTCACCGGAGTAATGGATCCTCCGGCAGTTCAAACAGGATGGTAACTTCCTTCGCCCATGTTTTGCTGACCTCGCAGAATGGCTTCGAAGACTCCATCAGGAAACCAGCCTCCAGGAACACAATCACTGTCAAAAACTGCATTGCAGAAAACCATAATTCATCACGAACACCGTATACCACGAAACCGGACGCACCGGAAAACAATACAAAAAAGGCGTTCAGCAAAAAAGCCGTGAACGCCGCTGTCTTTCGGTTCCGTACCTTACCCTTTTTCACCACAAAATACTGGCAGATGAACTCCATCGCTATAACGGCCATCAGAAAAAAGAATACGGTTCCTTTTGTCGAATAAAAAAAGTGAATCAGAAAAGTATATCCAAACGCCAGCATCGGAACAATCCCTGACGCACACGCCAGACAATCACAGCTTCATTATAACGCTTTGAGTGAAAATATGCCTGTTATTTGATGACATTTTCGTCTATCATTGATGACATGGGGCCGATTCAAAAGCTCATCTCCTGTACATGCAGTACATACCCAGTATCGGTTCATCAAGAACTCCTGCTTTTCCATCTCATATTGAACGCTCGTTCGGCCGTATCTCCAGGCGGCACAGAGCATCTTCAAACTGCTCATTCACTGTAAAACAGTTTTTTCACCCAGGCTGTATTTGCTTCTATATTCAGCACTCCGCCACCACTGCCATGATTACAACAAATAGTTATTTTCCCGGTTCGCAATCTGCAGGGTAACTAATCGATCGGCTGCGTATCCGCTTGTAACCAGGGGCTCCATTTTACAAAGTTCTTCTGCTTCCTCACGGCGTACATCAATTTTTCCATACTCAATTCGTTTTCCCCCGTTCTCCTGCCCGTATTCCGTATGTTCATCTCTCCCGTGATTGTCCCCACTCTCATTCCGCCAGTACAGCGCCGCCAGCGGTATCAATTCCTGGGCATCGGTTCACCAGCTCTTCCTGAAGCGCCCTGGCTGATTCCTGCGACGTCTCTGCCCATGCGGTTTTATTGTCTCTGCTCATCAAATTGATTGTCAGATAATGGGCCTTTTTCTGCGTATTTCCAACTTTGACATAATATGTATTATCTTTTAAGTGAGCCTCTGTAAGCCGGTCAAGTTTCAGCACGCGGGGCATATTATTGTTGTAAAGGCAGATATAGTCCCTGGTCAGAATTCCATCCTTCTGTCCGGCCGCAAAGGATTTCAGCTTTCCAAGATGAATTAAAATCAGGCTGTCCGGCTCCATCGCCTGTCTGTCGAATTCCCTTACCTCCTGCTCGCTTAACCCCCCGGCTTTGGCAACGATGCGGATCCAGTCGTCTGCGCTTTTTCTCATGCCTTTTACTATGACATAGATAAGCGCTCCAAATCCAATGGCCAGCAAAAGGAAAAAGACAGAAATCCCAATACCAACCCCCAGCATATCCTCCTCTGCATCCCTGATGATTTCCTGTATCCTGTTGATGGACCAGACAAAACCGGCCAGACTGCCCGCCAGAAAAAGTCCTATAAAAAACAGGCTCAGGAACGCATTCGCTCCTTTCTGTGTCTTCTTATGGGCCATGAACACGGATCGTTCCGGATAATGCTTTTCCCTATATTCTTCATTCATATGTTTTAAATACAGTTCTCTGTTCTGAGCTTCCATTTACCATTTTCTCCTTCTGTTACACACTTTTTAGTTAGTTTGTTTTATCATACCAATGTTACGAAAACCTAATATGCAAAAAAGCCATATCCCATTTTTACATTGTAAATCCCGAAACAGGACAATGTGTCAGGAAGATTTCCGTCTGCATCCGCAAAATTCCAGCCCGGATACCAGCTGAGGAAGTCCTCCGGAAGCCCCTCCTTCTCCGTCTCCGGCAGATACAAACGGTATTCCGTGCCCTCCTCAAGACCATACGGATCGGATGCTATGTGAAGAATACCATCTTCAATCCATTCCTCTCCGGATTCTTTTTCTGTTGTGATTTCAGAAAGCGTCATAGAATATGTATTGCTGTCTATCTGCATGACGGTATCGAATCGTCCGCTGAAATTGCATATATATTCCTTTCCGTGAGGGAACGCCTCGCCCCTGTCCCCCATATCAGAATCACAATATTCACCGCTAAACGAGCCATCCTGATTCAGTGTAATGACGGTATACCATGCGCCTGCCCCGCTGCTAAACCGAAAGTCCAGGGGAAATGCGGCCGGAAGCTCCAATTCTTTCTGCGCAGCGCTCTCCGTCTCCGAGCTGCCGGTGCCTGCCGCTTCCTCGCATGAGATGGAGGCCAAAGGCATTTCCTCTTCTGTCACTTTTTCTGTAGAAGTAATACTTTCTACAGCAGCCTCTGTTGGTACTTCTTTGCTCCTGCAGCCACTTAGACACACCAGGCTGCCTGCAACGCCAATCAATATTAATCTTGTTTTGATTCTCATCAATTCTGTCTCCTTCTTTCGCAAACGATAATCTACATATTCTTTCGTTTAAGTCAACATCCAGATTCCCACGGCGCCTGCCAGCAAAACAATTCCTATCCCCAGGAAAACAGGGCCTACCAACCGTTCTGCGGCGCTCCTATGGTCCGCAAACCGAAATTCCTCCGGTTTCTCAGGATTATAAAAAATCGTATACACTTCATCCAAGGGATAGGGACTCGGTTCACCATTGCCGCAGACCACCTGTTTTTGCTCCCCTCCTGCACAATACTCCAAAACAGGCTGATAAGCATAGATAGGAAAGTCACCGGGCCGTTCCAGACGCACGGGACTCTTTCTATTATCAATCACCTTCGCGGTAGTCATTACCGTGCATACCTTCTCTTTTTTACGTGTCTGCCACATATACCCGATGCCTAAGAGAGAAAATATCGTTCCACCAGTAAAAGCAGTAAAACCGCACGCTATCCGATCTGAAATCAGAGGAAAAAACGGAAAAACCATAAAAGGAGCTACAAAAAGCACTTGCCCTATCTTTATCTTTCCCTCCCGCATTCTTTTGGGAAAACTGATGATCCAGGCGGCTAAGACAAGGAAAAACATGAGAAACCAAAGAAGCGCCGGAATCGCGTCTTTGAGCCATTTGGGATCTTTTCCATAAGCAAGCCCCATCCCTGTCATATAGGCGGCCCCCATGATTAAATCAAAGAAAACCGCTTTCCACATCAATTTTTTCCTGTATACGGCAATTCTCTCATTTTTAATCTGGTATTCGTTCCATGCCGCCTCCCCTATGGATTCCCGCCACTGCCGTTCAATCTCCATTTTTCTCTGGCTGCTTCTTATCACTCTTTTATCCTGTCCATAGCCCAATACATACTCCATGCCAATGAGAACAATCAGGCAGATTAATATGTTAAGTGAATTGATAGCCTCCTTCGCCACCCCAAAGACATAGGCTACCAGGAAAAGCCATACGATAAAGATTCCAATTGTCCGCCAATATCTTCCCAAATATCGTTTATTCATCTGCAGTTGTCCCTTGGTTTTCCTCTCATTTATTGATACATAGAAAGTATCTTTTTGACCTTTTCTTTTAGAATCTCCCTTGCCTGGGCAGGTTCTATTATTTCCACATATTCGCCAAAGGAAAGCAGATAAAGGAACGTCCACTCATTGAGC
>OJKJ01000817.1_pt1 | contig 14133 bp, 20 predicted proteins | sample 1596491 | NCBI WGS metagenome assembly OJKJ01 (sample SAMEA4350160, study PRJEB24818) | metagenome | biome: human; feature: gut; material: faeces | place: Denmark | collected 2013-09 | reverse complement strand
CGGTGCAGTATTCCACATCAAAATTAGGTTGGATCCGCGGTGGGTTCCTGCCGTATGACTCGGAAGTGGTGTTCGATGGGGATGCCCGGTTCCGTCAGATTGCGGAGAGTGTGGACCAGGTGGGCAGCAGGACGGCCTGGTATGAGCATGTGACGGAGCTGCGCCAGACAAACCGGATAGAGGTTAAATTTATGCTTGCATCGTCATTTTCCAGTGTTTTGGTACAGCCCTTGGGCGGCCTGCCGTATTTTGTGGACCTCTGGGGAGAGACGGAAGGCGGGAAGACTGTGGCTCTAATGGTTGCGGCATCCGTCCGGGCAAATCCGGATGAAAGCGCTTATAACAAGGACTATACAGGGACAGAGGTAGGATGGGAAGCTACAAGCGACCTTCTGAACCATCTGCCGTTGATCCTCGACGATACCAGCAAAAAGAACCGGAAAATCGAAGATAACTTCGAGGGATTGGTCTATGACTTGTGTTCCGGTAAGGGAAAGTCCCGCTCGAACAAAGAACTGGGACTGAACCGGGAGAGCCACTGGAAGAACTGTATTCTGACAAACGGGGAGCGGCCGCTTAGTTCTTATGTGACCCAGGGAGGAGCTATTAACCGTATTCTCGAAATAGAGTGTGGACAGCGCGTTTTCGCAGAACCAGGCCAGACGGCGGAGCTTGTAAAGCGCAACTATGGTCATGCAGGCCGTGAATTTATAGATATGCTGAAAGAGGTAGGATGGGAGAAGATCCGGGAGATCCAACAAGGATTCCTGCGGCAGCTGGCCGATGATGAGAAGATGCAGAAGCAGAGCCTGTCCCTGTCCATCATTCTGACGGCCGACAAGCTGGCTGCGGATTATCTGTTTAAGGATGGCCGGTATATCAGTCTGGATGAGGCCAGGGAGGTCCTGGTGGATCGTGACGAGCTTTCCGACAATGAGCGGTGCTATCAGTTTATCCTGGATAAGGTGGCCATGAACCCGGCGCGGTTCAATCAGGACAACGAAAATCTGGAGAAGTGGGGTGTGATTGAAAATGGCTATGCCATCATTTACACAACAGCCTTTACGACTCTGTGCCGGGACGGCGGGTTCTCTAGGGCGTCGTTCCTGTCCTGGGCGGCCAGAAAGGGACTTTTGCAGACGGAGGCCAGCGGGAAAAAGCTGGACAAGGTGAAAAGTTTCAATGGGAACAAGGTGCGCTGCGTCTTCCTGAAGCTGAACGATGATACCGATCGGGACGGATTTATCAAAACGGATGGCGGAGAACAGGAGACGTTACCCTTTACATAAACAGAGTAACCCATCAGTGGGTTACCGCAAAAAGTGAGTGTTTACAAGGGTTGGAAGGTGTTTTTGGTAGGAGTAACCTAAGTAACCCACAAAAACACATGCCTATATAGGAAAAAATATTTTACACACTTTGGAATAAAAAAATGCCTCGCGCGTAAGGAACATGAAAAAAATGGGTTACATGGGTTACCGCAGCCGGAAAGCCTTGTTGTATAAGGGTTTGAGCGGTAACCTATCCAGTCTGAAAAAAGGGTTACAGTAACCCGAAAAAAGGTTACTCGGAGGAATTGTCAGGTATTTCAGGAGGGATATGAGGAGAATGACGGACGAGCAGGTAAAAAATGGATTTAATGAAGTCTATAACCGATTCTGGCTGAAAAATAAGAACCATATACCGGAGCGGGATTCAGAGGAATGGGATCGTATCCATGCGGAGGTCAACGCTCTGCGGGGAAAATATCCGTTTTTGGCTGATACAGTCATCCGGATGGAGGTTGAGCTGGACGAGCGGATGAGAGAAGAAGAAAAGATGATAGAAAATTCATTTTCCTTCATGATGGCAGCTGGCGAGGGACTGAAAAAAGGAACACAGAAAAACTTTGTTTGTCCGATTTGCGGAGGAAAAGCGCATGCCAGCATGGCGGCCAGCAATGGCCATATACATGCATCATGTGAAAAATGCGGAAGAAGGGTAATTCAGTAAGGAGGAGAAAATGAAAGTAAGAATATCAATGCCGGGACTGTATACGGCAATGGAAATGGATGAGGAGAAAGCGTTCAGAGCTTTTCGAAAGCTGAATGAAGTATTGCTGAGTCATGGAGGGGGCCAGAATGACAAAAAAGCAGAGGTCAAGGTGGAGAAGCCGGAGATTTCAGTATCCTATGGAAATCAGGAGTCAATACGGGAGGTTCCTGAACTGGAAAAGAATATGATAGTGGACGTCGAATATCCGGAACCAACCCATCAAAAGTACCGTGGATTTATGTATATGCGTTGCCCGGAATGCGGAGAGATAAAGGGGTTTAACATGAAAAATGAGTCGGACTATTTTCACTGTAGTAACTGTGGAAAGAGAATCATACTTGAAAAGCCATTAGTTCCTCTCTTTGTGCGGTGTGAGTGCGGCCGGCAGTTCCGGTACTTGACCAACCTGACGGAAATGGCCTTTGACATCCCCTGCCTGGAGTGTGGTGCGCCGGTGGCCGTGCAATGGAATGACAAGAAGGAAGTTTACGAAACAATCTGACAAGGAGGAAACTATGGGTGAGCTACAGTGGTATGAGCATGATATATCATTGCAAGAGGCAATGAACTGTATTGATGAGAACCTCCGTGCGTCGGTTCGAAACTTTGTTGCAATCGGATTCTATCTGAAGGAAATCCGGAACCGGAAGCTTTACCAGGAGGACGGCTGCCAGAACTTTGAAGATTTCGTCCGGAAGCATTATGACCGTGATAAAGGCTGGGCCAGTCGATGTATTAAAGTTAATGACCAGTTGAGTAAAGATGGAAACAGCCCTGTCCTGGCTGATGAGTATAGGGAATATAAGGTCTCTCAGCTGGTGGAACTTGCCTACCTGACAGAGGAACAGCGGATCCAGGCTAATCCGGAAATGACGGTAAAAGAGATACAGGCAATCCGGCGGCCAGAAGTTGAGCCGGAAGAAATGACACTGCAGAAGGAGTCCTTTGGAAAACAGGAAGAGAAAGTTGCGATATCACAACCGCAGGGCCAGAGCAGGGAAGACCATGTTCACGAGCAGTATCGTCTGCAGGAGCGGTATCTATATCCCTTTGCAAAATGGCTGATAAAAAATCACAAAGAATGGTTCCTGGAAAGTTTTCAAAATCGTGTGGAGATGGTGGAGCAATCAGAGCGGGAGCTGAAAAAATATCTGGGCGCATCGAGAAAGGGGGACAGGGCTTATGGTTTTCCCGTGACCAGTCTTACGAAAGTGTATGCCAGACTATATGATGACCGGATTGAACTGACACAGTTTGAAGGTAATGAGATGACAGAGGTTGGAACGAGCAAATGGTTTTATTTGTCGGCCGCGGTGCAGGCAATGTGGAACGAGGTTGCCCTGGAAGAAGCTCAGACCCTTCGGAAAAGGACTGAAACTGAGCCGGAAACTGCTGATCCGGAACCGGAAGCAGATGAAATCGAGGTGGATACCAACACCTGTCCCCCAGGCAATGGCAGCTGCCGGCGCCAGGAATGGGGCACCAGCCCGGAACAGCAGAAGGCAGGCCATAAGGAATGTGTGAAGTGCTGGGCTGATTGGAAAAATAGGCAGAAAGTCCTGAACGCTGCGAAAGTGCAGCGGGAGGAGATTCCACTGCCCAATGAGAACTGGAACCTTGGCGATCTGCCGCAGGTGAAAGAGAAGTATCTGAAACAGCTTGCCGAAAAGCTGGTGGAAAAAATGGGAAACCGGCTTATAAGGGAAGAAATAAGCGGCATTCCGTCCGACAAATCAATTAAAAAAAGTGTGCAAACACTGGATGAACAAGAAGGCGATGGCATTGGACTTGAAGACTGTGTTAAAGCGTTTGCATGCGCAGAGATAGTAGAGTTCTCCCGAGAGGATGAGGATTTAGGTATATGCAGCTATAACAGATTGGCAAATAAGGTGCGGAAGACGTTGGAGGGATGGGAGGCGCAGAATGAAACTGTTATCGATGCGGAATACACGGAGGTCGAGGAACCGGAGGCGGTCCAGAGCGAGGAGGACTCACTGACCGACTTACAGATTGCCCGGGAGGAACTGGAGAGGGCACAGAGGTTGTTAGACAAATGCTTGCTGGACTTGCCGGACGAAAGCAACATCAATATCCGCAGGCTGAAAACAAAAGTTGACGCCCTGGCCGGCTATGTGCGCGAACTGGATGACATCAAAAACCCGCCGCCGAAACCCGTTCAGCCAGAGCTGCCGCTGTTAAAAAACAATGACCAGCGAGCTTCCTTTGTGGATGACTATGAAACATGGCCACTGTGGATTGAGACGGTCCAAACCGGTGAGAGATATTATCGGTACGACCTGGAGGACGGTGCCAGCATGGTGGTTAAGGTATATCATGCCAGGCTGTTTGATTACACGGCTTATGGCACGGCTTATGAGGAACGTTTCAGCGAAGGATGGGGAAAGCAGGAGTATTATCTGCTGAGACCGGGGAAGTTCTTTAAGGATTGCGAGACAAACCGGTCATCGCTGATTGACAAGCTGAAGGAGATTCAGAAGAAGGAGAAACAGAAGCAGGATGAATAAGCGAAACGGTGAAGGCTATCCAGATCCTACCGCGGCTCAGGCCATCCACGAGGCAGACCGTCCGCCGGAGCTGATAGAGACAACCATCCGGAGGATGAAGACAGTGGCCAGATGGCACGGCCTGGAGGTGACCGGACGGATATGGCTGCGGGATCCGAAAACTAGGAGGGAATACCGGTGAAGAGAATAAAAATATATCCTTGCCCCAATGTGGAGCTTCGCCTTCACGTATCGGAACAGATGGAACAGGATTATAAAGAGTGCGCAGCTAAGGCGGAGAGTCCAGGAGATGGAAAAGACTGTAACACCTGTAGCTGGAGAGAAGTAGAACTTGAAAATACGTGCCTGTGTGAGTGGCCGGTTGTGTGCGAAAAATTGATAGGAGGATGAGGAAGGGAAAACAGATGGAACGGTTAACAGCGGAACGACGCAACGGGATTAAAAGCGGATACTGGTCGCCGGCCAAGAAGGAGGAGCTGGTGCAGCGGCTTGGGGCCTATGAGGACACTGGCCTGACACCGGAGGAGATAGAAGAATTACAGGAGAGGGAAAAGCCAAAAAGTCTTACTGCACGGTTCAATCCGGACAGTGTGGAATGTGAAAACTGCGGAAACGATATTGATATGCTTGGGAATGAAGAATACAGGTTTTGTCCATACTGCGGACAGCGATTAAGTCGTTGAAATGAAAATTTAGTGGAGGATAGATATGGAACATGAGTTGAAAATATATCCGAAATATTTTGAAGATGTGATTTTGGGGAAAAAGACATTTGAGATCAGAAAAAACGATCGGAAATACTGTGTCGGTGATGTGCTGCTCCTGAAGGAGTGGGACAATATAAAATATTCCGGACAAGAAGCAAAAGCAGAAGTGATCTATTTACTAGATGACAGATTCATCGGGATTCAGCCGGGATACGTTGTTATGGGGATTGAACTGGTAACTGAGGATTTTAAGGAGGACTAAAACCATGTATGAAGTAATCAGAAAAAGAAAAATACTGCCTGGTGGCATTGAAATCAGCACCTATACAAGAGATATAGTTAACTGTAATATTCTCGAAGTAGAAGCAGGAACTACCGGATATTGTGGTGGCGACACAGGCCACGGCGGACGTACCTATTTTCGCATTAACAATAAAGGCTGCACCGATATGGAGGTTCACGTGACGCGAGATAGTTTGGAGGATTGTATTGGCTTTGAAGTATTCTTTGGAGGGGATTCTGAACTTGAAACCACTATTCGGGCTTTGAAGTTTATCACTAAGGTACTGGAGGAAGAAGCCAAGAAGGTATTTAATTGAAGATTTAGAGGAGGCGTGAAATGCAATTGATTGATGCTGAACAGATAAATTTTAACGATGCTTTTATAGGGCAATCCGATTTTGCGAGGGATACACGAGAGGCAGCGGAAAGGTTGGTTAAGATGCAAGCAGTTATTAATCCAGCGCAGATACTTATTAATCAATGTAAAGGCTGTATACATGACGATCCGGAAGCTGACGAGGAGTGCATGCACTGTATGAGAGCATATTCAGATTGTTATTATAAACCATAAATTGACATTTAGAGGAGGAAAGAGGGAGGGGATAAAATGACAAGGAGGTATCTGACGAAACGTTATGTAAATTATGAAGACGACCGGGTATATGCAATTTTTTACAAGGCGACGCACACGATTTATTATAATCTGCTTTGTAATCCAAAATCCCGAGTAATAGTCTTTAAACTGCGATAGGAGGGATTGCAACGAGCAAATCAGATTACATAAGAGTGGCAGAGCGGCGGCGCCGACGGGCATCCGTCCAGGACTACATCCTGAAGGGACCTCGGCCGGAGACCTGGTCGGCGGTGATGCCGGCATATTGTTACACGGTGCTATGTCCGGTTCCCGGGCTGCGGGACAACACTGGTGGACAGATAGGAGGCGATGACAATCAAAAATAAGAGCAAAACAGAGCTGGCCTTAATGGGAGCTATTTTCCCAGAGGATGTTGATAAGTGCAGACAACGGGTTAAGATAGGAGATGCGTTTAATGTGGCTGACAACTCCTGGAAATGCGAGAAGGGCAATGGAGTAAGGCCGATAATGTGTGGCCGTGTGATAGCAAAATATCCCCACTTTGTTATACTTGATTGTGGGACATCCATTACATACGTGCAGATTATCCAATACCGGCGCAAGCGCGGCCGAAATAAATTTGTGGATTAAAGGAGGTGGCGCCAGTGGGGATTATGATCTGGATGAGGGCGGCAGTGATATTGTATAACGCTATTATGGCCTGGCGTTTCTGCGAGAAACAAAATGTGTGTTGGGTTATATATTACTGCACATGGGCAACTATAATGGCTTTAATATGATGGAGGTGAATCCATTGGACAAAGTTGTACTCGTCCATTATTGCGAGATGAAAGAGGAAATCAAGGATATTAGGAGAAGAATAAGGGAGTTGGATAAGTATCTGGAGAATCCGCCTATCGTATCAGATACAGTGAAGGGAACTCGGAGGGATGGAACCTTTGGCCCAATTAAGATTACTGGAATCCCGGATCCGCAGTATCGTCGGAAACAAGTACTGCTGGAGCGATACAGAATGAAGCTAAAATTAAAGGAGGCGGAGCTTCTGGAGCTTATGTGCCAGGCCGAGGAATATGTGGATACTGTTGAAAAACCAGAAATGAGAATGATTCTTCGGCTTAGCATTATTGACGGAATGACGAATATAAAGGTTGCGGAGTGCATGAATCATGTATTCCCAAAGAGAAAAATCAAGTATACAGATGAGAACATCAAAAAAAGAATTCAACGATTTTTTGAAAATGTCCCCCAATGTCCCCTTGAAACCTGCTAATATGATACTATGCAGTAAACAGGTAGGTAGCCTGCTTGATGCAATGCATCCTCCCCCATACGGTCGCCAGTGTGTAACAGCCTGGTGGCCGATTAGAAGCCGACGTTCTTACTGCTTTCTTCATGGCTTCACAAATCGGATAGAAAGCAGCGTTTAGGTGACACGAAAGGGTCCTTGGTTGGTGTCATACCAGTTGGCTGCTGTGCGGCCCGAAAGATACTCGTCAGCCAGACACGCAGAGCTGGTGCATACCGGGGAAGACCCGGTAATGTCGGAACGTAGCTTAATTGGTAAAGCACGCAGCCAGGAATGGCAGCGGATCCCGGTTCGAGGCCGGCCGTTCCGATTGGTATCTGGTTTATCCTCCCAAAGACAGTTTCCAGATACGGATTAGGCACTTGGCTTATGGCTGAGTGCTTTTTCTATTCCTTTTTGGTATTTGATTTAATCGAACAAATGTTCTATACTGATTATACAAAACAGGCAACAATAATATGGGAAGAATTTCCAACAAGGATGTGGTATAATGTAAAAAAATGTCGATTGGGAGGGCGCTATGCAGAGGACTATATATGCATACGATATAAGTATTAATCCACAAAGAGGGAAAAATACAAAGGTGTTGGAAAACTATGAAAAAGATTTTATGATTGTGTTACAGCGACTTTGCCGTCGAAAAAAGCAAAATAAAATAATAAAATATGAAAAAGATAGAAAAATTTTATATCTTGATTCAATATCACATAATGAAAGCTCACATACAATTAAAATGAAGTTTATTTCTGCCAAATATGGTGTGGTTAGAAATGTGATGAATACTATAACGTGTATTGAGCGCGGGCGATTAAAACAAAAACCAGATGGAGATTTAGAAAAGAATCATTTGATAATTAAATTTGAAGAAAATAATCAGGCCGTTATGTTATACGAATATAATAAAGACGGGATAGGGTTTCCAAAACTTATCGATTATATAAATGAGAAAATAAAAGAGATACACGAGAAGAAAAAAGACTTTATTTATTATCATCTGACATATAAATCCATTGTCTCTAGGGATTTTCTGAAATCATTAGAAAAGTTGAAAAGAGTAAAAGCAGTTACTCTTACAATAGATCAGAATGAAATCGGAGTTTCTGAAACAAAGAGCTTTGCAGGGAGGAATGATATTTCTGAAGATATAGATATTGTATTAAAACCAGCGGCAAGAGGGCTAGCTATTAGAGGAAATACTGTTAAAGAATTTTATAAAATGTATAATGATAAAAGTATGCCTATAAAAAGAATAACAGTAAAAGGGGATCGGGACACAAAAGATCCTTTAACTTTCGATACCGAAAAGATGAAAGAAAAATATCCAATAGATGTAATAGAAGAATCGACAGGTGAGGTAAATACAGAAGACCTTTTTAATGAAATGGGGAAGCTGTGTCAGTATTTTTAAGGAGAATCTATATGCATAATCTGTATGAAATTATAGATCCTATAAAAGATTTTTATAGCATGCGACATAAGCAACAGACGGAAATTGTGGCGTATATTTTATTGCCTATTATTGTAGGGATTATATTTTTGATTTTCGATAATATATTTTATACGAGAAGAATGTTTTGCTTGGACGATTTTGTCTTAGATTTATTAAATCAATTAATTACCATGCTCGTTCTGTTTATAAGTTTTAGCATGGCATATTTGTCTATGATAATCACTAGTAGTAGTAAAAATATTGAAAATCTTAAAGGCACATTTTCTAAAAAGTATGTTTTAAAAAAAACCAAAGATTATTGTAGTTTGTATCAAGTTATTGTATGTGAAATTACATATATGTTGGTTTTTGATATAATATTTTTGCTCATGATTTTTTTTGAAAAATTTTACATATATTTAGCAAGCGATGGAAGTATTAAACTAATAATTTCAATTAATATTACATTATTAGTTCATGTATTATTAGTAATGCTAGTATCAGTTAAAGACATATATTATTCATTTTGGCGTTCAGTTTAGTGTGAACTGGCCACCCACCCGTGGCTCTTTTTCCGTATTTAAGGCCAATCTATTCCTTCTTGAAAAATAGAATCGGTATCGTTTCTTTATATTGTTATACGTATAGTATGTATTAAAACGTTGACAATACGTGCTGTACGTGCTATAATATAATCAGAAGGAGGAAAGAGATGAGATTCAGAGAAGTAGAGAAAATGATTTTACAAGATGGCTGGTATGAAGTAAAACAAGTTGGCTCTCATCATCAATACAAACATCCAACAAAGACCGGAAAGGTTACGATACCAGAACATAGAGGGAAGGATATAAATTCCACAGTTGTAAAATCGATACTTAAGCAGGCGGGGCTGTAAAGCCCCAATTGCCTGTATGTAAAACAGGAGGTGATAGAGTGAAATTAGTTTATCCAGCGGTATTTACTCCGTATGAAGATGAAAGCGGCGGTTATGTGGTGGAATTCCCAGATCTGCCTGGTTGTGTAACTGGTGGTGATAATATGGCTGAAGCGATCTTTATGGCAGAAGATGCCGCCAGTGGCTGGGTGCTTACAGAACTGGAAGATGGACAGCAGGCTCCTAAGGCTTCCGAATTTTCGGCTGTACCCGTGGAACCTGGTCAGTTTGTAAATATGGTTGCGCTTGATATGGATGCATATGCTGCGAAATACGGAAAAAAGGCAGTCAAGAAGACGCTGACCATTCCAGCATGGCTTAACACTTATGCAGAAGAACACAATATCAGCTGCTCAGCTGTTTTGCAGGAAACACTCAGTAAGATGGCACAGTCATCAATATAAAATAAAGAATCTCATTTCAGCGCTCAGTTATCTGGGCGCTTTCCTTATGTTTTTAAGTGTCAGGTTGTTTTTCCGTGGGGCATCCCACCAATGGCAGGTGGACAGGGTAGTGCCCTGGGTTCCGGTTCGACTCCGGGTGCTGCTGCTTTCTTCTCGTATGTATCTTCCTTGAGACTAGCACCTTATTTGGGTGCTTTTCTTTTGTCGGATTATGGTGTATGATGGAAGAAAATGGAGGAGGATATATTTATGGGAATGATCAGAATTTATACAGACGATAGTATGGACCTGACAGAAGTCTCATATAAAGAATTTTGTGAAGATAATGCATTAAAAGAAGTGACGGAGTGCCCAAATTGTCATACATCCGTATATTTTGACTTGATGTGTGACGCAGAGGGGGAAACAGGTACGCATTGTACGATTTTACAATGTCCCAAATGCCGAGAAATTATCATGAAAAGATGGGATGAATCCGATGAAGATGGTGAATATAATACAATCGTAGGAATATATCCGCAAACAGTAAAGGAGAGGAAGTTCGATAATATAGCGGCTAAAATATCATCGTCCTTTATACTCGTATATAATCAAGCAAATGCGGCAGAAAGCTATAATCTTGGCGAAATTGCCGGAATGGGATATAGAAAAGCGATGGAATATCTTATAAAAGATTACGCTATAAATAGATTTCCAGAGGATAAAGAGATAATAATAAAAAAAGCGTTATCAAAGTGTATTGATGAATATGTAACGGAACCTAAAATAAAGGCAATGGCAAAAGGAGCCGTATGGATCGGAAATGACGAAACGCATTATGTGAGAAAATGGATCGATAAAGATATATCGGACATGAAAAGGCTAATTGATTTGACTTTGTATTGGATGAATTTTGAGAGGATGACAGAAGAATATAAGGAAAAGATGAAATTGTAATTTGATGGATAAATAAGTAGTTTCGATTACTTCGCATTCTATACAAAAATACGGCGAAAGGTATATATCTAGTGATATATATATACTCCTTTTTGATGAGTACCTGCCACGGGATAGGTGCTTTTGGATTTTGGAGCATAATTAAAGAACATCTTGATATATTTTACAAGAGCCACCCACCCGTGGCTCTTTTTCTATACCCAAAAACAAACACGATTGAGAGGTGGTGAGGCTTGGCAAGAGCGCCAGATGCCAGAGCAGAGCAGGCAAAAGAACTGTTCTTGTCGGGCAAAAAACTAATCGAGATTTCCGAAGCCCTGGGAGTTCCGGAAGGGACGGTCAGGAGCTGGAAGAATAGATATGGCTGGGAAAGCAACGCAAATGCAACGTTGCAAAAGCCAAAACGCAACGTTGCGAAACGAAAAGGCGGACAGCCCGGCAACAAGAATGCCATCGGGAACCGGGGCGGCGCCGCACCAGAGAATAATAAGAATGCAGTTACAACGGGAGAGTTTGAAACTCTCCTTTTTGATTGCCTGGAACCGGATGAACTGCAATTGGTTGCCGCAGTACCAACGGACAAGGAACGACTCCTCCTGCAGGAGATCCAGTTGCTGACCGTTCGAGAACGTCGGATGATGAAGCGGATAGAGAATCTGAAGGATGCAGAGTTTACCACTGTCAAAAAGAAAAAGGGAACCGAAAAGGATAAGCGGACTGATTTAGCTGAGGAACACGGAGCTTTGGGGCAAATACAGGCTATTGAGGATGCCCTGACACGGGTTCAGGCCAGGAAGCAGAAGGCAATTGACTCCCTGCACCGGTTTGGCTTTGATGATGCGCGTCTGGAAATCGAACTGATGAAGACGGAACTGGCTGCATTGAAGCTTGGCGGCCAGGAGACGGAGCTGGAGGATGATGGATTCCTGGGTGCGTTGAACGCAGAGGCTGGCGAACTGTGGGGTGACGTGGATGACAGCTAAAGACCGTATTGAAGGATTGAAGGAAAAGCTGAACCTGATGAAGGGGAATCGGAATATCCTGTCAAAGGTACAGGTATTTAAGTTCCGGCCTTTCTCCAGGAAACAGAAGCAGGTGCTTACATGGTGGCTGCCTAACAGTCCAGTTAAAGATTATGATGGAATCATCGCCGATGGAGCTATCCGTTCTGGAAAGACAGTCTGCATGTCATTATCATTCGTGTTCTGGGCGATGGATAGGTTCAGCGGCCAGAACTTCGCCATGTGCGGTAAGACCATTGGCAGCTTCAGGAGAAATGTCCTGTTTTGGCTGAAGTTGATGCTTCGGAGCCGTAGATACCACGTGCAGGACCATCGAGCTGACAATATGGTAGAAATCAGCCGGGGACCGACTACCAATCACTTCTACATCTTCGGCGGCAAGGATGAACGCAGCCAGGACCTGATTCAGGGAATCACGCTGGCCGGCGTTTTTTTCGATGAGGTTGCCCTGATGCCAGAAAGCTTTGTCAACCAGGCGACTGGCCGATGTTCGGTGGATGGCTCAAAGTTTTGGTTTAACTGTAATCCGGATGGCCCCTATCACTGGTTCAAGCTTAATTGGCTGGATAAAGCGAAGGAGAAACGGCTTCTTATCCTGCATTTTACGATGGAGGATAATTTAAGCCTGTCGGAGCGCATCAAAGAGAGATACCGGAGCATGTATACCGGTGTCTTTTTTAAACGTTATATATTGGGGCTGTGGGCGATGGCGGAAGGCATCATCTATGATATGTTTGACCCGGCCAGAAATACGGTGGATACCGAAGCCCTGGAGGCAGCCTATCAGGAAAAAACGGACGGAGACTTTTGGACAGACGAGCGGTATGTGAGCTGCGACTACGGCACCCAGAACCCCACGGCCTTCCTGCTGTGGAATAAGGGCGCCGACAAGAAATGGTATTGCCGTCGGGAGTATTACTATTCCGGTCGAGATAAGGGCCGGCAAAAGACAGACAAGGAATTTTCAGACGACCTGACAGCCTGGCTCGATGGCGCCACAATCAAGTCGGTCATTTTGGATCCGGCGGCAGCCAGCTTCAAGGCCCAGCTGGAGAAGGACGGCTATAAAGTAAAAAAGGCAAAAAATGATGTCTTAGACGGAATCCGGTTTGTGGCTACGCTGCTGCTTCAGGGTTCCATTTTTATTGACTCCTCCTGCGTCAACCTGATTAAGGAGTTTGCTTCCTACATCTGGGATGCGAAAGCCGGGGAGCGCGGAGAGGATAAACCAGTAAAGGAACACGACCATGCGCTGGATGCACTGCGTTATTTCTGCATGACTGTTATCAAGATGCGGGTCGGCATGAGGATTATGAGATGAGGTGAAGTAAAATGGAATTAGATACGATGAAAAATCTAATCAAGAAATATATGCCAGGGCATAGTCGTTTTCTTGTGCGGGTGGAGACAGCAGATCGGTACTACCGGAACAAGACAGATATCCTGCTGAAACCGCCAAAAGAAAAGAATCAGGAAGAAAACCCATTGCGAAATGCGGACAACAGAATCCCGTTTAACTTCCACGGACTCTTAGTTAATCAGAAAGCCTCCTACATGTTTACGGCGCCGCCCTTGTTTGACTTGGGAACTAAGCAGGCAAACAAGGAACTGACAGCATTTTTAGGTGATAAGTATGCCAAAACATGTAAGGATCTGTGCGCGGATGCTTCCAATGCATCCATTGGTTGGTTGCACCTCTGGAAAGATAAGACGTCTGTCAGTATAAATAAGCAGTGGTTCCAACAGGGGAAATTGTCCCCGGGGGGAGCAAGGACCTGGAGGAAGAACCGAAGGGCGGGCTTTGGTGGTCTGGCCCTTATTCACATCTCCGAGCCCACGAGACCGGCCGAAATCTCGTATGCCGTCTTCTTCTTGAAAAAAAAAAAAAAAAAAAAAACGACAATACACTCCTGACACACGTCGACAGACGATATTTCAGAACACTAACAAAAAGCAGCA
>OJKJ01000812.1_pt1 | contig 14186 bp, 23 predicted proteins | sample 1596491 | NCBI WGS metagenome assembly OJKJ01 (sample SAMEA4350160, study PRJEB24818) | metagenome | biome: human; feature: gut; material: faeces | place: Denmark | collected 2013-09 | reverse complement strand
GGATTTACATATTTGTATGATATTATTTATCATTCGGATGCGTGTGAAGTGATATGTTATCGCCCGGAATGTGTTCCGGAATTGAGACAGAAGATATTGGATAATGCGGTTACGGTGGCTAAGATTCAAGCACAGACTTTTTCAGATATGCAGGCGCTTATGGTAAGAAATCTTTATAAGAATTGGGAAGAGGATCCTATCGGGCATCCTTACAGTATGAGTAATCCAAATGACTACAGGCGTAACTATAATGGCGGGCTATGGAATCTGAATAAAGAGCATAAAAAACAGGCGGATTGGTATCCGGGGGCAGATCCGACATTATGGACGGAAATCGTAGAGGGACACGCGGGGACCGTGGATGATCCGATCCCCGTACCTGACAGCGTAACTACGTCTGGATTCGATTATGTTTATGGAAAGTATTACTCCGAAGGCGGGGCGGTGTATTTGTGCCAGAGGCAAGGCATTCAGAACCCAGAATCTATGTACGGTCAGACAGAAAAACTGTATTTTGCACCGTCTGCCCTGGTGGGGCAGTACTTCGTACAGATAATTTAAGGTAGGTGATCATATGGAAATTAGAGCAGGACCGTAACGGAATTTTTTAAAAATAATAACATGGAGGTATAGACCCTTGTACATAAGCATTGGGACGATCATAACGCTGGGAAGCCTGATAGGCGCAATAGGAGTTATATGCGGCGCGCTGATCGCGGCATATAAATTTTTTAAAAAGCCAGCAGAGCTGGAACAGCGAATAGAAAAAGCAGAAAAGACACATGAGGAGGATATCCGCAAGATAAACGAGGAGCAGTGCCTTGTAACATACGGACTCCTTGCGTGTCTAAAAGGACTAAAAGAGCAGGGCTGCAATGGTCCTGTGACGGACGCTATTAACAAGATCGAGAAGCACCTGAACAAACAGGCGCATGATATGGAGGAATAACTATGAGTATGGAAGTTTTGATGCAGTATGTAACGTTGGCTTTGATCGTCATCGGCGCCCTGGCTTTCCTGGTGAGTGTGATCACGCAGGTTATTAAGGAGATGCCCTGGCTCAGTAAGATCCAGACCAATGCTGTGGCGCTGGTAATATCATTGATCCTCTGCCCGCTGGCGATGGTGATATTGTGTATCTGGCTCGATATTACCATTGTATGGTATTACATCGTGGCGGCAGTGATCGCCGCTTTTATTGTGTATCTCGTGGCGACCGGAGGATGGGAAAAGGTGTCAGAGATGTGGAGCAGGACGAAATACAAGAATAAAACAGAGTAGATCAGAGGGGCGAGTGATCGCCATCTTGTTGCGATGTCGCAACGGAAAGGAGATAAGCATGTTAAAAGAAAACGTAGAAGGAACATACGAAATCGAAGGAACTGAGATGGATATGGGCGTAGAGCCGACGGAAGAAGAGATCGCTGCAGCAGAATCGGAAGAAGAAAAGAAGGAGTGATAACATATGGGAGTATATAATGTACACGGCGGTCATAACAGTATCGTACCTGGAGCATCATATTACCTCAATGAGGTAACCGAGGACAGGAAAGTGAAAAACAAAGTGATTTCTCTGCTGAAATCTCTCGGCAATACAGTATATGACTGTACTGACGATACGGGAAGCACGCAGGGTCAGAACCTTGCGAATATCGTAGCAAAGTGCAATGCACACAGCGTAGACCTTGACATTAGTATCCATCTTAATGCCGGCGGTGGTACCGGTGCAGAGGTATACTATTACGCCGGAGACAGCACGGGGCGGTCAAAGGCAGCTGCGGTAAGTGCAAAGGTGGCGGCTGCACTCGGCATCCGGGACAGGGGAGCAAAATCAACGGACAGCCTGTATGTCTTGAATAAGACAAGGGCGACAGCGATCCTTGTGGAATGTTGTTTTGTAGATAACACGACCGACAAAAATGCATGGAATGTGGACAAGTGCGCCACGGCAATTGCAGAGGCAGTGACCGGGAAGAGCGTATCTTCTTCTACCGGGTCAACGGCAAGGAAGAAGAAAAGTGCAGATGTCCAGTTATGGACCCCGAACAACACCTTTGCGCAGAGGTGGATCCCGCACAAAAACGCCGACGGGACATACTGCCTCGAATGTGCGTCTTGCGGACTCTACCTGGACGTTATGAGCGGAGGGTTATCCAACCCGAATCCTGTATGGGTCTACGAAAAGAACGGATCTGACAGCCAGAAATGGATTGTGCAGCAGGTAGATAAAGACGGATATGACCCTGATTTTGCCAGACCGATCGAACTGATTCCTGTTGTCAACAAAAATCTCCGTCTTGACTGTGTGGACGGAAGGAATGAGGACGGTACAGGAATCCAGGTATTCACCGCAAACGGGACGACAGCCCAGCAGTGGGGACTTGTGGATACCGGCGCCGGATCATGGGTGCTCATCAACGTCGACTCCAGCAAGGCGCTTGACGTTAAAAATGGAGGCTGATACATAACAACACCCCGGGGCATCAGCTCCGGGGTGAGATATTGTATCATCTTCTGGTTTTCGTGTTGCATTTCGTGTTGCATAACGTTATAAAATGCAACACGGATTCTAATATTTCAGGATTATTCTAAAATAAGTAAAGTTCCGCAAACCGCGTATTTACGCGGGAAAATCAAAAATCCCGTAATCACAAGGATTACGGGATTAATGCGGAAGAAGAGACTTGAACTCTCACAGGATAGCGGAAATGCCGTAAATACAAGGCTTTTTATCTACAGTTTTTGCAGAGTAATCAAACGAGTAATCAAAGCGGTTTATGTCTTTATCAGAAGCAGTATTTAGTACATAAGAAGGAGGAAATCTTGCACATATGCTAATAAAAATTGAACATTGAAATAAGTCTATTATGCGGTGAGAGTATTTGATAGAAACAGGTGCTTTCTTGTAGGACGGATAATAGGCTTGTTTGAACGTTCAATTGGTTCGGCGAAGAAGTTTTCAATGATTAATCCAAAATCGCTTATTCGGGCAAATACAAAGCGACAGAGGAATATAATAACTATAGGCATACTGGATAGAATAAACTATCTGGTATGCCTATTTTTTTACGCCTGCTGCCATGTGTTCTATTTTAAGTTGTATTAAAGAATTTTACAGGCAACTGCTGCCAGACGATACTTTTATCGCCTCAGTCAGGTTTGTTGTCAAAATCAATCACTGTAATAAGCACAGAACAAATAGAATCGATTTTATAAAGGCTGATGCCTTTGAGTATATATGCAGATGATCTATGAGCGTGGAAATGGCTTCTTATTGTTGCTCACTCCCGTGATATAATTCATGTCCACATTATAATATTTGGCGAGCTTTATTAATGAATCTACAGGAATACGGGTTTTTCCAAGCTCATAGTCGGCATAAGTTCGCTGTCCAACATTAAGTATTTTTGCAATTTGAGTCTGCGTATAATCATTATCTTCTCTTAATGCGCGAATCCTACTCTGCCAATTCATACAAATACCTCTAAAATATGCTGACAATATTGTATGCTAGAGGAATAAACTCTATTGACATTTAGAGTTATAAACTCTAAAATTATAGGAGGATTCATTTTAAATGCGGATAAATGGGATGAGAAGCAAGAAACTTTCAGAATTTATTGCTGGTGATGATTTGGATTTTTATGAGCAATTTACAATTTATCTCACAGATGAAGATCAGGAGCAGTTTTTTGCTGATAATCCAGATTTTATGATGGAGTTTCCTATTAGCCGTGACAAAATGTACCTGCTAAAGGATGTGGTGTTCCGGGGCGTTTTGAGAAGGATTAAAGAATATGAGGGAGGAAAAGATATGGCGCTGATTAAATGCCCAAATTGCGGAAAAGAAATTTCAGACAAAGCAACTATATGTCCTGAATGTAAGATTGTAATCTATGAATTCTTACTAAAGAAGAAAGAAGAAGAATTAAACAGAGAATATGAATTAAAATTTGAACAACAAAAAAAGATTTTAGAGAAGAAATATCATTCTACAAATAGTAATAAAGGTAAAAATGTTTGTCTGTTAGTTATTTGTATAATATGTGTCATATCCTTAATTGGAAATTGCGTTCAATTCCTATTTAGTAGAACTCAAGATACGAAAAATCCATCTTCTGTTGTCGTTGAAGAAGATAATACAGAAGAAATAATAACAGATGATAGTACTCAATCTGATTCGGAAATAGACACATCTGGGGCAATGTTGAGCTTTTTGTTTGTAGATGAAAAACTATTGAAAGATTGCATGAAGGAAGGGGTATATAAATGTGGAACAGATTTTGAACCTGGAGAATATGTCGTATGCGGACTTGTAGATCAAGGTAACGTAAGTGTTTTTTCTGATTTGTCATCGCAAGATAGCGCAAATTATCAGAGTGGGATAATGTTTGAAATTGATCTTAGTGATGGACAATATATTGAGATACAAACTGGAACAGTGGTGATTCCGAAATCAAGTGTTGATATGTCTGACTTAAAACAATATGGAATTTTTCAAGTAGGAAAAGACATACCGGCAGGGGAATATAAAATTGATGCAATTACAAATGAATATTCAACAAGTTTGGCAAGCCTGACGGGTTCTTTTGGCGGATATGAAATTTGTGAAGGAGATCCACTAAACGGAAGTACGATAGTATCAGAATCTCTATTTGATGAACAAAAATATATTGAGCTAAAAGACAATCAGTATTTGAAAATAGTAGATGCAGGTTTATATAAAGTTGATTAAAGGTGGGAAAAAGAATGAGAAAATGTCCAGAGTGTAATGTGTTGAATGATGATTCGTCTGAATATTGTGTAAATTGTGGATACCCTTTTACTGGAGATGAAGAAACTATTGAAAATCCAGAATGTGATAAGACACAAGATGATGAAGAACTTGACAACCATGACATTGTTGAAAAATCGGCTACTGAGAAAAATGTAAACTCAGATGAAAATGGAGATGTCGATTCTGATGCTCAAGCAGAGAAAAATGAAGAAAACCCAGATATACAAGAAAATGACTCGCCAATTAATCAGGATTCTACAAAGACGATAAAAGGCAATTTTAATAAACGTACGATAGGAGAAGTCATTGGCGGTGTAGTGTTAATAATTGCGCTAATTGTGGCAATTACTAAAAGTGGTCAGGTGTCTTCACTTCAAAAACAGTATAATGAAGTATCACAGGAATTAAAAGCGGCGAATGAGCAGATAGCTTCTCTTACAGATGATAATGCAGAATTGACACAAGCCAATGACGAATTGACAAGTAAAAATGACGAACTTGAAAATGGGGCGGCTAAACAGTTGGTAGATATTCGAAATGCCTATGAGTCCGGAGACTGGGAAACTGTAATCAACTTGGCAAGTACATTACATGAGCAGTACAATGGCAGTCAAGAAGATATAGAAGCCCAGAAATTAGCAGCAGAAAGTCAAGCTAAAATTGATGAAGCAAATGCTGCAAAAGCTGCAGAAGAAGCAAAAGGCTACGAAACAGGTATTACATATGACCAGCTTGCACGTACGCCAGATGATTATATGGGAAAGAAAGTCAAGTTTTACGGTAAGGTTATTCAGGTAATTGAAGGAAGTAGCGATATTCAGATTCGACTAGCGGTGGATGATAATTATGATACAATCCTTTTTGGACAATATAGTAGTGATATCGTTTCATCAAGGGTATTGGAAGATGATTATATAACAATATATGGAACGTCTGTTGGTACGATAAGTTACGAGTCGACTATGGGCGGTACGATTACAATACCAGGTGTCTATATTGAGAAAATAGATCAATAAATATAATATTTTGAATAAAGCGTCAGTATTCCTGCTGGCGCTTAATTTTTTTCGTAATCCTATATATTGTGTGATAAAATACAATTATTGGATGATGTGGTGTTATCTGGAATGGGTATGAATCAGTACAGGGGGACTTTATGCCATGGAAGAAAAAGTGTCAAAAGTACAAAAATTAAAACAGTATATTCTTAGAAACAAAATCTTAGTCGCTGTTACGGCTTGTCTGGTTATCTGTATACTTGCCATGAGTGGTACGGTATCATCTGCTGTGGATGAACGGGATTTAATGTCGAATCAGCTACAGGAACAGACAGAGCAATATGATGAATTGCAAAGCAATTACGATGATTTATCAGCAAAGTTTGATGAGTTACAAAGCAATTATAATGATTTAGAGACTGAACTTACCAATTATCAGGATCAGCAGGAAACGATAGATTCTCTTAATGCTCAACTTACTGATTTACAAGAAAAATATGATACTCTTGCAGCAGAAAATGAAGAATTGAAGGCTGAGGTTGCGCAACCAGAAAATAGTTCTGGTGGTGGTGGAACCGGATCTGGCGGCGGTATACTTTATATTCCAGGTTCATCAAGTGAAAGTAGTAATGATTCTGTTGGGGGAATGGTGTGGCTATCAGAGACAGGATCAAAATATCATAGTATACCGGATTGTGGAAATATGAATCCGAATAATGCAAGGCAGGTTTCAAGATCATCTGCTGAAGCACAGGGGTATGATGCGTGTAGTAAGTGTTGGTAAAAATATAATACAGGGGGAAACAGAATGATATTATGTTGTATGAGATGTGGACATCATTTTGAATCTAAGCAATCTGATTTACCGTGTCAGCTTTGCGGGGGAAAGACAGATATACTGCTTACTGATGCAGAGATCGATGCAATAGGGAATAATGAGGATTTAGAAAATATAATAATAGCATCTAAAGAACGATATAAAACTATTGATAATACATATTTTAATCAGAATGCTTGGAATAACAGAATAAGTAAATATAAGGAAGAGAAACGGGCAGATGCTATTGAAAAGAGTTATTCACAAAAGGTTACTACTGGATACAATTTTGAAGGATATCAAATTATAGAATATCATAAAGTTATTAGCGGAAATGTTGTGATTGGAACTGGGCTATTTAGTGATTTTACTGCAATGGGCAGTGACTTATTAGGTACTACTAATAATACCCTTTCTGATAAAATGGAAAAAATAAAAGAAATGGCATTAGAGAGATTGTTAATTAAATCTGTTGAATGTGGTGCTAATGCTGTTATTGGAGTTGACTTTGATTTTATAACATTAAGTGGTAATATGTTGGGTGTATCTGCTAATGGTACAGCGGTAACTATAGAAAAGCTGGTCTGATTATTTGCTATAGATGGTGTTTAGCTATTATAGTTCGATGGGCTTAAATTCTGCCCTAATGTGAAAATAGAACACATCCCACCGCGAGAAACAAAAAAGTTTATAGAATAAATGTAAATCACCCGGGGGATGCTATCTCGGATTGTTCCGGCTGCTGATCGCTCGGAATACTGAAAACTACAGTCTGAGTATTAGAAAATCTAACCGATTTACGGCTTTAGTACTTCCGCCCTATACTTCTTTACCTTGCCATGACAAAAAGGAATTTGCCCCGAAAAAATAAAGCAGGAATTACAAAAGGCTGACGGCGTACAAGTGAGTATGCTATCAGCCTATTTTTTTACTGAATTAGTGTATCTGCCCGAGAAACAATATCATCTATATAATTTGTCTCTGGATTGTATACAAAAACGGATTGCACTTGATCACCGGCAGAAAATCGGCTTGAATCGTATTTTATATAATATCCGCAGATATCCTGGCCGTTCCCCTCATCGTCTAAAACTGTACCGCTTGACACTTCAATAACAATCTTGTCGTTTCTGGTTTCTAATGCATCAAGCAGTTTTTCATGGTCACTGTCAGAGCCAATATAAAATACTTCTGTCAGGCTGTTCGACTCTTGCGGTATATCCAAATAATAACCTGTGCCATCTTCAAAGTTGAGTTGCAAGCCATCAGTCGTTCCGTTGTAGCTTACGACTGTATTCATATCTATGTAGTTGTCAGTCTCCGCCGTTCCGTCTGTTACCTTAATAGTGTTACATCCTATAACTGATACACTAACCATCATTGCTAATAGCGCTTTAACTAATCTCTTTTTCATTTCTCGTGATCTCCTTTATCTCTTTATATTGTGAGGGCGTAACCTCTATAGCCACGCCCTTATTAACTGTCTTATGCTTCAATGTATAAGCTTTGTTCTGTCTGAACTTCTGTTGATCCGTAATAATTGCGGATGTCGTTCATTGTAAGTTTTCTTTTGCTTCTCTTGCGAAATGCTTCGGAGTGCCAGTACCATGCTTTTTTATTAGAAGCCCATCTAAAACCGATTTCTTTAAGATCTTTCTTGTACTGGTATGTATTTCCAGATATCCAGATCCACTCGCCTATAATCTCGATTGTTACGCCTGTGAAGTTGATTACTTTGTTCAGTGTTTCTCGGAGCTTTGCATCTTCGGAAAAGTCGTACTTCATATTGTTATAATAGGAAGTCTTTTCTTCCTTATCAGATGTCTGCTTGCTGTCGTGCCTGTCCTTCAGGAGTTTGAAAAGTTTTCATATTCCTGATTGATTTCCTGCGTGGCTTCTGTTGAGCCGTTCGGGCAATCGGGATGAAACCTCTTCAATAACTCTTTGTACTGTTTTCTAAGTTCTTCTAATGTATTTACATTTTTGAAATACGTCATTGTGAAAACCTCCTTTAATGTGTCTTTGATTTATTTGTTGATATAATAATACACCTATAAGTGTACACAGTCAATTAATATAGTTCACAAATAAGTGTATTTATTTTTAGCTAAATTCACTAATAGGTGTACGAAATATACAAATAACCAATACACTAAAAAGTGAATTCTTGGTTAATTAGTCAATAGACTAAGTACACTAATAAGTGTATAATTAAGCCATAAACAAAAACAACCGAGTGAGCCGAAAGCCCTCACAAATCTAAAGCAATATACCTGTGAGAAGTAACTAACAGAAGTGAACCAATAGTCAGGAAGATTCTTTAGAGGTTGTAATAAATCAAATACAACTAATGGAGGTAGGAAGATATGTGTATTAAGAAAGTGGAGCTTGAAAGCAAGGTACAGGAGTTAAGGAGTCTCAAAACTTTAAAGGAAGAGACAGAGAATGAACTGAAAGCCATCGAAAGAGAAATCATTGCTTATATGGTGGAAAACGGAATTGACACTGAAATTACAGACACGGCAAAGATAACATATAAACCGCAGAGCCGAACTACATTAGACAAAGAGAAGTTGACAGAGATTCTCGGGGATGATCTGAAGCCGTTCGAGAAAACAACAACTTACAATGTACTGAGAGTCAAATAATTTGTGGTAGCTGTGCTATCGGCTATACGGGCAGGAGGTAAAGCAATATGAAGAAGCAGACAGTTAGTTTTGCGGTGCAGACAGATAAGCATGGAGTGGTTCAAAAAATCGGTAAGAGTGTTATTGATCAGCCGAAAACCAATTTTAAAGGCGGTTCTTTTAAATGGTTTGATGATTCGCTTCTTGTTCGATACATCTACAGGGAAGAGGGGGAATCAGTAATAAAAACTAAACAAGCATGGCTTGAATGGTTTGAACAGAACGGAGATAAAGAAAATTTCGGAGATGCAAAATCTTGGTTCTATGAAATGGTCAGGATGCAGATTTTATGCAAGGTATCAAGAACTGGAAAGTGACGGTTTAGCCGTGGGGCATTCAGTTGCCCGCTCTTCCTTTGGCTATAAAGCCAGTAACAAGTAAATCAAATACATATCAGAAAGAAGAGGTAGAAGAGTATGGAGATTACAAGAAGAGCGAACAATATCACAAGCGTGAAAGAGATCGGACTGTCCGAGTTTTGTGTGGACACCACGGCAAATTTCAGCTTACACATTCCGCTTGATCGCATTAAAGGCGATGCAGAAAGCATTGTTGATGAATGCATGGAGAAGTACAAAGCGAAATATCCGGATGTGGATATTAATAAAGATGTATACTGCGATTTCCGCCTGATCCATTCTATAGGTTTTTCAGGAGAGCCGGAGTTCTCCGCAGAAGTAATTATCTGGCTGAAAGCAAAGAATGATTGCGGATGGCCTGAAGATCAGTGTGAGGATTATGAAGAAATTCCAGTCGCTTTAACAGAGGATGCAAAACAGGCAGTGAAGCGGATCATTGTTAAAAAGCTGATGGAAAACGGGTTGACAGAGTAATTACATAAGCACAGGGGGATGAAATTTCGTCCTCCTGCGCAACCAGAAAGAAAAGGAGATAAGGAAAATGAATAAGAATAGAGTTGTGAATGGTATTGTATTCGACACAGCAAATGTAAATTGTATGTGGGCTACTGAGCTGTATATACCAATTAAGGAGTTGCCGGAAGAATTAACAGATACGGTCAACAAGGCTGTGAAGGATGGGATAAAAGAATATTGCGAGTATTATAAAACAGTCATGGAAAAATATGGGCAGAAATGGAGCGATAAACAGATTCTTGAGCCGCAGTTATGGGTATATATTCCGGATATTGTGGATGGAAAAAGTAAAAAAAGTATTGAGTACAAATTACTTGTTTTCTTTATGGATGTGGAAGATAACAGCCTTTTTTATTCTGTGAGTATTGACGTCGGGTTACATACAACGGAAGAATTGAAGAATGTAGTTGTTGAGGCGTTCAGCGGAATAATTAAATAAATGGAGAGGTCAAATTTGACTCTCCTACAAAAAAAGGAGATGGAAAAATGAGAGCAAAAAAGCATATACTCCATCCGCTAACAGAAGAACAGAAAGCATTCGCGGAAATTTATCATAATCTGGTGTATCAGTTCCTTAGGCGGAAAAATTACAGCATCGAGGAATATTACAATGTTGTGATTCTGGATTATGTCATGGCTTGCCAGATGTATCTTGAACGAGAAGATTTACAAGAAAAGTATGATTTTCCTATAATTGCCTATATGCGGATGAATTCAGCAATATCAAATTATTTTAAAGCAATGAATTGCCAGTGCCGAAAGTCAGAGCATGGAATTGTCAGCATGGAAGAATTAACCGATTCGAAATCTGGAACGGGGAAAGCGCCTGCATCGTATAATTTGGATGTACTGGAAAGGATAATTCAGACTGAGCAGGATGAACAATCCATGGAAAATATTCTGCTGCTGTTACCGGAGCGACAGGGAAAGATTGTTCTGTATCTGATGGATGGATACAAAGAACGAGAAATTTATAAGTTTCTCGGAATCGGACGGAAAATATATCGGTCTGACATGGAAAAGATCAAGGATACACTGGAAGTTTTATTGAACAAGTAAAAACATAAGAGGGAAATGTTATGGCATTAGTTTTGACGAATGGAATATTTTATATTTCAATTTCAGATGGTGGAGATATTGAGAAAGTGGAAGAAGAGGATCGGGCAAAGGACTTTCAAACAGTGACCAAAGCCGTGCAGTTTAAGAAGTTTGGTGCAAGTAAAACCAAAAGATACTATGTCTTTGATACAGTAACACGGAAAATCTGTTGGAAACCATATAGACAGAAAAGATATTCGCAAGAAGTGAGAAAGATAATTTATAATAATGCAGATGGAAGGTGCGCATTGTGTGGCCGGAAAATAACTTTTCCAGAAATGACGCTTGATCATATTGTTCCGTTAGACAAAAATGGGGAAGATACGATTAATAATTTACAATGTGCTTGTAAACCATGTAATCAATTTAAGGCAAACATAAGACCATCTGACTTCATGGAACGTATTACAGCAATCTTTCTTTATCAGATGGAAAAGAAGTATAGTGGGAAAATCCGATGGAAGATCGTACATAAGCTACTGAAAAACTTAATATAGTAGAAAGTGGTCAGCATCGGAGGAAAATTTTTGCCGGTGCTGTCTGATATAACATAACTTGTAAAATTGAAATTGCTTATATATAATGGAGGTATAAAAAATATGGGAGAAACGTATATGTCAGTTGTAACTGTTATTAAAACGATTTTAGATGAAAAACATATTACTAAAACCGAATTGGCTGAAAGAATTGGAATCACAAAACAGAACATGAGTAATAAAATAAAGAGAGACAATTTCTCTGCTTTAGAGCTTGTAGAGATTGCGGATGCTCTAGGTGTTCAGTTGATTTTGAAGGACGGGAAAAATGAATATAGAATTGATTATCCTGAAGATCAGAAGGGAAAGCCTAAGCGAAATATGACAACAAAAGAGAAAGAGGAAGCTGTTGCAAAGGCTAAAGCAACGAAGGAAAAGCATATGGAAACAAAACCAGAATAATCATAAGCTGGGAGTGATAAAGTGAGAATAGAGGATATACAATATTATTGTACACAATCTAAAATTAAGTGGTATAAACACGCTTTGGAAAGAATGCAGGAAAGGGATATCAGCCGTGCAGATGTAAAAAATTGTATTATGCATGGAGAAATAATAGAAGACTATCCAGATGATTTTCCGCATCCTAGTTGTTTGATTTTTGGATATACTGTTAATGAAAAAGTGATTCATGCTGTGGTAAGTTTGGATGCCGGAAGTGATTCTATTGGAATTATAACGGTATATTTTCCAAATACAGGTAAATTTGAAGCTGACTTAAAAACAAGAAAGGGGCGTTAAGTATGTGTATGTTATGTAAATGTGACACGGTTAAGCAGAGTACCACTACTCATGTGGTTAATTACAATGGATCTGTTATTATTATTAAAAACGTTCCGTGTGAAGAGTGCGAGCAGTGCGGTGAAATCTTTTATACCGATGAAGTAGCAGAACATTTGGAAGAGATGGTTAATGATGCCAAGAAGTTATTACAGGAAATTTCAGTTATTGACTACTCAAAGGTAGCATAAAAATGTTTTGGCAGATTAAAGCACCAACTGGAGGGAAAAATAAATTACTCTCCGGAAGGTGCTTTTTCTTTTGCCTGCTGCCTTAAATAGATTTCTTCTAATGCCTGGTTGAGATAAATCTGATTCCAGTTCTGTCGGATTGTTTCCTGTTTAAGCTGCTGAATACGTTTATCCAGATAACGGTCAGCCCAATGCATGAGAGTGGACGGAATAAACTTCTCTGGAATGTTCTGTATAATCCAGAAAAGGAAGTCCTCTAATTTATCGTGGATCTGTCTGGAAAAATCTTTTGCCCTGTTTCGGGGTGTGATTTCATAGTTCATACAAACTAACTCCTTTAAATGCTACAACTTAATTTTGACAATGTAGCACTATATATAATATAAGGGATAGCGGAAAAATCGGCAATTATTTTTTTGGTTCGTATTCTGTTACGAAATACGAACTTTCCCTTATTTTCAAGGTTTGTGAGAGTCGGAAAAAAATATCCCTCAAAATACGAACTAAATCAATTGAAAATACGAACTAAATACCGTCAGGGAAGGAGTTAGAGGAATGAACAAGAAAACAGTTGCATTGAATGAACATCAGTATGAGCGGATCATAAAAACTATTTTGACCGGATTTATTTGTGCTGATGGGCATATTGTAAAAGGCAATCAAAGAATTGCAACGGCTTTAGTGCTTGAAGCCAATTTGGGAATCAGGATCTCGGATATTTTAAAGTTAAGTCTGAATTCAATTATTCATGATGGGAACCGTTACCGCCTGGACATTGTGGAAAAGAAAACCAAAAAGAAGAGAGAGTTCACTGTTCCACTGGAAATATATTCGTACATCCAGAACTATGCTTTAGAAAATAATATCAGTCCTGCTGCCAGACTGTTCCCGATCAGTGAGAGAGCAGTACAAAAGTCTTTGAAATTGGCTTGTGATTATTTAGGATACGAGAACATTTCCACACATTCATTTCGGAAATATTTTTGTACCAACATATATGAGGAAAATAATCATGACATTAATCTTGTCAGAGTATTACTTCAGCATTCGAGTGTGACTACAACTCAGCGATACATTGGCATTGCACAAGATCAAATTGAGAATGCTTTGCAAAAACATATAAAGCTGTTATAGAGGTGCATCGGATTTGGTGCAGGGGTGTGTCAGATTTGATGCGGGGCAATCTGATCTCACATTATGAGAGGAAAGAAAATACAATGTAGCACTTTATATATAGTAGAAACAGGATCAAGGAGAGTATGCTAATGGACGAAATACAAATGTTGAAAGAGATATATGCTGAAGGAGTCAAGGAAGGAATTCTTGAAGGAGTCCGGTTAATGGAACAGAGAATGATACTGGCAGCGAAAAACGGAACGCCTATTGATGTAGACGGCAGAGCTTATTTTATACAGGATGATATGGAT
>OJKJ01000810.1_pt1 | contig 14223 bp, 14 predicted proteins | sample 1596491 | NCBI WGS metagenome assembly OJKJ01 (sample SAMEA4350160, study PRJEB24818) | metagenome | biome: human; feature: gut; material: faeces | place: Denmark | collected 2013-09 | reverse complement strand
ATATCAGACAGCGCCACACCCATAGCCTCGGCTTTCGCGGCGTTGACGTTCACTTTGAACATCGGCGTATCTTCCAGGCCGTTCGGGCGTACCCCCGATGACCTGATTCGGTGATTGCGCTGCCAGTGATAACAGCTCGTTTCGCGCCTGGGTCAGCTTTTCGTGCCCCAGATTGCCGTTGTCCAGCAGTTCCATATCAAAACCTGACGCGGTACCCAGTTCAGCCACCGCGGGTAAGTTGAACGGGAAGACGACGGCTTTATTGATACTGCTTAGCGCAATCATTGCCCGCTGAATAATCGCGGTAACCGAGTTTTCCTCGCCGACACGTTCAGACCACGGCTTGAGGCTGATAAACGCCAGACCGTTGTTTTGCCCCTGACCACTGAAGCCAAAGCCACCAACGGTAAACACCGACTGAACATTATTTTTCTCTTTTGTCAGATAATAATCCGTCACCTGTTGTAGCACTTTCGTGGTGTTAACCATGGTTGCACCGGAAGGTAACTGCGCGGTGGTCATAAATACCCCCTGATCCTCTTCTGGTAAGAAAGAGGTCGGCGTACGCAGGAACAGCACCGCCATCCCGGCGCAAATCAGCAGGTAGACCACCATGTAGCGACCGGTACAACGCAACAGCGAGCGGGTGCTGTCGGTATAGTGCTGAGTTGATTTTTCAAACAGCGTGTTGAAGCGTGCGAACAGGGCGTTAGGTTTGTGACCGCCCTCCGGCGCGGCTTTCAGAATGGTGGCGCACAGGGCAGGGGTCAGGCTCATTGCTACAAATACTGAAAGCAGCATGGAGGAGATCAGCGTGATGGAGAACTGGCGGTAGATCTCCCCGGTCGCACCGCTCATAAAGGCCATCGGCATAAACACTGCGGAAAGAACAACGGCAATCCCGACCAGCGCACGTTGGATCTGCCCCATCGATTTATGCGTCGCTTCCTTCGGCGGTAGCTTATCTTCCGCAATGACACGCTCGACGTTCTCCACCACCACGATGGCGTCATCCACCAGTAACCCTATCGCCAGCACCATCCCGAACATAGTTAACGTGTTGATGGTGAAACCGACCGCCGACAAGATCGCAAACGTCCCGAGAATAACCACCGGTACGGCAATCGTCGGGATGATTGTGGCGCGGAAATTCTGCAAAAACAGATACATGACCAGGAAGACGAGGATGATAGCCTCAACCAGCGTTTTGAAAACTTCCTGAATAGAAATTTTGATAAACGGTGTGGTGTCGTAAGGATAAACCGTCTTCAGGCTTGCAGGGAAATAAGCCGATAAACGGTTCAGCTCCTCTTTCACCGCTCGCGAGGTATCCAGGGCGTTTGCTCCGGTAGCCAGTTTGATGGCGATCCCGGCAGCAGGTTTGCCGTTATAGCGCGCCACGGTGGAATAATCTTCCGCCCCAAGTTCGACGCGGGCGACATCACGCAGCAGCACTTGCGAACCATCTTGCTGAACTTTCAACAGGATTTTGCCAAATTCTTCCGGCGTTTGCAGACGCGTCTGCACAATGATCGAGGCGTTCAGTTGCTGGTCTGCCGCCTGTGGCATGCCACCCAGTTGACCACCGGAAATCTGGTTGTTTTGCACCTTAATCTGGGAAATAACATCGGAAGGTACCAGGTTATATTTATTGAGTTTTTGCGGGTCCAGCCAGATACGCATGGCGTACTCGGAACCAAAGAGCTGTACGCTACCAACGCCCGCGGTACGGCTTAGCGGGTCTTTGATATTAGACGCTACATAGTCCGCGATATCGTACTGGTTGAGGCTGCCGTTATCAGAAATAAATGCCGCTACCATCAGGATATTACTGCTCGACTTATCGACGCTAATTCCCTGCTGCTGCACCGCTTCAGGTAATGAAGGCATAGCGAGTTGCAGTTTATTTTGCACCTGAACCTGTGCGATATCAGGTGATGTCCCCGTCTCGAAGGTCAGAGTGATGGAGGCATTACCTGCCGCATCGCTGGTTGAAGACATGTACATCAGGCCATCAAGCCCATTCATATTTTGCTCAATCACCTGAGTGACCGAGTCTTCTACCGTTTGCGCATCGGCACCCGGATAGGTAGCGCTGATGGTAATGGTCGGTGGCGCAATCTGCGGATACTGCGCAACCGGTAAGTTCATGATCGCCAGACCGCCTGCAAGCATCATAATAATGGCAAGTACCCAGGCAAAAACCGGGCGATCAATAAAATAGTTAGCCATGAAAGTCCCCTTAAGCCTGCAACGTTATTGTTTCGATTCGGTGCTGGCGTTTTCCTGGCTGGAGGAAATTGCACGTGCTTTGATACCCGGACGAATGCGTTGCAAACCGGAAACGATCACCCGATCGCCAGCCTGCAAGCCAGAGGTGACAACCCACTGGTCGCCGATGGCTTTGCTGGCTTCGATTTCGCGTAGCTGCACGACATCGTCTTTATCCAGAATGAGTGCCGTTGCTTTACCCTGGGCGTTGTGGGTGACGCCTTCCTGCGGCACCAGTAATACATTCTGGCGGCTACCTTCATCCACTAATGCCGTGACATACATGCCAGGCAGCAAGTCACCATTTGGGTTGGGGAAAATCGCCCGTAACGTCACGGAGCCCGTGGTTTCATCCACCGTCGGGTCGGAGAATTTCAGCGTGCCGGTCTGGCCGTAACGTTTACCATTTTCCAGATTGAGCTGTACTGGCGTACTGCCCTGAACCTGTTTGATTTGCCCACTGGCGACCTCTTCTTTCATGCGCAAGAAATCCTGCACCGACTGCGTGAGATCGACATAAATCGGGTCCAGACGTTGTACGGTAACCAGCGAATCTGCCTGATTAGCGGTAACGAGTGCGCCGACGGTCACCGACGATTTCCCGCTGACGCCCGTAATCGGCGAGGTGACATTCGCGTATTGCAGATTGATCGTCGCCTGTTCAACAGCCGCTTTGGCGACGGTGACATTGGCTTCTGCTTCATTCAACTGGGTGCGCGCGGTGTCATAATCCTGACGGCTAACATAGTTGGTCTTCAGCAACGATGCCTGGCGGTTAAAGGTGATGCGGGCATTGCTGGCGGTAGAGAGCGCTTTCGCCAGCGAGCCTTTGGCGGAGTTCAGCTCTGCCTGTAAAGGCGCAGGATCAATCTGATACAGCGAATCGCCCTGGTTCACTTTATCGCCTTCGATAAAGTTGCGTTTAATGATAATACCGCCCACCTGGGGACGTATCTCGGCAACTTCATAAGGAACGGTTCTACCGGGCAATTCGCTCAACACATTGACCGAACCGGGGGAGAGTGTGACGACACCGACCTCAGGCGTCATGGCGGCGGCGTTTTCCGCCGATTTGTCATCGCAGGCGGTGAGCATCGCGCCGCAGAATAACAACGGTATTAACAGTTTTCTTCTTCTGTTCATTTTAGTCCCTGAAAATTCTTGAGAAATAACGGTTCTTTAAATTGCGCGCGAGGAGAGATATGAGGGATTTACAGACCAGCGGCATAGTGGGGTTGTCAGCCAGTAAGATGGGATGCAAGCACAGTGATCGACATGGTGAGGTCAACGACAAAAAAAATGTTGCCGTTCTGCCAACAGTTTCTGCCAGCATGCGGGCAACGAAGGGTTCTACTGGTGGATACACATACCAGGGGAATAAAGTCGTTTTCGTCTCTCCTTCAATAATCACCGGGGGTATTGAAATCAGCATCTGCATCCCTCGTCATGCCAGCCATCAATTTCAGTTGCTTATGTCCTTACTAAAAATAAGATGTGATACCCAGGGTGACGATGTCGCTCATACGTCTTAATTTCAGCTTGTACATAATGTTGAATTTCTGAATCTTTAATGTTTGTTGCGAAATGTTGAGCGTTGACGTGATATTGCTTTCATTTTTGTTTTTCAGAATCAGTTGCATAATTTTGAACTGATTATGTGAAAAACATAGTTGTGAATTCTTATGGGGCAAGTGTTTACCATAAGTAATCTCAAGAAGATTTTTGATACTTTCTTTACGGCTGACAAAATAAATAGGCGCTTTAGCTTTTAGTTTACTGATGTGATAAGGTGCCAAAACAATAATTCTCTCGGCATCTAATTTCTCCAGGAATTTAATCGCTTCTTCATCAAGGATATGGTTGTGATAGGTGTCAATGATCACCTTGAAGGGTTTATTGCCTACTTTTTTGATCTCTGACAGGGAATTGATTTTTATCATTTCGTGATTATCTTTCAACTGCCAAAAGCCCTGTAAAAGAAAAGAATCTTTCGTCATGAGAAAAATCATAACTTGCTCCTTAGCCGTTATCGTTTCGAACATGTCATCCTTTTCATTATTTACATCCTTGTCCGAATCGTTGTTCAATATAGTAAACGCCTATAAGAACTTTGCCCTTCGTGAACTAATACGTCTATTAACACTAATCAATACTTCAGATTTATCCATCACACACTCCATATATTGGTCCTAAGTAAGATTCCTGGTTGTTATCAGTTTGTAACTAGTAAACAAAAGGTTAACTTTTGCGGATTACTGCCCAAGAATAAGTTATCAATAACCAGTTTGTGATCTCTGAAGAATATTACTAAAGTTAAAATGTAATCCGATTTAAATATCGAGTCTCCTTGTTTCGACTTAGGCTGGCAATTGGATTGCCAGCTTTCTTTTAACGCATTGAAATTACCTGATTAAATAACTCATTCATGTCTTCAGGTTTTTATATAGCGTCTGGAGACACGGATATTTATGCAATGTAATCAACGCCAGTTGCAAAAAAATGAACCCGGATTACTTATTTAACCGCCCATAGCATCAACGCTTACGGAACTCTTTGTTCACTTTCCCACAGCACTTTTAAAACATTAAACCTGACCACGGAAAATATCAGCCATGATAATGTTTGAAATGGCTAATTTGCCATGGAACGAAAAAAATCAGATTAAATTCAGTAGGTTGAAATAATCAACAGCAGGCAATTGTTTCAATGATAGTGCGTAATTGAACTGAAACACTGTATAGCTAAGAGAGTATTCACTGGATCATAGTCACTTAATGTGACTATGATCCAGGTGGAAATAGGGATAATTATTGCTTTTTAACGAACAAACTGGCGAAGCTGAACAGACTGGCGGCGCTAAATATCAGTTCAATTCCCACCAGTGTGGAAACCAGCGTTACCGACACCATCGGCGTAGCACCAAGGAATATCCAGGCAATGACGATATCCAGCACACCAATAACGAGCTGTAGCCAACTGCCTTTCATTGAACGCTGACGATACCAACTCATCAGGCGAATAACCCCTGCCACACAGAACAAACCGGCAATAAATGCCGCAATGGCAAAAATGCCCAGCTCTGGTGCGCGGATGAAGAAATAGCCGATCAATAAATAGGCGACTGCGACGAGGAAACCGGATAATACCGGCCAGAAATTATGACTGCGGTTGCTGAATAGCCCGACAATAAGCGCAATGCCCGAGCAGATTAATAATGCACCCACTACTGTGCTTAAAATGTCGCCAGAGACGAACGGAAAACTGATACACAGCAACCCGACGATAAACAGCAGCACGGCAATAAACTGGATTGCTCTGCGATGTTTTTTAAGCATCTCCAGATCAAACTTCAAAATTGTTGCCTTATCTATATATAACATAGAACCACCCTATAAAATTAAGAAGAAAATCCCCTGCTATCAATCTATGCCAAAAACGCGTCTAAGAATGCAGTCGATTTAATAAAAATTTCCTAATTACAGTATCTGATGCATATGTAACTCATTGTATTGAAATAAAAATATCTGATTTTGATATTTTCCATCAACATGACATATACAGAAAACCAGGTTATAACCTCAGTGTCGAAATTGATTCGTGACGGCTCTTTCACTTTATAGTTGAGGATATTACGATGAAAAAAGTATTAGGCGTTATTCTTGGTGGTCTGCTTCTTCTGCCAGTAGTGAGCAATGCAGCGGATGCACAAAAAGCAGCTGATAACAAAAAACCGGTCAACTCCTGGACCTGTGAAGATTTCCTGGCTGTGGACGAATCCTTCCAGCCAACTGCAGTCGGTTTTGCTGAAGCACTGAACAACAAAGATAAACCAGAAGATGCGGTTTTAGATGTTCAGGGTATTGCAACCGTAACCCCAGCTATCGTTCAGGCTTGTACTCAGGATAAAAAAGCCAGCTTTAAAGATAAAGTTAAAGGCGAATGGGACAAAATTAAGAAAGATATGTAATTCCGGGAATGCGTTACATCGTATTTCCTTGCATATTGAACAGGCCGGAATATCTTCTTTAAAAGCAGCTATTCCTCCTGTTTGTATATAATCTCTATATTGAATGGGTTACAAAATGAACATTTCATCTCTCCGTAAAGCGTTTATTTTTATGGGCGCTGTAGCGGCTTTGTCACTGGTGAACGCACAATCTGCGCTGGCAGCCAATGAATCCGCTAAAGATATGACCTGCCAGGAATTTATTGATCTGAATCCAAAAGCAATGACACCAGTTGCGTGGTGGATGCTGCATGAAGAAACAGTATATAAAGGTGGCGATACCGTTACTTTAAATGAAACCGATCTCACTCAAATTCCTAAAGTGATCGAATACTGCAAGAAAAACCCGCAGAAAAATTTGTATACCTTCAAAAATCAAGCATCTAATGACTTGCCGAATTAATAAGGTACAAGTAAAAAGGAGTAGCAAGTTGAGCCATCTTGCTGCTCCTTTTTGCATTTTTATATGACAGCAGAATTTATTATACGACTTATACTTGCGGTAATTGCCTGTGGCGCTATTGGCATGGAAAGGCAAATGCGCGGCAAAGGAGCAGGGTTACGCACACATGTATTAATTGGCATGGGAAGCGCCCTGTTTATGATTGTTTCGAAATATGGTTTTGCTGACGTGCTGTCTTTAGGTCACGTCGGACTGGATCCCAGCCGTATTGCTGCTCAGGTTGTGACGGGCGTCGGGTTTATCGGTGCAGGTAACATTCTCGTTCGTAACCAAAATATTGTAGGTCTGACGACGGCAGCGGATATCTGGGTGACCGCCGCCATTGGTATGGTTATTGGCAGCGGTATGTACGAACTGGGTATTTATGGTTCAGTGATGACCTTGCTGGTGCTGGAAGTCTTCCATCAATTAACCTTCCGCCTGATGAACAAAAATTACCATTTACAGCTGACATTAGTGAACGGTAATACGGTATCAATGCTCGACTGGTTTAAGCAGCAAAAAATAAAAACGGATTTAGTTTCGTTGCAGGAAAATGAAGATCATGAAGTGGTCGCCATTGATATCCAGCTTCATGCCACGACGTCGATAGAAGATCTGTTGCGATTATTAAAAGGTATGGCAGGGGTGAAAGGCGTTTCAATTAGCTAATCTGTATAGTTATTTATTCGCAGGAGTACCAGTGCGGTACTCCTGTTGGTTTTAATGATCGAGGACGATCAGTGGTGAATGGTTGGCAGGATCTTTAAGTACGGTAATATCCGCGCCGTAGAGCATTGTCAGCGCCTGCTGTGTCAATACGTCCTGCGGCTTACCATTTGCGATAACCTTTCCTTTTTGCATTAATACAACACGGTCTGCATAACGCGCGGCAAGATTTAGATCGTGCAATACGCAGCAAACATTGAACTGCCGTTCGTGAACTAACTGGCGTAATAAACGAAACAAGTGCTGCTGATGGTGAATATCCAGCGCCGAAGTTGGTTCATCAAGAAATAACCATTTCGGTGAGGGAGTAGGTTCCCAGAGTTGCACCAGCAGGCGCGCTAATTGCACGCGCTGTTGTTCACCACCGGATAATTGCCGATAGTTGCGGTTTGCTAACGCCTGACAGTCACATAACGCCATTATTTGTGCTGTTTCATTATCCTGATTACCAGTACGATGCGGATGCCGCCCCATCTGGATAACTTCTTGTACGCTGAATGGAAACGCCATGTGGCTATTTTGACGCATCACGGCCCGGTGTTTCGCCAGTTCAGTAATCGACCATTCATTTAATGGCTTATTAAACAACCGACATTCGCCGCTATCAGGTTGAAGATAGCCGGTTAGCTGGCGAAGCAGCGTAGATTTTCCCGCACCATTAGGCCCGAGGATGGCAACAATTTCCCCACCGGGAAAAGTCAGCGAGACATTATCAGTCAGACGCCGCCCCTGAAGGCTATAAACCAGATTCTGGGCGCTGATCATGTGATCCTCCGGTTGCGCAGAATCAACCACATAAAATAAGGGCCACCAAGCAGGCTGGTTAATAATCCCACGGGCATTTCTGCTGGCTGTACCAGCGTGCGGGCAAGCGTGTCTGCCATCAGCAATAAACAGGCTCCGGCGAGGGCGGAACAAGGGATTAGCCAGCGGTGATTTGCCCCGGTAGTCATGCGAATCAGATGCGGGATCACCAGGCCAATAAAGCCGATAATGCCGCTTACCGATACGGCAGCACCAACGAGCAGTGAGCTCACTAACAGTAATTGCTGGCGTTTACGCTTCACGTTCACGCCGAGGTAGTGGGCTTCTTCATCACCGAGCTGCAGTAAATTCAGCGTTCCGGCGAGACAAGTTGTTGCGATAATGGCCGGTAGGATGAATGAACTGGCAACCAATAACGTCGGCCATTGCGCCTGTCCAAGATTGCCCATCATCCACAATGTGAGTTGTCGTAGCTGCTGCTCATCGCCGATATAGCTCAGGATGCCGATCGCTGCGCCGCACAGGGCATTGATGGCGATACCGGCGAGTAATAATTGCATCATGCTGCCATCGCGATGGCGCTGCGTGATGAGAAAAATGATGGTGCAGACCACTAAACTTCCAGCAATGGCAAACACCATTTGCTCATAGAGCACCAGCACCACTGGGAAGGAGAAGGGCAGCACAATAGCAACGCCAACCATTAATGCAGAACCGCTACTGACGCCAAGTAATCCAGGGTCAGCCATTGGGTTGCGAAAAAGCCCCTGCATAATTACCCCTGCGGTTGCCAACGCTGCCCCTACCAGCACCGCCAGCAAAACCCGTGGTAGACGAATATTGAGCCAGATATCGCGGTATTCCGCAGCAAAAAGGGCAGCAAAACTGATCTTTAACGCTCCCTTAATGGCACCAAACAGCGCCAGAGCTAGCAATAATAGTGATAGCCCCATAAAGACCCTGGCGGAAGAGAGTGAATCCTTGAGCACGCAAAACTCCGTTACGACATTACGGCGCGGACATGCCGCGCCGGGGGATCACGCCGGTTTCAGGTCCGGTTCAATCAGACTGTAGACCTGCTGGTTAAGTGCTGGCGCATTTGCCAGTTCATGGATATGTGCGGCGACATCAGCACGGTTAACAAAACCATGACACTCCTGATTTTGTATCCGTTGTGCTTTGCCCGTTGCCGCACCATCAAGCAGACCGCCAGGGCGGAGAATGGCATAATCAAGCTGGCTGGTTTGCAACCAGCTTTCCGCCAGCGTTTTTTCCCGTACCGCCTGACCAAACGCAGCCTTTGCCCGCTCTGATAAAAACGGCCAGCTATCGCCGCATCCCAAAGAGGTCACCAGAATCATGCGACTGATGCCAGCCTTCTCGGCCTCATCAATCACTGTTCTGTGCGCCAGATAATCCTGAGCTCCGCCCATTGTTGAGATGATAAGCGCATCCGGGCCAGTTGCGCGGCAAGCAGCCGCGACTACGCTGGCATCACAGGCGTCGCCTGTAAAAACCTGTACGCCTTGTTGCGCCAGTTTCGTGGCGGCATCGGCATGACGAATGACAGCAACGACCGGACGTTGTTCCGCCAGCGCCAGTTCAAGCGTTCTGGCACCCACACCTTTTCCGCCTGCGCCAAAGAGTAGCCACGGTGTCATCAGGCGTGTTCCTTTAACGATGCTGCCAGAGCATGGAAGGCGCTGACTTGTTCGCTCAGGAGCTGACGATGATCATCCCTACCGAGGAAGATTTTCAGCATTGCGCTGCCTTCCTTATTGAAAAAGAGAATAGAGGCGGTATCCATGCCCATAAATTTACGTTCGATCAAGGCAATATGCGTGCAGTTTTCTGCTTTGATATGCCCGGACATGCCGTGCTTTCCGCGTAGGTTGAAATAGCCGTGGCGATGGAAACCCGAAGGCAGTTCGCCGCTAAATTCGAGTATTACATCGGTAGTATGTACTAACGTGGTGACGTTGCCCCATTCGCAGACGGTATCCCAGACAGTATCGAATTTATCACCTGACACAACAGTCGGAGAGGGCAGATTTTTCACTACCTCCAGCAGCGTGGTGTTGTATTGTTCGGCGATCGCCTCCAGCGTACCGTCTGGCTCCGTTTTCAAAAATTCCTGTAACGAGACATGGCTCATAAATCACTCCTGTTATGGTTTTTCAAGCGCAATTGCTGGCGCATTAAGTACCTGAATCAGTTCATTAAGAGACTGCAAAATGTTGCTTGCCCAGAAACGACCTTCATTGGTCAACCGCAGACACGTTGACGCATCGCGGCTTAAGCCTTTTTGGTGCCACTGGGCCAGTAACGGCGCGAGTTTTTCGGCATGTGGCGTAAGTTCGTCCAGCGGTACACGCGCCGTTTCAATGCCCGACTGCAAGGTATGACGCCATTGCGCATTACGTTCGGCGTTACGCATGATCATCATCAGCGGTTTTTTGCCTGCCGCGACGGATTCATGCCAGGTCTGAAGATTGCGTTCGTTCATCCAGGAGTACCCATTAATCGAACCGCCGGCTCCGGAACCAAAGGCCAGACAATCGGCACCTTGTTTAATCAGCAGGTTATAGAGATTGCGTTCGCGTGTGGTACGGCCCCAGTGGCTGTTACTGATGCAGCGCCAACCGGCATCGTCCATAAAATCACATCCTTGCAGGTAAAGATCGCGACGTTCTGCCGGAGAGGGCACGGTAGTACGCCCATTTTCCACGGCTTTGCCCAGCGGTGTATTGGGCAGGACATTGAGCGCATAGAGATCGACGCCGTCGAGACCGATATCGCGGGCAATAGCCAGATCTTCTCCCCAGGTTTGCGCATCCTGACCCGGCAGACCAAACAGCAGGTCACAGACCACCGCGGCACGATCGCGTTTGACCAGGCTTTCCATAAACGCAATAGCGGTTGGGCCATCCGAGGTGCGGGCCATTTTCTTGCGGATTTTGCTGTTAAACGACTGAATACCAATTGAGAAGCGGTTTGCTCCTGCATCAAGGCAAGCATCGATTCGCTCAGCGTCAAAATTCAGTACCCGGCCTTCGATAGTGATTTCACAATCAGGGGCCAGTGGCAGCTTTTCTCGTAATGTGGTGATGATTCTGGCCAAATCGTGTGCTGAAAGCGCGGAAGGCGTACCGCCACCGAAATAGACCGCGTGGATGGGGGCCGACTGATGCAATACGCTGTCTGCTTCCATTTCTATTTCACGAATCAGGGCATCGGTATAATGAGCACACGCATCTTCATTAAAACGGTTCTGATAAAAACCACAAAACGTGCAGTGTGTCGCACAAAAAGGAATGTGTAGGTAAACCAGTCGCTTACGTGGTGATACCGTTTGATTGATCATCTCTTGCCAGGTCTGTGCCAGTTGCTCTTTGGCAACCGGAATGGCCCCACGAAACGGCATCATGGCGCGCCTGTCTTTAAAGGGCTGATCACCGTCTAAAGCAAAATGTGGCGTGAGATCCAGGGTGTTATTTGTGTTCATTCGTCTGATTTAAATCCATTTATTGCGGCCAAAGCTGCTGGTGTAAAGACTCAACGACATCAGCAATACGCGGACCCATTCCCAGAATCAGGTTTTGATCAACGGTGATAATGCGCTGGTTTTTCCATGCGGCAGTGTGGGTAATTCCGGCAATAGAACGTAGCCGATTAATATCGCCATCGACCATTTGTGAGGTGACGACAATCACTTCAGGGTTAGCCGCAATCAGCGATTCCGCGCTGTAGCTTTTGTACTGCTGGTGGGTAGCGACGTTTTCTGCTCCGGCAAGCGAAAGAATGGCGTCCGCGACGCTGCCTTTACCGGCAACCTGTGGCGCACTTCCGCCTGCGGAGAGAATAAACATGGCTTTAACCGGGGCTTTTTTGGCCGCCACGTTTTGCTGTACTCGCTCCAGGCGTTGGTTGATCTGTGTCACCAGCGCCTCGCCTTGTTCAGGAACCTGTAACGTTTTTGCCAGTTGGCGAATGTTGGCGTACATCTGCTCAAGGGTGGCTGGTACACGCGGCAGAGTGACGACGTTGACTTTTTGCGCCCGCAGTTGGTCGAGCACAATTTGCGGTCCTGCATCCTGCCAGGTAATTACGCTATCCGGGCGAAGTGACAAAATGCCTTCGCTGCTGAGTTGTTTCCAGTAACCAATATGCGGCAGTTTGGCGGTTTCTGGTGGATAAGATGTCGTTTCATCGACACCAACCACGCGTTTGCCAGCGCCCATCGCGTAGATTAGCTCCGTCAGCGATCCTCCTGCGACCACGATACGTTCGGCAGCCGTTACGCTAAAAGTCCAGCTAAGAGCCAGTAATGCCGTAAACAATTTTTTTCGTTTTACCATGGTCTTCGCGGCAGAGGCCACGGCTGAAATACATAACGTTAGTGGGGAAAAAAGAAACGGCCTGGTGATGATCCTTGGCATAATGTGAGAACTCTTATCAAATTGAGAATGATCATGATTATCATTTGAGTTATATATGAAATACAACCGTCGATTCAATACGCACGGCGTTACAAGCGTATTTATTTTTGATTTTTATCAAGATGCTTCGTCAGCTAATGTTCTTGTTACCGATTAAATTTCAGCGCGGGAAAAAGCTGAGAACCCGGAGATATCGCGGCTTGCAGAGCAAAGAGAAGAGAAAATTATCACTGTTAACGACAACGTTTTGTGATGAGGTTGTGGGGGGATAGCCATAAACACAGGATGGTTTTCTGGATGCTGGATAGATTTCATAACCCCCTGTTTATTGTGTTAATGGCGGTTAAAAAAAGCTTGATCATAAAAAATTTATCGATAATAATTCTCATTATCACGTTTGAGTTTAACAAAATATGACATCATGGATAACAAAATCATATCTTTTGTAAGGGAAAACGCACAGCACTCTTCACTTCAGACGTGGCGTACTACTTTGCCTGACAAAGAGGGCGTGCTTTTGCTGAATTATCAGAAATATTCGGCAATTTTACGGGATATATACGCTAATAGCTTCCCGTGGTGATATCTAATTATTTGAATTGTAAATAAATTTATTTTTCGCCAGCCACCCCGGCATTAACCCAGGCAGCCAGCATTTTTTATTTTCCTCATGGAGAATCGCTATGTCACGTCCGCAATTTACCTCGTTGCGTTTGAGTTTGTTGGCTTTGGCTGTTTCTGCCACCTTGCCAACGTTTGCTTTTGCTACTGAAACCATGACCGTTACGGCAACGGGGAATGCACGTAGTTCCTTCGAAGCGCCTATGATGGTCAGCGTTATCGACACTTCCGCTCCTGAAAATCAAACTGCTACTTCAGCCACTGATTTGCTGCGTCATGTTCCTGGAATTACTCTTGATGGTACCGGACGAACCAACGGTCAGGATGTAAATATGCGTGGCTATGATCATCGCGGCGTGCTGGTTCTTGTCGATGGTGTTCGCCAGGGAACGGATACCGGACACCTGAATGGCACTTTTCTCGATCCGGCGCTGATCAAGCGTGTTGAGATTGTTCGCGGACCTTCAGCATTACTGTATGGCAGTGGCGCGCTGGGTGGAGTGATCTCCTACGATACGGTCGATGCAAAAGATTTATTGCAGGAAGGACAAAGTAGTGGTTTTCGTGTCTTTGGTACTGGCGGCACGGGGGACCATAGCCTGGGATTAGGCGCGAGCGCGTTTGGGCGAACTGAAAATCTGGATGGTATTGTGGCCTGGTCCAGTCGCGATCGGGGTGATTTACGCCAGAGCAATGGTGAAACCGCGCCGAATGACGAGTCCAGTAGTAACATGCGGTCTATATGGTGTTTTTTTTCAAGCAGAAGACGGCATACGAGATTTCTGCCTGTCTCGTGGGCTCGGAGATGTGTAATAAGAGACAGTCGTAGGGCGTATAGGGCGTCCCGCCCACGGCGCTCAGGCGCGCCCCGACGCTCCAGTTGCGCGGCAGGTCGTACGTGCCGCTGAGGTTCGCCACGAAACGGCTGTCCCAGGCCGATACGATATACT
>OJKJ01000806.1_pt1 | contig 14265 bp, 11 predicted proteins | sample 1596491 | NCBI WGS metagenome assembly OJKJ01 (sample SAMEA4350160, study PRJEB24818) | metagenome | biome: human; feature: gut; material: faeces | place: Denmark | collected 2013-09 | reverse complement strand
GGATCTGGAATATGGGCGGATCGCGATGGCGGCGAGGGCGTGCGGGAGTTACCGGGAGCGGGGGATGGAGAAGTTGGGGTAGATTTTGGGGTGGGTTGAGATTGATAAGATGGAATGTTTGATGGGGGATGAATGAGAGGACAAGCCGTGGGGGGAGCGGCTTGTCCTTTTGTAAGTGTGCCTAAATTATGAGATGTGCGGTCTGATTTATCTGTGAATTTCAGGAGAACGTATATCGTTGCTTTTTCTATCTTTTTCATACGGATCATGGTAGAATAGGCGTAACAAATGTTAGAAAAGAGGCGCGCGGATGAGTAACGATTTAATACAACCTCAAAACACCGAAATGATTATGTATCAAACAGAAGATGGACTGACAAAAATAGATGTGCAGATGAGCGGTGAGACAGTATGGCTTTCTTTAGATCAGATGGCAGATTTGTTCCAACGTGATAAGTCTACTATTTCCCGCCATATAAAAAACGTTTTTGGAGAAGGCGAATTAGATAGAAATTCAGTTGTTGCAAAATTTGCAACAACTGCGGCAGATGGGAAAACATATCAAGTGGATTATTATAATTTAGACGTTATTATATCTGTTGGGTATAGGGTTAAGTCTCTGCGGGGTACACAGTTCCGCATATGGGCTAATTCTGTACTGAAGGAGTATTTGATCAAAGGCTTTGCCATGAATGATGAGCTTTTGAAAAAAGCGGGCGGCGGCAATTACTTTGATGAGTTGCTTGAACGAATTCGTGATATCCGGTCTTCGGAGAAGGTATTCTGGAGGAAGGTACTTGATATTTACGCCACCAGCATGGATTATGATCCCCGAATGGAAGCCTCTGTTTTATTTTTCAAGACTGTTCAGAACAAAATGCACTGGGCCGCTCACGGACAGACTGCTGCTGAAAAAATATTTTTTAGTGCGGATAGTTCTAAACCTAATATGGGACTGTACTCTTTTAGAGGAAGTCATCCAACACAGGCGGATGCTTTGGTGGCCAAAAACTATTGCAATCAGGAAGAGCTGGAGGCACTCAATGGAATCGTCTCCGCTTACCTGGAATTTGCCGAAATGCAGGCGAGACGTCATATTCCCATGTACATGAAAGACTGGATCGAAACTTTGGACGGATTTTTGAAGCTTTCCAAGCATGATATCCTTACGGATGCCGGGCGAATCAGCGCTGTGATGGCGGAGAAAAAAGCAAAGGATGAATATCATAAATTCAGAGAGTTACAGGACAGAAATCTATCCAGAGCAGATAAAGATTTTATAGCTGTGCTTGATCGCGCTGAAAAAGCGATAACCGGTTATAAAGCAGATTAGATACTTCAAGGAAAATGAGGATGGAGTGGCTGTGATGTGCAAGGCAATGGAAGATATGCGGAATGAAGCCGCTTTGGCTGAGAGAAAAAAGATTGCTGCGAAACTGTTGGAGGGCGTAAAGCTGTCTCTGGAGAAAATCGCGGATGTCTCAGAGCTGTCCCTGGAGGAAGTGCGTGAACTGGCTGGGAAGAAGGGCGAGTGAACAATGGAATGGCGTAAACACTGAATGGATGATATGAGTTGTAAGAGGGCTGCCGGGATAAGTTGGCAGCCTTTTTGCAACCCCTCACTTCTGATTACCGTTATTTTAAACGCCACTCCCAACCGGCCTCTCCAACACCTCCGTCTCCGAATTAAAATCCCCGGTCACCCTGTTCTCCACCACCAGAACCAGGGAACCCGGTGCGATGATCCGTGCGTGCCAGGTTCCGCGGCGGATGTTGTAGAGCCTGAGCGGTTCCATTTCCACTGGGGTGATGTCTGCGGAGTGATCCCCGTTTCCGCCTGCGAAAATGGTGCAGGAGCCTTTTAACAGCACGAAAACCTCGTCCGTCTCCAGGTGACGGGACATGGCGGTGATTGGTTCGCCGCCGCTTCCATTTTCGGAGGCTGCCGCCACCCGCCAGTCACCGAACTGGATCAGGGGTTGGAAATTTTTCCCGGTGTTCTTGTCGTACTCGTAAATGTCAATTCCGTTTGTCTCTGATCGTTTCATGTGATTCCCTCCATATACCATAAAACCGATCATAAAATTCCCCACAATAAATGTCAATATAATAGAAAGAAATGATACTTTTTTAAAAGTATGCGCAATAAGGTGATACTTTTTTGAATTTGGAGGTTGTTGTGTGAAGATTTTGCCAATGATACAATAGAGTTACAAAAAAAGTCACGACCAAATCAGAGAGGGAGGTTATCATGAGAAAACACAAACGATTGATCGCAGCGTTTATGGCGGCAGGTATGCTGGCGGGGAGCCTGGCCGGGTGCTCCGGCTCCGGCAAGACGGCGGAGCCCACTACGGCAGCGGGGGCTGAGAATACCACAGTGGCGGCCCAGACAGAGGGGGAGAAGCCCAGTGAGGCGTCCGGGGAGACGGTTACCCTGAGAATGTCCTGGTGGGGCGGAGACTCCAGACATGAGCGGATTCTGGCCGTGATCGACGCGTTCCAGAAGGCCAACCCTGACATCGTCATTGAACCGGAGTATTCGGCATTTGCGGACTACCGCGACAAGTTTACCATGCAGCTCACGTCCGGCGCGGCCGCGGATATCATGGCCGTGGACCAGCCCTGGGTGTCCAGCATTATGGCGCAGGGAGATTTCTTTGCGGATTTAAGCGGTTACGCCGATCTGGGACTGGACGATATGGACGCCTACATTATTGACAATTTCTGTAAGTTCGACAACGGAACGTTCTTCGTCCCGGCGGGCGTAAATGGAATGGGGTCTCTGGTGGATACGGAGAAGCTGGCGGAATACGGCTTCGACCCCGCCGACAAGACCTTTACCTGGGACGACCTGATCGCTCTGGGCGAGAAGGTTCACGCTGCGGATTCCAGCCAGTACCTGTGCTGCGTGGACAGCAAACAGGCCGCCCTGTATTACGCCAGAGTTTACCTGCGCCAGCTGACCGGCAAGCAGTTCATCAACGACGACGGCACTGTGGGCGTGACCAGGGAAGAGCTGGCCGAGGCCCTGGGACTGGTGAACACCCTGTTTGAGAAGGGGATTTTCCAGCCCATCGAGGAGGCGGGAATCTATGAGAACTCCATGACCCAGAACCCCACCTGGCTGAACCGCCAGATGTTCATGATCCTGGGCAGAACCTCCGTTATGACGGACGCTTCCGCCAGACGGGCCGATGAGGGCGGCAATTACACCACCTCCGGCTATGTGCTGCCTCAGATGGAGAACAGCAAGGAATCCGGTATCGAGGTCCGTCCCACCACCTTATTCGCGGTGAACGGAAAGTGTGCGAACCCGGAGGCGGCCGCTAAGTTCCTGAGCTTTATGTTCAACTCCGAGGAGGGCGCCGAGCTCTTAAAGGACACCTATTCCGTACCCGCCAGAGAAAGCCTGCGCACCTTCTGCGAGGAGAAGGCGCTTCTGGACGAGTCTGCCATGGAGAACGTGGTATACTCTCTGGAAAATTCCGGCAACGTGGTGAACGCGTGGTCCAACAACTCCGAGGTGGAGGCCATGATGACGGAGATTATGCAGAAAATCGCATACAAACAGTATGACTCCATGGAGGAGGCCGCGGACGAGGTGATTAGCCGCATTGACCAGATCGTCGCTTCCTCGGCACAGTCCTGACAGAATTGCCGGACGCGGGTTTCCGTGATCTGACATAAGCGTTAACAGGTTTCCGATGTTCCTGACAAAAACATCGGTTTTTATTTAAATGTAATGGGCCGCTGGCACAGCCTGCGGGCGATTGCTTGAATGTAATGGGATTAACGCCGGATTGCCTCAGGGATTGCTCCCAGTTTAAGTCCGGGGAATGGAGGAACTATGATTTCGAACAAGATGAAATCCAAACGGTATGTAGGGCTTCTCTACATTGCTCCGTGGCTGCTGGGTTTTCTGATCTTCCAGCTGTATCCGTTTATCGCATCCTTCTGCTATTCGTTTACGGATTATACGCTGTTAAACCAGCCGCAGTTTGTGGGGCTGAAAAATTATCTGACGCTGTTTACCACGGACAAACAATTCCTGTCCACCATGAAGATCACCGGTTTCTACGCCCTTCTCTCCGTGCCGCTGAAGCTGGCCTTCGCGCTGTTCATCGCGATCCTGCTGAACGCGAAAATCAAGGGAATCGGCATTTACCGCAGCCTGTATTACCTGCCGTCCATTCTGGGCGGAAGCGTGGCCGTGTCCGTGCTCTGGCGGGTGATTTTCATGAAGGACGGGATGATCAACCATTTTATCGGGCTCCTGGGTCTGGGACCGGTGAACTGGCTGACGGACGCCAAGCTGGCGCTGATCACCTTGAGCCTCTTGCAGGTGTGGCAGTTCGGTTCGGCCATGGTCATTTTCCTGGCCGCGCTTAAAGGGATTCCGGCGGAGCTCTATGAGGCGGCCTCCATTGACGGGAGCGGGAAATGGAACCAGTTTCTGCATATCACGCTGCCGCAGATCAGCTCCGTGGTATTTTTCAATCTGATCATGCAGTCCATCCAGGCGCTGCAGAACTTCACCTCGGCGTTTGTGATCACGGGCGGCGGGCCCATGAAGCGGACTTACATAATCGGCATGAAGCTGTACGATGACGCGTTCCGGTTCTACAAGGTGGGCTACGCCTGCGCGGAGTCCTGGATTTTGTTCCTGGTGATTCTGGCGCTGACGCTTCTGGTGTTCAAATCGTCGGACGCCTGGGTTTATTATGCGGATGAAGGGGGGAGCAAAAAATGATGGATAAGGCTTCCAAAGCGGCGCTGATCCGCCATCTGATCCTGATTGTGGTGGGCGTTGTCCTGATCTACCCGGTGGTATTTATGGTGTTCGCCTCGTTTAAGGACACCAATGAAATTTTCACCTCCACCAAGCTGCTGCCTAAGCTGTGGCACGGGGAGAACTATACCAACGGCTGGAAGAGCGGGGCCACCGGTGTGGTGACATTTACCAATTTTTTCCTGAACACCTTCAAGCTGGTAATTCCGGTGGTGGCCTTCACGGTGGTTTCCTGCACGCTGACGGCCTACGGGTTCGCCCGGTTCGATTTCCCGGGCAAGAAAATCCTGTTTCCGGTGCTGATCTCCACGCTGATGCTGCCCAACACGGTGATCATTATTCCACGGTTTATGCTGTTTAAGAACCTGGGCTGGCTGGACAGCTACCTGCCGTTTCTGGTGCCGGCGCTGTTTGCCGTCTACCCGTTTTTCATTTTTATGATCATTCAGTTTCTGCGGAATGTGCCGTCCACGCTGGACGAGTCGGCCAAGATCGACGGCTGCAGCTCCTTCCAGATTCTGATCCACATCCTGGTGCCGCTGCTAAAGCCCGCGCTGTTCTCGGCCGGACTGTTCCAGTTTTTGTGGACGTGGAATGATTTTTACAACCAGTTTATTTTCATCAATTCGCCGAAAAAATTCACCTTGTCGCTGGGGCTGCGGCTGTCCATCGACGCGTCTACGGAGGCGGTGAAGTGGAACGAGGTCATGGCAATGTCGGTCTGCTCCATTATTCCGCTGTTTATCCTGTTCTTCTGCGCGCAGAAGTATTTCGTGGACGGGATCGCCACATCCGGGATCAAGGGTTAGGGGGAGATTATTATGAAAAATGAGGGAATATTGTTTTATCTGTCGGGAGAGCAGGGGAGCGTGCCGGAGATCGCGGCGGGCAACCCAACACCCAACTTTTTTAAGGATGTGGAAGTGATTGAGAACGGGCGGAAGGGGAAAGCGCTGCGCTGCCTGCCCACCCAGCTTCTGGCCTACTGGGCGCCGGGCAACATGTATTCTCAGAGGGGGACCGTGTCTTTCTTCTGGCGGAGCAGGACGCCCCTGGGGCCAACGGAATTTCCGCTGTTCCGGGTGTCTTTTGCAGATCACTCCAGCTGGGACGCGCTGTTTATGCGCATCGATTACAACGGGCACGGCATCGACGCATTTGTGACGGACATCAACCTGAGCCGCCTGCGGGTGGCCCACCGGTTTGAGGCGCTGCCGGAGCCGGATCAGTGGTTCCATGTGGCCTTTTCCTGGGACGAGACCGTGGGCGTGCGGCTCTATATCGACGGGGAGCTGGCGGCGAAGCTGGATCAGGAGGCCATTTTGTACGCAGGGCTGGATCAGTTCGGCACCCACTCCCGGGTGATCAGCAACGCCCAGGTGCAGTCCAGCTACAATTACATGCGCACCGGGGACTTCGACGAGATCACGGTGTTCGACCGCATGCTGACGGACGAGGAGGTGCGCGCGGTGAGCCGTCTGGAGACGCCCGCGCTTGCGAAGCTTCCGGCGCGGAATCTGGGCGGGGAGCGCTGGAACCGGGAATGGCAGAGGCGCTTCGGCTTCGACGCCGGGGAAATGCCCGCGGCGCTGACTCATCCGGCCACGGCGGTCCATAAGGTGGAGATTCACGACGCCTGGGATCACAAGCGCTGGTGGTGGAAGGGCTGCGACGGAATCCGGGAGACCACCTGGCCGGGCGTCTACAACCGTTCCGGGCTGCCGGGCAGAACCGATTATTTTGTGCTGCCGGACTGGGACTGCTATTCCGTCTCCGGCAAGGAGATCACGTTCCAGCCGGTAAAGGATACGTATTTCAACCACATCGAGATTTCCGGCTCCGCCGCGGGCCAGCTGCGGATTCACGGGCGTTTGGAGGAGCAGCTGAAGGTGCGCCGGGAGTCCTGCGAGCGCAGCGTGCTCCGGCTGGCGGAACCGGTGCGGAATGTGGACATTACCTTCACAAACGACGTAATCGAGGAGCCAATCGGGGATATCACCCTGCTCCAGGTGGAGCCGGGCGTGGCCCCGGAGGGCGCGGCCAGGGAAATGTTCCGGTTCTCGCCGGACGACGGGAAAATGGGGCCGGAATGCTTTGACGGGGTCAGGGCGTTTGTAGCCGGGAGATTTGCGGCGGATGAGAGGCGGTGTTTTGCGGGGGATTTGGCGAGCGGGCAGGGGGTAGCTCCGGCGAGTGAACCTGCGGTGGCTCAGGCGAGTCAGCCTGCGGTGTCTCCGGCGAGTGAGCCTGCGGTGGCGCAGGCGAGTCAGCCCACGATGACTCCGGTGAGCCGGTCCGAGGTGATTCGGTTAAGCGGCACGGAGGTGGCTCCAGTGAGCGGCCCTGCGGTAGCTTCGGCGAGTCAGCCTGTGGTGGCTCAGGCCCCCGGCCCTGCGGGCTACGTCCTCCCCGCCTCCCCGCTCCTCCCGCCGTCCCAAGCCCTCCCCATATCCCACTACATGCTCCCCTGCCATCAGCCGGCCGGCACTGGCATGGACGGACTTTTACTTCACCTCCCGCCCCTCAACTGCGCGCCGGATCACGGCCGGTACGTGCTGGTGAACGTTCAGGTGAAAGATCCACTTTGGATTTACCGGAACCTGATGAACTTCACCTTCGCCGTTCTCCCCGGCTCCGCCAAGGAAATCTGGCTGGACACCAGGGACCGCATCCTGCCAGAGGGGAAAGCCCTGTACGTGCAGATCGCCTGGTCAACCCAGGTCCCCACAGAATATATGGAAAAGATTTCCATGGAAATGATCTACAAACCATATGAGGAAGCGAAAAAAGAACACATAGAGGACCGCTGGATTCAGGTAAAGGACAATTACGCCAACCTGGTGGAGGAAAATCCCTCCAACGAGCATTTCAACATGTTCAACCGGTTCAAGGCCGACCTGACCGATCTGCTGCGGGTGTGCCCGGAGCACCGCTTGGCCCGGGAATACTGGTACGATAAATTTAAAACCAACCCGCCGGAATTTACCTTCTCCCGCTGTCCTGAGGGCATCCCGCTCTGGGCCTGGCGGCAGACGGAGTACATGGGGTACGTGAAGCGCTATATCCGCTGGTGGATCGATAAGCGCCAGATCGAAAACGGCGAATTCGGCGGCGGCCTTTCCGACGACGGCGACCTGACGGCCTGGTGGCCGGGGCCGGCCATGGCGGGCTGCATGCCGGAGAAGATCGGCGAGTCCCTGGCCCGCGAGATGGAGGCATTTTACGAACAGGGCATGTTCGCCAACGGACTTTGCGCCATCCAGACGGACCAGCTTCACACCCTGGAGGAGGGAATCCAGTGCCTGGGCCAGTGCCTGACCCTGTTCCCGGGTTCGCCCAAATATATGGAGCGGGCCATGGAAAATGCCAGGGGCCTGCACTATGTGACCGGCTACAATGAGAAGGGCCACCGCCACGTGCTTTCGGGCTACTATTCCGGCACCCGCATCGCCCGGGAAGCGCCCTGGGATTACTCCGCGTCAGACTCCTTCCACGTGTTCCATCCCACCTACATGCTGGTGCGCTACAACGGTTCCCCTAAGGCCCGCAGGCTGGTGCTGGAGACGGCGGACTCCATGCTGGAACACTACTACGACGGGCGGCTCCACGTGCTGGTCAACGTGACCACGGACGAGGACCAGGTCCACGAGCGGACCAGGGAATGGCCCCTGTTCTACGCGGCGTGGAAATTCACCGGGGATGAAAAATACTTAAAACCCATCGATCCCGCCCTCTACGAGCAGCAGCAGGACCGTTTCGCGGGACCGGATATCGGGGAGGCTGCGGCGAGGCGCTACGAGGACATTCTGCACAAGGCCGCGCTGCGGGAATACATCAACACGGACGGCCAGCTGTGGGTGGACCGGGGCGTCATCGACATCGCGGTGATGCAGCAGGACCGTATAGGCGGCGTGGGCCACGAGCGTTTTTCCCTGTACCCGCGGCACTACTTCCGCTGGCAGTTTAAACCTTCCCAGGAAATGGACGTGGCCGTCATGGTAACGCACGCGGCCCCGGACAAAATCCGCCTCACCGCCTTCAACATGACCGACGACGATATCACCGCCCACATGATTATGGAAGATATCATTCCCGGAAAATGGACGGTGAGGGCCGGAACAGGGCCAAAGATCGGTGTGATGGAACAGGCGGAGGATCGGGAAATGGACCTGGAGTGGATGGGTGGTCTGCCGGTGGTATTCAAACCCGGCCGCCACACCGTTCTGGAGCTGGACCTCAGGGAACGGGATAAAGCATACTGGGAGCGCCCGGACCTGGCCATCGACCGGGAGGACGTGATCATCCGGGACGACTGCATCCGCGTGCGGGTGCACAACATCGGGGCCACAGAGAGCGCGGAGACGGAGCTGGTGCTTAGAAGTCCCTCCGGCGAAATCCTGCGCCGCAGCCAGGTTCCGCCCATCCCTGCGCCAAACGACCTGTACCCCAAAGTGATGGAGATTCCTCTCTGGACCCGGGGAATCGAACTGGCGGGCTGCTCGGTGGAGCTGGACCCCGAAAACCGGATGAAGGAGATCACAAAGACCAACAACCGGATCGTATTGCAGGGAGGTGCTCTATGAAGCTGAGTTATACCACGCTGTCCGTTCAGGACAGGACCATCAGGGAGGCGGTGGAGATCGCGTCGGCCCACGGCCTGGAGGGAATCGAGCTTAGGGGCCGGGGCGACGCCCACGTGTCGCCGGAGAGCACGTTTTCCTACGCCGCCCATGTGAGAGAGCTGGTGCGGGAACATAAACTGGCGGTGCCCTGCCTGACCGCCTACACCCGGTTCCACCAGCCCACGGCGGCCGCGGTCCGGGAGGAAGTGGACCGCATGATGGACATGGTGCGGCTGGCGGAATTTCTGGAAGCGCCCTGTCTGAGGGTGTTTATGGGGCCGGTGCCGGAAGCTGTGAGCCTGTTACAGGCGGACCAAATAGCCATAGAAGGACTGCAATACGCCTCAAAACGCCTGGGAAATTCCCCTGTCCGGCTGGTCATCGAGACCCACGATTCGGCCAAGGACGGAAGAACCCTGGCGCGGATGTTAAAGGATGTGTCGTCAAACATCGGCGTGCTCCTTGACATTATCCATCCCTGGGATATGGGAGAAGAGATTGGGAAAACCTGGGAAATGATCGGAGAGCGCATCTACCATGTCCACATCAAGGACATCAGCCGCACCCTGGAAAACGGCCGCATTTACTGCCCCATCGGGCAGGGGCTGCTGCCGGTGGAGTCCACGGTGCGCTGGCTGGAAGGCAAGGGCTATCAGGGATTTTACTCCCTGGAATGGGAGAAGTCGGCTCTGGAAGGCCAGGGCGTGGGATTTGAGGAACAGCTTGAGAGCTTTGTATCATTTATGAGGGGAGTGGAGCAGGATGGGAACAGTCAGATTACCCTTTGAGGAAGTGGAGGCCTGCCTCTGCCAGGTGTTGGCGGGGCGGGGCTGCCCGGAGAAAAAGGCGGAAAAAGTAGCCCATGAGATGGCGAGAAACTCGCTGGAGGGCGTATACACCCACGGCATCAACCGGTTCTCCCGGCTGATCCGCAATATTGACGAGGGGATTGTAAGGCCCGGGGCGGAACCGGAGGTGACGGTGCGCATGGGGGCCATGGAGCAGGTGGACGGCCATCTGGGCCTTGGCATCACCAACGCCTGGTTCGCCATGGAGGAGGCCGTCAAGCTGGCCAAATCCTACGGCATCGGCCTGGTGGCCCTGCGGAACACCAACCACTGGATGCGGGCGGCCACCTACGGATATCAGGCCTGCGACGAGGGTATGGCGGCCGTCTGTTTTACCAACACCATGCCCAACATGCCCACCTGGGGGGCCGTGGACTCCCGCATCGGCAACAATCCGCTGGTGTTTGCATTTCCCCGCAGGGAGGGGCACCTGATCATGGACATGGCCATGTCCCAGTTCTCCTACGGGGCGTTGGAGCTGGCACGTCTCCAGGGGCGGCAGATGGCCATAGACGCCGGCTTTGACACCGCGGGCAATCTGACCCGGGACCCGGACAGCGTGATCAAATCCCAGCGGATTCTGCCCACCGGATACTGGAAGGGGGCGGCCCTGTCCTTTATGCTGGACATTTTCGCGGGCGTGCTGTCGGACGGCAACACGGTCTCGGAGGTGGGCAGACTGGCCGGGGACGAACACGGGGTGTCCCAGGTGTTTATCGCCGTGGATTATCGGAACCTGGTGACGCAGGAGGCGGCGGAGCACATCGTGGAGGGCGCGGTCAAGGACCTGCTGGCCTCCGAAAAGGCCCAGGGCACGGACCGGATTATCTACACCGGCCAGCTGACCCTGGAATGCCGGGCAGATAACCTGAAGAACGGCATTCCGGTGGATGAGGGCGTGTGGAGCGGTATTTTATCCCTCCTGTGATTCGGCGGAGGTATTGATACAAATTGTGACGGAAAAGCCTTTTTCCAGCTGGCTGTCCAGGGTAATGCGGCATTGGTCTGCGGTAAATCTCAACTGCAATCTGCGGAAGAGATTCTGCAGGCCAATGTGTTTTTCGTGGAAGCCCTCGAAGCTGGAGAGAGAATTCCGCAGCTCCTCAAGGCGCCCGGGGCTGACGCCGTTGCCATTATCCCGCACCTGGATGGTGAGAAGCTCGTCCCGGACGGCGATATAGATAAAGATGTCCAGGGGATTTGCCTGGCTGTTGTTGCCGTGGGTGACGGAGTTCTCGATCATGGGCTGGAGGATCAGCTTGGGAATCCGGTAGCTCTGGGCCTCCGGGTCCACGTCCCAGTGCACCTGCACCTGTCCCGCGTAGCGGTGCGCCATCAGAGCCGTGTAGTGGGTGGTGGCCTCGATCTCCTGCTCGATGGTCACGTCCTCGTCCGGCGCTCTCAGGCTGTATTGCAGGAAAATGGACAGGTCCTGGATCATCTCGTTGGCCGTGGTGGGCAGCTTGGTGTGCTTTAAGATCTCAAAATCGATCATCTGCAGGGTGTTGGAGAGGAAATGGGGGTTGATCTGGTATTGCAGCGCGGACAGCTCCAGGGACAGGGCCTGGAATTTCTGTTCGTTTAAGGAGACCTCCAAAAAGTCGTTGCGGGTGAAGGTCTGGATCATGTTGGTCACAATGTGGCTGTACAGGTCGTTGCTGTGGGGCCGTATTTCCGGCAGCTCCTTGTGGGAGATGGCGGCGTCCATCAGGTCCAGGATGGCGTAGAGCTGGCGGGACATGTTGACGGCGTAACGGTAGGAGGTCATAACGGCGACCAGGATGCAGAGAAACACGGTGGCGCAGGTGATCCCGATCAGCCGGTAAATATTGGCGTAGGCCAGGGAGACCGGCGTGACGGAGATGAAATCCAGCCCTGTGTTGGGGGAGTAAGAGCGCATGATCAGGTTGTTGTCCAGGCGCAGCAGCCCGCCGGTGTCCGTCATACCTTCCAGGCGTCCTACCAAGTCCTGGGCGTCCAGATCCTGGCTGCTGGAGAACAGGGCCTTGCCGCCCTCGGCCAGGACAATGGCCCGGCCGCTCTCTAAATAGGAGTTGGTGAACAGGCGCTTGAAATAGGAGACCACGATGTTGACCGCCACGGTGTAACCCTTCGAGTTCTCCTGGACCACGGTCAGATAGTCCCGCGGGGCGGAGGCGTAGAGGCTGGTGCTGCGGCGGATGACACGGTAGGCGCTGTCGCCGGAGCAGGCGGAAAGCCAGTCCTTGTCCGGCCCGGTGGCCATCTCGTAGACATTGGCCTGGTTGGTTAGGTAGCGGCCCCGGGCGTTGGGGATATAGACGTAAATGCTGTCGATATAGTCCCGGGAGTTGACGATGGCGTTTAACTGCGCCGCCACCTGTTTTAAGATCACAAAATCCACGTAACCCAGCTTTTCCGACTGAAGAATCTGGTAAATGGAGTTGGAATTGGAGTAGGCCGGGACGGCCAGCATATTCATGACCTTGTTGGAATCATTCAGCAGAAGGTCCACATTTTCCTGGAGCAGGGAGAGGTTGATTTCCGCCTCGCTCTCCAGGGATTTTTTTTCCGTGGGCACCAGGACGGCGAAAAAGATGACGGTGAGAAAGAGCATGGGCAGCAGCGACAGCGTCAGCATGCGGACCATATTTTCGGCGAAAAAGCGGCGGCGCATAGGGATAAGTCCTCCTTGGGGAGTAGTCAGCGTTTGGCCGGGCAGGGGTCAACGCCGTGGTATTGTTTGAACACGCGGGAAAAATTCCGGGGGTTGTTGTAGCCCACCATCCAGGCCGTATCGGATACGGAACGCCCCTCCTTCAGAAGCTGCATGGCTTTCTCCATCCGCGTCTGGTTCAGGAAGTCGGAGAAGGTCTGGTTCAGGCAGCGGTGGAAAATGGTGGAGACGTAGCTGGCGGACAGGCCGGTCAGCTCGGCGGCCCCGATCAGGGAGGCGGTGTCCACGTTGTCCCGGACATACGCTTGGATGCGGGTGACGATCTCGTTGTAATAGCCCTTGTAGGACACGGGCTGGCCGTCGCCCGCAGTTTCCGGCGCTGGGGCGGGAGCGCTTTCCGGGGCAATGGCGGAATGGGTCACCGCCCGGAATGTTTTCATCAGTTCCCCGTAATTCACCGGCTTTGTCAGGTAGGCGCTGACCCCGAAGCGCAGGGCGGTGCGGGCGTACTCGAAGTCCGCGAAGGCGGACAGCAGGATGACGGGGACCGCCGGGTACGCCTGCCGGACAGCCTGGGTCAGCTCCAGCCCGTCCATTACCGGCATGCGGATATCCGCCAGGAGCAGGTCCACCGGGTTCATTTCCATGTAGTCCAGCACTTCCCGGCCGTTGGCGGCCAGAAAGACCACCTGAATTCCCAGTTCTTCCCAGGGGAAGAGCTGGCTTAAGCTGTCGCGGATATTGGGTTCGTCGTCTGCGATCACCAGTTTCATATATGAGTTCATCGTTCTGTATCACCTCAGTGTCAGGTTTCTCCCTTTTTCCGGTACTGCATGGGAGTCATGTGGTAGTAGTTGTGGAACGCCCGGGAAAAATTCTTGGAATTGGTGTAGCCGGTCTGGGCGGCGATCTCGCCGATGCTGAGGTGGATATCGCGCAGCAGCCCGGCGGCCCAGATCATTTTCTCCCGGCACACGAACTCCGGGAAGGTCATGGACAGGCGCTCTTTTAAAAGTCCGGAAATGAACTCACTGTCCAGGCCGGTGGCGCGGGAGGCGAAATCCAGGCTGATCTCGCCCGGGTGCTCGCGGATGCAGGCGGAGAGGACGGCCAATGTAGGCTCCTCCTGGTCCGGCTCCGGTACCGTCTCCCGGGCGGCGGCCCCGATAGAGTCCTTCAGCCGGGTGAACAGATTGACCAGCTCCTGGTAGCGGACGGGCTTGACCAGGTAGTCGTCGGCCCCGTAGAGGATGCCCTTTCTGGCGTACTCGAAATCCGAGTACGCGGACAGAAAGACCAGGCGCACCGGGATGTTCTGCTCGCGGATGCAGCGGGCCAGCTCCAGTC
>OJKJ01000803.1_pt1 | contig 14316 bp, 13 predicted proteins | sample 1596491 | NCBI WGS metagenome assembly OJKJ01 (sample SAMEA4350160, study PRJEB24818) | metagenome | biome: human; feature: gut; material: faeces | place: Denmark | collected 2013-09 | reverse complement strand
GATAATGTGGTACTGTGGTGCGTTTTCACAGAAATATTTGAGGCTGGCGAGGGCCTTCGGAACTTCCTGAATTTCATCAAAGATAAGCAATGTATTAGATGGTTCTATCTTCCTTCCGGCATAAAGTTCCAGCCCCATTATCAGACGGTCTGTATTTAAATCTTCTGCAAATAACGCCGCCATTCTGGAGTTAGAGTCAAAGTTAATGTAGACGGTATCCTGATAAGCCTCTTTTCCAAATTCTTTCATCAGCCATGTTTTTCCAACCTGGCGCGCCCCCTCGATCACTAACGGCTTCCGGTATTTATTTTTTTTCCATTGATAAAGACTTTTTATTGCCTCACGGTACATAAGTTCCTCCTCTGAAAAATTCGATATCTACTTATAAGTATACCCGTTTTTACAAAAAATGCAACGTAATATAGATATTTTCAACATTTATATCAACGTATTTTTGAATATAATTACATTTTTTACAGTCATTTTTATAAGATTTTAATACCGAAAACAGAGGAATGGATACTTACCATAAAAATGAAACGTGATTGGCGAACACATACGTTTTGTGTCCGCCAATCACGTTTCATTTTCTTCTATTCCAACACAGCCGTCAGCCGCCTGACCATCTCATCCACATGCTCTCTCTCTATAATAAGCGGTGGTACAAATCGAATAATATTGCTTCCCGCGCTGATTAACACCAGTTTTTCTTCGAGAAGTGCCTTCTGTACGATGGGACCGACAGGCATTTGGAACTCCAGCCCCTGCATCAGCCCCCTGCCTCGATGGCCGGTAATGCAGTCAAACTGTGCGGCCAGTTCTTCCAGCTTCTCCCACAGATAGCCGCCCACTAAATTCACGTGATCCACAATACCGCGTTCTTCGAAAATACTTAACACCGCGCTGGCCGCCGCTGTTACCAGCGGATTTCCGCCGTAGGTAGTTCCGTGATCTCCCGGGACCATGGCCGAAGCCGCTTTTCCGGAAGCCAGGAAAGCGCCCACCGGAACGCCGTTTCCCAGCGCCTTGGCCACCGTCATGACATCCGGCTTCACACCGTACTGCTGCCATGCGAACATGGAACCGGTACGTCCCATCCCGCACTGGATCTCGTCGAGGATCAGCAGCATGTCGTGTTCATCACACAGCGCACGGACTCCCTTTAAGAATCCCTCTTCCGCGGGATAAATGCCTCCCTCACCCTGAACAGTCTCCATAATAACCGCGCACGTATTCTCATGAATCAGTGCCTTCACACTGTCCAGATCATTGAAATCAGCGAATCTGATCCCCGGGATCAGCGGCTTAAACGGCTCCTGGTAATGGTCATTTCCTGTGACAGACAAGGCACCCATGCTTCTTCCGTGGAAGGAATGGCGCATGGCAATGATCTCGTGGACACAGCCCTCTTCCCGCTTCTCTTTGGCCGCCTTATTGTAGGCGTACCTTCTGGCAATTTTCAGAGCGCCCTCAATGGCTTCGGTCCCGCTGTTGGTAAAGAACACCTTATCCATGCCGGAAGCCGCCAGGAGCTTTTCTCCCGCTTCGATGGAAGGCACATTGTAAAATAAATTAGAGGTGTGCAGAAGCTTATCTACCTGGGCCTTCACCGCCTCATTGTACTGTTTATCGTTATATCCCAGTCCCATAACCGCGATGCCCGCTCCGAAATCGAGATATTCTTCCCCTTCCGTATCGTAAAGAAACACCCCGTCCCCGTGGTCAAAAATGACCGGATACCGGTTATACGTCTTATAAAATTCCTGTTCCGCCTTTTGAATGTATTCCTGTTTATTCGGCATGGTAATACCTCTCATCTCCCGAATTGATAATCGCAGTTCCGATTCCTTTATTTGTAAAGATCTCCAGCAGAAGACAGTGCGGAATCCGTCCATCCATAATATGTACTCTGGAAACGCCCTGCTTCATGGCATCGATACAGTTCTGAAGCTTTGGAAGCATTCCTCCTCCAAGTGTTCCGCTGCTCACGAAATTCAGCGCCTCATCAATTGTCATTTCCGAAATTAAAGATTCCTTGTCCTCAAAATCTCTGTAAACGCCTTCCACATCCGTTAAAAATGCCAGCTTCTCCGCCTTCATGGCCGTCGCAATGGCGCAGGCCGCGTCGTCCGCATTAATATTGTACGTCTTAAATTCTGCGTCAAATCCCACCGGACAGATGATCGGCAGGAAATCCTTTTCCAGAAGGTCATAGATTATCTGCGGATCCACTCCGGTGATATCGCCCACATAACCGATATCCTCGCCGTCCGCGTATCTCTTTTTACACTGCAGCATCATGCCGTCCTTACCGCTGATGCCGACCGCCTTCACGCCCAGCTCATTCACCAGCTGCACCAGGCTCTTGTTCACCCGGTTAAGCACCATCTCAGCGATTTCCATGGTCGGTTCGTCCGTCACACGCAGACCGTTAATAAACTGCGGCTCCATCCCCACTTTTCCGACCCATTTGCTGATTTCCTTGCCGCCGCCATGGACGATAATCGGTTTAAAACCTACCAGCTTTAACAGGACGACGTCCTGAATCACATGCTTCTTCAGTTCTTCATCCACCATGGCGCTGCCGCCGTATTTTACGACGATAATTTTCCTGTTAAAACGCTGAATATATGGAAGCGCCTCTATCAGGACTTCCGCCTTCTGCATGATGCTTTGATCTAAATCCATTTTTCTGCTCCTCCCAAATCGACTCCAAATTCTTTACCCAGATTTCCCATTCCTTCATTGATCTCTTCTCTTGAATACTGGTGTGCATCCAGAAATCCATCGCTGTATTCATTCAAATGAAGATAAAATGATGCCGCCATCTCAAAATACTCCGAGCTCTTGTCTTCCAGTTCATTGAGCAGGATATTCTCTGCCTCGTTGATCTGTCCTGCGTCCGCCATGGTGATCAGCTTCTTGTACAGATTATCAATTACTGTAAATTCCTCATCTTCCGGCAGAACGTAGTTGATATCGTCTTTTCCGAGAATAAGGCGGGCCAGAACTCTCGCCATATCCTTTATCATCCGCATTATGTAATCATCTTTTACAGCCATCGTTCGCTCTCTTTTCTATATTTTATCGATGCCTTTCTCTGGCGTCCCTTTTCCCACATTTTTTTCGTAACCGCTGTCACCGGCAGATACCCGCTGGTCAGGAACGGTAATCCGCATTTATTTTCACATAGTCAAAGGTCAGATCACAGCCCCACGCCGTAGCCGAACACGGTCCCATCTTGATATCGGCTGTGGCCGTCACTTCCGGTTCGGAGAGGATCTTTGTGGCCTCCTCCTCGCTGTAGGGAAGTGCGACTCCATTTTCAATGATCTGGAGTTTTCCCGCTGCGCTCTCGAAATATAGATCTACCTGCTCCGGGTCGAACTGTGCTCCTGAGTAGCCCATGGCACAGAGGATCCTTCCCCAGTTTGCATCATGGCCGAAGATAGCGGCCTTTGTCAGGCTGGAGGTAATAACCGATTTAGCCAGCGTCACCGCCTGTTCCTTCGTCTCCGCTCCCACTATTTTCACTTCGAACAGGGCCGTACACCCTTCTCCGTCGCCGGCCATCTTTTTGGCGAGCGTCTCATTGATGGTGTTTAATGCCTTTACAAATGCCTCATAGTCTTCATTTTTCTCTGTAATCTCCGGATTCTCCGCCATTCCATTGGCCAGCAGAAGCACGGTATCGTTGGTTGAGGTATCTCCGTCCACTGAGATCATGTTGTACGTGTCCTTGATATCCTCACGGAGCGCCTCCGTCAGAAGCTCCTTCGATATGTTCAGATCCGTGGTCACAAAGCTCAGCATGGTACACATATTCGGGTGGATCATACCGGAGCCCTTGCACATACCGCCGATGGTCACCGTCTTTCCTCCCACCGAAAACTCCACAGCCACCTCTTTATTCACCGTATCAGTGGTCATAATCGCCTTCGATGCGGCGGTTCCGCCCTCCAGGGTATCGGAAAGCTTCGGAGCCATGGCTCTGATTCCAGCCGTAATACGATCCATGGGAAGCTGCATGCCGATCACACCGGTAGAAGCCACGAGAACTGCATTTTCCGGTATTTGTAAAGTCTCCGCGGCCGCCTTCGCCGTCTCCAGACAGTATCCGTACCCTTCCGCTCCGGTACACGCATTGGCGATTCCCGCATTTACCACGATAGCCTGCGCATACGGGGAACCGGCTACGACCTCCTGATCCCATTTTACAGGAGCCGCCTTTACGATGTTCGTCGTAAAGGTTCCCGCCGCCTTACACGGCTTCTCACTGTATATCATTGCCATATCCATACGGTCTTTATACTTGATTCCCGCAGCCGTCGATGCGGCCGAAAATCCCTTTGCAGCAGTTACGCCGCCGTCTATCTTCTTCATCTCTTAAATTCTCCTCTCCTTCGTCTTATGGTTGCCATTCACGGTCCCGTCTTATGAGCACACCTGTTACTCAATAAATCTGGTAATATTTTCTTCATTCAATGTGAAATCATAGTAATTCAAGTCTTCCCGGAACGTCCAGCCGACTTTTCTCCAGAATTTATTTCCGATTGTATTGGATTTAAATGCAATCAGGCTCACTTTATTGATTCCTTCCGCCTTCAGCGCCTCCATGGCCGCCAGCGCCATCTGGTGGCCGATTCCGTGTTTTCTGTATTTTTCAGCTACACAGACATGGTACATACAGCCTCTCCGCCCGTCATGGCCGCAGAGGATCGCTCCGATCACCATTCCGTCCTCTTCCGCCACCACGCTGGTAGATGGATTTCTCTTTAAAAACTTCTCCACGCCTTCTCTGGAGTCATCTAACGTCCTGATTCCAAAGCCTTTGATTTCAGACCATAAATGCCAGACCTGGTCATAGTCGTCTATCGTCATTGTCCTGATTGTCATACGCTCTTCCCTTACTCTTTCCTCTCATATTCGTAAGGAGTACTGCATTGCGAGTACTCCCATAACCGTTACGGAAACATGGGAACCAGCTTAAGCCCCTGATTCTCCGGAAGGCCGAACATGATGTTCATATTCTGAATCGCCTGTCCCGCGGCGCCCTTCACCAGATTATCCATGGCTCCCATCATGACCACGCGGTTCGTTCTCGGATCAATCTTGAAGTTCACATCCACAAAGTTGCTTCCTTCCACCCATTTCGTCTGAGGCGCCTCGTCGCGGCCGAGCACTCTCACGAAATACTCGTTCTCGTAATATTTATCGTAAATGGCCTTTACCTCTTCATATGTAACGCTCTTAAGCAGCGTCCCGTAAGCCGTCACGAGAATGCCCCGGTTCATGGGAACGAGATGCGGTGTAAAGCTGATGGTCACAGGCTTTCCTGCCGCCAGCGAAAGCTGTTCCTCGATCTCCGGCGTGTGGCGGTGAACGCCGACACCGTAGGCCTTGATGCTCTCATTGACCTCGCAGTACAGGTTATCGACCTTGGCCCCGCGCCCTGCGCCGGAGGTTCCCGACTTTGCGTCGATAATCACCGTGTTCGGATCGATCAGTCCCTCCTTCACCAGCGGAAAGACCGACAAAAAGGAGCAGGTGGGATAACAGCCCGGATTGGCAATCAGGCGGGCATCTTTGATCTTTTCCCTGTTGATTTCCGGAAGTCCGTATACCGCTTCCTGAATATATTCCGGCGTCTTATGTTCTATTTTATACCATTTCTCATACACCGCCACATCCTTGATCCGGTAGTCAGCGCTTAAATCAATCACCTTAGCTTTTGATAATACCGCTTCATTCATGAGAGACGCACAGAATCCCTGGGGCGTGGCCGTGAAAATGACATCGGCCTGTTCTGCCAGCGCTTCCATATTATCATCCATACACGCATCATCTACAAACTGCACCATATTTTTAAATACCGACGCGTATTTCTGGTCCACATAGCTTTTGGATCCGTACCATGTAATTTCCACATCGTCTCTCTGCAAAAGCAGCCTTGCAAGCTCACCGCCTGCGTATCCGGTTGCCCCCATGATTCCTGCTTTGATCATAATCATTCTCCTCTTTTATCGGTATTACCGTATTGATTTTCCGGCTTTCCATATTACCTGCTCTGATTTGTTCTGCCTTGATTATAGTAACTTTCCTCTTGAAATAAAAGTACCTTTTTCTGTTTTCTGCATTCTTTTTTATACAGCCTCACCCGATGATCTGCTTTCTCCGGTGATGATAGTTCATAATTATACATTGTAAATGCATAATATGCAAGTTTTTTTTGATATTTTTTATTTTATGCTTGCATTTTCCATAATAATGGTGTATATTTATGAAAGTTCAGGAAGCCAGGAAAAAGATCCGTAAGGCTTTCAGGAAATGTTCACGATCTATATTCAGGAGGAATCTTAATATGAAAGAGAAAGTTATTTTAGCCTATTCAGGCGGACTCGACACGACTGCTATTATTCCGTGGTTAAAAGAAAATTTTGATTATGAGGTTGTCTGCTGCTGCATCGACTGCGGTCAGGGCAACGAACTGGATGGCCTCGAGGAAAGAGCCAAATTATCCGGCGCATCCAAATTATACATAGAAGATTTAGTTGATGATTTCTGCGACAACTACATCGTTCCATGCGTTCAGGCCAATTCCATATATGAGAATAAATATTTACTGGGCACCTCCATGGCTCGTCCGGCCATCGCCAAGAGGCTGGTTGAAATCGCCCGCAAGGAAGGCGCTACCGCCATCTGCCACGGCGCTACCGGAAAAGGAAACGACCAGATCCGTTTCGAGCTGGGCATCAAGGCTCTGGCTCCTGATTTAAAGATTATCGCTCCATGGCGTATGACCGATGTATGGACCATGCAGTCCCGTGAAGACGAGATTGAATACTGCAGGCAGCACGGTATCGACCTTCCGTTCTCCGCAGACAACAGCTACAGCCGTGACAGGAACTTATGGCATATCAGCCATGAAGGCCTGGAACTGGAAGACCCGGCCAATGAACCGAATTACGATCATTTACTGGTTCTCGGCGTTTCTCCCGAAAAGGCTCCGAATGAAGGCGAATACGTTACCATGACCTTTGAAAAAGGGGTACCGGTCAGCGTAAACGGCGAAGCAATGAAGGTTTCCGATATCATCCGGAAATTAAATGAACTGGGCGGCAAGCACGGCATCGGCATCGTTGATATCGTAGAAAACCGTGTAGTAGGCATGAAGTCCCGCGGCGTCTATGAGACTCCTGGCGGAACAATCCTGATGGAAGCTCATCAGCAGCTGGAAGAGCTGGTGTTAGACCGCGCCACCATGGAAGTAAAGAAAGACATGGGCAACAAATTTGCACAGATTGTATATGAAGGAAAATGGTTCACTCCTCTCCGTGAGGCGGTCCAGGCTTTCGTGGAATCCACACAGCAGTACGTAACCGGCGAAGTAAAATTCAAGCTTTACAAGGGCAACATCATCAAAGCCGGCACCACAAGCCCATACTCCTTATACAGCGAGTCCCTCGCTTCCTTCACCACCGGCGACTTATATGATCATCACGACGCCGACGGCTTTATCACCTTATTCGGCCTCCCGTTAAAGGTCCGCGCCATGAAGATGCAGGAGCTGGAGAAAAAGAACAGTAAATAACAATACAGGGATTCCGACGGGGCTGTTCGCCCTTTGGCCCGCCCCCACGGTCACATTGATCCAAGCCCCACCAGCCGTCCTCGTTCCCCTTTCCTCAGTCACCCGCGCCAAAGTCCGCCTATCTCCCTCCACAAAACCATCATTGTCTTCCCAATGCCCTCTTAATTACCTTCATCTGTCTTTTCGTATAATGGTATCCTGCTTCCATGCAGCTCTCCATATATTCAAACGTCAGAAGCCCCGCCCCCTTCTTTAACTCCGGCTTCAGCAGAAGAATCTCCCCGCTGGATCTGCATTCCTTCAAATCCCTGCTCATAATGGAAAAAGAGTGGGAGGCAATCTCCATAATAGATTTATCATGGGGCGTCCTGTAATCCGCGCCGATGTCCACTGCGACCACCCGTTTCACTCCGGCCGCAATCAGCAGATCGACCGGAAGGTTATTCGTAACACCGCCATCCACCATACAGTAGCTTCCGACTCTCCGCGGCTGGAATACGGCGGGCACCGAGGCGCTGGCCATCATAATCTCACAGAGCGGCCCGGTTTTCTCCCATCTCACATTCTCCTGATGCCTGGCGGCGTCCGTGATTCCATTTTCCATCATATTTGTAAATGCAATGGTATCTCCGCTGTTTAAGTCCACCGCAGGAATCAGCAGTTTCCGCTTAACTTCCTCGATAGCGGCGCCTTCCGTCAGCTGGCAAAGGAAATGCATCAGCCGGTTTCCCTTCAGCAGTCCCGTAAGCGAGACCTCCTGACCAGTAAAAAGCTGCGGCAGAAATGTAAGGATTCCAATTATATCCGGATCCAGGAACCGTTTTCCATGCCGGGACATCCACTGCACTACTTCTTTCATCATTCCCAGATCCACACCCGCCCCGTATATCCCGGCGACAATTCCTCCCGCGCTGGTTCCTGCCACGTAATCCGGCAGCAGCCCTTCCTCTTCCAGTGCCAGCAGGATGCCTACATGAGCCGCCCCCCTGGTCCCTCCTCCGGCAAACGCAATCCCATAATCCGGCATGTCTATCCCCTTTGTTACCCGTCCAGGTTTTCAAAATAATGTATGCTGTCATGGACTGTTTCATGATTCCACGTTATGGTTCCTCATAACAGCTGTAACAGTTTGCAGAAATACGAGAATATCCTTGCATTTATTCCGGTCCTCTGGTATTCTAATTCTATCAGCCATATTCTGGCACATCTATAAATCTTCCGTTTTCTTAAACGGTCTAATATCATATCTGAAGGAGAATCCCTATGAACGAAGCTATGTTGAAAACATGTATGGAGCAATGCAATTCTACGTCTGAAAATGTAGGCATTTTTGTCGATTTTGACAACATCTATTACAGTCTGAAGGAATACGGTGTCAATCCCGAAGCTCCTGAATACTGCGTCTTTTCGCTGATGGAGCGAATCTATTCCATTAACAAGATCCGAACCCTGCGGGCCTATGCCGATTATGACCAGGTAGGCGTATCCCTGAAACATCTCCAGGAAATGCGGGTACAGATTAAGAATGTCTATGGCAATGGTCTGGAAGAAGAGTACCGGAAGAACGCCTCCGACATTGAACTTTCCGTAGATGCCCTTGAAATCTACTACCGGTCTCCCGAGATCGATACCTTCGTCTTCCTCACCTCCGACAGCGATATGATTCCCATCATGAGCCGCCTCACTTATAAAGGAAGGCACATACACTTATTCTGCATCGATGATCACACCTCCCATTATCAGGATATTTCCCGATTCTGCCATTTCAAATGCGATCTGCTTACTCTCTTTGAAATCGATCCCCAGCGAAAGAACCCGGAATTCTGGACAGACCGCGCTCTGACCGAGATTTCTGCCTGGTATTCCGTCAGAAAAAACAGCGACATGATGCTGGGCGGTAAATGGCTGAACCGGCTTTTGTGTGAGAAACTTCAGATCTCATCACGTGCCGCCAGCCGCATCATCACCTATTTAAAGGACAATCATCTAATCCATGAAACCTCCAATTCCGCAGGCCACACCGGCTTTTTTCCCGCTTCCTCCCTTTAACATGGTGAGCATAGCTTGCAAATAAATTGCCATATAAGCCGTTTTACGAATCGAAATACAAAAAGGGGCAGCGAAGAGACTGATATTTTAGTCTTTCATGATCTCTGTGTTTATGATAAAATAAAAGGAGACGTACAAATGGAAAAACGAATTGAGGACCTGAATCTGGAGGATGATTTCCTGTTTTCAAGAGTCATGAGCGATGAAGAGATCTGCCGCATTGTACTGGAGAAGCTCCTGAACATCTCCATCAAAAAGATCGTCCTTCCGGAACAGCAGAAAACCATCGATTTACTGCTGGACAGCAAGGGCGTGAGGCTTGATATTTATGTCAATGATGATGTCGGCACCATCTATAATTGTGAGATGCAGCGTGGAAAACGCGGGCAGCTTCCTAAACGCAGCCGCTATTACCAGGGAAATATCGACCTGGATTCGATTTCTAAGGGCGAGCCCTATACCAGCCTGCGACGGAGCTACATTATTACATCTGTACCTTTGATCCATTTACAGAAGGCCGGCACATCTACACCTTTCAAAACACCTGCCTCGAAAGTCCCGGACTGCTTCTGGGAGATGAGGCAACAAAACTGTTTCTTAATACAAAGGGAACCATTGACGACATAGACGAAGAGATGAAAGAATTTCTGACCTACATAGAAAACACCACCGACACCTTCGCCCGGCAGGCTAAAAGTTCACTGGTTAAAAAGATACACCAGAGAGTCATTGATGTTAAGCAGAGTAAAGAAATGGAGGCGGAATATATGACATTGCTGCAGAGAGACAGGGAGAATATCGAACAGGGTGAACGTAAAATGGCTGCTCTCACCGAACTTCTCTTAGATCAAAAACGTACTGACGATTTAAAACGCGCCATCAGGGATACTGCCTATCGGGAGCAGCTATATAAGCAATTTAACATCCTCTAACAGGATCATCCCCAATAAAAAGAGGGGAAACAATGGCAGTCTGCCGCCGTTCCCCCTCTTCCAGTATCAAATCTATAAAAATCCATACAGCATATCATTAGCACATCATATCATCGGCATATCGGAGCCATTTTCACGCTTCGATGCTTCAGCCGCGCAGCTGCCCCTACCAGTAAGGCTTCCAGTCTTTCATTCTCCTGGTCAGCGCCTCCATATAAAAGTAGTCGCCCCAGGTGCTGCATTCGTCCACGCCCCTGTTTATACACGTATTGTACGCGGAATCGCGCGCGTACGTTCCGTGGAGTAAAAGGCCGTTGGAACGGGTCTGATCCGTGTTGGCACAGTGATCCATCAGGGCACAGAGCATCTTGTCTGCGGCTGTTAAATACTTCTCCGCTTTCTCCTTGTCCAGATAGCTGCTCATCTCCAGAATCCCGCAGATGGCGATGGCGGAAGCCGAGGAATCACGCGGTTCCGTACTTCCCGTATCGAAGTCAAAATCCCAGTATGGAACCAGATCTTCCGGCAGATGGGCGATAAAATAATCGGTGACCTGACAGAACAGATCCAGGTATTCGGGTGTTTTTAAGTACCGATAGCTTAAGGCGATGCCGTATACTCCCCACGCCTGGCCTCTGGCCCAGGCGGAGCCGTCACGGTTTCCCTGATGGGTAACGCCGTGGTCCGGTTCTCCGGTCACGGTATTGATAAAATACGTGTGGTAGGTGGAGCAGTCCGGTCTCATCACACACTTCATCGCCGTCCGGATATGGTTTTCAGCTTTATCGGCGTAATCGGGATTTCCGGTAACCTCGCTGGCCCAGTAAAGCAGAGGCAGGTTCAGCAGACAGTCAATGATCAGACGGTATTCCGACGGTTCGTTGACATTGCCCCAGGCCTGGATAAAGCGGCCATTCTCCCGATAGCGGCCGGCCAGGTGATCCGCAGCTAAAAGTGCTGCTTCTCTGGCATGGCTGCTGCCGGTCAGCTTATAAGCTGCCACACAGGAAAGGCTGTAGAGAAAGCCCATATCATGGTGATTAACATCGATTTTCTCCCGGATTCGTTTCAGGAAGCTTTCGACCTGAGTTTCCGCCGCCTCCTTAAAGCAGGCTTCCCCTGTATATTCATAAGCCAGCCAGATCACGCCGGTCCAGAATCCGGTTGTCCATTCTACGTTTTCTGTCGGCAGATAAAAGCCGCCCTCACTGTTGGAACTCTCAAAAAATTCCGTGAATTCCGGCAGATTGGACCGGACGATCTCCGTGGCTGCGTCCATGTACTTCTTTCTTTTCTCCGCATCCGTTCCCGGATACTGACGGATTCGTTTCATCGTCTGCGCCATATTCTGTCTCCTCTCTCACCGCTCCTCTTTTACAGAAGAAACGGGTCTCTCGTTTTCCTTAAATAGGATCTTATTACCGCGTCATAAGCTTCCGCTATGGCGTCCTGCTGATCCAGTTCGACAGGATTTAACTGCAAAGGATCTTTCTTATTATCGTAAAACAGCCGTCTCTGCGTTTCGGACGGAGACGTTCCGTTGTCAACGACATAGGTGATATCCTTCGTTCTGATTCCACGCCAGCCGAACGCCTTGTTGTTTAATCCCAGCTTCCGGTACTCTTCCACCAGTTCGGGCATGCCCGGTATCATACAGAGAAATGCGTGTTCCGGTTCCCCTTCCATGGAGGCCCCACGGGCCAGGGACGCGAAGCTTTTTCCCTGAACCGTATCGGGAACCGCCACATCCAGCAGTTCCAGAAGTGTTGGCATGTGGTCCTGGCTGGCGATCAGGGCATCGCTGTGCCCCTTTACAACCTGTGGTCCCCTGATATAGAGAGGAATCCTGATGGATTCGTCGTACCAGATATTCTTTCCCATCAGGCCATGAGAACCCATACAGTCCCCGTGATCGGCCGACAGCACTACGATGGTGTCCTCTGTCAGGCCTTCCCGGTCCAGATACTCCATGATCCGGCCAAAATTATCATCCAGCCCTTCTATGGCTCCGTAGTACTCTCCGAACTTCTTCCGGAACGCCTCATCGGTTCTCAGTTCTTCCGGGACGTTTCCACGGAATATGAGTTCCTTCCCCCGGTAACGGTCCGCATACTTTTCCGGAAGCAGATCATAGGGAGGATGAGGCGGATTCCAGGAGAGGAACAGGCAGAACGGCTTTTCCTTATTCCGGCCGTCCAGATAATCCAGCACAACGTCCGTCTCATGCTCCGGAGACCATTTGGCGCCCTCCTCCTTTTTCGGTTCGTCCTTCCAGTAATGGGGCGACAGATGTTTATCCATCGCTCCGTAGGAATACCAGTAATCAAAGTGATGACGCCGTTCTCCCGGAGGAGTGAAGGCATCCCAGTTCACCGCACCGGATTCCGGCTTCTCGTGAAAGTTCATCTCACTCGCGTCGAGATGGTATTTGCCCACATAGGCAGTCTCGTAACCATTTTCATGAAGGACATCGGAAATGGTTACCTCCTGCGGCTTTAACATGACAGTCTCATCCAGGCCAAGCTTACAGTTGGTCCACATTCCGCAGCAGTACGGATACTTTCCCGTCAGCAGAGATGCCCGGTGGGGCGAGCACAGCGGGTACGTGCTGACCGCGTGGTCAAACGCCATGCTCTCCCCGGCAAAACGGTCCATATGAGGCGTACTCACACGGTCCTCTCCCGCCGCCCCAATGGCCTGGGCGCGCCATTGGTCGGCGAAGATGTATAACAGGTTTTTCTTTTTCATCTAGCGGTCTTCTCCCAGGAATGTATCATAGGCTTTCTGGTTGATTTCCAGCGCGCGGTCGATGCCTCTGGCCTTCAGTTCTTTGATAAAGGTATCATACTCAGAATCGAAATCATTGACACCGAGAATCCAGGACTGGAACTTTTCATCGACATAAGGCTTGATGCTTGCCATAATGTTCTTATACTCGGTCTCATCATCAGAGGTATACTTTAATGCCATTTTTCCATCCAGGTAAGGCGGAAGAGAATCGTCAAACCACTCATCATGGCCATTGTACAGCTTATTCGCCTCGATTCCGTCTTCCTTCATGGTCGCATACTCGTAGTCTCCATCCTGGCACATGCCGATCCGGTACTGGGCGCCGATGGAACGAAGATATCCGATTGGTGTCAGCTCGGACTGAAGTACCGTGTCGGTAAAGTGTTTGCTGCCATCCGCATCTCTTGTAAAGGTATCTCCCTCGATTCCCCAGTTCATTAAGTCGCTTCCTTCTTCTGTAAAGAAGTAATCCATAAATTTAATCACGGTTACAGGATCCTTGCACTGGGAGGAAATTCCCCAGCCCACACCCGGATATCTGGATACACGTTCCTTTACAACACCGTTCTGATCCGCAGGCGGTGCGATGGCTACCATCTGGAAGCCCGGAATTGTCTCCTGAAGCGTGGAGTTATAGTTTGCCGTACTCACCCAGTCATGGGTACAGCCGCCGAGATCGCCGCCCAGCAGGGTATCTCTGGAGGAAGCGCCTCTTGTGAAGATTTCAGGATCAATCAGTCCTTCCTGGTACCATTTAATCATGTTGGAAACGCCTGTCTTGAAGTTCTCTTCCAGCGGTTCGTATTTCATCTTTCCGTCTCTCGGATAGAATTCAAGGCTGGTATCCCAAAGATACAGATACTCATCCGGCTGCTTCCATCCGGCACGGTCGAACAGCGGAATCTCGTCCTTTAATCCGTTTCCGTTGGGATCCTCGTTGCGGAATGCATACAG
>OJKJ01000798.1_pt1 | contig 14350 bp, 8 predicted proteins | sample 1596491 | NCBI WGS metagenome assembly OJKJ01 (sample SAMEA4350160, study PRJEB24818) | metagenome | biome: human; feature: gut; material: faeces | place: Denmark | collected 2013-09 | reverse complement strand
GTGCTTTCCCTTATCAAACCTTCGAAGCTGACCGTAAATATCGAACTGAAGACGGGAATCGTCCGTTATAAGGGGATCGAAGAGGCTGCCGTCAAGCTGGTAAAGGAGATGGGAATGGAGGACCGGGTGATCTATTCGTCCTTCCACCATCCCAGCCTCTTAAGGGTGAAACGGCTGGACCCGGATGCCAAAACAGGACTTCTGTATTCGGATGGCTGGATCCATGTGGCTTCCTATGGAAAGAAGCTGGGAGTGGATGCGCTCCATCCGGCGCTCTACCACCTGCGTTCCGGGAAGCTTCTCAAGGAGGCGAAGGAGAAGAAACTGCCGCTCCACGTGTGGACTGTGAACGAGGAAGGGGCCATGAGGGTCCTTGCGGAGCAGAAGATCGCCGCCCTGATCACCAACTACCCGGATGTGGCGCTGCGCGTGGTGCGCGAGATGAACCGATACTGAATCTTAATAAACAATTAATTCTTTTTCTCTGTTTTTTGACGGGACAATATGGTATATTCTTACTTTAGAAACGATAACAGGAAGATGAAAACCGATGAAACGAAACAGAACCGTCAGAAACCAGACTATATCCGCCATTTTTATGGCTCTTGTGGGAACCGCGATTCATGCGGGGGCCCAGTCTTATCTTTCATCCTATGATATACCAGAAAATAAACCGGCGCGGCCTGTGGTCTCCACACCGCCTGTCGTGCCGGAGGAAACAAAGCCAGTGGAAACTGTGCCGGAGACGGAGGCGGAAGAAGTATTTTCGCCTTCTCTTGCTGCGCTGAATCTGGCTTATCTCTATCCGGAGGGCGCAGACCGCACGGATGCGCAGAACAGTCTGGCGGGGCAGATCCTCCGTGAATTATCTGTAAAAGATTCGGAATGGCTGGCCTCCATCTATGATTTATCCAACCGGAAGCCGGCAGAAGCCGCTGCAAAGCTGGGACTTCCCGCGGACCGTGTGCGGGGACTCTGCAATCCGCTTGATGAATCGCAGACAGAGGACAATCCTGACAGCTGGCTGCTCTCCGAGTGGTCGCGCATCGACATGGTCTTTACTGATGAAAATGGAAACAGAATTATGGCTGATTCCAATATCAAGGAAATCATGGCCATGGCAAATACATACTTTTATTACACGGACCCTGAGGACAGTGATGCCTTTCTGAATTACGTGCTGAATCTCTGGGACAAGTCTCACTCGATTCATTATTCCATCGGAGAGGTGTATTACTGCGACGGCTGTCTGGAGGATGCGTCCGGTGATACGGAAGCCTCTGAGGCAGCAGGAACCGTTGGTTCGGGAGAGAACCCGGAGAATGCATCAGGAGACGGTTTGACGGGCTCTGAGGAGGCGCAGAGCGGAGCGGACGGGACTGCGGCTGCCTCCGCTTCAGATCATTCACAGGCGACACCGGAAACAGCGGAGATTGGGCCGGGAGTGCCGTCTGCTTCAGAGGCAACGGCTTTGGGAGAAGACAACGGGACAGGGAGTGGAATGGCGGAAGGGGCAGCAGAAGCCGTGGAACAGGAGACCAAAGCGGAGATCGGCCCTGGAATCGCACTGATGGAAGCGTCTAAAGCCGCTGAGGCAGAAACGGCAGAGGAAACAGATAAGGAAGAGGAAACGGATAAGGAAGAGAAAATGCCTCCGGCGAAGTGTCCGGGGCATGTGGACCTTCATATTACTGCGGCTGTTGCAGGCGCCTCTTCATCGGAAAAATCGCTGTTCTCCATAGCGGAGGAAGTGACATCCGCCGAACAGGAAGCTGGTTTTCCCGGATGGACCGAGGAACATAAAAACGCGGTACGAGAACTGGCTGCCCAGGACTGGAAGGCTGCCTATGGACTGACGGTTTCGTCCACCTATATTTCGAATCCGCTTTCGCAGTCTGAGACGGAATACTACTTAAGCCTTCTTCCTGCGGACATCTCTCTGGAACGAAGGCGCCTGATCCGCTACGCCCTGTCTTCTGTGGGAAAAGTCCCGTACTACTGGGGCGGAAAGCCGTCGGCGCCGGATTACGATGGGAATCATTTTGGCTCCCTGGCGGCTGCCGATGAGAAGGGCCGTACGATGAAGGGACTGGACTGCTCGGGATGGATCAGCTGGGTATACTGGTCGGCGCTGGGAAAGAGGCTTCCTGCAGAGAGCACCGACGGGCTGGCCGGCTGCGGCACCGCTGTGGCGAGAGCGGATTTAAAACCGGGAGATATTATTGTCCGGCTGGGCGACGAGGGTCATGTCGTCATGTTCCTGGCCTGGGAATCGGAGGATCGGATGAAGGTGGTGCATGAGTCCAGCGGAAGCGTAAATAATGTGACAGTCAGCACCATGCAGGCCAGCTGGCCTTATTATAGAAAGCTGATTGACTGAGAAACGTAAGAGAAAAGCAAGAAACAGTAAGATTGTTTCTGGTAGAATAAGTAAGGTTTGCCAAAGTAAATCACAGGAAAGGACTGAATAACCTGTTATGGATTATGAGGATGAATTAGACCGTATGCGTGCACAGAAGAGGCGCAGCAGCGGTGCAAAAAGAAAGGTGGACAACTTAAGCGGCCGTGCATATTATGAGAAAGGTGACGGTAGAAACCCAAGAGTGGAATATGCGGGACGCCCGGATGTACACCAGAAGCTGCGGGAGGAACGGATCCGCAGGAAGAAAAAGAAGAAACGGCTGCTGCTGATCGAACTGGCCGTTTTGGCCATATTGGCAGTGAGCGCATTTTTGATTTTTGGAAAGGGAACGAATCAGAAGGGATACTGGACAATTGCAGTATTCGGTGTGGATTCCCGTGATGGAAAACTGGAAAAAGGCGCGCTGTCCGACGTTGAGATGATCTGCAACATTGACAAGGCCACGGGGGAGATCAAGCTGGTGTCCGTATTCCGTGATACATATTTAAAAATTAACAGCGAAGGAACGTATCATAAGATCAATGAGGCCTACTTTAAGGGCGGCCATAAGCAGGCAGTAGAGGCGCTGAACGAAAACCTGGATTTAAAGATCGATGATTACGCCACATTTAACTGGAAGGCGGTGGCGGAGGCCATCAATATCCTGGGCGGCGTGGATATTGAGATTACAGATGCGGAATTTTCTTATATAAACGGTTTTATCACTGAGACGGTTAATTCCACTGGGATCGGCTCCTACCAGCTGAAGAGTGCGGGTATGAATCATCTGGACGGAGTGCAGGCGGTGGCGTATGCCAGACTGCGTCTGATGGATACCGATTTTAACAGAACGGAACGCCAGAGAAAGGTTGTGACCCTCGCGCTGGAAAAGGCAAAACAGGCCGATTTTGGTACGTTAAAGACACTGGTATCCACGGTATTTCCTCAGATTTCAACGAGCATTGGAATCGATGATTTATTTACGATTGCCAAGGGGATTACAAAGTACCATATAGGCGAGACAGCCGGTTTCCCGTTTTCCAGGACAACCATGAGAATCGGGAAAATGGACTGCGTAATTGCGACGACACTGGAGAGCAACGTCATTCAGCTTCATCAGTTCCTGTACAATGTTGAAAATTACTCCCCGTCTTCCACGGTGAAATCCATCAGTGCGAAAATATCGGAGGAGAGCGGTATCAGCGAACCGGGAAAGAACGCTCCCACAGGCGGCGGCTCTACGAAAAAGAATTCGGGGGCAGCTTCTGCGCCCAAAGAGACGGCTCCGCCTGAGACGGAAAGCGTGACAGAGGCGAGCGTGGAAGAGACCATGGAAACCACGGAGGAGACCGAAGCCGAGACAACGGAGGAGGAGACCACCGCGGCTGAGACCAATGGTGACGGAAGCCTCATCGGTCCAGGCGCCGGCCTTGATGGTACGGCGAAAGAACCGGAGGAGACGAAGGGAACGAAAGAGACGAAGGAAGAAAGTAAGGCAGAGACGAAGGCCTCTGAGCCGGCTGCGCCTGAGACGACGAAAGCTCCGGAGACGCCAGCCCCCTCAGCGCCTGGTGATAAGGGGCCGGCAGGAGGTTCTTCGGGAGGCCCGGGAGGTCCGGGAGAAGTGGGACCTGGGGTCTGATGCAGTGACAGGAATAAGTGAAAAATAGCAGTATGAAATAAAATCGTAGCCGACAGGTTGACATAAAAATATTATGTTAATCTGTCGGCTGCTTTTATTGAAGTGAAAACAAAACTTTAAGAAAACTTAAGTCTTTCTCTTCCTTTATCTTTAGAATCCGGGTGTACGATTAAAAAAGAAGAGAATGGAAATGGATTGGAGGGTATTATGAAGAAAATCATCTGTATTCTGGGTACAATGTTCACGGCATTGCTGCTGATGGCCTGCAACAGTCTGTCGTTCAGCGGCAGCAGAATGGGGAATGACAGCCAGCTTATTATGAAGTACAGCATATTTAATACCACGGATTCCCAGTACTTTGAGATGGATCAGGGGGACGTGATCGACGCCGATATCGTGAGTGATTCGGGAAAGCTGTCGGTAACCGTTCAGAGTGAAGACGGGGAAACGGTATATGAAAACGAGGACGTACCGACAGGCGTATTCCAGATCGAGATCAAGAAGAAGGGGATATATAAGATCAAAGTAACCGGAAAGAAGGCGAAGGGCAGCTTAAGCTTTATAAAGAGCACGGAGCAGGATACCCTGGAAGCCAATCTGGCAGCGCTGAGCAATTCTTATTATGAGGCGCAGTCTTCACGGGCTTATCAGATGCTGCAAAAATCCATCTTTAAAAAATTGCTGTTAAACGGATGGCTCGATGAGATAAGCGGCATGGAAAACGCCAGGTGGAATTACGATACCTTTACGAAATATACGGTTTTAGACCGTGACCAGATTCCAGATGAGGATCAGGGGGAGCTGTACTGCTGTACATTTTCAGCCGACAACGACAGATGTGGTTACATCGTGATATCGTACAGCGGCGACGGCCTGTCAAAAATACGAGCGGTTGAAACTCCATATCTTTATGATTTTCTGTCGGAACGGGATCAGATTAAGAAGAAGCTGGAGACGTCCGGAGTGGATTTATCAACGGCCTCCGCGCGGAGAGCGGAAGCGTTGGGAGAGGACAGCAGCGATCCGGCAGAAGGAATTTACTTTACTGACAGCAAAGGAAACCACTATTTTTACAGCTTTTCATAGCACATGGAAGTGGAAAACAGAAAACGAAGACTGTGGAGCAGGCTGATTTTAGACAAAAATATATGCCATTCTGGAATTTGGGGAGTGTCCATGAATGGCATGTAAAAGAAGAGCTGAATGTAGTATAACACAAAAGGTTACAAAAGTCATGCTAAAAATGCATTAATTATCAAAAATGTAACCGAAACCGCTAATTATATAGTAAAAATTTAACTGTATGGCAGGAATATGGACCGAAAAATTCATATTTCTGCCATTTACAATGTGCTTGACAAATGGATGGGGCTGCGTTAAGATTAGTGTAAAGTATGATAGTAACAAAATAATAATATCTAAATGATAATAACTAAAAAAATAAGAGAGACAGGGAAGGGGAAGCCATGAGAAACGGAATCTACGATCTGGAAGCTTTACGAAAGGCCTATAACAGAGGAGATCATTTAAAATATCTATTTTTCTGGGGACACACGCCGCCTGCGGACGGACGCATCAACGAGTCGTGCTTCAGCCAGTGGTGGATGTGCCGGTTTGCGGTTGACGGTACGGAATATACGTGTGCGGAGCAGTTTATGATGGCGGAAAAGGCCAGGATGTTTGGTGACGGGGAGATGCTCTCCATGATTCTTAAGGCAAAGCATCCGAAGGAGATGAAAGCGTACGGGCGTGCCGTCAGGAATTTCGATAAGGATAAGTGGGACGGCGCCTGCTATGAGATCGTGAAGCGGGGGAATCTGGCGAAGTTTTCCCAGAATCCGGAGTTGTGGGATTATTTGAAGACCACGAAATCGCGAATCCTGGTGGAAGCGAGTCCGAGAGACCGGATCTGGGGCATCGGTATGGGAAAAAGTAATCCCGATGCGGAATGTCCTGTGAAGTGGCGGGGGACGAATTTCCTGGGCTTTGCCCTGACGGAGGTCCGCGACCTTCTCCTGGAAAGGGAAGAGGGGGAAAACGGATGAAGAAGAAGGAACTGCGTGACCGGAACGGGCTGACAGAGGCGGAGTATCTGAGCAGTTACGAACCGGGCGATTACGTGCGGCCGTCTGTTGCGGCCGACATGGTTATCTTTACCGTCATGGAGACGGAGGAGGAGAATTACAGGAAGCTTCCGGAAAAGGAGCTGGAGGTGCTGCTGATTCAGAGAGGCGTCCACCCTTATCTGGGCTGCTGGGCGCTTCCCGGCGGCTTTGTGCGGCCGGATGAGACGACAGAGGCGGCGGCTAAGCGGGAGCTGAAGGAGGAGACAGGAGTTGACCACGTCTATCTGGAGCAGCTTTATACCTTCAGCGAGCCGGAGAGAGACCCGCGTACATGGGTTATGAGCTGTTCCTACATGGCGCTCATCGACTCTTCCAAGGTCCGGGTAAGTGCCGGGGACGATGCGGATCAGGCGGTCTGGTTCCGTACTTCCTTCCGCTTAATGGATGAACACATCGAGTACAGAAAGAACATGACCTACGACGGCATGAAGACGATACGCACAAAACGGTATGAACTGGAATTAAGCCATGAGGACGTGGTGCTGCGTTCCATGATAGAAAAAAAGATTGTAAAAACAGAACACGAAACAGTTACGGAATACAGAATTCTGGAGAATGACGGGCTGGCCTTCGACCATGCGAAGATTATTTCCTATGCGCTGGAGCGGCTGAAGGGAAAGGTGGAGTATACGGATCTCGCCCTCCATATGATGCCGGAGGAGTTTACACTGACCCAGCTGCAGCAGGTGTATGAGGTCATCCTGGGGAAAACGCTGTTAAAGGCGGCGTTCAGGCGCAAGATCGCCCATCTGGTGGAGGAAACCGATTCCTTCACGGAGAATGAGGGCCACCGCCCCTCCAGACTGTTCCGCAGAAAATTGGAGGAAGAATAATGGACAGAAAAGCGACGGCGCGCGAAACGCTCCGGATCCTGGAACAGGGATATTATCTGTATGGAGACCATAGGATTTCCATCGAAGAAGCACATGAAAAGTCAGTAAAGGAAAGCGTCCTGATCACCCCGGAGGAGGGGGCACAGCTTTTGGAGGCGTATGCAGAAGGCAGCCGCACAGGAGGTGAGCAGTGCGGATGCACTGTGGGAGACATCTCCACCGTGGAGGCAGCCTGGAAGTTATCTCTGGAGGAAAAGAAGAATATCGCCATCCTGAATTTTGCCAGCGCCAAGAATCCCGGCGGCGGTTTCATAAACGGAGCCATGGCCCAGGAGGAAAGCCTGGCTGCCTCCAGCGGGCTTTACAGGACGCTGACCGTCCACGAGGAGTATTACAGAAACAACCGGGCGTGCCCGTCCATGATGTATACGGACCACGCCATCTATTCTCCGGAGGTGGTGTTCTTCCGGGACGGAGGCTTCCGGCTCCTGGAGAAACCGTTTACTTCGTCGGTCCTGACACTGCCAGCCGTCAATATGGGCCAGGTCCTGTTAAAGGGCGAAGACTGCGTCACGGCGGAACGCGTAATGCGGCGCCGGATGAAGCTGGCTCTCGCTGTTTTTGCAGAGAGAGGGGCAAAGAATCTGGTTCTGGGAGCGTACGGATGCGGCGTATTCAGAAACGATCCGGTAAAAATCGCTGCTTGGTGGGAGGAGCTGCTGAGCGGAGAGTTTAAAGGCGTTTTCGAACAGATCGTATTTGCGGTTCTGGACAGAAGTAAAAATAAAGCGTGTCTGAACGCATTTGCATATTATGGGGTTCTATGCTAAAATTGGTACAAATGGCCAAAATTATGAGCCTTTGGCAGACAGGTACGGCAACCTGCAGGAGGGGTAAAGGAAGATGAACGAACAGATAACAGCCAGGGAATGTGTGAAAGCGCTTTGCTGCGCCTGGTTTGAACGACGCAGTATGGAGGAGACCATTGCTTTTTTTGCAGATGATGTCATGTTTATCGGTACCGGTGAGGGGGAAGCGGCCCATGGAAAGAAAGAGATGGCCGAGTATATTGCTCAGGACATCCAGGAGATACCGGAACCGTTCGCGGTGGGAGTCACGATCGTTCACGAGCAGCGGCTTGGAGAGGATCTCTGGAATTTCTCCATTGGGCTGACGCTTAAAAATACTCTATATTCCTGGCTCCTGCGCGGCTTCTTCATTCTGATGCGGGAGCACGGTGTGTGGCTGGTTAAGAGCCTTCATTTTGCAGAACCCAGCGACAAGCAGGGGGACGAGGAACACTATCCGCAGACGCTTGTCATGGAAAACATCGCAAAACAGCGTCAGAAGCTGCTGGACGATTCTCTGCCGGGCGGCATGATGGGCGGGTACATAGAGGAAGGATTTCCTTTTTACTTTATCAACCGGCGGATGCTGGATTATCTGGGCTATGAAAATGATGAGGCCTTTATTCGGGATATCGGCGGTATGATTACCAACTGTATGCATCCGGAGGACCGGGAGCGGGTGGACCGCGAGGTGGCCGGTCAGATAGCGGTCTCAGGGGAGTATGTGACCGAGTACCGGATGAAGAAGCATGACGGCTCCTATATCTGGGTTCACGACCAGGGACGCGAGGTGGCGGCGGAAGACGGCAGACCTGCGATCATGTCGGTCTGCGTCGATGTCACCGCTCAGAAACGGGCCAGGGAAGAGGTTCTGAATCTTTATAACAACATTCCAGGCGCCGTGTTCCGGTGCCGTTTTGACGCGGAGTTTTCTGTGATTGACGCCAATGACGGTCTGTTTGAATTCCTGGGCTATACCAGAGAGGAATTCGCGGCTATGGGGAATACCATGGCTTCCGTCATTTACCCCGATGACCTGGAGATTATGGCTGACCGGCTGAACCGGCAGCTGACCCACGGCAACACGATCCATAACGAGAACCGGCTGATCTGTAAGGACGGAACGGTGAAGTGGATTTCCATCAAGGCCCAGCTGCTGAAGGAAGAGGGAAGTGAACAGTATTTTTACTGCGTTTTCGTGGATATAACGGAGGAAAAGCTTCTGCAGGACCGTATGAGGGAGCTGTACGAGAAGGAACTGACCTATTTTGCGGAGATGTCTTCCTCGGACGGAAGCATCCAGGGACGTATGAACGTCACGCAAAACCGGGTGGAGAGCTACCTGTCCACCTCGGATATCATCCTGACCCATATGGGAACTTCCTACGACGAGACGATTGAGAGTCTGGCCTCCTGCGCCGTGGACGCTGCATATGGAGAGGAACTCCGCTGGGCGCTGCGGCGGGAGAAGCTGCTGGAAGACTATGCGGCCGGAAAGACGGATTATCATTACGAGTTCCTGTGCAGATATAACGGCGGTACCTTCTGGGGGAGCATGAACTTCAAGTCCTGCTTAAACCCGGAGACCGGCGATATTATCGTTTTCTTTTACGTCCTGGATATTACGGAGCAGAAGCTGACGGAGCGCCTGCTCAAGAGGATTGCGGAGCTGGATTATGACAGCATTACGGATGTCGATATCCGGCGGAATACGTACCAGCAGGTTTCTTTCAACAGTTCGGAAAAGAATCTGATTCCGTGGCAGGGAGAATTCCAGAAAGAGATCACCAAGATTGCGGAACAGTATATGGACAGCGCGGCGAAAAAGGAGTACTTAAGCCAGCTGGACAGCGAATATATGAAGGAGATGTTAAAGGATCAGAACACCTACTCCTTTGTGGCGGAGATGCGGGATGAGTACGGCAACGTGCGGGTCAAGCGGTTTAAAGTGTTCTATATCAGCAGAGAGTTAGGGCGGATCTGCATCGTGCGCACCGATGTGACCGATATCGTGCGGGGCGAGCAGCGTCAGAAGGAGGAGCTGGCGGCTGCGCTGGCGGCCGCGGAGCAGGCGAACGCGGCCAAGAGCGATTTCCTCTCCAGGATGAGCCATGAGATCAGGACGCCCATGAACGCCATTATCGGCATGAGCGCCATTGCGGCCAAATCCATCGGGGACGACGATCAGGTAGCCGACTGCATCTCCAAAATCGGCATTTCCTCCCGCTTCCTGCTGTCTCTGATTAATGATATTCTGGATATGAGCCGGATCGAAAGCGGAAAGATGCTGCTGAAGAACGAGAAAATTCCCATGGAAGAATTTCTCTGCGGAATCAATTCCATCTGTTATCCGCAGGCGGCCTCGAAGGCGGTTGACTATGAGTGCATTGTGGACCCGGTTCTGGACGATTACTACATCGGCGACGCCATGAAGCTGCAGCAGGTTCTGATTAACATTTTGAATAATGCGATCAAATTTACCGGCGAGAGCGGGAAAGTCACCCTTTCGGCATCTCAGCGGAGCAAGATGAAGAACGATGCCGTCCTGCGCTTTATTATTAATGATACGGGCATCGGTATGAGCGAGGAGTTCCTGCCACATATCTTTGAGCCGTTTACCCAGGAGTCCATCGGCACTACCGCCTTATACGGAGGCACGGGACTGGGGATGGCGATCTCCAAGAGCATTGTGGATATGATGGATGGCAAGATCACGGTGCGTTCCATCAAGGGAATTGGCACGGAGTTTACCGTGGATGTGAAACTGGGGATCACGGAGGAGGAGAGGCTGCGCCATAATCAGAAGAAGCATAATTTTAATTTCTCCCACTTGAAGACGCTGGTCGTGGATGACGATGTGGCTGTCTGTGAAAGTGCCGTCGTGACGCTTCATGAGATGGGAATCAAGGCGGAATGGGTGGACAGCGGGCGCAAGGCCGTGGACAGAATCCGGGAATGCTGGGACCGGGGCGCCTATTACGATATGGTCCTGATCGACTGGAAGATGCCGGAGATGGACGGAATCGAGACGGCGAGACAGATCAGGCAGATTGTGGGGCCTGATGTCACGATCATTATCATGACGGCCTACGACTGGAGTTCCATCGAGCACGAGGCAAAGCTGGCCGGGGTCAATCTACTGATGAGCAAGCCCATGTTCAAGTCTTCCCTGGTGTCCGCATTTTCAAAGGCGCTGGGAGAGAAGGATGAGCAGGAACAGGTATCCGCGGGCTTTGATTTCGATTTTTCCGGAAAACGCGTGCTTCTGGTGGAAGACAATGCGATCAACACCGAGGTGGCGGCTCTGCTGCTCACGGACCAGGGCTTCGAGGTGGATACGGCAGAAAATGGCCTGCGTGCGTTGGAGATATTCAGCAAAACGGAGCCTGGCTATTACGACGCCATACTCATGGATATCCGGATGCCGATCATGGATGGATTGTCCGCCACGGTTAATATCCGCCATTTGAGCAATCCGGATGCCAGGGATATTCCGATTATTGCCATGACGGCCAATGCCTTTGACGACGATATTGAAAAGAGCCGGGCAGCAGGGATGAACGCTCACCTGGCCAAGCCTATAGAGCCGGAACGGCTGTATCAGACACTGTATGATTTTATCTTTGGGAAGGAGGAGTGACACAGATGCGTGAAGATTCCCTCTCCATGAATCAGCCGGCTCCTCCGGAGCCTGAACGGACATCCTGCTTCGAGGAAACGATGCAGGATGTTTTCGATGCGGTTCAGGGCGGTCTTTCGGTCTATCATGTCGCCGGAAAACAGTTTGTGCCCTCTTTTTTTCCGGATGTGCTGGGCCTTATCTGCGGCCGGGACAGGGACCGGGTGATGGAGGCGGTATGTGCGGCTTATGACAGCGGCGAACTATTGGACCTTTCATGCAGGATCAGGCAGAAGAATGGAGATCCTGTGTGGATTCGCCTGAACGGACGGCGGGCAGCAGGCAAGGATAAATTTTGTATTGTGTATACAGTCATGTCCGCTGAGAACCGTCTGCTGCAGCAGATTGCGGATGAGACGGCGGACGGAATCTATGTGATTGACAGGGAGACGTACGAGCTTCTCTACGCCAACGAATCAGGCCGGTTTCGCGGGGAAGAGCGGGGCAGAGTCGGGCGGGCGTGTTATGCCGCCCTGTACGGCAGAACGTCGCCCTGTGAGTTCTGTACGCTTACCAGCCATGAGCCGGATGGAACGTCTCATATCATGGAGACGGGAGAGACGGGGCGGTTTTACAGCACCCATTTCCGCGAAATTGACTGGAATGGAAGGCCGGCCATTGTAAAATACGTCCGGGATGTCACGGAGGAAGTGACCAACAGGAGAGAACGGGAACGTCTGGAGCAGTATTTCCAGACGGTTTTAAAGCATCTTCCTGGCGGTATCGTAGTGGTTCATTATGAGAAGGACGGGACGCTGAAGCCGGAATTTATCTCCGAGGGCTTTGCGGACATGACGGATATGACACTGGAGGACGCGTGGCAGCTGTATGAGACGGATGCCCTGACCGGTGTCCATCCGGATGACAGACTCCGGGTGAACGCACAGATGGAGGCGTACGTCGGGGGAAATGACCGAAACGGTGAGATCGTGTACCGCCTGGAAAAGGGCAGCGGCGGTTATGTCTGGATAAAGAACAGCCTGACCATGAACCGTGACAGCGAGGAGAAGCGGATTTATTCGGTTCTGCGGGATATGACGGGGGAACTGGAGGAGAAGGAGCTGATCCGGAAGCAGTACAAGGATGTGATCCTTCAGCATTACCATACGCAGGATTCCAACGCCCTGATCGTGGGGCACTGCAACATTACGCAGAACAGAATTCTGGAAATCATCGATTACACGGGAGTGAACCCGCTAAAACTGTTTGGAAGCGTGCGGGAGGAGTTCTTTACCGGAATGGGCACTCTGATAGTGGATGAGGAAGAGAGACGCAAATTCTATGGGATCTATTTGAATGAGCCGTCTCTTGCCGCGTTTAGGCGAAAAGATTTTGAGCAGTGTATGGAGTGCTTCGTCCAGATTCCGGGAGAGGCGGCGGGCCGGTACGTGCAGATTATGATGACTCTGGTGGATACGCCGGACAGCAGCGATGTCACCGGCATCCTGGCGATCACCGACATCACCGATCAGACGATTAACGACCGGATTCTGCATCGGCTTACCACCGCCAGCTATGACTTTGTCGTGGATATTAACCTGACAGCAGACTATTACCGGGTACTTACGCAAAGCGACAGCATTTTATGTGTTCCGCCGCCCCAGGGAAGCTATTCGGAGTGGACCTCCTGGGTGCAGAACTCTGGCGTCATGGCGCCGAGAGACCGGGAGCGGTATAAGCACAACATGAATCCGGAGTATGTGATAAAAAAACTGCAGTCAGGGCCTTATTCCTTCACCTTCTCCCTTGTGGATCAAGACGGGGATATCCGCACTAAAAGTATAACTCTGTCCCCGGTCGATCTCCGTCTTGGAAGGATCTGTCTTACGAGAACGGATATTACGGATTCTGTCAGGGAGCAGCAGGGAATGCTGCGTCTGATCGCCTATACCTTTGAACTGGCCGGATTTATCAACCTGGCCAGCAGGAGCCTTACTATGTACACGAGGGCGACGGTTCTGGAAAATCTTCCTCCCGTCTATTCCGAGTGCTATGAGGAGGCAATTCTGAGATTTATTGACCAATGCATCACCGAGGAAAATGAGGCGGAGGTCCGCGCCCGATTCCGCATCCATACGATTCTGGAAGGTCTTCGGGAGAAGCCGGACGGATACGATTTCCTTCTTTCGTACCATACGGATGAGGGGGAGAGGTACAAACAGATCACCGTCATGTGGAGCGATGTCAATCACTCGACGGTAGGCCTGGTGAGGGCGGATGTGACGGATACGCTGACCGCCGAGAGAAAGTCCAAGAAGGCGCTGGAAGACGCCCTGGCTCTCGCGGAAGAGGCAAACCGGGCGAAGAGCGACTTCCTTTCCACCATGAGCCACGATATCCGCACGCCCATGAATGCGGTGATGGGCATGACCGCTCTGGCGATCGCCCATTTAGGGGACCGGGAAAGGGTGGCGGACTGCCTGCAGAAGATATCCATCTCCTCCAGGCATTTGTTGAGCCTGATCAATGATATTCTGGATATGAATAAGATCGAACGTTCCCAGATTACGCTGAACCGCATGAAGATATCCTTAAACGAGCTGTTGGCGCAGATGTCTGCGATGATGGCGCCTCAGGCCAGGGCGGCGGGGCTTCAGTTTGCGGTCCATATGGAAGAAGTCAGACACAAGCATTTTTACGGTGATTCCCTGCGGTTAAATCAGATTCTGATCAATATTCTGGGAAATGCGGTGAAGTATACGCCGGCGGGCGGAAGCGGGGAGTGCCGGCCGGCCGAGATTTCTCCAGTTGAACCTTCGGGCAAATAGGCCGGCCGCGCCCGCCATCTCCTTACGCTCCGCGGTACGGGGGTTGGGCACGG
>OJKJ01000791.1_pt1 | contig 14472 bp, 11 predicted proteins | sample 1596491 | NCBI WGS metagenome assembly OJKJ01 (sample SAMEA4350160, study PRJEB24818) | metagenome | biome: human; feature: gut; material: faeces | place: Denmark | collected 2013-09 | reverse complement strand
GCAGGTGCGACCGGGGCAGCGCGACGCCCGGGGGCACCTGGTGCTGCCGGAGCGCCTGGCTCTACTGGTGTCGCGGGCCCAATCGGAGCGACTGGAGCAACGGGAGCGAATGGCCCGGCAGGTGCTACCGGAGCGACTGGAGCAACGGGAGCGAACGGAGCCGCAGGACCGACTGGAGCAACTGGAGCAACGGGAGCGAATGGAGCCGCAGGGGCAACGGGTGCCACAGGCGCTACCGGAGCCGCAGGACCGATTGGCCCGACCGGAGCAACGGGAGCGAATGGCCCGGCAGGTGCGACAGGAGCTACCGGAGCAACGGGAGCGAATGGAGCCACAGGTCCGACAGGCCCAACCGGAGCCGCAGGAGCCGCTGGAGCAACGGGAGCAACGGGAGCCACAGGTGCGGCTGGAGCAGTAGGAGCGGCTGGAGCCACCGGAGCAACGGGAGCAACTGGTGCAACGGGCGCAAATGGTGTGGCAGGAGCCACAGGACCGACAGGGGCCACTGGAGCGGCTGGAGCAGCCGGAGCCACAGGTGCCACAGGTGCAACCGGAAGCGCAGGTCCGATGGGAGCCACAGGCCCGACAGGTCCCACAGGTCCGACCGGTCCAACAGGCGCCACAGGTCCAACCGGAGCCAACGGAGTGGCAGGAGCCACGGGAGCAACGGGAGCGACAGGAGCAGCTGGAGCCGCCGGAGCCACCGGAGCAACGGGAGCGACGGGAGCCGCAGGAACGGCAGGAACTACGGGCGCCACAGGTCCGACAGGTCCCACAGGTCCGACAGGAGCGACTGGTTCCAATGGAGCGGCCGGAGCCACGGGTGCAACAGGAGCCACCGGAGCAACAGGAGCAAATGGAGCAGCCGGAGTAACGGGAGCGACAGGAGCCACCGGAGCAACAGGAGCAAATGGAGCAGCCGGAGTAACGGGAGCGACAGGAGCCACCGGCCCAACCGGAGCCACCGGAGCAGCCGGAGCAGACGGAGCCACAGGAGCCACGGGCCCGACAGGTCCAACAGGAGCAACTGGAACTGCAGGCGCCAATGGAGCTACAGGTGTAACGGGAGCCACAGGAGCCACGGGAGCGACAGGAGCCGCCGGAGCCGCTGGGGCAGCCGGAGCCACAGGAGCCACGGGAGCCACTGGCCCGACAGGAGCCACGGGAGTAACCGGTGCCACAGGAGCAACTGGTGCAGCCGGTATAGCCGGAAGCAGTGCAATTATTCCGTATTCGTCTGGATTACCAATTACAATGACAACAATTCTCGGCGGATTAGCTGGTATTCCATCATTGATTGGTTTTGGAGACAGTGCGCCAAGTGTTGGTGTGTTGGGAACAACAATCGATTTAACAAATGCGGCCGGAACACTTACAAACTTTGCATTTTCAGTACCGCGTGATGGTGTGATTACTTCTATGTCCGCATTTTTCAGCAGTACTGTGGCATTGTCTTTAGTAGGTTCGACAATTACAATCCGGGCACAGCTTTATCAATCTACGACACCGAATAACATTTTCTCACCGATTGCGGGGGCAGTTGTTACGTTGGCTCCAGCTCTCAGCGGTCTCATTTCCATTGGTGATCTTTCCAGTGGGTCGACGACAGGGCTTTCAATCCCGGTGGCAATGAATACACGTCTCTTACTTGTATTTTCAACTACGGCTACGGGCCTTAATCTTGTAAACAGTGTTGTAGGTTATGCAAGTGCTGGTGTAGCTATATCATAAAGAATAATAGAAGCAAAGGAATAAATGCCTCTTTGTATTAAGCACTGAGGAAAATACCGGCAGTTCATATTTGGTTGAACTGCCGGTATTTTTGTATAGTTCGATAAACTCTAATGTGGCAATGCACGTTTGTGGCATAAAACAAGCATTCGCATATAATAGTCTAGGCGTATTAAATACATCTGTGCGTTTGGTAAAATGACGAAACAGCTGGCGCCTGGGCATGGAGCAAATTTAAAATATCTGTTCAGCTGCATGGCAAGATATACCTGGCAGCTCCATTCATGCAGCATATTGATTTGCAGCTTAATCAGGAAAGGAACAAGCGTGATGCTTAGGGACATTGATAATGATAACCGTGGATACGGTGTTGTGAGAAATTGTGAGAACACATCTTGTAACAGATACTGCTGCAAGCGTTGTTGTCCCGTCTGTCCTCCGGAACAGAGGTCCTGTAACTTGAGTGGTGTACAGGCACAGCTGCACGGGGCAGCCAGAGCGCTCTTGGAGAACAACAGTAATGTTGTGTTTGATAAAATGGTAAACCAGTCCAATCGAAGAATCCAATATAATGACATGACAGGAGAGTTCACATTACCTTCCAATAGAAGTTACTATGTTTCCTGGGAGGTGGCTATTGACGGGTCAGAGACTGTACAAAGTATCGATTTTTGTGTGGTAGTTAACAATGTCATGATCTCAGTCAGTTCGTCTTCACAGGTAACCTGTCAGCTGTCAGGAACAGCGCTTATTACGACGGGAAAAACACCGGGAAGACTTTCACTTGTGAATATAAGCGGAGATACTGTGAGATACACGGAAGCTTCGGTACAGGCTAATATTGTGATTGCAGGAATTACCTGCCAGGCTGGTAATTGCAGAAGCATTTGATTAAATCTGAAGTTAGCGCAATGAAACATTGCGATTTATATAGAATTTAGGGATGGTGATATTATGGCTGATATAGGATTACAACTTCAAAATACGATTGCTGATTATATCGCCGTAGGCGGTGCGGTCCTTTTTAATGAGACGCTCGTCAACGATGATCCAAACGTAATTTATAATCCTGCTGATGGAACGATATCCTTTTTGCAGGAAGGCGAATATTATGTATCTTGGTTTGTGGTGACAAAAACGGGGCTTGGCACATCTGGGCCAAGCTTTTCTATTGTAACCAATGAAGCTACGCCTACGTATTATACGGCTGGAAGCGGTATAAAAACAGGAGAAATATCCGGTTTTGCACTGCTCAATGTGAGTGCCGGATTTAGTTTTACACTTCGAAATGTTACAAATGGCGGTATTCGGTTTAATGATGCTGTAGAAGTTATGGCTGGAATCGCAGTGGTTAATATTGGTAAAGGAGGCCCAACTGGCCCAACAGGAGCGACTGGAGCAACGGGGCCGCAGGGAGATACAGGAGCTACCGGAGTGACCGGCCCACAGGGAGATATAGGACCGACAGGAGCCACGGGAGCAGCCGGAGCGACAGGTCCACAGGGAGATATAGGCCCAACTGGTGCGACCGGAGCAACGGGAGTGACCGGCCCACAGGGAGATATAGGACCAACTGGTGCGACCGGAGCAACGGGGGCGACAGGCCCGCAAGGAGATATAGGACCGACAGGAGCCACGGGAGCAGCCGGAGCGACAGGTCCACAGGGAGATATAGGCCCAACTGGTGCGACCGGAGCAACGGGAGTGACAGGTCCACAGGGAGATATAGGCCCAACTGGTGCGACCGGAGCAACGGGAGTGACAGGTCCACAGGGAGATACAGGCCCAACCGGTGCAACAGGAGCAACAGGTCCGTCAGGCGTGGTTGGTGGTATTCAGCTTGAAGTTAAGAATAGTTCGGGAACCAATGTTGTGGATGGAGGAGTATTTACTTTTGATACAGTCTTTACAAATTTAACTCCGGATATCACGAATATGGCTGGAACTATTGAGATTACGGCAGAAGGTTTATATTTTGTTGATTGGTGGTTGAATTTAAATGGATCAGGAGACCTTGATTTTGTAGTAGTAAACTTAGTTAATACTACGACGTCCGCTATAATTGGTGAAAGTTATGCACCGCCTTCGATACCTGGGCAATTTTATGGAAATGCGATACTTCAGGTTACAACTGGTCAATTACCATTTACAATGCAGTTGATAAACCAATCAGGTGCGGCATTGACATTGTCTGATATAAATGTTCAGGCAAGTATGCGTATAGTAGAGGCTAAAATTTAAGCCATATTTGAATATGGTCATAAATAAAAGGTTTTAAAAGAGGTGTTATAATGGCTGGTTTAGGATTACAGTTACAAAATACGACGCCCCTTATTGTACCTGCAAATGCCGCAGTATTGTTTAATGAAATATTGGTTAATTCTGATACGAATGTAACGTATAATGCGGCAGATGGTACAATAACGTTTATAAATGCGGGGCAATACTATGTATCATGGTTTGTAACTGTCAAAACAGCGCTTGGCGTATTCGGTCCAAGTTTTTCAATTGTGACAAATGAAACGCCTTCCAGTAATTATACTGCTGGCAGTGGAATCAAAAATGGAGAGATATTTGGCTCAGCAGTCTTGACAGTTACAGCAGGCTTTAGTATTTCATTAAGAAATCAATTAGCTACGGAGGTCAGTCTATCAGATGTGGTTCCGGTTAATGCAGGTATCAGTATTTTAAATGCTGGATCAGCAGGAGCGACCGGCCCAACAGGGGCGACCGGTACCACAGGAGCGACCGGCCCAACAGGGGCGACCGGTACTGCGGGAGAGACCGGCCCAACAGGAGCGACCGGTACCGCGGGAGTGACTGGCCCGCAAGGAGCGACCGGCCCAACAGGGGCGACCGGTACCGCGGGAGTGACTGGCCCACAAGGAGCGACCGGCCCAACAGGAGCGGCCGGAACCACAGGAGCGACCGGCCCGCAAGGAGCGACCGGCCCAACAGGAGCGGCCGGAACCACAGGAGCGACTGGCCCGCAAGGAGCGACCGGCCCAACAGGAGCGGCCGGAACCACAGGAGCGACCGGCCCAACAGGAGCGACCGGCCCGCAAGGAGCGACCGGCCCGCAAGGAGCGACCGGCCCAACAGGAGCGACCGGCCCAACAGGAGTGACCGGTACCACAGGAGCAACGGGTTCGCAAGGAGTCATCGGCCCAACAGGGGCGACAGGAGCAACGGGTCCGCAAGGTGTGATAGGTCCAACGGGAGCCACAGGCCCCACAGGGCCAACCTATACCAGCGAAGGATTTTCGGCGTTTCTGTCATCGGTTAACGTATCGGCCAGCAGCCAGCTGACAGGCTGGACAGTGTCAACCCCATATTTCAACAGCGGTAACTTTAATCCGGCGATGGGAAATTACACCGTGCCTGCGACAGGAAGATATATTATTGAAGCAACAATTAACTATGCAACAACCGCAGTCATCACAATTGCACTGGGGGCAGGAATTAACCCGGCATTTGTTGTACAGAGAAGTTCTCCGACTGTGACCAGTTTAATTACGGGTTTATTTCCAGTTTTGAATGTGAATATCGCACTGGTACTGTCATTAAGAACGATATTGGGCAGCGGGACCGTTACATTAGTTGGAGAGGTACAGTTAAATGCAGGTGATATCATCGGCCTCTATTATGTAGCAAATGGCCTTACGGTCGGATTGAATTTAGGCGGTTCAGGCAGCGGCATTGTGTGGTCTATAAACCAGATTTACAGGCAGTAATGAAAAGCGAAATAATAGGAGTAAGGTCCGAATCAGAGTGAGAAGGATATCCAGGGCGGGTTCTTAGGAATCCGCCTGTCTAATGATCGCAGCAGTATGCTTGTCACCTGTGAAAACTGCATTCTACCATTAGCAGGAGGACAGGCAGAGTTCCAGGGGCTCATAAAGTAACCTTTTTCCTTTTTTGAAATATACTGTAGTATACCATCAGGGTATTAATAAAAGAAATAATATGGAGGTTCCATTATGAGTGATATGAACTATAATAACTGTGAGTGTGATCAGAGAGAATCCTGCGATTGTGACTGCAAATGTTACTGTGAATGTGAAAGATGCAGAGCTCTCGCTCCGAACAGAACAACATTAAAATGTGGCTGTCCTGGTGCGGTGACTCTTCCTCTGGCAACGATTGCAGGAACAAACTTTACAGTTGCGACTGTAACTGTGGATACAAAAGGATTCCGTAAACCTTGCATTAAATTTGAATTTGCCAGCAATATTGTTACCACGGCGGCAGTTCTTTCCCTGAATTTCCAGATTTTCAAACAGTGTAAAAATCAGCTGGTTCCGATTCCGGTTGGCCCTGTCTGGACGTTCTCCCGCCTCGTTGCGGTTACTGCAAGCGATTCATTCTCATTTTTCGTGTGTGACTGCGATATCTGCGATACGGAATGCTGCACTTACAGTGTAGTTGCAACGGTTGCAGGTGTTGCGACGGTTGGTGTTACTTCTATTAACAATGCGACTCTTGGAGCTATTGTTGTCGATAACGCTACCGGTTGCTAATTAGCTTAAAGGAGTAGCAATGTATTACAGGCTATTTGGACATGGTTGTCAAACAGGTTCTGGAACATGTAACTGCATTCCCCCGAAATTCAATCAGCCAAGATATAATGTGGGGCAATACCCTTTCCCCCAAATGAAACAGCGCCCACAATCTTCTGAAGATGTATGCCGCAAAGAAAATATATTCATTAAAAACGCTGATTTTGGGGGAGTTGTCCTGCCTGAAGGAACAGATGAGAGAGCCACATTTCATGTGGCTTCTCTTAGTTTGGATACCTCTGGTTATAAAAATATACTGATCCATTTGGCTTTTTCCTGTAATATCATTGCTGAGAAACTAAAACTGCGGCTGAGATTTCAAATTTTGAGGCAGGAAAGTGGTCAGGGAGTTACTGTTCCAGTCAGTGCAGGGATCTTATACAATCGGGATAAAGTATGTTCGGAGGCGAATAGTTTTACGCTGTCTGTGTATGACCACAATGCAGCGGCAGAGAAATGCTGTATCTATAGCGTCTTAGTGAATATTGAAGAATTTGATATGGGGGGAAGCGCAATAATAGCAAATCCTACATTAATCGCAACAGTTGTAGGAAAAGTGTGATTTCGTTTTTGGAAGGATACATTATGTCAGGAAAAAACCAGAAAACTCAGTATAAGATTTCTAACATACAGATAAAAGATGGTCTCATAAGCTGGGAAAATCATACGGTGCGGTCATCAGGGATTTCCCGGGTATGGCTGGGGGAGCTGACGGTGAAACCGTTTCCGGCGGAGCTGTTTCTTATCCTTTTATTTATAGCATTAGCGGGTACGCATGTTGTGTGCATGTTGATCGCCCTGGCTGCCTCTGCCGCTGTGTGGCTGCTGTACCATCGGACCGGCAGCACAGAGAAAATGGTTCATATGAAGCTTCTGGACGGAGATATTATTTCTTTTTCAGCTCATGATGAGGATTCCGCAGCCGGGTTTTACGAGGCAGTTAAAAGCTTGACAGAGGACGGCACTGCCTCAGAGATTCTGTTTGATGAAAATGGAAAGGCAGTAAAAAGCTCAGAGGAAGACACTGCTAAGGATACGACACAAGCTAAAGTAAAAACCGTCAACAGAAGCGCGGCAAGTGGGCCGTTGGCCCAGGAACTGCAGGTTTTATATGAGAACTATACGAAGAAGGAAGATATGGACAATGAGATTTTAGCGTTTCTTGAGGATCTGATCGGCCTGACTGAAACCGGTGAGCGAAGCAGTCTGACAGCGGCTTATAAGAAATTTGTTACATTGGGACTGATCAGTGACTGTAATGAGCTTGGCCTCGATAAGATCATTCAGGAAATAAAAGCCAGCATCTATCAATAGCAGAAGGAAGTGTGAACACAGCCGGAGTGAACCGAAAGGTTCGTTCCGGCTGTGTTTTGCATATGATAACCGTAAGAGCCTATGTGTATTTTGCGGACAAAAGTCAGAAAGGATGAGATAAAATGGCGACGGTGAGCCTGTGTATGATTGTACGGAATGAGGAGGATGTTCTGGGGCGGTGCCTGGAGAGTGTGAAAGATATCGTGGATGAAATCATCATTGTGGACACGGGTTCCACGGACAGGACAAAGGAGATTGCCGGCCGGTATACGAATGCAGTATACGACTTTCCGTGGATCGACGATTTCTCGGCAGCGCGCAATTTTTCCTTTTCAAAAGCAACTATGGATTATCAGATGTGGCTGGATGCGGATGACGTGATCGAAGAAGAGGACAGGAAGAAATTTCGGCAGATGAAAGAGGCGCTGGATGGGAGCACGGATGTCGTCATGATGCCGTATCAGGTGGCCTTCGACCAGAAGGGGAACCCCACCATGACGTATTACCGGGAGCGCCTTCTGAAGCGAAGCAGGAGATTTCTATGGCAGGGAGCGGTTCACGAAGTGATTACACCGGCCGGGGCCATCCTTTATGGCCGGGCGGCTGTCTGCCACAGAAAGCTGCACCCTTCGGATCCCGACCGCAATTTGAAGATCTATGAGACCATGAAAGAACACGGAGGGATCACGGATCCCAGACATCAGTTTTACTATGCCAGGGAGCTGTTCTATCATGGGCGTTATGAAGAGGCTGCGGCCATGTTTCTGACATTTCTGGAGGAGGGGAGAGGATGGATTGAAAATAATATCAGTGCCTGTCTGGATCTCTCCCATTGCTACGCCAGAATGGGAAAACGGGAAGAAGCCCTTCAGGCATTGTTCCGAAGCTTTTGTTACGACCTGCCGCGCCCGGAACTCTGCTGTGAGGCGGGAAAATGGTTTATGGAACAGGGGGGAAGCGACAAGGGTAACTTGAAACAGGCCGTTTACTGGTATCTGCGGGCGAAGGATCAGAAGACCAATGAGGAAAGCGGCGCCTTCGTGAATCCGGACTGCAGTGATTTCATACCGGATATTCAGCTCTGTGTCTGCTATGACAGGCTGGGAGAAAGGGAAAAAGCGTTGGAGTACCATGAGAAGTCCAAAAAGAAAAAGCCGGATCACCCGGCCGTTTTGTTTAATGAAGCTTACTTTGCAGGAAAGGGAATGTGAAATACCGCTCCCTTTCGGATTTTGGCAGGAAGGACACAGGGACGCTGAAGAGTCATTCTCCGGCGCCCTGTACCATCAGCTGTTTTTCAATATTACCAGTTCCACCGAGTCGGCCACGTGCTCACACATGTCGCAGCATTTTTCAAACCGGTCATAGATTGTGGTCCAGGACAGGATTTCCACGGCATCCGGACGCTCCGTGTGAAGGCGGTGCATGGCTTCCGTGTAGAGGCGGTCTCCGATTTCTTCCAGATGGTTGATCTCAATGATCTTTTCCCTTATGGTTTTCGATTTCCGGAAATGAGGGAACTCATCCATCAAATCCTGAAGCGCAGCGCAGCACTGTGCCACGATACGGGAAAATTCCAGGGCATCCGGCCTCAACTCATGAATGTTAAACATGTAGAGGCGCAGCAGCACATCCTCGATGCTGTCTGTCACATCGTCGATCGCGCTGGTGAGACCCAGAATGTCTTCGCGCTCCAGGGGAGTGATGAATTCCCGGATCAGCTTTTCCATCGCCTGGTGTTTGGTCAAATCGGCCTGGTGCTCCAGCTCGTGCATGGTGTCAATCTGCTGATTTAACGCGGAGGCATCAAAGTGCTCCAAATCGTTCTGCAGCTGCGCCGCCGCTTCAACTGCATACCGGACGCCTTCCTGAAGCAGTTCAAAATATAAATGATCTCGTTTTCCTGTCATGATTCTGACTCCTTTTCTATTTGCTGTTTATAGTTTGATCGTTATTTATCTCCCGATATCTTCCCTTTTGCCTAAAAGATCCAGAGAAACAGTTTTGCCATGAAAAAGCCGATGATACCGCAGCCGGGAAATGTTAAGACCCAGGTAAGGACCATCTCCTTCACGACACCCCAGTCCACACAGGAGATCCGCTTTGCGGCCCCCACGCCCATGATGGCGGTGGTCTTTGTGTGTGTGGTGGAGACCGGAATCCCTGCGATGGAGGATAAGAAGAGGCAAAAGGCCCCGGCTAAGTCGGCGGCAAACCCCTGATATTTCTCCAGCTTCACCATGTCCATGCCAACCGCCTTGATGATGCGGTAACCACCGATGGAGGTGCCGAGCGCCATGACGATACTGCACAGTACCATCAGCCAGACCGGAATGGAGAAATGGCCTTCGCCCACATTTCCCTGGGCCAGGAAGATTCCAAGCATGAAGACACCCATGAATTTCTGACCGTCCTGAGCGCCGTGCATGAAGGCCATGGCGGCTCCGCCGGCAATCTGGGCGCCGCCGAAGAAGTGGTTTGTCTTCCTGCGGTCGCGGTCCCGGAAGAGCAGTTCCACCAGCCGGACAGAGATCCAGCCGGAGACGAAGCCGAGAACGGTGGAGAGCAGGAGGCCATAGAGAACCTTAACCCACTCGGACGCATTGATTCCGTCTACGCCGTTATGCAGGGCGATCGCGGCTCCCGACAGGCCGGCGATCAGGGCGTGGCTTTCGCTGGTCGGGATTCCGAACCACCATGCGGCCACGGCCCATGCGACGATGGCGGTCAGTCCGGCGCAGAGCGCAATCAGCGCCTGGTGGTTGTCGCCTCCGAAATCGACCATATTGTAAATGGTGGAGGCCACACTCTGATTGAGCATAGTCATGAGAAAAACTCCCAGAAAATTGAAAACGGCCGCCATCAGAATCGCATACTTCGCGGTGATGGCCCGGGTAGAGACGCAGGTAGCGATGGCGTTAGGGGCGTCGGTCCAGCCGTTGACCAGAATAACGCCCAGCGTCAGAACCGTGGTAACGGCAAACGCCGGGCTGGACGAGAGTCCTGTTAAAAAATCAGATATGGGGATTGTCATTCCATTCATGTCTTACCTCACTTTACGTGGATTTTAATGTTTCTTACCTTCGATTATAACGGACTGGCGTGAAAAATCTATAGAAAATGAAAAGCTTAACGCCGATTTTACAAAGGATAAAAAAGCGTTAAGACGAGGCGGCGAAAGGGGACAGGGGATATTAACAAACTGCTAAAAATGGAAAAAGTAGGATGCAGGACCGGAAAAATTGTGCTATAGTAAGAATTTGTGACATTTTAATTGTACAGAAAAGAAAGAGATGTGTGGAACATGAAAACTGGAATATTGAAAACGGGTGCGGCCGAACGCCGTGAACTGATTCTGAACGGCAGCATTGTAAGGACCTTAATGATGCTGTCGTTTCCGACCCTGATGATGAGCGTGGTGCAGTCCCTGATGCCGCTGTCCGACGGTCTCTTCATCAATAATGTAGCGGGTACGCTGGTGGCCAGCGCCGTTACCTACAGCGAGCCGATCATAAACATGATGACCGCGCTGGCCCAGGGCTTAAGCGTGGCCGCCATGGCTATCATTGGGCAGACCTTCGGCCAGGGGAATTTTAAGCGGGTGAAGCATATCAGCACTCAGACCGTGGTTTTCGCATTCTGCCTCGGCCTGTGCATCGCGCCGCTTCTGGTGCTCATCGCGTTTCCAATATCGGGCCATGTGGATCAGGAAATCTCTCATAATGTCTGGCTGTATATCGCCTTATATGCCATGGTTCTTCCGTTTTCCTTCCTGGAAAGCATTTATAACGCTATTATGAATGCAACCGGGCGGCCGGAAGCGACATTTATCCGGATGGTTTTAATGCTGGTATTAAAAATAATTTTCAATGTAGTCTTTATCGTCTGGCTCCACCTGGGGATTGTGGGCTGTGTTATGGCTTCGCTCTGCGCCAATATGCTCATCTGTATCTGGATGTTCTATGAGCTGTTTATCCAGAAGGGAGAGAATCAGCTGACCCTGAAGGGCTTCCGGTTTGACGGAGTCCTGATCCATCAGCTGATCCGCGTCGGCATCCCGGCCATGGTGACCAGCCTGATGCTGAATTTCGGCTTCTTCCTCATCAACAATGAGACCCAGAAATACGGACCCGTCGTCTTAAACGGTCAGGGAATTGCCAACAACATCACGTCAGTGTGCTTTAATCTGCCCAGCTCCTTCGGCGCTGCCATCACAACCATGGTGAGTATGAACGTGGGCGCGGGACAGGGCGCGCGGGCGAAGAAATGTACAGTGACCGGATGTGTGGCCAGTATGATCACGGCTGTCCTTATTATTTCCATTATAGTACCGGCCTCGTCCCATTTGACGACCCTGTTTACGCGCCAGCAGGATGTGCTGGAGATCGCAAATCACGCGTTGCATATTTACACGTATTCCGTCGTCGGTTTCGGAATCTGCATGGTAGTTCAGGGGGCGTTTATCGGCCTCGGAAAGACAAAGGTTCCGATGGTGGTGGGGCTGCTGCGAATATGGCTGCTCCGTTACCTGTTTATACTGGCAACGGAAAGCTTCCTCGCCTATTATTCCGTATTTTGGGGGAATTTATTCTCCAACTATATGGCGGCGGCGATCTCCATCGTCCTGCTGCTCCGCGTAAAATGGGAATCTGCATTGCAGGAAAATGAATAAAAGCCAGTAGCTGCCGGGCATTTCCGGACAGGAAAACGGGCGCCGCAGCCGGTGATATCCGGCCGCGACGCCCGTTCCTTTTCTATTTTCCTGAATTAATGGTAAATCTTTTTCTCCTCATAGATCGGTTCGCAGGTCAGATTGACGCCCAGCTTCTTGAAGATCTTCGTATCCACGTCGGAGAGCAGGACGGAAGTGTGAACTTCGCGGCCCTTTAGCTTGGGAAGCTGCTCTAAGGCGACCTGTGCGTTGTGATCGGTGGCCGCGCTGGCGGACAGGGCGATCAGCACCTCGTCGGTGTGGAGACGCGGGTTCTTGCTGCCCAGGTAATTGACCTTTAACTTCTGGATCGGTTCGATGGCAGAAGGCGCGATCAGATGAATGTCATGAGAAATGTTTCCCAGTACCTTGACCACATTTAGCAGGAGGGCCGCGGAGGCGCCGAGAAGATTGGTTGTCTTGCCGGTGATGATGGTTCCGTCATCCAGCTCCATGGCTGCCGCCGGGGAGCCGGTCTTTTCAGCCCGCTCGTTGGCGGCTCCGACAACGCGTCTTAAGTCGGTGGTGATCTTGGCCTGCTTCATCAGAAGCTCGATCTTGTAGACCTCCTCCTTGCTGCCCGTGTCCCCCACCAGACGGGCCAGCGCCTGATAGTAGCGCCGTATAATTTCCTGACGGGAAGCCTCGGCACATACCTCGTCATCCATAATACAGCATCCGACCATATTGACACCCATGTCGGTAGGAGACTTGTAGGGGCATTCGCCGTAAATTCCCTCGAAAATGGCGCTTAACACCGGGAAAATCTCCACGTCGCGGTTGTAGTTTACCGTGGTAACACCGTAGGCGTCAAGATGGAAGGGGTCGATCATGTTGACGTCATTTAAATCGGCGGTAGCCGCTTCATAGGCTAAGTTTACCGGATGCTTTAACGGAATATTCCAGATCGGGAAGGTCTCGAACTTGGCGTATCCGGCCTTGATGCCGCGCTTGTTCTCATGGTAGAGCTGGGAAAGACAGGTAGCCATCTTTCCGCTTCCCGGACCCGGCGCCGTGATGATGACGAGCGGCTTCGTTGTTTCGATATAATCATTTCTGCCGTATCCCTCGTCGCTCACAATCAGAGATACGTTGCTGGGATATCCGTCGATGATGTAGTGGCGGTAGACACGGATGCCGATTTTTTCCAGCTTGCTCTTGAAGAGATCGGCTGCCTTCTGTCCGGAGTACTGGGTGATGACGACACTGCCGACATAGAGCCCCCGGTCCGTGAAGGACTGAATCAGGCGGAGCACATCCACATCGTAGGTGATGCCGAGATCGTGACGTATCTTGTTCTTCTCGATGTCTGCGGCATTGATGGCGATAATGATCTCGGCCTGGTCGGCGAGCTGCATCAGCATGCTTAACTTGCTGTCAGGTGCGAATCCCGGAAGGACTCTGGAGGCGTGATAATCATCAAATAATTTTCCGCCGAATTCCAGATACAGCTTATCGCCGAACTGGTTAATCCGCTCCCTGATGTGCTCAGACTGCAGCTGCAAGTACTTGTTGTTATCAAATCCGATTTTCATGTTCGTACCCCTTTTTATTCTTTAGAATCTATGTCCTCAGAGGCTGTTTACCCGCAAAAAAGCACGCAAAAAGCCCCCATATCGTTAAAAACGACGGGTTCCTGCTCATAATACTTACCGATTGTATCATAAAACGAATAAAATTACCACGGTTATTTCGTTCTCCAGGATAAACTTGTAAAATTACAGAATTATGAAGAATTGTGGTTCCTTATGAGGCTGAGAGAGATTTCGGGGTTTTCGTTCCGCCAGGCATTGCGGTACGCGGACGGGACAGGAGAACGAACCGTTTCTGAGAAAAAATGATTGTTTAAAGGTCTTGCAGGGGGTTGTAAAATACAGTCAATGCGGTACAATAAAACTGACCAGATCGGTTAAACCAAACAGGTTAAGGGGGTCAGGAAGATGAATGAACAGTTTTATGAGCTTCCTCAGGAAAAACAGCTGCGGATCATCAACGCCGGGCTGGAGGTATTTTCAAAAAATGATTACAGACATGCGGTGACGGACGAGATTGCGAGAAAAGCAGGGATATCCAAGGGGCTGTTATTCTATTATTTTCACAATAAAAAGTCGCTGTACCTGTATCTGTTTGATTACTGCGCCAGTCTTATCATTAACC
>OJKJ01000787.1_pt1 | contig 14509 bp, 9 predicted proteins | sample 1596491 | NCBI WGS metagenome assembly OJKJ01 (sample SAMEA4350160, study PRJEB24818) | metagenome | biome: human; feature: gut; material: faeces | place: Denmark | collected 2013-09 | reverse complement strand
ACTCGGATAAGACGCTTAATGCAGTGAGAAATCGGATATTGTGTCTGCCGATTCGTTTTATGAAAGTAGAGCGATTTGCATGTTCAGAAGCGGCAGGAAAGTTCTTGTATGGCGAGAAAATGCTGAAGGCCGGGAAGGTTTTTATCATGCACAACGCGATAGATTGTGAGAAATTCCGGTTCCGGCCTGAGGTGAGGGAACGGCTCAGGAAAGAGATGGGGCTGGATGGGAAGTTTGTGATTGGGCATGTGGGGAGATTTGAGAGGCAGAAGAATCATGAGTTTTTGATTGAGGTGTTTGCTGAAGTTCATAAGAAAAATGAGAATAGCGTACTACTATTGATCGGAGATGGTTCTTTAAAAGACCCCATCCGACAGAAAGTTATAGTACTTAATTTGGAAGAATATGTCTTTTTTCTCGGGCAAAGAGATGATGTAGCAGATTTGCTGCAAACCATGGATGTGTTTGTTCTTCCATCTCTTTATGAAGGTTTTCCGGTATCAATAGTAGAAGCACAAGCTAATGGATTAGTCTGCATTGCCTCGGATCTGATCACCAGGGAAACACTGATGACTCAACTTAATAATCAACTTCTCTCGTTAGAGCAGCCAACCAGTTCCTGGGCTGTTTTTCTTTTAAATAGCAGCAGATGTACATTAGATATATCACTTCAAAATATTAATGAGTTGTGCCAGATGGGATATGAAATATTATACGCATGTAAAATATTACAAAAACATTATTTAAATGTACCACATTTAACTATGAAAATGGAATGATTAAAAATGGAAATATTACTTTCAACATATAACGGTGAAAAATATATATCTGATCAATTAGATAGCATACTTTCTCAAAACTATAAAAATATTATTTTATTGATCCGCGATGATGGCTCCACAGATAGCACTACCCAAATAATAGAAAAATACATGACTCAGCATCAAAATATACAATTGATTCGAGGTAAAAACGTCGGGGTTATAAATAGTTTTTTTGAATTAATTAAAAGTGCGGATTTAAATCATGAATACTATGCCTTGGCAGATCAAGATGACTGGTGGTTACCGCATAAATTAACACAGGCAGTTATGAATATACAGCCTTACAGCAAAGAACCTGCGCTATATTGTGGAAGTAAAATTTTTGTAGATGAAAATTTAAAACTGCTTAAAACAGATATTAAATCTCCTGTTTATAAAGTGTCTTTTGGCAATGCATTAGTACAAAATATATGCACTGGCTGTACTTGCGTTTTTAACCGAAAACTTTTAGAACTTGTACAGCAAACAATACCCCATCATGCAATAATGCATGATTGGTGGCTATATTTGACTGCTACTTGTTTTGGAAAGGTATATTACGATTCACAAGCTTATATATATTACCGTCAACATCACTTGAATGTCTCTGCTGCGATTTATAGCAAAAAACAGCTGCTATTTTATCGTATAAAACAGCTTTTTCAAAACCGCGGGCAAATATATAGACAGGCACACGAATTTAATGAAAAATTCAATCTGCCATCAGAAAATCAAAAATTACTGCAAGAATTTTTAAAGTCTCAGGTTTCATGGCGGTATCGAGTTAGAGTAATTAGAAACCCAGCGATATTCAGGCAAAAAAAGGAGGACAATTTTGTTCTTAAAGTAATTATATTATTAGGAAAATTATGATCTTGTTAATGCAGGATCACAACACAATCATTAGGAGTGAAAGATGAATAAAAATTTTCTCAAAGGTTCTTTAAGAATTCTTTTGATTTACATTATCATAGCTTTTGCATTTAAATGGATTGCTGGTGGTAGCATTGCATATCAAACACAGATTAACCGGCAAGTAGATTTAACCACAACGATTGGACCTGTCACAGAAAATACATCAATCAAACAGGAGTTTATGGTAAACACAGATACTCTCACCTCAGTTTCTTTATGTTTCGGAACTTTCGGAAGTGATGCACAAGCAACGATGGGAATACAGCTTACGAATATCACAGACGATATTACTTATCCAGAGTATCAATTTGATACTCCTGTAATGTCAGAAGGTATGTGGTATGATGTCATGCTGCCCGAAGAAATTCAGGATGCAAGGAACAAAAAGTTTTTACTCACAATTAATTGCTATGCTGTGGGCAACAGTGCATTGGCACTTTATTATAACAATCTTCCAGAAAGCTCTAATATAGATTTGTATATTAACCAGGAGCATTTAAAGGGAGAACTGGCGATGGGGACAGAAGGGAAACTTTACTATTCTTATTACGAGTATTACTGGTATTTTGCTGCAATTGCCGGAGGCCTCATCTTACTTTATTTGCTTTATACAGAATATTGTATTAGGCATAAGAAAAAAAATGCTTATATAACCCTTTCGAATATTGCTGTACGGTATAAATTTCTTATTAAGCAATTGGTAGGTCGTGATTTTAAGAATAAATATAAGCGCTCTATTCTCGGTTACTTATGGAGCTTTCTAAACCCTGTGTTAACCATGGCCATTCAGTATGTTGTATTTTCTACTATATTTCGTTCTGATATAAAGAACTTTCCGGTATATTTACTTTCCGGAGTGGTTTTTTTTAATTTTTTCACGGAATCTGTTGGTCAGGGATTGATGGCGATTGTCGGTAATGCTTCTTTAATAACAAAAGTGTATGTACCAAAATACATTTATCCTATAACCAAAGTTTGGTCCAGCTCCATCAATTTAATTATATCACTCGTACCGTTGCTTTTATTGGCATTGATCACGGGAGCCCCTGTTAATAAAACTGTAGTTTTGCTCATTCTTCCAATCGCCGCCATTCTAACTTTCTGCATGGGAATGTCGCTATTGTTATCGACAGCTATGGTATTTTTCAGGGATACTCAGTATTTATGGGGAATTGTCAGTCTCGCCTGGATGTATGCAACTCCGCTGTTCTATCCGGAATCTATACTTCCTGAAAGTGCAAGATTTATCCTAAAAATCAACCCACTTTACCCCATTATAAAATTTGTAAGAACAGTTCTCATTAATGGCGTATCACCGGAACCCATGCAATATGTATACTGCATCGCCGGCCCTCTGATTGTATTGGCAATAGGTGCTTTTGCCTTTAAAAAGAATCAGAATAAATTTGTTTTATACATTTAGAGAGGAATATCTATGGTTAAAGTTGAACATGTTACCATGCGTTTTCGTATGGTAAATGATAAAGTAATGAGTTTAAAAGAATATGTAGTTGCTGTCTTAAAACGTAGGCTGCAATATAAAGAATTTACAGTGCTGGATGACATCAGTTTTGATGTTAAAAAAGGCGAAGTCGTCGGAATTATTGGACGTAATGGCGCAGGTAAAAGTACTCTATTGAAAATAATTTCTGGTGTATTACAGCCAACCGAGGGAACGGTTGAAACTAAGGGAAATATTGTGCCCATGTTGGAGCTCGGATCTGGTTTTGATTTAGACTTGAGTGGCCGGGAAAATATTTTTTTGAACGGTTCCATATTGGGCTATGATGAAGCATTTATTAAGAGTAAATATGATGAAATCGTTGAATTCTCAGAACTAAAGGAATTCATAGATATGCCAATTCGCAACTACTCCTCTGGTATGATGATGCGTTTAGCTTTCTCTATTGCAACGGTTGTAGAACCTGAGATTTTAATCGTAGATGAAATATTGGCTGTTGGTGATGAAGGCTTTCAAAACAAAAGCAGAGCGCGTATGCAGGAATTGATGAGCGGAGGAACAACTGTTTTGTTTGTCTCCCATAGTTTGAAACAAATTCAGGAAATGTGTGATCGCGTAATATGGTTGGAAAATCATAAAATTCATGCGCTGGGTCCAACAGAAGAGATTTGCAGCCAATACAGCGAATATTGGAATGAGCAATAAAAAGTAAAGGAGAAAGTATAAATGAAAAAGAGGGTACTGATAACAGGCGCAAATGGATATATTGGAAGACATGTTGTGGAAGCGTTTATAGACAAGGGGTATTCCGTTATAGCTGCAGACCTCCAGTGTACAGATGTGAATTTTAAAGCTGAAAGATACACTGCCCCCATTTTTTCGGGCAGCAAAAATATTTATGATGAAACGGGGTGTCCTGATCTGTGTATTCATTTGGCATGGCAGGACGGATTTGTCCATAATGCCCCCAGCCATATGCTCAATCTTTCAAAGCATTATGAATTTTTAAGTAACCTGATAGAAGCCGGCTGCCATAACATCGCCGTAATGGGTTCCATGCATGAGGTCGGTTATTGGGAGGGGAAAATAGATTCCAATACTCCTTGCAACCCATCTTCACAGTATGGGATTGCTAAAAATGCCTTGCGGCAATCGTTATTGCTTCTTTCTAAAGATAAAGATGTGAACATTTATTGGTTGAGAGCCTACTACATATTAGGAGATGATGTCAAAAATCATTCAATATTCTCAAAAATTTTGATGGCTGTTCAAGACGGGAAAGGGACTTTTCCATTTAATTCGGGAAAAAACAAATATGATTTTCTTGATGTCAAGGAGTTAGCAAGACAAATTATGTATGCAAGTATACAGAAGAAGTATACCGGAATTATAAATGTATGTTCCGGACAGCCGGTATCGCTGGCAGAGCGGGTAGAACAGTTTATAAACGAAAATCATCTTCCAATCTCATTGGAATATGGGAAGTTTCCCGACAGACCCTATGATTCTCCTATTGTATATGGTGACAATACAGTAATTCAGCAAATCATGAAGGAGGGTTGACAATGAAAGTATTGGTTACAGGCGGTGCAGGATTTATAGGATCAGAAATTGTAAAACAGTTAAGTGATAAGACGGAAGCCGAAATTGTTGTGCTGGACGCCCTGACAAAACAAATTCATGGAGAAGATCCGGAAAAATCGTATTTGTATTCTGCCATTAAAAACAAATGTAAATTTGTCCATGGAGATATCCGAGATTATTCTGTCGTCAAAACCGCACTAAGTGGCTGCAATTATGTTATTCATCTTGCTGCTGAAACTGGCACAGGACAGTCTATGTATGAGATCAATCAATATAATGAAGTAAATATTATGGGAACATCCAATTTATTACAGGCTATATTATCTGAGCATCAACATATTAACAAATTCATTTTAGCATCCTCTCGCTCAGTTTATGGTGAGGGAAAGTATGAGTGTCCTGATCATGGAACTACTTTTCCTGAAGGACGCAAAGTGGAAAAAATGAGGGAAAAAGATTTTAGTATGCATTGTCCATATTGCGGTAAGACGATGAAGGTTATAGCAACTGATGAGGAAAGCAAAATAGCACCGAACTCTCTGTATGCTTTTACTAAATACTCTCAGGAAAAAATGGTGGAAACCATGTGCCGCGCTATGAGCATTGATTACACTATTTTTCGTTTTCAAAACGTGTATGGGGCAGGACAATCTTTGAAAAATCCGTATACCGGAATTCTATCGATTTTTTCTACGCTCATGTTGGCAAATAAACCAATCAATATTTTTGAAGATGGAAATGAAAGCAGGGATTTTATTCATGTCAGAGATATAGCCGCTTCTGTCATTACTGCGCTATCAAAAGCGCAGACGAATTCTGAAATAATAAACCTTGGGAGCGGACAGGAAAAGAGTGTAATTGAAATAGCCGACATGCTGCGGAATGAATACCATAGCCAGTCAACGATAGAGATTAGCGGCGATTTCCGCATTGGTGATATTGCCCATAATTTTGCAGATATAACCAAAGCAAAGAAATTATTTGATTTTACACCACGAGTGTCTCTGGCTGAAGGTTTGCACGAATTCTGTGAATGGGTTAAAAAACAAGAGGCTTTAGATTCAGGTTATTATCAGTCTTTGTCCGAAATGGAGAATACTGGAATGTTCATACGAACAGGCAGTCATTAAAGCAGTCTGACAATTTCACACAGGAGGTAATGATGGTTTTAAGAGATCCCAAACGATTGGGAATTTATTTCTTTTACGATAAAGATGGAATTGCTGATAGATATATTTATGTTTTTTTAGACGAGTTTAAACCATATACAGACAAAATAATTATTGTTTGTAATGGCCTGCTAGCAGATGAGAGCCGCCAGACATTAGAAAAATATACCGATACTATAATCGTCAGAGAGAATAAAGGTCTAGATGTTTGGGCATACAAATCAGCATTGGAATCAATGGGCTGGACTGCACTGACGCAGTATGACGAAATCATTTTTGCAAATAATACTTTTATGGGTCCTGTCAGCCCTATGAGCTGGATTTTCACTGAAATGGATGGGAGAAATCTGGACTTTTGGGGTATAACCAGACATTACTTTGTGGATATTGATCCTTTTGGATATAACAAAGATGGCGTTTTGCCAGAACATATACAATCCTATTTCCTTGCTGTCAGGAGATCATTATTACTAAGTCCTACATTTCAGAAATTTTGGGATGAATTCCCATTTATTAATAGCTATAAGGAATCAGTCGGAATGTTTGAAACCGTATTTACAGAAAAATTCTCCAAAGAGGGATTTTTGTGGGACACATATGTTGATACGAGCAATTATAAGTCATTAACAGCCAATCCTCTGTCTACTTACCCTACAGAACTATTAAGTAAACAAAAGTGCCCATTTTTTAAAAGGAGAAGTTTTTTTAATGATTATGAGCAAGTTTTAACAGAAACAGCAGGACAGCAGGCCGTCCTGTTGTATGAATATCTCTTAGAGAGCAACTGTTTTGATGTGGATTTGGTATGGGATAATCTTTTACGAACCTGCCACATGGAAGACTTAGTGCGGAATATGGGGTTAGTGTATATATTATCTGAAGATATGAGCTCTCATGTCCAGCCTCAGCTATTCGGAAAAAAAATAGCTTTAGCGATGCATTTATATTTTGAGGACTTATTTGACACTTTTTTATGCTGTGTTAATAAAATGCCATTGGATACAGATATTTATATAACAACGGATACGGAAAAGAAAAAGGATATTTTATTAGAGAAGCTACAGCACTTCTCCAATTACAAAATAAACATTTTTATAACAGAAAACAGAGGACGTGATATGTCCTCTCTATGGGTATGTTTACGACCATTTTTGCATGATTATGATTATGTATGTTTTGTGCATGACAAAAAAGCCGGACAAACAAAGCCGGGATCAGTGGGAGAAAGTTTTGCCTTCAAATGTATAGAAAATACGGTTCATAGTAAATCTTTCGTTCAGCATGTTTTAGAAACATTTGAGAAGAATCCACGTTTAGGGATTCTTGTTCCGCCAGGTCCGTTGCACGGCGATTACTTTACAAAAAGAAACAGTATATGGACAAATAATTTTCACAATACGGTAAAACTGGCAAAAGATTTAAAAATTAGTATCCCCATGTCCCAAAACAAAAATCCCATTACAGCACAGGGAAATTGTTTGTGGTTCAGGCCTCATGCATTTTCTCCAATTTTTAACAAAGATTGGAAATATACAGATTTTCCGCAAGAACCACTTTCTCCTGATGGAACCATATCTCATGCATTGGAGAGGATATATCCATTTGCTGCGCAGCAAATGGGATACTACTCGGGAATTCTGATGTCAGCTTCATTTGCCAGAATTGAATATTTATCTCTTGATTACTATACAAGGAATTGCAGCGATAAATATTTTTTGTCCGGTGGAAGTCAGAATTATCAGGCATATGTAAAACATTTAGAAAATCAGGTGCGGGAACTATATCCCAAAACCTCGTTAAAATGGCAGTTAAAGGATCGATTCTTACGTCTATTTAATTTTAAAGGAAAAGCTTAATTATGGATGAAAATCAACCTAAGGAAATCAATACTTGGAAGAAAATTGCAGCTCGAATCATTCCGTACAATAGCAAACTTCGGGTTTTTATTAAAATGGGGTTACAGCTATTTCATTATCCCAATCAGATTATTTACTATATGCGCCCGCAAAAAATTATGCGCTTGTTTTTTTATCTGCGACACGACGGGATAAAGGGAGTCTCACGAATATTGGATGAGCGTCTGCTAATGGGAGCTGATTTAAAACTAAAAGTTCATATACAACCGGATATCAAGGGAAAAGCAATCAGTGACTACGCAGTACTGAAATTCCCGCAATTTGAGGAACCTGTGGTCAGTATTATCATCCCTGTATATAATCAGTTTTCGTTTACCTATAGTTGTCTTCGCGCTGTCTTAAATAATTCCGGGGCTATGCCTTATGAAATTATTGTGGCAGATGATTGTTCCACAGACTTAACGGTTCAGATTAAGTCTGTGGTAAAAAATGTCATTGTCACCAAAACACCTCATAATAGTCTTTTTTTAAGAAATTGTAATTACGCCGCGCAATATTCCCGTGGAAAGTATCTATTGTTTTTAAATAATGATACCCAGGTACAGGCAGGCTGGCTGGCTCCGTTGGTTGATATACTGGAAAGAAACCCATCAGTCGGTATAACCGGCTCGAGACTGGTTTATCCTGATGGCCGTTTGCAGGAAGCTGGAGGAATCGTCTGGAAGGATGGCAGTGCTTGGAATTATGGAAATGGCAATAATCCTGCATTGCCCGAATATAACTATGTAAAAGAAGTAGACTATATATCAGGCGCTTCTTTAATGATACGAAAAAATATATGGGAAGAATTAGGGGGTTTTGATGTTCGTTTTTCACCTGCATACTGTGAGGACAGTGATCTTGCTTTTTCAGTCCGACGGGCAGGATATTCTGTAGTTTATCAACCTTTATCCGTTGTTGTTCATTTTGAAGGTATTTCTAATGGGACTGATTTGAAGGAAGGTACTAAATCATACCAGGTGATAAATCAAAAAAAGTTTTATGAAAAATGGAAAAATCAATTACAGAAAGAGCAACTTTCTAATGGAGAAAATGTGTTTTCTGCGAGAGACAGAAGTCAAGCAAAGAAAAAAATCTTGATTATAGATCACAGAGTGCCCTGGTATGACAAAGACGCAGGCGCGCGAAATGTCTTTATGTATACTAAAATATTTCTTGATCTTGGATTTAGAGTTACTTTTATGCCTGATAATTACTTTCCTCATCAACCATATACCTCGGTTTTGGAGCAGATGGGTATTGAGGTTCTATATGGAAATTATTATTTCAAGTATTGGGATGAGTGGCTGAAAGATAATGCAAAGTATTTTGATTATATTTACCTTAACCGTCCCCATATTGCCATAAAGTATATCGATATCCTGAAAGAGTATACAAAAGGTAAAATTATATATTTTGGCCATGATTTGCATTATTTGCGTGAGTTGAGAGAATATGAAATAAACGGTGATAAAACGCAATTGGAATCTTCACAAAAATGGAAAAAAATAGAATTTGATTTGATTAATAAAGCGGATGTTGTTTACGTAGTTGGCAGTTATGAATTTGAAGTATTAAAGGAACAATTTCCGAAGAAAATAATACGAAATATTCCGATTTTTACATATGACCCACTCACCGAAACACGTCCGCTGTCTTTAATTGGACGAAAAGATCTGTTGTTTGTCGGCGGCTTTGGACATCCACCTAATATCGATGCAGTTTCCTGGTTTGCCTCATCTGTTTTCCCTAAAGTTTTAGAAAAAAAACCTGATATTATTTGGTATATTGTTGGATCGGATCCGCCCGAAAAAATACAGGCTTTGCAAAATGACCACATTATTTTTACTGGTTTTGTTTCTGATGATGAGTTAAAAGAATTGTATCGAAACTGCAGACTGGTTGTCGTGCCCTTACGTTTTGGTGCTGGTGTGAAAGGCAAGGTCGTTGAAAGTATCTATTACCAATGTCCAACATTGACAACACCAATAGGAGCAGAAGGTCTAAGCCTGGAAGAGAAAGCCTTTGCCGTTTCTGAACCAGATAATTCTTTTGCCGATAAGATAATTGAACTGTATGATGATGACGAGAAACTTATGGAATTAATGCGGCAATGCAAAACATTTATTAATAATAATTTTACTAAGGAGCGAGCTTTAGAGGTGGTGCTTAAAGATATTATTTCATAAAATACGGAGGATTTACTATGAAGCGATTTGCAATTTATTTTTTCTATGATCAGGATGGAATTGTCGATGATTTTAATATTTATATGCTGGAGGATTTAAAAAAGAATATCGACCATCTCATGGTAGTGTCCAATGGGCCGCTTAACGAAGAGGGATATAAAAAATTCACAAAGGTTTCCGACGAGATTTTTGAGCGTGATAATAAGGGATTTGATGTATGGGCATATAAGGAAGGAATACTGAAGGCCGGTTGGAATTTACTTGAACAATATGATGAATTAATATTACTTAATTTTACTAATTTTGGACCAATCTATCCTTTTAAAGATATGTTTGATGAAATGGATACATATCAGGTTGATTTCTGGGGAATTACGGAACATTATGGCCATGATTTTGATCCGTATAACCGATGTAAATATGGATATATTCCGCGTCATATCCAATCGAGTTTTATTGCGATTAGAAATGGTATGATTAAAAGCCGGGATTTTCACGATTATTGGGAAAAAATGCCCGAGATAAAAGATTATGCAGATGCTATTTGCCTTCATGAAGCTATCTTTACAGAGGATTTCACAAGAAAAGGATATATCTCTAGGGTTTACGTACAGACACAGGATTTAAAGGACTATAGTGATTACCCTCTGATGTTATACCCTGTAGAATTAATTTCTAACAGAAAGTGTCCGATTTTTAAAAGAAAGACGTTTTTTAATCTGTATGAGGAATTTTTGGACATTAGTTGTGGTCAAACAGGCATCGAACTATACGAATATTTAAAAGATCACACAGATTACAACCTAGATATGGTTTGGGAAAATATTCTTCGTACAGCGAATATGGCAGATATAAAGGACCGTATGCAGCTAAATTACGTTTTGCCTGTTGATTTTCGCAAAGAAAATCTTTATCCGCGCAAAAGAATCGCTTTATTTATGCATATTTATAATATTGATTTAATTTCATATTGCAGACGCTATGCTGAGTTTATGCCAAAGGATGCGGATATTTTAATTACTACTGACACTAAGGAAAAAGAAAAAGCTATACTTGATGAGTTTCAGGCATACGACGCCTCCAGAATAAGAACAATTTTAATTGAAAACAGAGGGAGGGACGTAAGCGCTCTATTAACCGGGCTTGAGCCATTCTACAAAGATTATGATTATATTTGCTTTGCACACGATAAAAAATCCGGATATGACATGCCACTTATGATTGGAGAATCCTTTTCTTATCACTGCTTTGAAAATGTATTGGGTTCTCGGGACTATATTGAAAATATTATCACAACATTTGACGAAAATCCACGTTTAGGAATGGCTGTGCCACCAGTTCCATGTCATGGTACATATTTTTCTGTTGTAGGACGCGAATGGCAGGGGAATTATACAAATGTAAAACAGTATTTGAAGGAATGGGGAATCCATGCGAATATATGTGATTCGAAGGCACCTATAGCTCCCTTGGGTACCATGTTTTGGTTTCGATCTGACGCACTGCATCTATTATTTGATAAAAAATTTAGCTATTCAGATTTTCCAACTGAGCCAATATCGGAACGGGATGGCAATATTATGCATTCGATCGAAAGAATCTACCCATTGGCTACTCAAGCTGCTGGATATTACAGTTGTTGGATTATGAATAGTAAGTATGCAAAAATGGAGATTACAAACCTTTATAAAATGTTAAGAGACGCAAATCAGACATTGTTTTGGAATATGGGGGTAGATGGGAGACATCAAACCCTGCATAAGATTTCTCTTATGAAAAAAGATCTGGAGAGTGTGACCGACAATTTAGAAAAGGCGCAAGAAGAAATTGAACGGCTTCGTCATCCTAAGGGTGCAGCAATGAGAATTAAATTAGTATGTAAATGTATTATTGGTGATAAAGCATATATGGCTTTGTGGAAGTTAAAAAATAAGTCTTCTAACGGACTGAAATAATACAAGGGGGACGATATGGCAGCACCTAAAGTTAGCATAATAATGTCGAATTATAATTGCCACGATTTTATTGAGGAAACAATAAAGAGCGTTTTAGCACAGACCTTTAAAGATTTTGAATTTATTATTATTGATGACTGTTCTACTGATGATTCGCGGGATATCATTGATCAATTTACTGATCCAAGAATAAAGAGATACTATTTTGAGAAAAACGAGCATATGTGTTATGCCTTTAACTACGCAATCAGTAAAGCTAAAGGGAACTATTATGCTCGAATCGACTCTGACGACACCTGGCTTCCCAATAAGCTGGAGCAGCAGGTGAATTATATGGAAGCCAATAAAAATTGCGGTGCATGCTTTACTCTCATAACAGTTGTAGATGAAAATAATAATCCGTTGACGAATGATCAAAGCGACAGGGTCGGTTTATTGGAGACACACAACCGCAGCCAGGCTGAATGGCTCAGAAAGTTTTATTTCGAAGGAAGCTGCCTGTGCCATCCCAGTGTTTTAATGAGAAAATCAACAATTGATGAAGTTGGGCCATATAATTATTCTCTTGTGCAGATACAGGATTATGAGCTATGGGTTCGCATAGCTAAAAAGTATGATATTTATGTAATTCAGGAACGGCTAACCAATTACCGTTGGTTCTTAACTGGAAGAAACGCCAGCGCACCGTCTCCGGCTGTAAATACCAGATCAGAGTTTGAATTCACTTATGTATTATCCAGATATTTTGATGATATCCCCGACGAGTTATTCATTGAAGCATTTGGAAAAGATTTTGTGGCTGTGGGAACCACAGATCATGATGAATTGCTGTGTGAGAGGGCGTTGTTATTGCTTCGGTCTGTCTTCTGCGGCAATCGTCCAAAGCTTGGAGGAATGGAAAAACTGATTGATTTACTTCAAAATGAAAAAACGCGCAATATTCTTCGTAATAAATATAATATAACACAAAAGAATTTCTATGAATTATCAGCTTCACCTGTTTTTTATTCAGATGAGATGATGATGGAGATTGATTATTTAAGACAGGAATTAACAAAAAAACCTGACTTTGACCCATCTAAGTTAAATTGGAGAGAGAAACTTTGGATTATTACACCTCGACCATTATGGAATATTTGTTCAAAATGCTTTCGTCTAGTTGTAAAACGTAAGTAGATTTTGGGGAAAGGACTATATTTTATGCTATTTTCTTCGGCAATTTTTTTATTTGCTTTTCTTCCCATTACATTTTTGGTATATTACATGATTAACCCTAAGTTTAGAAATATCTGGCTATTTTTAGTTTCTGTATTTTTCTATGCTTGGGGTGAGCCAAGATTTGTTTTAATTATGCTATTTTCTATCATCATGAATTATGGTTTAGGTTTATTGGCTGATAATTATCGAGGCACAGATTATGGTAGAGTTGTAATAATTACAACAGTAATTTTGAATTTAGTTTTGTTTTTCTGTTTTAAATATTTGAATTTTACAATTCAGAACTTAAATAGTTTATTAAAAATAACTTTGCCTCAAACTCATATTTTGTTGCCGATTGGTATCAGCTTCTTTACTTTTCAGGCAATGTCTTATGTCTTTGATGTATATAAAGGCAATGGAAATGTGCAAAAGAACCCTTTTTATGTGGGGCTGTATATTACTTTTTTTCCACAACTTATTGCAGGTCCTATTGTAAGATACGAAACTGTGTCAAGAGAAATTAATTGCCGTAAAGAAAATTTCAATGATATTACAACAGGAATTGAACGCTTTATCATTGGTTTAGGAAAAAAAGTAATTATATCAAATCAGTGGGCGATTTTAGCTGATTATGCCTTTAATATGAATCAAACAGGAAATCTTCACTCTGCAAGTCTGGCATGGATTGGCGCAATTGCTTATGCCTTCCAAATATTGTTTGACTTTTCGGGCTATTCTGATATGGCTATAGGATTAGGAAAAATGTTTGGCTTTCATTTTTTGGAGAATTTTAATTATCCTTACTTTTCAGAATCGGTATCTGAATTTTGGAGAAGGTGGCATATTTCTCTTGGAAGTTGGTTCAGGGATTATATTTATATCCCATTAGGTGGTTCCAGAGTAAAGCAAAGTCGATTAATTTGTAACTTATTTATAGTTTGGTTATTAACTGGAGTTTGGCATGGCGCTAATTGGACTTTTATTTTATGGGGTTTATGGTATTTTATTTTGCTTGCTTTTGAAAAGTTGACCGGATATCCGAAACGCTTTAAAAATATTTTTTTTATTGGGTTATATAGAGTCTGGACCCTGTTCTGCATTCTGATTGGCTGGGTATTATTTAGATCTTCTAATGTAACTCAAGCATTTAATTATATAAAATGTATGTTCTCGTTTAGATCAGATTTATCAGCAGCATATGTTGGGTACCTGTTTAAAGATAATTTTATACTGTTAATAATTTCGATAGTTCTATCGGTTCCTATATTAAAATGGCTTTCGGAACAGATCAGAAAACATAAAACCGTCTATCAGCCATACTTTAATATAATATATTC
>OJKJ01000784.1_pt1 | contig 14547 bp, 14 predicted proteins | sample 1596491 | NCBI WGS metagenome assembly OJKJ01 (sample SAMEA4350160, study PRJEB24818) | metagenome | biome: human; feature: gut; material: faeces | place: Denmark | collected 2013-09 | reverse complement strand
GTATAAACTCCTGATAATCGAGGTTGAGGCAGCCATTCGGGAGCTGCTCTGCATGAACCTGGAAGCCGTCGGATATGAGACGGATACGGCCTGTGACGGTATGCAGGCGGAACTTAAGATAGAGGAAGACAGGGGAGGGTATGATCTGGCCCTTGTGGATGTGATGCTCCCCGGACGCGACGGTTTTGATCTGATCGGAGGGCTGAATAAAAAAGAGATTCCCTGCATATTTCTTACCGCTAAAGCGGACGTGGCTTCCAAGGTCAGGGGGCTGCGCCTGGGGGCGGAGGACTATATTGTAAAACCGTTTGAAATGATGGAATTATTTGCGAGAGTGGAAAATGTCTTAAAACGCAGGAGTAAACTGAAGAATACAATTGAAATTGACGGCTGCCGGATTGATTTGACCGGCCATAAGGTGTTTGAGGAGGGGCAGGAGATTCAGCTGAAGCCGATGGAATACGATTTATTTCTTTTTCTATGCCGCAACCGGAACGTGGCTTTTACAAGGAACCAGCTTTTAGACAGAATCTGGGGCGGTGATTATGAGGGAGAGACGAGAACGGTGGATGTCCATGTCGCCAGTTTAAGGAAAAAACTGAAGGCAGCATCCAGGATACAGACAATTCCCAAGCTGGGATACCGCCTGGAGGTTCAAAGCCTATGAAGCTTACAAAAAAACTGCTGCTCATCATTTCTGCCAGCCTGGCCGGAGCCCTGCTGGCAGTCAGTATTCTGGCAATCTGGCAGATGCGTTCCCAGAGTATTTCCATGGCTGTGGACAATTACGACAGGCAGATGGACTCAATTTCCTATGTGTTTTCTGAGATTGGTACCAGGGAAGATTTTGAGGCCATGGGGGATATCGCCGCTGAGGCGTATTTGAAATACCAGTTCCGAAAGTGCTATAAAGATGGCTATGCTCTGCTGAAAGGGAGTGAGAGCATCGTCAATCTGACCGATTATGAGATTCTGGCTCCCGATATCCTGAAGGAGCCGTATCTGATTCAGCATCTGGGAAAACAGGCAGTGCTGCTGATGAAGAGAGAAATCACCCAGTTTCCCGGCTACGATGTGCTGATGGCTCAGAATATTACGCCCTATTATCAGGAAATAGAACGGCGTGCCGCGTATCTGGCCCTGCTTTGCACAGGTGTCTGGCTGATAACCGTGACCGCCGCTTTTTTCCTGACCCATAAGGCGCTGATGCCTCTGAATGAGCTGACAAAGGCCGCGGTAAAGATTGGTAACGGAAATCTCAGCGAGAGGGCGCCGGTGCAAAGCCAGGATGAAATCGGGGAATTTGCCGAAGTCTTTAACCAGATGACGGAAAAAGTGGAGAAACAGGTTGAAGATCTGCAGCTGCTCCTAGGGGCTCTGGCCCATGAGATAAAGACTCCGATGACAGCGGTGATTGGTTATTCCGACAGCCTGCTGCACGTGAATTTATCCGGGGAACAGAAAGAGAGGGCGCTTAAGGAGATTCACCATGCCGGCCTCAGGCTGGAGCGTCTGTCTTCCAAGATGTTAAGCTTTCTCGGCTCCTATGAGAACGATGAAATCCGGTTTGAGACAATTCAGGTAAGAGAATTATTGCAGAACGCGCTAAAAGATACCAAGCCAATTTGGGAAGAAAAACAGATTCAAATCGAGTGGAATGTGCAGGATTTTCCGCTCAGGGCCGACAGGGAGCTTTTCCTTTCTCTTCTTTATAACCTGATTCATAATGCGGTAAAGGCATCGGAGCCTTTTAAAAGATTGTGGATTGAAGCAGATAAAGAGAAGAACACGATTGTGATAAGGGACGAGGGCTGCGGCATACCTGCAAAGGATCTGCCGCATGTGACGGAAGCCTTTTATATGGCGGATAAATCCAGAAGCAGAAGCGAGGGAGGATCCGGGCTGGGGCTGGCCCTTTGCAGAAAAATTGCATCGCTGCATTCCGTCAGGCTTGAGATAAAGAGTCCCTGTGCACCCGGAAAGAATACGGGCGGAACCGAAGTTACCCTGCACCTTCCCGTTTACAAAACGTTTACAATTTGATGAGGATTTTGACGCCGCAGGAAGGTATACTGTGAGTACTTAGCAAAGAAGGATAAAGGAGTGGAGAGTAAATGAAAAGAAAATTATCAATCCGTCTGCTTCTTGTGACGGCTGCTGTGACAGGACTCGCTTCAGGCTGCGGCACAGGCGCGCACCAGCAGGTAATCGGTGAGAAACAGGAAACACGGACCGAGCAGGAGAATATAACGGAAGGCACATCGGCTGACGGCGCGGCCGACCGGCATGAACTGAGAGTGGCGGAGCAGGTACAGGCTCCGGAGCGTTATAAAACAGAGGTGAAGGATAAGGGGCTGTATCTCACGGCAGATGCATCAGTTGAGGTTCCTGATTTGGATCGTGCCCTGATTAAGAAGTCACGCGCCGTTAATTTTACAAAAGAAGAATACGAGAAGGTAAAGGAAGTATTATCGAAAGAACTGGAGCTTGAGTGGGGAGAAGGAAAGACGGACCGGCGCTATCTTCAATATGAAGGAGGAGTCTGGGACTATGTGGATGTTACGGATGCCGACAATGCGGAAATAATCAAGAAGGCGGAAGGCGGCAGTGAAAACAGCGCCTATGACGAGGTCACGAATGTGAGCGGGACCGGCGCGGACGGAAGCAGTTACCAGCTCAGCTACCGGACGGGCACAGGGGATATCACACCGCCCACAACGCTGATTTGGCTGTCAAAACGAATAGAGGATGGACGCTACATCGACAAAACGGCAGTCATCCATAAGAGCGGGGACGAAGAATCCGCCGCACGGTCCGAGCTTGCCGGACAGCTTCAAAAGAAAGCGGAGGCGCTGGTTGCAGAAGCCGGATTCAAGAACTATAAGGTTTATAACACAAGATGGAGGGAATCGTTCTACCGCACGAAGGAGGGGAATTTATCCGAATTTGAGTACTGGCTCACATTTACGCCTTCGATAGACGGAATCGGATGCACCTGGACGAATGCCGACCTGATGGGAAACTCAGTGCTGAACGGCCCCTATATCGACCTCCTTTTAAAGGAAGACGGTACGCTGAACTATATGAGGATAATAGGGAAGGAAGAGATAGAGATCAGCGGCGCGGACGGAACGTTTCTTCTCCCCTTTGAGGCCATTCACCAGCTCTTCGAACAGTATTGCAAAGACTTTTATGGGAACAGCGGTGAACAGGAGGGGGAGGCGGTTCTGAAGGACGGGAAAACGCAGATAGGCCGGACAGAAGCCATAACCCGCCTGAATGTCAACAGTGTCAGGCTGGAGTATGCTTTCATTAAACGGGAAAACGCCGCCGCCAACTCGGAGCAGGAACTGATACCTGTATGGAACTTTTACGGAAGCATATCACGCGGCCCGACAATCGGAGAGGAAGACAGACCGCAGGGCATGGTGGAGAATGTAATTCTGCCGGAAGGGATTATTCTTTCCATCCGCGCGGATGACGGCCGGATTCTGGTGGAATAAATATGTTGACGGAATGTTAAAAAATGATAAGATAACCGGCATCTTTTATTAATACAATAATAACCTATCTTTCAAATTTCTTTATATTTACAAAAGAAATCAGACGAAAATGAAAGGTTAATTAAAACACTGATAAGGAACGGCCAACCCCCTTCCCTTTTTCTAAAACCAGAATACAATGAAGGTAGGTTGAAAATAGAAAAAGGAGGGACGACATATGAACCTGGTTGCTATTTTACTTATTATTGTATATGGCATCATCGGAGGACTTTCCACTGCGGTTCTTACCATAAGCCTGCCGGTGCTGATTATCTGGAAATTTTACAGGAAGTTTAAATACCATAAGGCATTGACCGATTAGTTAAAAAGATGCCGCCAAGAATGAAAAAGAATATGGAAGATCGGATAACATGAGTTGTCAGCAGCCGAAAGAACCCGGCGGCGGGCAACTCATGTTTTTTCTTTTAACAGGAAAGTTCTGTGTGAACAGTAACCCGGTGCTGACTCTTTATTCGATAAGTCCGAAAGAGGTATTTCACGGATTCAGCAGACATGGTATAATTTAGTTATAAACAAAACAGGAGGGAGCCATGGATTTAGATTTACTGAAGCTGTTCGGCACACTCAGGCCCTACGGCAGCAGAACGAATGACCGCCTCTTTTTACGCTCCATAAGACGCAGGGCGGCCTATTTCATAAAACACTCCCCGGAGTACCGTGCAATCTGTGAAGATGTCGGTTTCCATCCGGCCGTTTTAAAAAACATGAAATCGTTAGAGCAGATTCCGGTCATCTCCACACTGTATTTTAAACGGAATAAAATAGGAATCAGGCGTGGGCCGGCAGTGGAAGTCACTTCCTCCGGAACCGGGGGAACGGCCAGCAGGCTTAGTTATTCCGTCTGGGAGATATGTCTTTTGGCGGCAATGGCCGTCAATCTCGGGCGGATTCACGGGCTCTTTTCCCGCAGGCCGGTTCATTATATTATGCTGGGATACCAGCCCTCAAAGGAAAACAAAGCGGTGATTTCAAAGACAGCCTGGCTGTCCACTCTGTATGCGCCGGCAATCAGCAGGCGTTATGCCCTGGAATACCGGAAGGGCGTAAGAGGAGAAAGCGGTACCTATACCCTCAATCTGCCGGGAATACTGGAGAATCTGGCGCGTTGTGCAGAGGGCACACATCCGGTCAGGCTGGTTGGTTTTCCCTCCTATACCTATTTTTTACTCAAAAAAATGAAACAGGAAAACATAATATGCCGGCTCCCGGGGGACTCCCGTGTGATGCTTGGCGGGGGATGGAAGCAGTTTGAGAAAGAGGAAATTCCAAAAGAGGAATTATCCACGCTGATTTGGGAGGTCCTTGGGATAAACAAAACCCGGGTGCATGAATTTTTCGGCGCGGCCGAGCATCCGGTTCTCTACTGCAGCTGCAAAAACCATCATTTTCATATTCCGGCTTATGCAAGGGTTTTGATCCGCGATACGGAGACGCTGGAGGCGCTTCCCAAAGGCCGCGCCGGGCTGGTAAACCTGTTGACGCCCATTGGTTCGGATCTGCCTCTGATGAGCGTGATGACGGATGACATTGGGGTGCTGCATGACAAAAAAGAGTGCGGCTGCGGCATTAAAAGTGATTATCTGGAGATTCTGGGGAGGACGGGGGCAAAGGGAATACGGACATGCGCCGCCGGAGCGGCGGACTACTGGCAGGGAATATAACGTCCGGCAAAATAGCAGAAAACAGAGCGGTACAAGCGGCAAATTCTCCGGTAGTGTATAAAATAAAGTAAAGCCAACGAAGGATTATTTTTATGAAGAAAAGAATTCCGCTGGAAAAAGCAGCCCTTCAGGTCTGTATTGATAGTGAAAAGCAGCCCCGCATTTATCAGTTAACGCCCCGTCAGGGCAGAATCAAGCTGGATGAGGTGCAGGACGCGCCGGTAGCCATGTACCCGGCGTCGGTATGCACCGTGAATTTTGATACCGGAAGATGGGGGATTATTCGGGTATTTATTGTAAGACCGGAAAATTATACCGGAAATTCAGGCACTATTTTTTACATCCATGGAGCCGGCTGGGTATTCGGAAATTTCCATACCCATGAAAAGCTGGTCAGGGAACTGGCGGCCCGAACCGGTTCGCTCGTCGTATTTCCGGAGTACAGCCTATCGCCGGAGGCTAAATATCCTGTCGCCATAGAGCAGTGTTACAGGCTGCTCTGTTCGCTTCCTGCTTTCACATATGGTACGGGAGGGCCGTTTAACCTTGAACGGCTGACCGTTGCAGGGGACAGCGCGGGAGGGAATATGGCTGCGGCGTTGACACTCATGGCAAAATACAGAAACGGCCCCAGGATTCACAGGCAGCTTTTGTTTTATCCCGTAACGGACGCCTGCTTTGATACCTGCACCTATATGAAATTCGCAAAAGATTATTATCTGTACCGGGACGGAATGATATGGTTCTGGAACCAGTATACGGCGAATGAGGCTGAGCGCGCCCAGATAACGGCGTCCCCGCTCCGGGCCTGTCCGGAGCAGCTTGCCGGACTGCCGGCAGCATTAATCATAAACGGGGAGGCGGATGTACTGCGCGACGACGGCGAGGCTTACGCCTCTAAGCTGCTACTGGCGGGAGTAGATGTGACGGCGGTCAGAATCAGGGCAACGATCCATGACTTTGTAATGCTGAATGCCCTCGACCAGACGAATGCATGCAGGGCTGCGATGGATTTGGCTGTAAGCTGGCTGGAAAGAAAGTAATAAAGGAAGATACCGGAGAGAAAGAGGAAATCAAGATGGTTTTTCTGGATGGACAAATAACGGATTTTGCCGATAATATCGAGGCGGTAAAACAGATAAAAAAGAAGATTGTAAAAACGCTTTCGGGAGGGAGCCTGGATCCGGAAATCGTGATTCAGGCTGCAGACCGTCTGGCTGCCGATATCATGTCCGGCAGGTCATGCATGGCGGATGGGGAATGGCCTGCGATAAGCCGGGATTATCCGCCTGCTTCTTTTGCCGGGTATTTCACGGCAGATTCTCTGAGGAAGAAACGAAGGCTGGAGCTTCCGGAAATACCGGACTGCCCGGAGGAGGGAAAACGCTTTTTTAGAGAACCTCTGGGAGTGCTGCTGCATATCGCATCCGGAAATTCGGCCGGTCTGCCCGCATACAGTGTTCTGGAAGGACTCCTGGCAGGAAATATCAATATTCTCAAGCTGCCCTCCGGGGCCGGGGGCCTGTCCCTTTATATTTTGAAAAAACTGACGGAATACGAACCGCGGCTGAAAGAATACATCTATATACTGGACACGCCCTCCGGTGATAAAAGGGTGATGGAGATGCTGATGCGTCTGGCCGGAGGGATTGCAGTGTGTGGCTCTGATGAGACGGTTCGGGCGGTGAGGGAGAGCGCCCCGGTTAATGTCAAAATTATCGAATGGGGCCATCGGCTGAGCTTTGCTTATATTGCAGATATGGATGTCCCGGAAGAAAAACTTGAAGGCCTGGCACGCCACATTTTCAGTACAAACCAGCTTCTTTGCAGCTCCTGCCAGGTTGTTTATCTGGATACGGATAACTTTGAGGAGGTAAAGAAGTTCGGCCTCCGGTTCTCATTAGTGATGGAGCGGGAAGGAAGGCGGTATGGGAATCCGCTGTTTATCAGGGGAAAAACAGCCGTTGAGAGGCTGACCCAAAAGCTTGAGCTTGCCGGAGGAACGGAAAGGAACGGGAAGAAAGGTCCGGCCGAACGCTATATATACCCGGCCGGTCATGGGAGCGTGACCTGTATAAACGACAGCAGACTGGAATTATCCGGGCAGTTCGGCCATGTCCTGGTCAAGCCGCTTCCCCAAAAAAAGATTTTCTCCCTTTATCCATGTAAAAGACACCTTCAGACAGCAGGAATTTATCCGGAAAGCGCTAGTCTGATAAAGACATTGGCAAGATGCGGCCTGACGAACTTATGCAGTCTTGATAATATGGGCAGTTTTGGAATATTGAGTTCCCATGACGGGACATTCGCATTGCGGGAATACACGAGGATTACGGAATATAAAACAGGAAGTGGGGGAGGATTATGAACTATCTGATTGGGATTGACGTGGGGACATCGGCGACAAAAACAGTGTTATTTGATGAAGAAGGGACGGTTATTGCTTCTGCCTCTAAGGAATATGGAATGATTCAGCCGCAGAACGGCTGGGCTGAACAGAATCCGGGGGATTGGAAGAAAGCCGTTCTTGAGACGCTTTCAGAAGTCAGGGAGCGGTCGGGAGTTCCGGCCGGGGCGATAAAAGGAATCGGGCTTTCCGGACAGATGCATGGCCTTGTGATGCTGGATGAAGACAATGAGGTAATCCGTCCCTCCATCATCTGGTGCGACCAGAGAACCGGCGGACAAGTGGAGGAGATGCTGCAGATTATGCCGCGGGAGAGGTGGATAGAGCTGACTGCCAATCCGCCGCTGACCGGCTGGACTGCGGCAAAAATTTTGTGGGTAAAAAAGCATGAGCCGGAGAATTATCAAAAATGCCGCCATATATTGCTGCCAAAGGACTATATCAGGCAGGTGCTGACCGGCGTGTTTGCAACGGAAGTTTCGGATGCCAGCGGCATGCAGCTTTTGGATGTGCAGGGCCGCTGCTGGTCTGAGGAGGTTCTGCGCGCTCTGGATATTGTCAGGTCCCTTCTGGGGGAGGTATACGAATCCTGTGAGATAACGGGAACCCTTCTGCCTGAGATAGCGGAGCGGACAGGCCTGAACGCGGATACGATAGTGGTCGGAGGAGCCGGCGACAATGCGGCAGCGGCGGTGGGGACCGGTGTTGTAGCGGACGGCGCCGCATTTACAACGATTGGGACATCCGGGGTGGTATATGCCCACAGCAGCAAGCTTGCCGTAGATCCGAAGGGGAGGGTGCATACATGCTGCTGTGCCGTTCCGGGAGCATGGCATATGATGGGAGTGACCCAGGCCGCCGGTTTATCCCTGAAATGGTTCTGCGGACAATTCTGCCAGGATTATATGGTGGAGGCGGAGCGTCAGGGAAGAGATGTCTATGATTTAGTGAATGAAGCGGTCCAGGAGATAAAACCCGGCAGTGACAGGCTTATTTACCTGCCCTATCTGATGGGAGAGAGGACACCTCATTTGGATCCGGACTGCCGCGGCGTATTTTTCGGACTGTCGGCCATCCATACGAAAAGTCATCTTTTAAGAGCCGTCATGGAAGGAGTTGCGTATTCGCTCCTCGACTGCAGCGAAATTCTTGGGGATACGGGTGTGAAAATCACAGAGATGATGGCCTGTGGCGGCGGAGGGAAAAGTCCTGTCTGGAGGCAGATGCTGGCCGATCTTTACGGCTGTCCGGTTAAGACGGTGAAGCAGCAGGAAGGTCCGGCTCTTGGAGCTGCGATACTGGCCGGCGTGGGCTGCGGTATTTATAACAGTGTTGAGACGGCCTGCGGCCGTCTGCTGAGGATGAGCAGCAGCACGGAGCCGGAGGAAGAAAACACGGTGCTCTACAGACAGTTCCACTGTCTGTACCAAAGACTTTATAGCAGTCTGAAAGAAGATTTTAAAGAGCTTGCCGGGTTGTAAGACGGTGTGGGAAGGAAAAGGAGACGCCAATGATACCTGCTATAGAAAACAGACGAAGCATGGCGTTAACAGTACTTTACCGTAAACATTCAAATCCCTCCTTCATATCATAAAGAAGGAGGGATTTATTATGTCAGAACGTTCATACACACCCAGAGATATTTTTGCAGATATTCTTGAAGACAATGAACCGCAGGCTGTTGCCTGGGTCAGGGGAGATGCCGCTCATCCGGCCTTAAGCGGCATGATCAAATTTTATAAGACGCCGTATCAGGGTGTACTTATTGAAGCCGAAGTATTCGGCCTTCCGGATCAGGGACGGCCGTCTCAGAGCAATTACTATGGATTCCATATCCACGAAAATGGAAACTGCAGCGGTACGGCGGCAAGCCCGTTCGCTAACGCCGGTTCCCATTACAACCCGTCTAAAGCACCTCATCCGTTACATGCCGGTGACTTCCCGCCTCTGCTGAGCAATCAGGGGTATGCCTGGATGTCCTTCTATGATAAGCGGTTTTCGCTCCAGGATATTCTGGGGAGATCCGTAATCATCCACAACCAGCCCGATGACTTTACAACCCAGCCGTCAGGTAATTCCGGCGCGATGATAGGCTGCGGCGTAATCATGAAGAATTAGGTCACTGTTCACACGGTTCCGTTCCTCCGGACTTCAGTTTCACCAGCAGCCTGCGGGTCAGGATTACCGATGTGATGGTGAAATAAATTTCCAGCGCGCTGCTGACGATTCCGACCAGAATCAGGAGGAAAGCCGAACCTGCTACGATCCCTGCCCACGCAAAGAGGCAGGAACCGTAGCGGGACGGATCCGTGCGGTATTCTTTCAGGATAATCAGGAAAAGACTAGCCAGCAGAAGAACGGCGGCCATAAATGCAAATATAATATGAAGAAACGATTTAAACGGCATCTCCTCCGGCAGATAGGGGGTAGTGATGGCACAAAAAAGCAGGACAAGCGAAGAGGGAACCAGGAAGGTTCCTTTTGGTTTCTGTTTCATAAGCCGGATAGCGGTGCGGAGAGAGTAGTAGAAATACGCTCCCACCAGAACTCCCCACAGAACGAAGGCGTCTTTCCTGTGCAGATAGTTGCCGATAACGGAAAAATTCGTTGTAAACCACCCGTATCCTTTGACAAAAAGGATGGTATAAGCCGGAATAATAATATAAGCTATCAGGTTAAGCAGGTTAAGCATAATGCAAAAATTCCTCTCCAAATAAATTTACAAAAGAGTAGTATACCAGAATGTAAAAGATATAGGGTGAAATTTTTATAGTATTTTTGTTAAATTTTTATAATACTGTAAATTTTGTTTTTTAACAGCTTTATAAAATTCCGTAAATAACCTGCCTGTGCAGGCTATTGTCGCTCATACCATTAAGCAGGTTTTAACCTAATTATCCGTTAATTCTTTAATTGCTTTGACTATTCTGTTTAATCCCTCTTCCAGCATGCTTTGCGGGCAGGCAACTGTCATTCTAAAATATCCGGCTCCGGATTCGCCAAATACATGACCGTTTTCAATCAATAAATCATACTTTGTTATCAGTAATTCAAATAATTTTTCGTAATCTACATATGCTCCAAAATTTATCCAGGCTAAAAACGTCCCCTCAGGCTTTTTGTATTTTACTTTCGGAAGATGTTTATTAAGATAATCCACTAAAAAATCAAAGTTCTGCTCAACATATTCCATGACTTCATCAACCCAATATTCGCATTTATTATAAGCGGTCTCTGCTAAAACCATATCAAGCGGCGGGGCAAAACTAATATAATGTTTTTTCCTTGTTTCTTTGTGCCATATTTGTTTTAACTCTTCATCATCTATGATTATTTGAGAAATTGGTACCCCTCCGACATTGAAGGTTTTGCCTAAAGCCACGGCAGTAATAATTTTACTGTAATCACTTATCGTCTTAAGTGGATGATGCGTTACATTAGCTCGTGTTAAATCGCAATGCAGTTCATCAGAGAAAATTAAAACATCATTTTCTTGACATAAATCGACTATTTTCTTTAATTCATCCTTTGTCCATACCCTGCCTACCGGATTATGCGGTGAACATAAGATTAGCATTGTATTATTAGGATCTTTTAATTTGTTTTCTAAATTAATAAAATCAATGCTATAATTCTCATCGTTATTTATTAACTGATTATTAACTATTTTTCTATCAGTTCCTTCTATTAACTCGGCAAATGGATAGAATACAGGCTCCTGAATAATAACTCCTTCCCCTTTTTTTGTAAAACCTCTTAAGATAAAACCCAATGCAGGCAGAACACCCGGCGAATAAAAGATGGAATCTTTTGAAATGGTCCAATTGAATCGTCTTTTATACCATCCTTGAACAGATTCAAAATAGCTGTCGCCCGGCATAGAATGTCCAAGAAATCCATGCTCAACCCTTTTAATCAGTGCTTCAGTTATTTCATCAGCAACTTTAAATTCCATATCCGAAAGCCATAGAGGCAATGCTGTGTCTGATACTCTGCTGTCCACAAAATCTTTATGATCCCATTTGACACAATCCGTTCCTTTTCTATTGTATAGCTTGTCTAAAATTAATTTTCCCATAGCGCCGCTCCTTTTACTATTTTATATATCTCTTATTATCTATAACACAGAAGATTGTGAGGAACAACTTAACAGAATTCCATATAGAGGGCGATTAAAAATAATATTGTGTCATCACAGTAGACGTTTACACGTAATTTAGATATAATGTGTATATAAAACTGCTTTACTACGCTAAAATTTATGCTTTTAGAACCTTTCTGTGAAACGAGGTGGATTTATATGTCGGAATACCTGATGGAATTAGGCAGCATTCTTAGAAAAGTGAGAAAATTACGTGGTTTAACTATCCAACAGCTAGCAGATAAAATCCAGAAAAGTAAATCAACGTTGTCAAAATACGAGCGCGGCGAAATAGCAATAGATATTCTTACTATTAAGGAAATTTCTCGGGTTTTAAATATAAGCATTGATGAGTTATTACCTGGAACCGCTGATAATTCAAGTCAACATTGCTATCCTTCCACTGCAAATGTCCCATCATTTTTTAAAAACAATACACGTTTTTATTCTTATTATTATGATGGCCGGAATAAAAATATAATTTGTTCCGCTTTATTGGTTAAAAATGCTCATGATGATAACTCTATCGGCGTTCATATGTACATGAATATAAAAGATATAAATTACCCTCAGGCATGTGAAAATACATACTATGGTCTGATGACTCATCATGATATAATTACTAGAATCGACTTCATTAATCGTGATACTTCAGTAGAAAAAGCATCAATAGCTATTCTCTCTCCATTTGTTGAAAATGATGAAAGATGGGGGCTTTGGTCAGGAATTTCTACAAGGCCGGTAATGCCGGCCTCAATAAAGATGCTCTTTACAAAAACTCCCCAAAAGACAGACATAGACCTAAAAAAGAAACTAATGTTAACACAAGAAGATTACAAACTAATAAAACTTTATAATATGTTTACCGTATTTTAAACAATACAATCAAAGAAACAGCAGTGAGGAACAGTCTGTCCCCGGCCGTCATAAACTAAAAGAAAAAGGATAACACATTTATGACGGTAAAAAGTGTCAATACAAGAAATCTGACGAAAGCGGAACTGGATAAAGAAGACGCGCGTATTAAAGAGATGACGGCGGCAGAGCTTCGTAATTTCAGGGAGAGCTTTGACGCGGACCAGATGGGTTTTGCCGGCAGGAAGGAGGGTGTCTGATATGGAAATCAACCGTCTTCTGACGCCATATAATTACAGCAACGGTCTGGAGAGCCGTATCAAATACATTGTAATCCATTATGTAGGAGCTACAGGCGGAGCAAAAGCCAATTGTGAGTATTATGCAAGCAAATACATCGGGGCCAGCGCCCACTACTTTGTGGGCTTTGAGGGAGAGATATGGCAGTCGGTGGAAGAGCGCAATATCGCCTGGCATTGCGGAGCCAATGCATATAAGCATCCCGAGTGCCGCAATTCCAACAGTATCGGAATTGAGCTGTGTGTCAGAAACAAAGGAAGCCAGGCGGCAACCAGCCGCGACTGGTACTTTGAGGACGCCACGGTGCGTTCGGCTGTGGCCCTGACCAGAGAGCTGATGGAAAAATACAAGATAACGGCAGACCGGGTGGTCCGCCATTATGATGTCACCGGTAAAATATGCCCGAATCCTTTTGTCTATAATCATACGGATCATACCTGGGAGGAGTTTAAAGCCGCGCTTAAATCAGCCGGTTTCACACCGGGCTGGGAGAAAGATACTTTGGGCAGATACCGCTATGTACAGGCAGACGGCACCTATGCAGTTAATAAATGGCTGCTAATTAACCATCATTGGTATCTGTTCGGGAAAGACGGATACATGCTGACCGGCTGGCAGCGCTGGAACGGCAGTAGCGTCATCGGTTTGGATGAACCGGGAGACTGGTATTTTCTCGACAATACGGTGGATGGGCCGTTGGAGGGCGCATGCTGGCACGAGCGGGCCGGAGGGTTTGGCGGCCTGGAGGTGTGGGAAATTAATTAAAATATTTTGAGTGGTTGGGGGTATCCTGGCCACTTTTTTGTGTGGTGGGAGAAAAAGAATAAAGAAAAGAGTAATGTAACAGCAAAATAAAATCAGAGAAAGGATGAATTTTATGTTAGTAGAAATCACACAGAGAAACAAAGAAGATGTCTTGACAGCCAGTAGCAGACAGGTGGCAGAGAAGTTTGAAAAAGAGCATAAGAACGTTGTAAGAGATATCGAAAAGCTGGTTTCAGAGATAGGCTCAGATTTGAGCTCATCTTATTTTATTGAAACAATCTATTCAGATACTATGAATCGAAAACAAAAAGAGTATCTCATGACTCGTGATGGATTTTCTCTATTAGTAATGGGATTCACGGGCGATAAAGTGCTTCGGTGGAAATTGGACTATATCAGGGCTTTTAATGAAATGGAAAAGGAGCTGAAACGCCTATATGCTGAGCGCCAGAAATGGGAAATTGAACGCCAGAAGGGTGTTTTGGTTCGTCATATCCTGACTGATACCATCAAAATGAAAGTAGCCGACAGTCCGCATAAAAAGTTTGCTTATCCTAATTACACAAAGCTCATCTATAAGACCATTTTCGGCAAGACGATGAAAGAGCTTCAGGAGCAGTACGGTGTTAAGGGAAAGGAAAGCATTCGGGAGTATGTGACAGCAGATGAACTTAAACAGATTGAATCAATGGAAATGCTGGTCAGTAGCTTGATAAGCTGTGGATGGGGATATGACCAGATAAAAGCTTTTGTACAGACCAACGCAACGAAGATGTTAGCCGGGTAGTGGTCACAAAATCACCACCTTATCCGTTTATTGGGTATAGGGGCGAATATGCCCGCGCTATCATTGAA
>OJKJ01000781.1_pt1 | contig 14603 bp, 7 predicted proteins | sample 1596491 | NCBI WGS metagenome assembly OJKJ01 (sample SAMEA4350160, study PRJEB24818) | metagenome | biome: human; feature: gut; material: faeces | place: Denmark | collected 2013-09 | reverse complement strand
GTATAATCGACACCGGCAAAATCTCGGGAGGGGGCAGCCGCCATCTTGCCGTCAACAGGATTTATGTAGCAGAGCAGCGCGTTTATCTCCGAGCGACCCGTGACCAAGATGCCGCTGCCGTTGAAATAGTACCATGCGCCGTCAACCTCGCGCCAACCAACGGTCATCTTTCCGGAAGAGGTGCTCAAGTAGTACTTCGCACCGCCGTCCTCCAGCCAGCCGGTCTGCATTCTGCCGTCCTGGTTTAAGTAGTACCAGTTTCCGTCCGGATTGATCCATCCGCGGGCCATATCGCCGCCCTGATTGAAATAGTACCATGTGCCGTCCAGCTGCCGCCATCCGGTAGCCGCCGCGCCGCTGTCGGTCAAGAAGTATTTTTTATCACCTTCCGTATGCCATCCGGTTACCATGGAGCCGTCGCTGTTTAAGAAATACTTCGTTCCATTCTGATCCAGCCATCCGGTAGACATAATACCTGTATCCTGAAGGAAATACCATTTTCCGGCCAGCTGCTTCCAGCCGGTAGCCATCTTTCCAGAAGCCTCATCAAGATAATAATACTGATTCATCTGCTGAAGCCATCCCGTCTTCATGGTCCCGTCGTTGTTTAAGAAATAACGTGAGCCGTTATCATCCAGCCATCCGGTACTCATCGCACCACTGGCATTGAAGAAATACCATTTGTCGGAAAGCTGTTTCCAACCAGTCACCATGCGTCCGGTCGTGTCGTCGAGATAATAGTTAAGTCCCAGCTTCTCCAGCCACCCGGTAGAAGCAAGACCTTCGCCGTTCATATAGAACCAGCCGGTCCCGTCATTGATCCAGGCGTCCTTTTGCATCTGATAGTTCTGGTAATAATACGTCTTGTCCCCGATGGTCCTCCAGAGATTCCCCGGGAGATAGGGAGTTAAGTCCTTGTAAAGGAAATTGATATCAACGTTACCGCTGATGCCCTCGATGGATCCGGTGCTGGTAGCCTGCCACATGATCGGATCGGAGAAGTTATGTTTTACCTCGTAGCGGGCCACCCACACGTCATAGTGCATGTTTGTCATATCGATCTTATTGGCCAGCCAATAGTCGTTGGCATAGACCATGGGATAATACCCGGCCGCCTCCACCCGTTCGCAGAAGGCATTGATGATCTCCGTGACCTGTGCCGGCGGAAGAGAACCCAGTGTGGAGCTGTCCTCCGCGTCAAACGCGATTGGAAATGAAATCGGATAATCCTTTACCAGATCGAGGACGAAATCCGCCTCCTCCACAGCCATCTGCGGTGTGGTTGCCAGCGAATAAATATAGGCGCCGACCCGTACTCCGGCATCGGAAGCCTCCTTCACATTTTTGTGGAAATAGGGGTCTACCGCCCCTTTTGACCGGGTACCCAGCATGACGAATTCCACATCGTCAGCGGCTACTGTATTCCAGTCAATATTGCCCTGCCATCGGGATACGTCGATTCCTCTTGCCACGACGCCGTCGATCACGGTTCCATCCAGCATCTGATAATATCCGTTTACCCGTTCATAGCCCGCAGCGTAGGCGGGCGGGGCGGAGTACAGGAATGCTCCTGAACAGCCCATGACGGCGCTGAGCGCTGCCGCCGTAATTCTTCCAGTAATTCTTCTGTGCTTCAAAGTGTCAGCCTCCTCATCCTTGCAGTCAGTTGTTCCGATAAAACTACGATGGGTATCCGCGCCGAAGTGCAGATACCCACACAAAACCTTTATTTCCGCGAGCAACGAGCCAGGTGCCATGCCTGCATGAGCATTAGGCGGCTGCCGCGGTGTATTTAACTGAATTACTCTGCCTTTTACGGCAGTATGTCTGAATCATCTATCAGCCCGGTCCGTTTGTGAGTCCCGGTGCCAGCTGGTAAACACCATTGTTGGAGGAAGAGCCTCCTGGAGCATTGCTGCCTCCCGGCGAGCTGCTGCCGCCTGGTGTATTGTTATTGCTGCCCGGGGCACTGCTTAAATTTCCATTCCCCGTGGAAGATCCGCCGGGGCCACCGGAAGTATTAGTATTGGTGTTGGTACTGGAACCAGGCGCGTTCGTATTATTCGTTCCGCTGCCTGGCGCCGATACATTGCCGCCTGTGCTGGGCGCGTTGGAATTGCTGTTCTGGTAAGCGCCATTGGAAGCAAATGTATAGCTGACTCCATCAATTGTCAAAGTCGTATTAGCCGCCATCTTTCCGGTAGAAGGATCGAGGTAATAATAGACACCGGAAAGCTGAATCCAGCCTGTCATCATATGGCCTGCATCATTAAAATAGTACCAGGAGCCTTCAAGTTCCTTCCAGCCGTGAGCCATCTTACCGCTCGAAGTATCCATATAGTACTTATTCGTACCATCGCTGAGCCAGCCCGTCATCATCTTGCCGAGAACGTTCTTGCTGTCTGAGTTCAGATAGTAATACTCTCCGCCGATCTGCTGCCAGCCGGTCAGCATCTTGCCATCGGTTCCAAAATAGAACCAGTCGTTACCGATCTGTCCCCATCCCAGTGTGCACTTGCCGTTTTCTTTAAAATAAAACCAGCCGCCATCCATCTCACGCCATCCGGTAGACATGGTGCCGTCGCCCTTCATATAGTAAAAATCATCGCCGATTCTCAGCCAGCCCTTCACGAGAACGCCGGTGTCATCCATCAGGTAGTAATACTTCCCGCCGTCTTCCACCCATTTCGTTGCCATGGCTCCGTTGGAACGGAAATAATACCAGTTATTATTAATCTGTTTCCAACCCGTCACCATGTAACCGGTCGAGAGATCCATATAATAATAAGTACCATCAGTACTTTTTGCCCATCCTTTATGTACAGACCCGTCCGCGTCCATATATTTCCACTGTGAGCCTTCCTGCTGCCATCCTGCCGCGGCCCACGCGGTGCCAGCCGGTATTAAAGTCGCGCTTCCCACGAGTCCGGCCAGGAGTAACGCAGTCATTGTTTTCCCACATCTCATCCTAATCTCCTCCTATTCTTACAAGATACGACATCACATATGAATTCATTATATCACAGGAGGCCTTATAATGCATAAAAAAATTATTACGATTTGTGGACAAATTTCCAAAACTCATCCAATATCCCTGCATTTTTTATAAAAATGCTTTGCATACCGGTACATGATGATCGTATATTCACCGAATTCTTCCCCCAAAGATGCCTTATACACAGCCCAAAGACTCCACAAAAATCCGCCAAGCGCCATATGTGCGTAGACAGAGTATCGCTCATCCAGTGACGGTTCCCGCTCCAGATATACCCGGATCAGACGTTCGGTCTCCTCATCCGTATAATAGGAATAGATCGCGCACATGGCCACATCCACCAGCGGGTCGCACATACCGGCGTATTCCCAGTCGATCAGCCGGACCCCGCCGTCCTCCAGCATCAGGAAATTATCGCCGTTGTCATCGAGATGAGAGAGAACCTTCCGGCGCCCCATGGAATCCAGGCGGTCCATTAATTCAGTCATCCAGCCATGTACCTTCCCATAATCCTCAAATGGGATGTCCCCATGCCTTCTGCAAAGGTCTTCATAAAAATCAATCCGCTCTCTCATATCAAAAGAATGTTCAACCGCAAGGCCGGAATTATGAAGGCGGCGTACAATTGCCATACATTTCTCCATCTGCTCCCAATTGCGCGGATCCGCATTATTTGCGCCATCGTAATATTCCGCGATTTTATATCCGGTATCCCCGTCAAAATAAATGATCTTCTCCGTAATACCGAGACTGGCTACCACATCATATACTGCCTTTTCCTGTCTCCGGTTAATGAGAAGCTCGGTTCCCGGCCCAGGAATTCTGCAGATATAGTGGCGGTCCTTTACTTTAAATAGAAACGATTTATTTGTCATACCCGATTTTAAGCATCTGATTTCCGTTATTTCCGACTCAGGCACTTTAAAAACCCGGGCGACCAGTTCCATGGCTTCATTGTCAGAATGACGCTGATATTTGATATCAAATTTTCGAAGCTCCTCCAGATTTTCAAATTCGTACACCTCATCCTCCGGTCTCCGGTTTATGTACATATCAATGTCGTCGTGAGCCTCCTTAAGATTTGGGAGGCGCTTTGCCGCTTCGCCCGAGAGCATATCCATATAGACATTTTCCCAGTAGAACTGTTCCGTCCCTGGAAGTTCATAGTAGGCTTCAAGAACCGGAAGAAACTTCTCAGAAAATTCCTTTGAGAAATAAGCAGGTCCATACATAACCCATTGATCGATGCCGCCAACCGATACGCTCCCGATTCTGCCTTTCTTATTGTAATCGAGGCACCACTCCGAAGTTTCCCCTTCCATAAAAGCAGAAGAGTACCAGGCGCCGCCCTCATAGGCGTGGTACATGTTATGCCGCATCCAGTTGTCAGAAGAGAGCACATACATATTTCTTCCCCGCAGGACATCCCTGGCGCGGTAAATGGTAGTCAGTGTATTTTTAGAAGAATATTCAGGATTATATAGAAGCTTCACATCATATTTATCAATCAGGTATTCAAATTTCTCTTTCAAATATCCCACGACAATCGTGATATTCTGTACGCCGACCTCATGGAGCTGGCGAATCTGCCGTTCGATCATTCGCTCTCCAAAGACCTCCAGCAGGCCTTTCGGCATTTCGAAGGTCAGAGGGACAAAGCGGGATCCAAAACCGGCGGCGATAATCAGGGCCCCATCAACCTTATACTGTTTCAGAAGCTCCAGCCCGGCTGGGAGCAATTCATACGCACCGCCCGCACCGGCCAGGGTAATGAGATGCTCCGAAATACATTCTTTTACAAGATTATTGGCCGTTCCGAGAGAGACATCCAGTGCCTGAGCTAACTCTCTCTGCGTGATTGCCGGGTTCTCAAGGATAGAACGACAGATGATTACATTACGATTCATGATAGATACCTCCGTGGTTGATGATCATATTTTAGGAAAATGCATATTGTAAAAAGAAGATGTTTGATGTTCAAAAATATAGATATATTAGCATATGTGAACATTATAGCATAATTGTGTGGAAATGCAAGGTTGGAGTTGGTGAGGAAGTGGGGAGGGGAGAGAAGACGGAAGAAGAGACGGAAGAGAAGGGAAGGGGACACGGATGAGAGGATTTTGAAGTGGCGCATGACTTAGAAAGGTGTATTGGTAAATGGAGTGGAATTTTGACAAGTATTATATATAGGTAAGTTTAGTATTATTATCAAGCAGATGCGTAGGAAGGAAGTTTGTAGTTGGCGGAGATTTAAAGTTAGGTGAATCTATTTGTTAAGTAGTATGGGCATTTATAATCTGATCGATCTGATGAAATAATTTGTGAGGTATGAGGAGGGATAGATATAAAATAGGAGAGTGGGGGAAGATGAAAATATATATGGGGAAGAAAGCGCGCGGGTTACGATAAAAGTAACTTTGATGTAGAAAAAACAGTAAAGGTAGAAAAAGCAGTAAAGGTAGAAAAACAGTAAAGGTAGTAAAAGTAGTAAAAGTAGAAAATACAGTAAAGGTAGAAAAACAGTAAAAGTAGTAAAAGCAGTAAAAGTAGTAAAAGTAGTAAAAGCATAAAAGCAGTAAAAGCAGTAAAAGCACAAAAGCACAAAAGCACAAAAGCACAAAAGCATAAAAGCATAAAAGCATAAAAAGCAAAAGCTTAAAAGTATATCTAACCTGATATTCGCAGCCTCTATTATTAAGCCCCTAACACTAATAACGTTATTAATAATTGAAGCATACCATGAAAGTCCGTTACCATAATAATGCAGATATGTATATTGGCAATATAATATTAGAGATCATGCTATTAAGATTTCAACAGTATGTCGTATTATGTGAGGCAGTTAAATACATGAAGTAATTTAAGAGAACCAGGTGGATATATTTAAATATGGCCGGATTGTACTAATAGGAGTACAATATGCCGCGGAGGCCCGTTTTTCGTAAAGATTACGTAAGAAAATGCACAGAGAAAAGTTATAGCATTTTTGAAAAAATTATATTATACTGTCAGTGTGATGGAGGAAATGATATTTTCCTGGTGGAATTGTGAATATTTATTACTTTTTGAAAAATATGCAAAAAAAGTGAAAAAAAGTATTGATAATTTCCCTTATAGGAAGTATAATTACCTCGTAATGCAATTAGGAATTTCAAAAAGTATTTCAAAAAGAAAAAGGAGAGTGCATTAATTATGAGAAAGCAGACAAAATTAGTTGCAGTATTATCTGCAGCAGCTCTGTTAGCTGTCGGCGCTTCCATGACCTCTTTTGCAGCAACTGGCTGGCAGGAAGAGAATGGCGAGTGGGTTTATTATAACAAAGACGGCGATCAGGTAACAGATACTTGGGCAAAATCAGGAGACGCTTGGTTCTATTTAAACGGTGATGGAGTTATGGCAACCGACGAGCTGATCGATGATGGAACAAACTACTACTATGTAAATTCCAACGGTGCTATGGTAGCTAATGGCTGGGTAGCAGTTGAGAACGAGAATGCAGGCGACACAGACGAGCCAGATGCATACTGGTATTATTTCCAGGCAAACGGCAAGGCTTATAAGTCAACTGGTTCCGCTTCCTTTAAGACAATTAACGGCAAGCAGTATGCATTTGACAGCGAAGGCAAGATGCTTTATGGCTGGGTAAATAAAGAAGATGCTACCAGAATCACAGGTGATGACGCTTGGCAGTCAGGCGATTACTACTGTGGCGACGAGAACGATGGTGCTCGTGCTTCAGGCTGGATGAAGCTTTCTGTTATTAAAGATGATGAAGATAAGAACTACTGGTTCTATTTCAACCCATCAAATGGCAAGAAGTATGCAGCTGATGATGCTACAAAGTATGCAATCAAGACAATCAACAGCAAGAAATATGCATTTAACGAGAATGGTGTAATGCAGGATGGCTGGACTGACAGCGTATCCACTCCTGATACAGCAACTGTTTCCAAATATCAGTATTACAATGGCGGAGATGAAGGCTGGAGATTACAGAAGGGCTGGGTTAAAGTAGTTCCGGAAGAGAACGTTAATAAGAGTGCTTATGATGATGATTCCACAAAGTGGTATTATGCTGATGGCAGCGGCAATGTTTACTATTCAGTTTTAAAAACAATTAACAACAAGAAATATGCTTTCAACGAAAAAGGTGAAATGATGAGCGGCCTTTGGGCATTAAATATTCAGTCAGACGGAAAGATTCTTCCTGGTATGATTGAGATTGATGATGCTGGTAAGTTTGATACAGCATATGCAGCATATAAGAAAGATAAGAACATTGCAGTATATTACTTCGGCAGTGGTGATGACGGTTCCGCTAAGACGGGAAATCAGACTATTGATGTTGATGGTGATAACTACTCCTATACCTTTGGAACAACTGGTGTTAATAAGTACAAAGGAACAACAGAAACAAAGAAGACTCTTTTAGTATTAGGCCGTAAGATCAAAGCAGATAAGGATTACAGATATCAGTCCTTTGGTGAGGATGGCAAATTAGTTGATGGTAAAGTGGGTGGTTACTTAGTTAACACTTCTGGTTCTATCATGAAAAAGAAAACTAATTTAAAAGATGCTGATGGTATGTACTACTGTACAGATGCTGACGGTAAAGTAACATACTTTGAAGGGGAAGCAAAAAAGTAAATTCATAAATTTCGATAAGAAATTCTAATTGCTATGGGAGGATATTCAACAAATCACAATTGGTTTGTTGAATATCCTCTTTATTATGTTGGCTCTTTATCAATAGTTGGGTGGAATTTGTTAAAATCTCGCCCCATCTCTTTGATAAGGGCACTTTTTATGTATGGTTTCAGGTTTTACTGATTTTGGTATGCCAAATAAACCTTCGCATTACCGGCCATTTTATCCTATGATGTACAGTGGAGTATCCGGGTCCGGAAACGCTTGAAGTTCTGGATTCCGTAGCTGCTCTTTTTTAATCCCTTTATCTTGTTATTGAAGCCTTCTGCAGGACCATTTGTCAACCCGTATTTAAGGCATTCAGGATTTTCTTTCAGCTAGGTTCTGCAGGTCCTGGCACAGTCTAAAACCACTCTTTCATGCGGTGTGCCAGACCTAGGTCTTCACTGTACGGAAGAATTAGGTCACAGGCCTGTTTGTTCTCATCTTTCAGCTTCTTACAGCGGGTTAGAATGAGCTTCCGGCTGCGTTTAAAATACTTACGCAGAGAATTACTGGCATGGAACGCTGTATTCGCTTACGTACGTTTTCAATGGCCCATGTAACATGGCGGATAAAATGATATTTATCTATAATGATTTTCGCATTTGGAAAGAACGTCTGCGCAAGCTCTGTATATGGCCGCCACATATCATAGATGAAAAACTTTACGTTTAATCGCTCTTACCTGGGGATGCTGCGCCAATAGTCAGCCAGGTGGCTCTGGGACCGATCCGGAAGGATGTCGAGAATCCGGTGTTGTTTCGGATCAACCACGATGCACTGATATTTGCCAGTGGAAGCATTGCCTTTGAATTCATCAAAGGAAAGTGCTTGCGGGAGCCAATCGGACGTAGGATAGCTGATCCAGGAACCGGCAGACTGTTTGGACCGAAACACCAGTAAGTTCTGCGATCTGTTTTACGGAAAAGGTTTGGCGAAATAAGGGAACAATGTAGGAAGCAAGCCTGCGGATTTTGCGGTGGCAGTTGGGCAGAAACGAGCATGGTTCTGTAAAACGTTTGTGGCAGGAAATACAGAGATACCGTCGTTTACGAAGGACCAGGATACCTGTTTTCCCTGTAGAGGGATATCTTGGACTTCTTGTAAGTGGTAGTCATGAATCCGTTTAGTTTTGGCCCCACAGCAGGGACATGTCTGTTCTGAGGGGGGCTGAATAAAAATTCTAATAAAGGAGTCCGCCTGAAGTACTTTTTTAATATAGGCACCTTTCAAATTGAGGAAATTCTTGATATGATTGGTATACATCTATAGGGGACACCTTTGTAGACATTAAACTTTGGTCGGGATAATGCGTTTGGGAGTCTTACTATAGATGTATTTTTTTACAGCCAAAAGAATGTTGGAAGTGGGTTTTTCAGCACACCCCAACATTCCGTATAGAACCTATATTTTAACAATTTTATTTTTATAATTCACATCTTTAAACGTAAAATGTTAATTCGTTAATAATATGATTTATCTTTTATTTATATGGTACTAAAAAGAGTATCAAAGTGTACTATAAGTACACTCCGATACTCCAAATTAAGTCTATGGCAATTAGAATTTCTTGTTACAAATTAGAATTTAGCTTTCTACAAAAACAGCCTCGATCTCTTTACTGTTGCCAATCTTGAAGCAACGATCATCACCGTCTTTTGCTTTATTCTTATTCTTCTGAATACTACCAGAAGTATTTACAAGTCTGTACTGTGTAGTTGCAGTATCTGCTGCGGACTCTTTCACATTATAGTACTCATCGTAATCATCATCTTTTCCTGTCGGAATTGAAGACGTTGCATCAACATCAGCAAGGAATTCTTCTGTGCTTAAGCATTCCAGTGCAGTAATCGTGCCACTCGCATCTTTCGTGATCTTAATTACAGAATACTTATCATCCTTAGATGCCTTTAATAACATACCGCCTAAATAATACTTATCATCATCGATGCCCAGTTTACCTGCGCCCTTGGAACTGCCAGATTTATTGAATAAGAAGGAATAATCCTCTCCATCAATGGTTACAGTCTGCTTTCCAGTCTTCATAGCGCCGTCATCGCCGGATCCAAAGTAGTATAACTTATAATCAGCTCCGTATAATGCAGAAACGTTATCCTTAAAGTTATCTTCTGTGTCGAAATGCATGTTGGCAATACCGTCATCACCCTTAATTTCGTCAATTTCAGTTGTACTGTTTCCAGCAAACTTAATTGCCTTCAGGCCGCTCTTCATTACGCCATAGGAGTCAAATGCATATTTCTTTCCATTGATTGTCTTAATTTCGGAAGCAACTAATTTTCCATCTTTGTCAGAATAATACCAGTTGTTCTCATCATCCTCATAGTCATCTGGGCTCAAATAAGAATCTGGAACTACCTGGAACCAGCCTTTGGTAACTCTTGCACCATCTTCAGGATCTCCATAATATCTGTATCCAGTTGTGTAGGAGGCAGAGCCTGCACTTGCTGTAGAAGGCGTAGCATCCCAGTTAACCCACTCTGCATTCATACGGCCATATTCATCAAAGCTGTACTTTCTGCCATTAATGGTTTTGCCCTTTTCGTCGGTCATTTTCTTACCATTAGTTTTGAAGTAGAAATAACGAGTCTGGTCTTCATCATCAAACAGATTATTGCTGGAAAGTCCTGTATCTATGTCATCCCAGTTATTATCGGTAATTTCAAGATAAGCCCACTCGCCAACCTTCTGAGCACCATCATTTTCATCACCACAGTAATATGTGCCTTCACGCCAGTCGTCGTCTCCGGTTACTCTCTGACCGTCTGTATCGATCCAGCCATAAAGCATTTGAGCCTCATCATTAAAGATGTACTTCTTGCCATTAATAGTCTTAAATGAAGCGCTGTTGCTGTTAGAGGAGCTCTTGTATGCTTTTCCGTTGGCACCGAAATAATACCAATAGTTTAACGGCTCATCTCCGTCATCTCCATCATAATCTTCATTTTCAATAGATACCCACTGATTGGTAACCATGGCACCGTTAGCATCTACATAATAGTAATTGCTGTCGTCATCTACCAGATAGTCGGTAGCCATTTCTCCATCTTCGTTAAGCCAAAACCAGTTATTACCGGATTTTGCCCACTGTTCTGTTACTGCATCGCCATTCTTATCGTAATAAACCCATGTACCATTTTCTTCCTGCCAGCCAGTTGCTGCAAGAGATGTCATGGAAGCACCGATGGCAAGCAGTGCTGCTGCAGATAATACTGCAACTAATTTTGTCTGCTTTCTCATAAAAATGCACTCTCCTTTTTCTTTTTGAAATACTTTTCGAAATTCCTAATTGCATTACGAGGTAATTATACTTCCTATAAGGGAAATTATGGGCAGTATTGGATGGTGCGGAAATGCGTTGAAAATCTGGGAATAAAAGTCGCAAAAATTCATAAAATCTTAAATAATATCCCAGCTTTTTCATGAGGGATGCGGTTGCGGTATCTGAGTTAAAATGTTATACTGTGTAATAAAAGTAAACCATAAATTGATGATTTATGGTAATATGCAGTATGGAGAGGGATAACTATGTCGTCAGTAAAAACTGATAAAAGAAAGAACAGCAAAAGTGATTCTGCACTTTTATCGCACACAATAGATATTTTTACATTTTTGATTTTATGTTTGTTTCCACTTTTTGTTATGGATCGATATTATAATATATTACAGGCGAAATACTATTTTTATATTGGATCGGTGGTCCTTTTGGTGGTGGCTGTTATTTTTGCCGGTTGTATAGAACATAATAAGTTGGAACAGTATTTTACTTCTTTTAAGTGGAACGAATTTATAAGGAAATTTTCTGTCACTGATGTCGCATTGCTGGTCTTTCTAATCATCGCGGGTATATCAACGATAAGTTCCGATTACGTATATGAATCTTTTTGGGGGAATGAAGGGCGATATTCAGGGCTCTTCTTACTCTGTTTGTATGGTGTGGCGTATTTTTGTGTTACCAGATTCGGGAAACTAAAAACATGGTATTTAGATGCATTCCTAATTGCAAATCTGCTTGTCTGTATATTTGGGATTACTGACTACTTTAAGATGGACCTTTTACATTTTAAAGTGGGAATGCTGGAAGAACAGAAATTCATGTTTACCTCAACGATCGGTAACATTAATACGTATACAGCACTGGTAGGGATGGTGACAGCAGTATCGGCAGTACTATTTGCAACAGAAAACAAATGGAAAAAACAGTGTTTTTACTTTGCGAGTCTTGTGATTAGTTTTTTTGCCTTAATAATGGGAATCAGTGATAACGCCTATTTATCATTGGCAGCTTTATTCGGTCTCCTTCCGCTTTATCTGTTTAAAGATAAGAAGGGAGTGAAATCATACTTAATGATGCTTGCAGCCTTTTTTTCGGTAATCCAATGCATTGACTGGATCAATGCTGGAATGGGTGACCGGGTACTTGGGATTGACAGTGCCTTTAATATCATTGTTAAATATGATGGACTGCTATGGATTGTAATACTCCTTTGGGTTATATGTATTATTGTATATGGACTAGATTATGCAAATACAAAAAAGAAGAACCAGGATGCAGATATCCACATTCATGATTCTGAAGGAGATGAGAAGAAGTGGACTGGGTGTGGAGTACTGCGGATAATTTGGCTGGCGATAGTGATAATCTGTATTTTAGGAGTTGGATATGCATTATTTGATGTTAATGTCCAGGGGAATACGGAACGATATGGAGCTCTTGGGGGATACCTGCTGTTTAACGATGACTGGGGGACTCACAGAGGCTACATATGGCGTAATGCTATGGAATGCTTCGAACAGTTTCCAATGATGAAAAAAGTATTTGGCTTTGGACCTGATACTTTTGGAATTGTTTTATTAGATAAGACGCAGGGAAATATATATGGTCAGATCTTTGATAATGCTCATAATGAGTATTTACATTATCTTATTACTGTAGGAATAACAGGATTGATTGCGTACCTTGTCTTTATAATCTCTTTCATAGTTCGAGTTATTCGTAAAGCTGGAAAAAATCAATATATTGTAGCGGCATTTTTTGCAGTAATATGTTACAGTACACAGGCATTTGTCAATTTGAACTTACCGATTGCAACTCCGATTATGTGGATGTTTTTAATGCTGGGAGAGTTGGGGATACGAGAACACTGCAGACAGGTTGGAAGTAAGGATAAAGGAAAATGAGAAATTACGAGCAATATAAGAGGCTGATAAAATTATTTTCATCTTCTGTGATCGTACTGCTGGAAGTTGGGGCCTACTGGATTGTATGGCACCGTTACTACAATAATCTTATAATAGCCCCATTTTTTAGACGGGGAAACTGGTTAATGGTAGCAGTATACGGAATTCTTTTACTATTTTTCCTAAAAACCTATGGAGGCTTGAAGATTGGCTTTTACAAGACAGGTAATGTAATATATTCACAAATACTGTCAATTATCTTTGTCAATATTATTACATACCTCCAGATTGCATTACTTGCGTTAGGGTTTCCGCCGGTAGGAGTAATGTTTCTTATGACGTTGACTGACGTTATATTAATAGTTTTATGGGCATTGATTTTTCAATCTGTATATGAGAAGATGTTTCCTAAAAAGCGAATGCTGCTTGTATACGGAGATATTCCGGCGTTCCATTTACAGGAAAAGATTAATTCACGGGAAGATAAGTACCAGATATGTGGAGCAGTACATATCCGAATTGGTATAAAACGGATTATGGAAATGGCAGAAGATTATGATGCTGTAATCATCGGAGATGTTCCATCACATGAAAGAAATTGTTTAATGAAGGAATGCTTTGGGTCATCAATAAGGAGCTATACGGTTCCTAAAATCTCGGATATTCTTTTGAGTTCATCGGCTGAGTTGAATATTTTTGATTCGCCGTTATACCTTTCCAGGAACGAGGATTTAAAGGTTGAACAGAAGTTCTTTAAAAGAATGATAGACATACTTTTTTCCTCTTTGGGGTTGATTGTTACCTCCCCATTCTGGGCAGTTATTTCCTTAATGATTAAGTGCTCAGACCGGGGGCCTGTGTTCTATAAGCAGCTGCGCTTGACTAAAGACGGAAAGGTCTTTGAGATCTATAAATTTCGAACAATGGTACAAAATGCAGAAGAAGATGGCGTCGCCAGATTGGCATCAGAATCTGACGACAGAATTCTTCCCGTGGGACGTTTCCTCAGAATGACCAGATTAGATGAGCTTCCCCAGTTAATCAATATATTGAAGGGGGAAATGTCTGTAGTAGGGCCGCGTCCGGAACGTCCAGAACTTGCTGCAGAAATTGAAAAAGAAATTCCGGAATTTGCCTATCGCCTTAAGGTTAAAGCTGGCTTAACAGGATATGCGCAGGTATATGGAAAGTATAATACGACTGCGTATGATAAGTTGAAGCTCGATCTTACTTATATAAGGAAGTATTCGGTTTTTCTGGATTTGAAATTGATTCTTATGACTCCTAAAATTATGCTTTTGAAAGAAAGCACAGAGGGAGTAAAGGAAAGTCCGGCTGAACAATCGGCCAGAGAGGAAGCGGCAGCATCAAGCATAAAGGAATGAATTATGATCATATGGTTGTTAATGGAAAAAATGTAAGAAGGAAATTGACACATTTTGTTTGAAAAGTTGATTAATAAGAGATTAGGTGGTATACTATCCGAAGGTTTAGGTCGCATAAGCGCGATTATGGGAAGTACCACAGAAAGGGCTTAAATGGCTGATATCACGCAAGAAGGCACCCAGACAGGCTGTATTCGGGTTCTGCATTTTGTCTCCACTCTGAGCCGTGGAAGCGGCGTTATGAGCGTCATAATGAATTACTACAGGCATATAGACCGGGATAAAGTCCAGTTTGATTTTTTGCACTTTATTGCCTGTGAGGATTCTTATAT
>OJKJ01000777.1_pt1 | contig 14703 bp, 13 predicted proteins | sample 1596491 | NCBI WGS metagenome assembly OJKJ01 (sample SAMEA4350160, study PRJEB24818) | metagenome | biome: human; feature: gut; material: faeces | place: Denmark | collected 2013-09 | reverse complement strand
GCCTGGCCAGAGGTCTGAATAGTATGCGGAAATCTTTAAGTGAGCAGATGAACCAGAAGGAGCAGCTGGTTCAGGCTAACAGTCGGATGATCACGGAACTGTCTCATGAAATCAGGACGCCGCTCACATCACTGATTATTTATACAGAAATATTGCGGTCAAATAAGACGGCAGACTGGAGGCGGGCGCTGCATTATATCGATAAGATTGCAGACAGAGCCAAACGAATTCAGGATCTGGCGGATCATATCGTTCAATATGCTTCCGGTGATGTGATGGAATATTCGTCCTGGGAAGATGAATTTTACCATAGAAGTCATGATGAATAAGGGAGTTAAGAAACATTTAGATTTGAATAAGAAACTATTAAGAAGTAGGGGTTAAGATACTAATATCTCAATAATATTGGGAAATACAAAAGGCTTTTAAGGAGAGATGTGAAATGAAAAAATTATTTCTGGTACCATGCATGGTTATGGTACTGTCGGTCGGGAGTTCTATGGTATCCATGGCAGCTACCGGCTGGTCGCAGGAAAACGGCGTATGGGTTTACTATAACAACAATGGAGAAAAAGCAACCGATGTATTAAAAAAATCTGGTGATCGTTGGTTCTACCTGAATAATGAAGGAGAAATGGCAACCGATAAGCTGGTTGAGGTGAACGATGATTATTATTACATGAATTCCGATGGGGCCATGGTTGCCAATGAATGGCGGGCGATTCCTAACGAATCTCCATCGGAAGGTGAACCGGACGAGTGGTGGTACTATTTCCAGGCGAATGGGAAGGCTGTTAAAAAACCTTCAGGTTCGAATGGAGCCAAACTGGTCACGCTGCCAACAAAAGATGGTAATGCCAAGTTCATTTTTGATGAAAATGGGCACATGATGAGTGGCTGGCTGAACGAAAACGGAGAGATGCAGACCGAGGATGATGCCTGGAAGAACGGGGTATATTATGCCGGTACGAATGACAATGGCCGTGTTACGACTGGTTGGAAGTATCTGACAGCAGAGAATGATGATGATACGAAACGGGATGGAGATGGCTACTGGTTTTATTTTAAGACAAACGGCAAGAAGATGGCAGAAACTGACAGCAAGACCATTAACGGAAAGAAATATCGCTTTAATGAGTATGGAGCTGCACAGTTTGACTGGTATGACAGACCGCAGACTTCCACGGGTTCTGAGTCCTCACCTTCTGAGACCGTCAACCGTTACTATAATGAGGAAAATCAGACATGGCTGGCTACCGGTTGGTTTAAGACAGTTCCAAGTGAAGAGGTAGATGCTAAAGCCTATCATGATGATGAGGAGCATTGGTTTTACGCGGATAAAAAAGGTGATTTGACGAAGGCACAGGTTAAATCCATTAATGGCCAAAAGTATGGTTTTGATTTGAACGGTAAGATGCTTCACGGCCTTTATAAGATTACATTTAAGGATAATGGAAACAAATTCCAGAGCGTAGAAAAAATTGAAAATGAGGCTGATATTCCTAAGGAATCAGAAAAAGATGTATTCGTATACTATTTTGGAGATTCCCCTAAAGAAGGAGCGATGAAGATCGGGGATGCCACGCTGGAGATTGATGGTGAGAAATATCAGTACCGATTTAAAAAATCCGGAGACAAAAGAGGAGCCGGTGTAGATGGCATGGAGGATGGCTCTATTTATGTAATGGGACAGAGGCAGAAGGCAGATAAAGATGCGAAATACGAGGCTGTCTCCTATAAGGATGAACAGTATCTTGTTAACACATCCGGGAAAATCATGAAGAATGCCAAGAATACGAAAGATGCGGACGATATTTATTACTGCACAGATAAGAAGGGGGTGATTACCTATAGGGGAAGTGAAAAATTTAAAAAATAATAATACATCACATAGTTAAAAAAAATCCTAATACTTTTTGAAATACTTTTGAAGGACTGGAAACACTCTCGCCAGTCCTTCTTTTGAATGTATTCCTTTTTATTTTATGAGGTATAAATCCAGGATTCAGAATTATTCAGACTTATTTCAGGAATAGTTAAGAAGTGGCTGCTAGACTGTGATACATCAAGGTGAAGGAGTATTGGTGTTTATGAGAACCTGTAATCCGGTATCCGGAAAGCTGTTTGCAGCGGACAGAGCCCTGAGCATATCCGTGCGGTTGTGGGAAAGGGGGGATCATTTTGAGGAAAAAGATAGCGCAGAAATTTTGGGACATAATTCGCGGGCGCTTCCGAAGTCTGACAGGAAAACTGGTTATATTGATTCTGTTAGCTTCTTTAATATCGTTTGCCTTCTTTTGGCTTATGAACACAGGGGTTGGTATTGGTCTGGATGCATATTTTGCGAAATCTTCTTATGCGGCGAACAGAGAAAATGCCTGCATCCAAAAATTTCAGGAATATGTCAGCCAGAACAAGCTGACACCTTTTGATGAACAGAAATTATCGAAATGGATTAAGAGACAGAAGGTAATTTATCTGGAAATCTATCGTAATAACCGGCTGTTATATGCACCTTTTACGTCTGGAAATTCAAAGCTATCTGATAAAGATGCAGCTTTTTCAGAGTATGAGGGAAATGCTTATGGTGTTGCCTTCGCGGACGGAGAGGCGGCTGTGCGTCTATATGGAGTTTTTGAATACCAATATTATGTATATGCAATGGTTGTGGAAATCCTGCTGAGCTTTTTGATATTCCTTACAGTATTTATCTGGGGGGTAAAAAAAGGAATCCATTATATTCAAAGAATCCAATCAGAAATCTGTGTCATGGAGGGAGGATGCATGGACCAGAAAGTTACTGTCTCCGGTGAAGACGAACTGGCACAGCTGGCTCAGGGGCTGGAGAAGATGCGTCTGTCCTTAAAGCGAAACATGGAAGAAGAGAGAAGTCTGCGTCAGGCGTATCAATGTCTGATTACAGGTATTGCACATGATTTGCGCACACCGCTGACTTCGTTGACTGTCTATGTTGAAATTCTGCAATCAAATATTTGCAGAATTGATAAAACAGAGCGGCATTATCTGGATAAAATCATGGAAAAAGCAGTACTGATTAAAAAAATATCTGATGAGTTGTTTGAAAGCTGCCAGCTGAAAACGGAAAGCGAAAGCAGGGGACCGGATGTCCCGCAGAGCCTGCAGTATATATTTGAAGAATATTTGTCTGAGATGACGGTATTTCTCCGTAATCAGGGATTTGGAATAGAGGCGGATTTGGAATGGCGGCCAGGCGGCCTTTCAGTACGAATGGACTATATAGCAAGAATCATAGATAACCTGAGCACTAACCTGACAAAGTATGCAGAGCCCAGGGAACTTATCTGGCTCCGAACCGTATACGAGGAGGAATGGGTTGGAATTGAGATATGCAATCGGATAAAGGAATGGTCCGAGCACATGGAAAGTACAAAAGTCGGTTTGGAAAATATAAAGTGTATGATGCAGAGCATGGGGGGCGTTTGTCTGATCAGCGAGTATGAGGAGCGGTTTAAAGTAAAGCTTTTATTCCCTGTCCGGGAGGGATGGGAGGAAACGTACGGTTGATAATGAACCAGGAGGGACTGTTTACGGGAGCCTTTCGTCTGTCGGAAACAGAATCCGTATTTTGAAGGACTTATGATCTGTTTCCGTCTGACAGATCCCCCCCATGCTGCTTATCATGCGTCTGATATTTTCCATTCCCACCCCATTGCTTTCCGCCGGTGTCTTATGCTGCTTAATCTGATTGCTGATTTCGATACCGGTCATGGAGCCTTCGTAAATAATTCGGATAGAAACAGAAGCCTCCGGATCTGCATACTTGGCCAGATTGGAACCGATGTTATCTGTAATCCGGGCAATGTAGTCCATACGCACACGGATTGCTGCGGCTTTCCATTCCAAATCCGCATGGATATGAAAACCCATGTTTTCCAATAGCATTGCCATCTCTGACAGAAGATCCAGAAAAGTTTCCTGTACGGTTCGCACTTCCCAGAGCTTCCTCTCATTCTCTTCATTAGTCATCTGGCTGGAATCAAAAAGCCGGTCGGAGAGGTCTTTCATCAATGAAGCTTTTGACTTGATTTTGTCCAGGTAGTATTGCTTTTCTTCTTCACCGCAGACGTCGGACTGAAGGATCTGAACATACATGGTGAGTGCGGTTAACGGAGTTCTTAAGTCATGGGCAATGCCTGTAGTCAATTTTTGGTTAGCCTGCCTTAATGCTGTTTCATTTGCTATATTCTCTTTCAGAGAACGGCGCAGCTGCTCCAGCCCGCCCGCCAGCTCCGCCAGTTCATCAGCTCCTTTTATAAGGATACTGCGGTCGAGGCAGCCTCCCTCCATGGCGCTGATTTCAATGCTTAAATTCTGGATATACCGGATGCGGTTTCTGATCCCTGTTATGAAGACAAGGAGGAAGACAAGAAAGCTGAGAAGTATCTCCGCGACCATGGCCCAGGCATAAAACTGGTATTCAAACACACCGAATAAAAATACATCCGCCTCTCCGTCCGCAAAGAAAAGAGAGTGGTATTTATCTTGAGAGGCATTGGTATCTGTTCCGTAGTTCATGGCGTCATCCCAGTTCTCCGAGGCGTATAGAAGCCTGTTATCCCGATAAATCTCCAGATAGACCACTTTCTTTTTCTTCACCCATTCAGAAAGAGCATGGCTGTCATAAGGGCTTAGCCCGTACTGCGTGATATGGCGCTGCAGGTTTTGGACCGTTTTAGTCTCTCTGCTGTTTAAATAGGGGGAATGATCAAAGTAATAATCAAGCCCAGCACCTGTGAATCCATATAAGATAGAAAAAAATAAAAGCCCGGCAAAAATTCCCGCGAATAGGAGAAGAAGCAGTTCCCTGACTAAATTGCCGGCATATTTTTTCTTCGTTTGTTCTGCGAAGGCTGATATCCTATCCAATCCGATACCCCTTTCCCCAAACCGTGCAGATCCGCTCCGGGCTCTGTGGATTTTTTTCTATTTTCAGCCGAAGCTTTCGGATGTGGACCATTACCGTGTTGTTGGAAATATAAAAGAACGGCTCATTCCACACGCTTTCATAGATATTCTGGGTAGTGAAAATCTTGTCCGGATACTGCATGAGTAAAAGCAGTATTTGGTACTCGATTTCGGAAAGCTCCACTTCAGACCCATCGATTTGTACAGAATTGGTATAAGTGGATACCCGGATTCCTTTCCGTTCCAGCCATACTTCCTTTGGACTGGTACGGGATACATTTTTCCCCTGGTAAACGTGATATCGCCTTAATAATGCTTTTACCCGCCCTAAAAGCTCCGCGTAGGAAAAGGGCTTTGGCAGATAGTCATCCCCGCCTGCCATGAGTCCAAGCAGTTTGTCAGATTCCTGCGCTTTGGCGGTCAGAAACAGGATTGGTACATTGGACACCTTGCGTATTTCCTCACACGTCCGGATTCCTGAAATACCAGGCATCATGATATCCAAAATAACCAGATCGGTTTCACTGTTCAGCATTTCGAGGCATTTAGCTCCGGATTCAGCTTCTGCGATGGTGTATCCCTCGCTTTGCAGCAGAACACGGACGCCTTCGCGTATATCTGCGTCATCCTCGACCAGTAAAATCATTTCGTTGTTCATATCTGAATCCTCCTATGCGTTTTATTATACATGTTTCTGAATCACAATATCTGAAATTTTTCTTAAACTTTTAGCTTTCAGAATTATTCAGAAATGGTTCAGAAACGGTTTAAGCTGTTTTGTATAAGATTCTTAGAAGAGTGCTGCGGAGTTAAAGCTTTGGAGGATGTGGGAATTTTAAGACCAAAAGCATTGACAATAATCCGAAATCGGATTATAATGTTAAAATCCGAAACGGGATTATTAACCTTTTGTGTTAAATCATTCTATGTGAAAGGAGAGAACTATGCGGATTATTACGATTAGCCGGGAATTTGGAAGCGGCGGGCGGGAGCTGGGCAAACGGATGGCAGAGCTGCTTGGGTGCGCATATTACGACAGGGAGATTATTACGGCCATAGCCAGGGAGGACAGTCTGGATGAGAGATACGTTGAGAAAATGATGGAAGGCCCTTCGTTTATGACGTATCCGATTACGATTGGCTGCACGCTGTCCTATCCGCCCTATGCGAAGCAGAATGAAATCAGTATTCTGATTTCTCAGCAGCGTGTAATGAAAAAGCTGGCGGCGAAGGGAGACTGCGTGGTTATGGGCCAGGGGGCCGACAGTATTTTAAACGAGTATCAGCCAGTGAAGCTCTTTGTCTATGCGGATATGGAGGCGAAGATCAGGCGCTGTCAGGAGCGGAGACCGAAGGGAGAATATCTGACGGTAAGGGAACTTCAGAGGGAAATTGTAAGGGTAGACTTGGGCAGGGCCAAGCGGTATGAACTGATCACATCTTCAAAATGGGGAAACAAAGAGAATTATCATCTCTGTGTGAATACCACAGGAATACCGATTAAGGCCCTGGCGCCGCAGATGGCGGATTATGCCCGTTTTCGGTTTGAGATGGAAAAGCAGGAGACATCGGAAATTGAATAGAATGAGGAGGATTTATTCATGGAAGACAACAGAAGAGAGATTCGGAGAATTGCAAATGCGATCTGCGAAATTGACGGGGCTTACTATTCATTATCAAAAGACGCGGGAGTGAAAGAGAACCTGTTCTGGCTGTTATATTCGCTGGATGATGGAGAGTTTCATTCTCAAAAACAGATCTGCGACGACTGGATGCTGCCGAGAACAACCGTCAATACCTTAATCAAAGAGTGTGAGGCAGCTGGCTATGTCACACTGCAGAGCATTCCGGGGCGTAAAAGAGAATTGCAGATTTGCCTGACGGAAGCGGGAACTGCATATACCCGTCAGGCTCTGAAAGATGTATATGAGGCGGAAGAGAATGCATTGAAAGAAACTATGAGCCAATGCGGTCCGTCATTCATATCGGAACTGGAACTGTTTGCGGCCAATTTAAAGGCTTCATTCGAAGGAATGGCAGGTGAGAAAGAGGAATGATTTTATCTGAGTATGATGCGAGAAGAAAAAATATGAAAAAAGATAAGGCAGTATTCATAACACTGATAGCAGCCGCTGTTGTAGCGGCGATCCTGTTAATCTGGGATGCTGACGAGCCGAAGCGGTATATTATCGTTCGGCGCAGGCGCCGGTAGAATAAAGCCTGCTAAGTCTGCCGGGAAAAGCCGGCTTTGACTTGCGTCTATAAAAAGTGAAGGGAATGGAACAAGTGAAACAGATACAACTTTCGGAACATTTTACCTATAAAAAGCTGCTGCGATTTGTCCTTCCGTCTATTATCATGATGATTTTTACATCGGTTTACAGCATTGTGGACGGTCTGTTTGTGTCAAATTTTGTAGGAAAGACGCCGTTTGCGGCGATTAACATGGTGATGCCTGTATTGACGATTTTAGGCTCCTTCGGATTTATGATGGGAGCGGGAGGCACCGCAATTGTGGGAAGGACATTGGGAGAAGGCGACGGCGAGAAGGCGAACCGCTATTTTTCCATGCTGATCTATGTAGTCATTGGATTGGGTATTATTTTTAGTTTACTGGGATTTGTTTTTATGCGCCCGCTCGCAGCGCTTTTGGGGGCAAAGGGAGATATGCTGGAATTCTGCGTACTGTATGGACGGGTGATTCTGGTGGCCCTGCCGTTTTTTATGCTTCAGAATTCATTTCAGAACTTTTTTGTCATGGCGGAAAAACCGAATCTGGGATTGGCCGTGACGGTCGTATCGGGAGTTTTGAATATCGTATTGGACGCATTATTTATTCTTGTTTTTCGGTGGGGACTTTTCGGAGCGGCTTTTGCTACGGCACTCAGTCAGGCTGTGGGAGCGGTTATTGCCCTTGTTTACTTTGCCAGGAAGAACAGCAGCCTGCTGCGTCTCATTCCGAAATCAGGGATTGATGGCAGGGTACTGTTGAAAGCCTGTACCAATGGGGCTTCGGAAATGGTGGGAAACCTTGCGGCCTCTGTGGTTACCATGCTGTATAACCTTCAGCTTATGCGCCTGATCGGGGAAGACGGCGTGGCGGCGTATGGCGTCATTGCGTATTTCGGCTTTATCTTTTCCGCCATTTTTTATGGATATGCGGTGGGATGTTCGCCGATTGTCAGTTACCAATTTGGCGCGGATAACCGGGCAGAACTGAAAAATCTGTTTTGGAAGAGCTTAGGCACCATTGGGATAACAGGTATCGCCATGGTTCTGCTGTCCAGGCTGGGCGCGGTGCCGCTGTCAAAGATCTTCGTCGGCTATGACACCGCGTTGTTTGAATTGACGGTTCACGGGTTTAAAATCTATTCGGCCGCGTTCCTTTTCAGCGGATTTTCCGTATTTGGCTCGGCATTTTTCACCGCCTTGAATGACGGCATGGTGTCGGCTCTGATTTCATTTCTGCGGACATTTATCTTTGAGATTGGAAGTATTCTGCTCCTGCCTTTTATCTTTGGATTGGACGGTATCTGGGCGGCAATTGTTGTAGCAGAGCTTGCGGCTTTGATCGTGACGGTCTTTTTCTTTATGACGAAGCGGAAAAAATACCACTATGCGTAATGGGATCCAGTGAGATGAAGGAGAGAGGAAGGAATGCCAACAGATCGTTATCTTAATCTGCCTGAGGAAAAGAGGCGTCTGATCAACAGGGCGGTTGTGAGCGATTTTCGAAAAAATCACTATAAGGATATAAAAGTAGGCCGGATTGCCGGGCAGGTACAGCTTTCCAGGTCAAGCCTGTATACTTATTTTGATGGAAAGGGCGAGATGCTTCAGCTTGCAGTTGATCAGATATGGTGTGATTTTTTCGATTTTAATAAGAAGAGGATCGTTGAGCACCATGGAGATTACTGGGCCATGCAGATGGACGGACTGGAATATTTTTTACAGAAGAACGGCAGAATGCCGCTGAATTTAGTGATGTTTTCGTACAGCAGTAATATATCACGTGAATATGTGAAATGGATATTTCACCATGCGGACAGACAGAATATGAGGCTGAAGACCGCAGAAGAATTTGCGTCTCTTCAGGATTTATGCCACGCTCTTTTAAACCTGGCCGTCTGTAAGTATCAAATGGGCGTGGATATCCGTGAGGTGAAATGGGATTTTGCTGTGGGGCTGTCGCATATGAAAACAGGCTTTTTAAGGAAAGAAGAGAGCGCGTTTACAGGAGACAATAGAAGATGACAAAAATGCTTCGGTTTTTAGCACCGTACAAAAAAAGGATTGCAGTCACGCTTTTTCTTATGCTTCTTCAAGTGGCAGGCACCTTTTTAATACCAACCATGACTGCTGATATTATTAATAACGGGATTTTGACGGGTGACTTAGACTATGTTTTGATGATGGGAGGCAGGATGATTCTGACTGCTGTTCTGGTGACGGTCATAGCGGTGAGCGCTGACTGGCTTTCTGCCTGTAACAGCGCTTTCATTGGCCGGGATATACGCGATGCCTTGTTTCGTAAGGTGCAAAGCCTTTCGTTTCATGAGTTTAACCGGTTTGGAACGGCATCCATGATTACCAGAAATACGAATGATGTGATACAGGTGCAGCAGGCTTTTTCCGCTTTGGTGGAGATGCTGCTTCCAGCTCCGATCATGGCGGTTACGGGATTAGTTCTGGCGTTTTCAAAAGACCGGGTGCTGGCGCTATCGATCGTAGGGGTTATGGTACTGGTTACTTTCCTGTCGGTGGCAGTTAGTAAAAAAGTGATTCCTCTGTTTGAAAAATTACAGACACTGATGGACGGCATCAACAGGAAACTGCGGGAAACGATCATCGGAGTGCGGGTGATCCGTGCATTTGAGCGCACTGAGTATGAAAAAAAACAGGTGAACGACACCTTTCAGGAATACGGAACCATGGCGATCCGTATTAATAAGATGTTTGCGGTTCTCCTCCCAGCCGTTACGCTCATCATGAATCTCTGCATGCTGATGATTATTGCCCTGGGCGGCTGGCGCATGTCAGGCGGCTGGGTCCAGGTCGGGGATATTATGGCGGTTGTGGAATATGGCATGCTTATTTTGTCAGGTCTTATTATGGGCATTATGGCTTTTATCATGATCCCCAGGGCTAAGGTCAGTTTGGACCGGATCCATGCGGTTTTAGAAGCGGAACCGGAAACGGAGGCCTGCGCCGGGAATGACAGTACGGAGGCCGGTTCGGTGAAAATTGAGTTTCGAGGCGTCACCTTTGGCTACAGCGGGGCAGAGGAAGATGTTCTCCACGACATCAGCTTCGCAGCCAATGCCGGAGAAACTACAGCGATTATTGGAGGAACCGGCTCCGGGAAATCAACGGTTGCAAATTTGATGATGGGCTTTTATGATCCGCAGGAGGGCGAGATTCTGGTGGACGGACAGGATACCAGGACGATGTCCAAACGGGAGCTGCGGCAGAAAATCGGTTATGTGCCGCAGAAGGCATTTCTGTTCAGCGGAACGATCGCGGATAATCTCCGGCAGGGAAAGGAAGATGCGACGGAGGAAGAGATGATGCGCGCCGCCGGGACTGCCCAGATTGACGGGCTGATCGGGAGCCTGGAGGAGGGGCTTTACGCGCCTGTTTCCCAGGCGGGAAATAATTTCTCTGGCGGCCAGAAACAGCGGCTTGCCATCGCGCGGGCTCTTGTAAGGAAACCCGGAATTTATCTGTTTGACGACAGCTTTTCTGCTCTGGATTATAAAACGGATGCGAAACTGAGGGCGGCGCTGAAAAAGGAGGTAAAGGGGTCGGCTGTGATTATTGTAGCCCAGCGGATCAGTACGATTTTGGATGCAGATCAGATTATTGTGCTGGATGAAGGCAGAGTTGCGGGCATCGGGAACCATAAAGAGCTGCTCCGCGACTGCGGTGTTTACCAGCAGATTGCCAGATCTCAGTTAAGCGGGGAGGAATTGGCGTGAAAAGAAAAGAAATGAAAAACCAAACGGCGTTTCGCCTTGCGAAGGAACTGATGGGACAGAGGTGGAGGATTCTCATCGTTCTGATCAGTGTTATCACCAGTGCTTTCTTAGGACTCCTCTATCCGCAGCTTTTGGCGGAAGCGATTAATCAGATTGTCGCAGGAGTTAAAGATGCGGTTGGTACGGGCACCGTATTTCAGATAAAGACGGAGACAACGGGACGGATTCTGCTGGCTCTGTTAGCCATCTTTGTGTTCCGGGGAATGGTCGGCTATGCAGGAGAATATGTGATGGCGGGGGTGGCGCAGAATCTGGCGCTGTCCATGAGAAAGAAGATCAGTGATAAACTGAACCGACTTCCTTTGAGCTTTTTTGACAGGAATAAAAAGGGGGAGATTTTAAGCCGTGCCACCAGTGATATGGAAAAGGTGGCGGATACGCTGCAGGAGGGCCTGTCCCAGCTTTTGAATTCTGTTGTGGGTATCGTCGGCTCGATTGCAATGATGCTGGCGATTAACAGAGCCCTGACTGTGGTGGTCTTAATTACGGTCCTTTGCAGCATGGCGGCAGCGGCTGTCATTTCCAAAAAGACGGAACAGTGCCACAGAGAGAATCAAAAGGCGCTTGGCGAATACAACGCGGGTATTGAAGAAGCCTTTACCGGCAATGTGGTTGTAAAAGGCTTTAATCTTCAGGAGAGGATGGTGGAATCCGCAGTGCAGTTGAGTGCAAATCTGTGCAGAACAGGGAGACGGGCGCAGTTTATCACTTATGTAATCAATCCGGTCATTGATTTATTGAACCGTCTGGGCTATATTGCGGCGGCGGTAGGAGGGGCAATTCTTGTAATTCAGAGGAAAATGTCCATCGGATACATTCAGGCGTTTTTTCAATATATCAGCAAAGTAACGGAATCCGTGACGTCGCTGGCCTATGTGGTGAATTCCATGCAGGGCGCTGTGGCTGCGGGCGAGCGGGTGTACCAGCTTCTGGACGAAGAGGAGGAGACACCGGATGAAGCTGTGGGCAGAGTCCTTTCCAATCCGAAAGGGAATGTCTGTTTTGAGCATGTCCGGTTCGGATATGACGATGAGAATATTTTGATGGAAGATATTAACATTGATGTAAAGGCGGGAAGTAAGGTTGCTGTCGTCGGACCCACCGGGGCCGGTAAAACTACATTTGTCAATCTGCTGATGCGTTTTTACGAGCTGAAGGGAGGAACCATCCGGATAGACGGCGCCGATATCAAGGAAATGAGCCGGGCCGAACTGCGTTCCATGATTGGCATGGTGCTTCAGGATACCTGGCTTTTTACCGGGTCAGCAGCCGACAATCTGTCCTATGGAAAACCGGGCGCATCGGAGGAGGAGATCCGGCAGGCTGCGAAGGCCGCAAAGATCGATCATTTTATCCGGACCCTTCCCCAAGGGTATCAGACCACTCTGGACAATGAAGTAACCGGGATGTCCGAAGGGCAGAAGCAGCTCTTTACAATCGCCAGAGCCATTCTTGCCGATCCGGTGATCATGGTACTGGATGAGGCGACATCAAGCGTGGATACCAGAACAGAGAGGGATATCCAGCAGGCAATGAACCGTCTGATGGAGGGGAAAACCAGCTTTATTATAGCTCACCGGCTGTCCACGATCCGGGATGCGGATCAGATTCTGGTCATGAACAGAGGAACGATTGTAGAGCAGGGGTCTCATGAGGAACTGATGGAGCGAAAAGGGTTTTATGCGGATTTATACAACAGTCAGTTCCAGAGAAAATTTGAGACCGTGTAGAGAAGAGGCGCGGTGCATGAAAGGAGTGGTGCTGTGGAAAGCATAACCAAATACAAAATAACGCCGGAAAAAATACAGCTTTTGGTAAACCGGCATTTTACGGAAAGTAAACTAGCGGAGGTACGGGAACTGAATAATGGTACTTTTAATATGGCGTACCATATTAAGGGCAGCGGTTTACCCTCGAAGGGCGCTGTTTTAAAAATAGGCCCGGCCCAGGGGGTTAAAGTTCCGGGGCATGAGAAGGATATCCTTCATACGGAGGCCCGGGCCTATCAGCTTTTGGATCACCTGCAAATTCCGGTACCCAAGTTATATGCCTATGACTACACCCATACGGATATTCCATGTGATTATATTTTTATGGAATATATGAAGGGCGATCTGTGGATAGACCAGTATCTGGCATTGGGGAAAACCAGGCCGGAACTGATGAGGGAACTGGGGCGTTACAGTGCGATGATACATTCCGTTGAGGGAGAGGGATTCGGAGACGTTGCGGATGAATACTTCCGTTTTGGTTCCTGGAGCGAGGCATTTACGACTATGATGGAGAATGCTTTAAAGGAATGCCATATCAGGCAGTTTCGTCTGCCGTATCAGGAAATAAAAAGAGTGCTGTACGAACAGAGGGAAGTTTTAAACGCTGTGGAGAAGCCGTCTCTTGTGAATTTTGATATGTGGGCCGGAAATGTTTTTCTCAGAAAGAAAGCGTGTAAAGTATCCGGCATTATCGATTTTGAACGCTGCTTTTTTGGTGATCCCTATGCCGGATTTGTCTCGGCGGTTCTTCTGATTGATGATGTGGAGAGGGAAAAGGAATTCATTGCAGGATATCATGAGGTCAGTGACAAACCGCTTATTTTTAACCGCGAGAGCCGGGTGAGGATGGAGCTGTACCGGCTGTATTTTAATGTCATAACGACTATCGAGACATACCGGTACAGTCTGATCAATGGAAAGCTGATCCGGGCCTATTTGCTGTGGGATACAAAAATACGGCTTGGGAAGCTGGCAGATAAAGCGAAAGGAATACGATTATGAGTAAAAATGCCGCATCGGTGGCAAAGCATCTTACTTACCAGAATATGTTCTGGCTTTTTATGACTGGCAATGTGCTGGGAGTCGTTTTGGAAGGAATCTGGTGTCTGATCCGGTCCGGCCATTGGGAAACACATGTTGTATCGATGTGGGGACCGTTCTGCATTCTTTACGGGATCGGGGCAGTGGGATTATATATCGGCTCTGTCTGGTTAAAGGACAGGATTTTCATAACACAGTTTCTGATATTTTCCCTGATTGCCGCTGTGATTGAGTACTTGAGCAGCTGGGTGCTTCAATATGGGCTTCATATGAAAGCGTGGGATTACAGCCGCCACTTTTTGAATATAGAAGGGCGGGTAAGTCTTAAAATGACAGTTTTGTGGGGCGTGCTGGGGATTGTTTTTTCACGCTGGCTGGTCCCGCTGATTGATAAAGTGTTTGACAAAATACAGGGAAGAATGTGGAATATGGCCTGTATCTGTATGAGTGTATTTATGGCGGTGAACCTCGCTTTTACAGCCATGTGCCTGGTCCGCTGGAAAGAGCGCCGTGAGGGAATAGAGCCGGGAAGCTATTTGGAGCGCGTCATTGACGAGAGATACAGCGACCGTAAAATGGAAAAAAGATTCTGTGAATGGAAGTTTATTCCCCAAGGGTATTTGGCTGGTGAAGAGGAGAAAAATATTGAAAGATCAGGAGCATAATGAGGAGAGGATTGAACAGCAGAAAGTATTTATAACGAAATTTTTTTATTGGGCGGTAATTGTAATCCTTACATACTGCGTTATAAAATACGCGCTGCCCGTGTTATCTCCGTTTTTAATCGCAGGAATTTTTGCCTGCATTTTAAACAGGCCGGTCTGCCTTTTGTCAGAAAAAATGCATACGAGGAGACCGTTTGTCTGTATTCCCATTGTAGTGGTGTTTTTCATAATAATAGGGAT
>OJKJ01000769.1_pt1 | contig 14758 bp, 10 predicted proteins | sample 1596491 | NCBI WGS metagenome assembly OJKJ01 (sample SAMEA4350160, study PRJEB24818) | metagenome | biome: human; feature: gut; material: faeces | place: Denmark | collected 2013-09 | reverse complement strand
ACTATCAACTGTATAGATGGGAATCGGGATGAGGGGAGTACCTCTTAGATATCCTTACCATTTATACCCAAAAAAGAATAAGTCTGTAAGCGGTTTTTCTTGCTTACAAACTTATTATACGAGGAGGAAGAGTATGCAAAATGCGCTTACAATATCTGGGAATAATTTGACATTGGATGATATTTACCAGGTAAGCCATAAGCACAGGCCTGTTGAAATCGAAGAGAAATCAATGGAACTGCTGGTTAACACCAGGAAACTGGTCTTTGAACTGTCCGACAGGGGAGTGCCGATCTATGGCTGTAATCGTGGAGTCGGCTGGAATAAGGACAAAAATGTAACCAGTGAAATGATTATCCGGTTTAACAGTAATATGATGCATTCCCACGCCGTGGGAGTGGGACCTTATGCTCCGCAGGAGGATGTGAGGGCAGCCATGCTGATTCGCCTGAATACTGTTTTATTGGGGTGTACGGGTCTGAGCCCGGAGATTGCCGTGCTTTTAAAGGAGATGCTGAACCGTGAAATCCATCCGTTGATTCCGGAGCGCGGTTCGGTGGGAGAAGCAGATATCGTAAATCTTTCATTCCTGGGTCTGGCCCTGATGGGAGAAGGTCTTGTGAATTACAGGGGAAAGGAGATAAAAGCAAAGGATGCTTTTAAAGCGGAGGGAATTGAACCTGTAACATTAAGGGAGAAGGATGGTCTTGCAGTCATCAGCTCCAACGCATTTTCAGCCGGACAGGCAACCAGCGTACTATTTGAAACCGAACTGCTGCTTAAGACGGCAGACATTATTGCCTGCATGTCGCTGGAGGGATTGAGCGGGAATGTTTCATCCCTGCGGGAGGGGGTACATAATAAACGCCGGTATAACCGTCAGACGGAAACTGCTGCAGACATGAGGAAGTATCTAAAAGGCAGTTATTTGTATGAACCGTGTTCCGGCCGTCCGCTCCAGGATCCGCTGTCCTACAGATGCGTTCCGCAGGTTCACGGAGCTGTCAGAACGGCTATGGATTACGCCGCCTCCAATTTGACCATCCAGTGTAACTCTTCGGATGACAACCCATGCCTGCTTTATGAAGAAGGCGATATTGCCTCCAATGGAAACTTTGATCCTCTCTGCTGGGTTTTGGGCATGCAGAATCTGGGAATCGCGCTCTGCCACATATCCAGGCTGTCCTGCCTTAGAACAATTAAGCTGGCAAGTCCCGGTTTTACGGGATTATCCCGGCACCTGACACCGGATGAAGGCACAATCGCCTTTTCCACCATTCAAAAAAGCTTTGCCAATCTGGATGCAGAAATACGCATGCTTGCAAATCCAGTAACAATGAACACGTATTCCCTCTCCGGTGACATGGAGGATATCAGTACCAATGCGCCTCTTGTCATGCAGAAAGATAAAAAAATTATAGATAATTTGTTTTACATTCTGGCAATAGAACTTTTGCATGCAGGACAGGCTATGAGCCTGAGAAATGCAGGGAACTGCGGAAAAGGAACCGGGGCCGGATATAAGGCACTCAGGCGTGTGGTTGATTTTTACGATTCGGATAACAGAATTCTTTCAATTGATATCGATAAGGCGTATACGCTTTTAAAATCGGGTGACTTTTTAAAATCGGTGTTAAATGGTTTGGAAGACTAAAACAGTAAGGGGAAAGGGGAATGAAACAATGACAGATGGAAAAGTCAAAACGGGAGCCAAACACATTTTGCTGAGAAAAGGGGTTTTTTATCCGACTTTCATATTTATGCTCTGCGCTGTAATTACCGGTATTTTTAAAAATGAATGGCTTCAGGCGGCATGTAAGAGTGTCTTCCGGTTTTCTCTGCTAAAGTTTGGCTGGCTCTATCAGATTGTCGCAATGGTTTGTCTGATTTCAGTTGCGGCAGTCACTTTTTCAAAAATAGGCAGCCGCAGAATCGGGGGCAAGGATGCGCGGCCGGAGCATTCTTTTAAATCATGGTTTGCAATGTCACTGACCGGAGGCATATCAGTGGGTATCGGTAACTGGGGAATCAATGAACCAATGGTTTATTTTGGAAATGTTTACGGCGAATTGGATGCGCTCGGAATACAGCCCGGAACATTGGAGGCGGCAAGATTTGCTATTGGGAGATGCTTTTATAACTGGACATTCGTACCTTATTCATTTTATGGAATAACGGGCCTGCTGATCGCCTGGTTGTTTTTTAATAAGAAAGAAAAATTTTCGGTTGTAGCAACCCTGAAACCTCTTTTTGGAGACAAGGTCTACAATAATACAATAGCCAGTATTATTGATTCTCTCTGCACCATAGGTATAGTCCTCGGCATGGCAACCGGACTGGGGACCGGACTTTCCTTTGTCCTCTCAGGATTTAAGGTTGTATATGGAATTGATACGAGCATTATCGTATGGATTATCCTGGGTACGGCAGTCACCGCCCTGTTTACCGGCGCGGCCTGGCTGGGAATTGACAAGGGAATAAAGAAGCTGGCTACATTTAACAGTAAAATATTCTATTTCCTGCTCATCATACTGTTTGCGACAGGACCTGTTGTTGATATCTGCAAAGCCCTGCCGATCGGCCTCGGCGAATGGCTGACAAATTTCTGGGTCTGGGGCCTTGATCCGGTTGATATCGGAGGGGAAGCTCTCACAGTCTGGTGGACATTGTTTGACTGGACGGTCTGGATTGCCTATGCGCCTGTAATGGGATTATTTCTGGCTAAGATATCTTATGGAAGGACAATCCGCGAGTTTATGATTATCAACTGGATATTACCTTCTGTTTTCGGCCTTGTCTGGTTTTCCGTATGGGGTGGAACGGCCCTGAACTGGCAGATGAACGGTGTTGTGGATTTGGTCACAATTTTGAAGGAAAATAACGCTACCGCCGCCGTATGGGGATTTTTGCAGCATCTTCCATTCCGTATGGGAATCGTCCTGATACCGGTAGTAATGGTCACTTTGATTCTTTCGTTCTGTACCGCGGCAGATTCGATTACACATACGCTGGCATCCCTCTGTGTTTCACAGGAAAGAAACAACGATGAGGCTCCTGCTTCTCTGAAACTGGTATGGGGAGTGATCATAGGTTCCGTTTCAGTTATTATGGGAGCGCTTGCCGGAGGTGTGAGGGGCGTTGACGGCCTGAGGCAGCTTTCATCGGTGGGGGCGTTTATCGTACTGGGGGTTTTCATACTACAGCTTATATCATTTATTAAAACATTTTTTATGAGCGGTGAATTAAAGGAGTAAAGGATTTTAGAGAACAATCAGGAAGAAAGAGGAGCATATGGAAATTTTATATTTGAATTCTAAGGATATTGAAGAAATTAATCTTACCAACGATGAAATTATAAATGCGGTGGAAGACAGCTTAAAAGCACAGGGGGAAGGAAAAACCTCCATTGAGCCGCGGGTTCATATCCATCCGAATCCGGAATACCACGGACATTTTAATGTGCTGCGAGGCTATATTGAGCCTAAGCATGCGGTGGGAGTCAAGATTGTGGGTGACTATGTCTTTAACTATGAAAAAAATCTTCCTTCTGAAATGTCACTGCTGAACTTGTTTGACCCGGAAACGGGAGCGCCTTATGCCGTAATCGACGCAACTGCGATTACCACCATGAGGACAGGGGCAATAACCGCGGTTGGGGCTAAAAACCTTGCCAAAAAGAAGAATAAGATCCTGGGCCATTTAGGCTGCCGCGGAACGGCGTTCTGGAATGTTGTCCTGCTTGACCATCTCTATGATTTTGAAGAGATAAGAATAAACAGCAGAAGACGTGAATCAATGGAATCTTTCGCAAAGAGCCTGGAGGCACGGTTACACAAAAAGATAACGATTACGGAAAACAGCCGGGAATGCCTGGAGGGCGCTGATATTATGGTGGAGGCCACCCGCCTGATGGAACCTATGCCTCTGCTGAAGACGGAATGGATCCGGCCGGGAAATTTTGTAGTTCCTTACGGAACTATTTGCGCCAATGAGATAACCCTGACGGATGTCATGGATAAAATTGTTGTTGATGACTGGGGGCAGTGCAGGGAAGGCGGCAGGCTGGGAAGCCTCAGTCCGCATGTGAGAGCTGGCAAGCTGACCGGTGAAACGCTGTACGCGGAGCTGGGAGATATTGTGGCGGGAAGAAAAGCAGGAAGGGAAAGTGATGAAGAAAAAATCCTGTTTTGGCACAGAGGTCTTTCCATCAACGATATCGCGCTGGGACAGCTGTACTATGAGAAAGCGCTCGCTTCGAATATCGGAACAAAGCTGTTTTACAGATAAAAACTAAAAGACCCGTCCGGAACGTAACAGTCCCGGACGGGTCTTTAGTGATGGCGGCGGCCTGTGCGCAGAGCGTGCAGGTTAACGTTGCCTGAAAAATCCTATTTTGCAAAATCTTCCTTCCTGAACAGGGAGCGGAGCAAAACTATCCAGCCCCAGGAGAGGGAAAAGGACGGCATGCAGGCCAGCAGGACCGCCTTTACAGGAGGAATGGCCGAAAAGCAGATGGGACCGAAAAAAATAACGAAAGTGGCTACCAGCATGACCAGCAGCGTGATTTTTTCTTTTCTGGTATTTGGGGGAGTAAGAAAAATTTTTGTTAAATCCATTTCCACCTGTCTTTTTTCCATGCTTTTCATCTGCACATTTCTCCTTTTTTAATTGATAGATAGTTATATATAACGATTTGATAGTATGAATCAGTTTAACGTACCCGTTATGGATTCGACAATCCGGATCAGGTGTCCGGAATGAATCAGTTCCCTGAGGTATTCGATGTAAGGATGGAGGAACATATCCTGTTCCATGATGGGGACATGTCTGCCGATTTCCTTCATAACAGCTTCAGTGGCTGCACTCCTTTTAACGTCGGTATCCAGGAACTGCTGCGTCTCATAGGCGGAAAGCAGCTCGATGGCCAGGATATACTCCAGCTTTTCGGCTGCAGAGCCCGCTTTTTTGCAGGCGTTGTATCCCATAGCCACATAGTCCTCCTGGTTTCCGCAGGTAGGCGTGTTGTCGATGGTTGCGGGGGTAGCCAGAATCCGCATCTCATTCAGCAGGCCGGCCTGCGTATACTGAGGGATCATCAGGCCCGAATTAAGGCCCGGCGTCTTGATGCAGAACCACGGATTTCCGGACAGGCTTTCGTCAATCAGACGGTTATTTCTGCGCTCCGACATCTTGGCAAGGGCAGCGGCGGCAATGCAGGCGCTGTCCATTTCGATTCCCACATAGGAGGAGTCCGCATTGCAGGCTGAGATGACATCCTCATTGCCCTGTCCGGGCCAGATGATTGGATTGTCACAGCAGGAATTCATCTCAATCTCAATGACTTCCTTTGCATCCTTCAGTGTTTTTTTAGAAGCGCCGTGAAGCTGCGGAATGCAGCGCAGGGACAGGGCGTCCTGTACGCGGCTGCCTTTATATTTTTCTATAATACCGGAGCCGTTTAAAATCGTTCTCACATTTTCTGCTGTTTTAGCCTGTTCACTGTGGGGGCGGACAGACATAACACGTTCGTCGAAGGCGTTCATCACGCCTTTGCATGCCTCCAGTGTGGCGGAGCCGATGATGTCGGCTGCTTTGGCTGCGTTTAGCAGGTCGTAAATCGCCAGGGCAGCCATAGCGGTGGGGGAGGTGGTTCCCGATACAAGGGCAAGCCCCTCCTTGGAACTTAGCTCTAACGGTTTCATTCCCGCTCTCTTAAGCGCCTCGCCGCCCTCCAGCAGATCACCTTCATACCAGGCCTTACCCCTGCCAAGCAGCACAAGGGCCATATGGGCTTCCGGCGCCAGATATCCGACGCTTCCGTCTCCCGGTGTCCAGGGGGTGATGCCTTTATTCAAAAAGTCTTTATAATATTCTAAAATGGTCAGGCGGACTCCGGAATAACCCTGGCCCAGATTTTGGAGCACCATAAGCATGATTCCCCTGACCCGCTCAATAGACAACGGTTCCCCGACGGATACGGAGTGTGAGAGGATGATGTTCTCCTGGAGTTTGGCCGTTTCATCTTTACCGATTGCTTTGGTGCAGAGAGCGCCGAAACCGGTGGTGACTCCATACATGACTTTCTCTTCGGAAACCCATTGTTCTACCAGTTCCCGGGATTTTTCCACTCGTCTGCAATATTCCTCCGAGAATTCAACGGCTGCGCCATATCTGGCAACTGCAATGAAATCGTCCAGTGTGATAGGAGCGCCTAACACGATATTGTTTATATTGTTGGCTGTATTTATACTATTTTCCATATTGATTTGATTTTACCTTCATAGAGAGTTACTCTGTCTGCGTGTTACTCTGCCCGGATATTACTTCAGGCTTCCCCGGTTTTGGCAGTTCCGGCCTGAATGTTTTTATCCGTATATTCGGCGCATTCTTCAATGTCCTTTTTCGTCTGCGGGTCAAAGAAGAACACTTTGATGGAAGCGATTACCTGGAGGATAAAGATAGCCAGTACGACGAAACCGCCGCAGGCCGCCAGGTATTTAACTCCGTCCACACCCTGGGAACCGCCGCCGAATGCAACCATGATGCAGGCGATGAGTCCGATGGAGACACCCCAGACTACTTTCTGCCAGAGAGCCGGCTCTTCATCGTGGCGGGCGCCTTCCGTACAGAGGGCCGCAATCGTGGTTGACATGGTATCGGCCGTTGTTGAGAACGCGGCTATCAAGGTGATGATGATAACAGGAATCAGGATTGCTCCCAACGGTACATGCTTTAAGAACTCCCAGATGCCGGATACGGCTCCGCCTTCATTGATGGCAGCGATGATATCGGCTTTGCCGCTGATCTGCCAGTCAAGAGCTGTGCTGCCCCATACGGAGAACCATACGAAACCGAAAGATGCCGGGAGAATCCAGTTGATAATCAGGAACTGCCGGATTGTTCTGCCATAGGCAATGATTGCAAAGAAGATACCCATTAAAGGAGCATAAGCGATCCAGATTGCCCAGTCATACATCGTCCACCAGGTAACAAGCGCTTCTCCGCCTACTGTGTAAGGGTCGAATCCCCACATCCAGAAGCGGTCGAGCCAGTAGCCGAGTCCTACATTTGCCATGTTGAGGATGTAAACGGTCGGCCCGATGATGAAGAGAAGGATTAAAAGCACATAGAAAATTTTTGATGTCATGCCTGCCAGCCACTTGATGCCTTTATCAATACCGGCTACGGATGCTGCCGTGAAAGTTACTGTGATGATTGCCGTAAGGATGAACCATACGACAGGACCCTGCGCGATGCCGTAGGCTGCGGAAAGTCCCGTACCAATCAGTGCAAGTCCTGCGCCGAGGGAGGCTGCCAGACCGAGTGCAATTGCCAGTACGGATAATACGTCAACCAGCGCTTTCCAGAAGCCCTTCGTCACCTTCTCGCCAAACAGCGGTGTCAGTGAAGCGGAAACGGATAATTCCTGTTTGCGGTTGAAATACATGTAGGCGATGATAACGCCGGAAAGTGCATACATGGCATAAGGAATAACGGTCCAGTTATAGAAGCTGCGGCCCATTGCGAAATAGGCTGCCTCATTGGAATAGGCCTGAACTCCGTAGCCGTCCAGTTCCCCGTATACATTGCCGAAATAAATCAGAACCTCATTAACGCCGTACGTAATCAGTCCGGTTGCAATACCTCCCGTCAGGGTCATGGCAAACCAGGAACCGAAAGAATACTTTGCTTTTGCCTCAGGTCCGCCCAGCTTAATCGTACCGATTTTTGAAAAGCACAGAAGACTTACCAGAATCAGAGTTACAACTGCAATTACCTGATAGAGCCAGCCGAAGTTACCCAGAGACCATGTGAAAATTGCCTTGGTGACTTCAGTGAGCCATGCATTGTTCACGATACCGAGAATGGCGGCCCCGCCTACGATTAAAAAGCAGGGAATAAATACGCTCCACCGGATCGGCTTAGAATTTGAATTTTTTTCACTCATGTTTTTTGTTGTATAGAGTTTCCCCCATGGAACTCCATACTCTCCTTTCCGTTTTTCTGATATTATATAAAGCAAAAACCGTGCCAACTTTTTTTGTTTTTGCCGGAGTGGTAAAAAATATATTATAGTAATACACAATTTTCGTTGTATTTAACAGTATTTTGAAAGAAATTAAAAAATAAACAAATTTGCGGCTGTCTGCTTTGGAAAAAAAACAGAGTGACATATGGAAGCGTTTTCTGTAAAGAATGAGTCGATTTGCGCCAAACTATTTTGCTTAATGCCAAATGATTTGGCATCTAAACTTGACGGAAGAATCTTTTTAGTGGTACTATGTTTCGTAAAAGATACGTGCTGAGATGAGGGAACGGGATGAAAATTTATGATTTTTACTTTGTACTGGACAAAAATCAGGTGATGCTGAGAACGGAATGGGGGAATCCCCGGTCGGAGGATATGTACCGGCTGCTGTTTTCAAACTGGATACTGAGGGGTGAAAAACCTTCGGGTGTATTTCCGATGGCGGACGAGGACCAGGATGGGGAGCTGTTCTGGGATGAAGATCATTTTACTTTTGAAAAGATAAAGGTGTCAAAGGAGAGATATTACCTCTTTTTCAAAAAAAGGAATGATCAGGAGTATCTGTTTGCCAAGACGCTGGATCATATTTCAGACGGGATCCAGATTTATGATAAGAACGCCTGTGCCGTATTCTTTAATAAAGCCAGCCGGGAAATTGCCCATATACCTTCGGATGTCTCCATTGAGGGAAGATATCTGCTGGACATGTATAATCTGGATGAAAATATAAGCACGATTATGACATGCCTCCGGACCCAGTCTCCGGTAATCAACAGGGTGGATCATTATAAGTCCAGTGACGGGATATCGATTGCCACGGCGAACACGGCCTATCCGATCCGGAAAGGAAAGGAGATTTTAGGCTCCGTTGTATTTGAGCAGACCAGCGATATCGTGAAGAGATATAATAAAAAGATGCAGGAGATTGAACAGGCGCTGAAGCTCTATGAGGAGCATTCCCATTATACACGGTTTACAGGATACACCTTTGAACATATAATCGGCCACGGAGTAAAATTAAAAGAGGCGGTCGGCATAGCCAGAAAGGTGGCGTCCCAGAACAGCTCGATTCTTCTGGTGGGGGAGACCGGAACAGGCAAGGAAATTTTCGCGCAGAGTATTCACCGGGCCAGCGGCCGTAAGGATAAAAGGTTCGTCGCCCTCAATTGTGCGGCCATTCCCGATTCCCTGATTGAGAGCCTTCTCTTCGGCACGCAAAAGGGAAGTTTCACTGGCAGCGAGAATAAGCCGGGTTACTTTGAGGAGGCCGAAGGCGGAACGCTCTTTCTGGATGAGCTGAATTCCATGAGCCTGAGTATGCAGTCCAAGATACTCAGAGCGATCCAGGAAAATACATTCCGCAGAGTGGGAGGACAGAAGGACATCAGAATGGATGTACGTATTATTTCCTCCTGCAATGAAGATCCCTTCCGTGCAATTGCTGATAATCAGTTCCGCAAGGATCTGTTTTACCGGTTATCGACGGTGATGATAGAACTGCCGCCTCTCAGGGAGCATAAGGAGGACTTGGAGGAGCTGATCCGTTACAGGCTGGACGCCACGGCCTTTCAATACGTTCACTCGTTTTCCGGAATTTCTCCCGAGGTTATGGAAATCTTCCGGTCCTATTCATGGCCGGGCAATGTCAGGGAACTGTTCCATGTGCTGGATTACGCCCAGAATGTGGCGGACGGAGAGACGCTCCGGCGGGAGCACCTTCCAGGCTATCTGAGAAAATTCGGTGAGGAGAGCCGGGGTGTGCAGACTTTCCAGCCGGCAGGGGAAGACAAAGCTTCGGGGTTTATGCCGGGAGTGGAGCTTCAGAGTATCATGGATGCTTATGAACACAAGGTTCTGCAGAAGGCGCTGGAGCATTATGGATATAATATCACGAAGACGGCGGACGCGCTGGGGTTGAGGCGGCAGAGCCTGCAGTACCGGATTAAGAAGTATGGAATTATAATATAAGGGGCGCCGGACCGGAATAAAAAATAAAAAAATTGCAAAAAAGTGCTTGCCATTGAGCGTGAATTATGATAGAATACTTCTCGTTGACAGGTTTGTTAATTGAACCTGAGAGACATATAATATTATGCGCGAGTGGCTCAGTGGTGGAGTATCGCCTTGCCAAGGCGAGGGTCGCGGGTTCGAATCCCGTCTCGTGCTTTTTTTGTGTCTTGACTGATAAGGAAAGAATGGATTGCCAATGGCTGCCTGATGATATGCAGATGCTGTTGGCTTTTTTTATTATAGGAAAATCCTTTGGAATCCTATAATAAAAAAATGCACTTCTAAGATAAAGGTCGAAATGGAGTTCCGAATTATACAAAAAACAAGGGAAACAGGAGCAGTTTATATAAGCATTATTGAAAAAAAAAGGTGTTATAATTATAAAAAAGAGAGATAAAAATGATTAGTCGGGAGAAATGATATATGAAAAAGAAACAATATTTTTTGGCGGGGATAGTTATATTAGTCATTTTAGGTATAGCAATTGCCGTCATCTTTAATGGCAGAAACAACAATGCAGAAGAAAATTCTTCGTCGAAAGTGGTGACAGTTGTGTCGGAGGAAGAATATCAGTTTTATAGCGAAGTTGTGCAAAAAGATTATAAAGAGCAAGATCAGAAAGAACTAGAGAAAAAGACAAAAGAATATGCAAAGGAAGTGTATGCTCAATTTGCATTAGGGGAAGCGTATAATCTTTGCAAACCGTACTCCTATGAATCGCTAAAGATGGATATGGAAGCAGAAAATCAGCAGCGTCAGGCGAAAAAGAGTGCAGGAGAAGTTGTTTACGGTACATTGGAATATACATTAGACAGTTATCTTGAATATACACTCAGTAATCTGAAAATACAGACAGTGGATTATATGGTAAGAAATCATGAGGAATCCTTAGAGAAAGAAGCAAAAACATATTGGGAAGCACACCCTGATAAATTTGAGAGAGTAGATGAGATCACATATCGTTTAGGTGAAGAGACGAAAAAAGTTGTCTGGGATGAACTTTCCACATTGGAAAAGACAGATAGTGAATTGTTTGAATATTTGTATTATGGGGAAGAGGGTGATCAGTTCACATTATCGGAGAGGGACGAACCAATCAGTGGAGAGATTTTGAAAAAAACAATGAAGACTGCTGATTTTGAGGCGGACAAAAGCACGGTCCTTAAGATTTACATATCGGATGTTTATTATGAAAAGCTGGTGAAACAGGCTGAGAAAGAGCATCCACTGGAGTTTGAATTAAATCAGGGGCAGTAAAGAGGATGTACTGTTTCTGTTTTAAGAAATAATAAAGAAAGGAAGTAAAAAAATATGAAAGGGAAAATGGTAAAACGTTTACTGGCAGTTGGTTTGTCTATTGCAATGGCGGTGACAACGTTCCAGACAGTGGGAACTTCTGGTCCTGGAATTGTACAGGCGGCTTCTACAGTGACAAATGAAAATCTGCTGAAAAATCCTACATTTGAAGAAGGTGTGGATCTTGGCACTCATTCTGATAGTAATCAGAATAACAAAGTAGGAAACTGGTTCGCGTATTCAACACAAAATCCGGGAACAGTAAAAAAAGTACAGGAAAATGCACACAACGGAGAATGGTCAGCAACTGTTGCAAAACAAAATGATGCATTGGAGCAGGATGTGCCGGATCTTCAGAAGGGAGCAACATACAAACTTTCTGTATGGGCAAAAAATACGAACCCATCTGGTCTTAAAACATGGCTGTGTCTGAAATGGTACGGAGGAAGCGAAAAGAAAGTTGCAATCGATTCTTCAGAATACAAACAATATGAGATTGAATTTACATATACAGGGGCAACTGGAACAGATGCAGGAAAAAATACAAGAGTTGCAATCTGGGTGGAAAGAGGCAATAGTGGAAATGTATATGTGGATGACTGGTCATTACAGATTTCCAGTGATCTTAAGAGCTTAAGCGTGGAAAATGGAGCACTGAAAGCAGAATATAATGCAGACTATCAGGGCGAAATGAAGAGTTCTGATTTTGATATCTCTTATACATCCTCTTTAGAACCTGAAGTGGCAAAGAAACTGGATATTACAAGTGAAACTGTGAACGGCAAGACATTGACAATGAATTTTGCAGAGATTGCAAAACAGCCTATGAAACAGACAATCACAGTCACTGCTACTTATAAACCAAGCAAACAGCCTATGGTAGTAGACTTTGATGTAGATGCATCCGGAGAAGAGTTGGTAGAAGCAAATCTTACCGGAATTACTGCTGAAAATGGCAGTGTCACAGCGAATTTGGATAAAGTGCCTACAGTAGCTCCGGTAAAAGATGACTTTACATTAGAATATAAAGTGAATGATGGAGCATTTGAGAAGGCTGCAATTAAAGAGTTTACTTATAATAAGGACAGCAAAAATGTTGTTATGACATTTGACAAAATCTCAGGGGCTGTAGATCCGAAAGATGTAACCGTAAAAGTAACATATAAAGATGTGGCTAAGACAGCAGAGTTCAGAGTAGAACTTGGAAGCGGCGTGAAATATTACGTGGACGCTACAAACGGAAAGGACAGCAACAACGGTACAAGTCCTGAGACTGCATGGCAGACAATTGACAGAGTCAACCAGGAAAATTCCAGCCGGGAGACCAGATTCTGTTTAAAGCAGGAGAGACTTGGACAGGTGCATTAAAACCACAAGGATCTGGTGTGGATGGAGCACCGATTGTGATTGCAAGCTATGGTGAAGGAAAGAAACCAATTTTAATGCCAGGTGAAGACTGGACGATTTCTCATATGAACATTGCGAATCAAGTTGTTCGCAACCCAAAAGTCAACAATGTAATTACATTCTTCAACCAGGAATACTGAGAAGTAAGAGATTTGGAATTATATGATTCTACGTATGAACAAAATACAAATACAAATGTTTACCGCAGAGGTATCAATATCTCAGCAGAAGATGTTGGGGATCTTTCTTACTTTAAGTTTGATAATCTGACAATTCACGGATTTAGAGGACCAATCAGCAATGAAGGGAAATCTTCCGGTGGAATTATTATGACAGTGACAACAAACCTGAACGATGCATCAAAAAGAGTTCCAACAGCGGTGCATGACATCAGCGTTACAAACTGTGAACTGTATGATCTGGGAAGATCTGGAATCAACTTTGTTTCACCTTGGACAACAAGAGAAGGTGACAAATGGAATAAGTATGCACCATTTGGATATGCAGGAAAAGGTGCATGGAAACCATATGAAAGATTTACACTGAGCAACAATATTATTCATGATATTGACGGTGATGGAACAATTGTAGATGGTTGTAAAGATGTAACAGTAGATCATAACACAGTATATCGTGCAGTATATAACTGCTGGTATGGTGTTGGACTTTTCAACTGGAACTCAGACAATGTCGTATTTGAATACAATGAAGTATATGAATCATCTCCGGCAGATGCATTACTTGGAGCAGGAGATGGACAGGGAATCGAAATTGATGCGCTGAACCAAAATACATTAGTACAGTACAATTATCTGCATGATAACGCAGGTGGCGTATTTATGTGGTGCTGTACTGCAAGCTTAAGAGGATTTAATGGAATTTATCGCTATAACATCAGTCAGAATGACGGTGCAAAACACGGTGTAATTGACTGGAGAGGAGGTCATGAAGGAAGTATGGCTTACAACAACACGATTTATCTAGGTGAAGGAATTGACAGAGAATGGTTGAAAAACGGCTATACAGGTGGAAAGAGTGATGCGAAGTTCTACAATAATATCGTAGTAAATAAAGGAAATATGACACCTGGAAAAGGATTTAATGAACAGGAAATCGACTACGAGAGCAATATCTTTGTAGGATTTGATGAAGTTCCGTCAAACGATACAACATTGATTCAGGAAGACCCGAAATTTGTGGCTCCTGGAACAGGTGGAAAAGGAATTGATTCTGTAAAAGGTTACAAACTTCAGGCAGACTCACCGGCAATTGATGCAGGTCTGAATATCGAAAACAATGGTGGAAAAGATTACTTTGGAACACCACTTGCTGATGGAAAGACAGACATTGGTGCAGCGGAATATGTAGTAGAGTTAGACAAAACAGCATTAAATGCGTTGATCGAGTATGCAAAGAGCCAGCAGGAAAATGAAAATTATCAGTATGTAGTGCCGGTTGTAAAAGAAAGATTTGAGGCGGCATTAGCGGAAGCTGAGAAAGTGAGTGCAGATAATGCGGCAACTCAGGAGGCAGTGGATACAGCATATGATAAGTTGTTAGATATGGTTCATCACTTGGAATTTACAGGAAATACAAGTTCTTTGAAAGTGCTTGTGGACGCGGCAAAAGGATTAGAAGAACAATTCTATACAGCAGAGAGCTGGAAGCCATTTACGGAGGCTCTGAAAGAAGCAGAAGCAGTTCTTGCAGATGAGAATGCTCTTCAAGAGGAAATTGATGCAGTGAGAGCAGCTCTCAAGACAGCGATGGACGGCTTGGTGAAGAAACCATTGGCAGATAAATCAAAACTGGAAAAACTGGTGAAAGATTCTGAGACAAAATATGAGCCGAATTTAGACAAGTATACTCCGGCGAGTGGAGAAAGTTTCAAAGAAGCGTTGGATGCGGCAAGATCAGTTCTCGCAGATGAAAATGCAACTCAGAAACAAGTGGATTCAGCCTATACAACGCTTCAAAAAGCTATTTTTGGATTACGATTGATTCCAAACAAAGAGG